>Ga0334896_1001124_pt1 | contig 25150 bp, 18 predicted proteins | sample GraSluR3_MG_8_FD_207734 | JGI IMG/M metagenome (GOLD analysis project Ga0334896, IMG submission 207734) | Sludge microbial communities from methane-producing bioreactor in Wageningen University, Netherlands - Granular Sludge_27_06-R3 | ecosystem: Engineered > Bioreactor > Anaerobic >... | reverse complement strand
CGGCCAAAGGCATCTTGTGAGTTATAGCCTAGCCCCTCAATTTTGCGTTCAAAATCACAAGACCTATGACTATAGAAGAACGCAGAGAAAAAATGCTGCAGCTTGTCAGCGATTGGCAGCAGAGCGGCCAAAGCCAGAAAGCCTTTGCAGAAGCACATTGCATTAAACTTTTTACCTTCCGTTATTGGATTCAAAAACAGCGAGCACAAAGCCAACATACAGACGCATTTTTGCAGCTTGGAGCACCCCTGAGCACAGCAGCCATTACCATTCGCTATCCCAATGGCACCGAGCTGCAGCTGCCGGCCAATACACCTGTGGGCACAATCAAAGGACTACTAAGCCTGTAAGGCCATGTTTTCAATCACCTCTGCCAGGTATTTCCTGTATCAGGAACCCACCGATATGCGCAAAAGCTTTGACGGGCTCTGTGGACTGGTGACCGATAAATTGGGTCAAAATCCCATGAGTGGAGATCTGTTTATATTCGTCAATAAACCCCGCAACCGCATCAAGCTGCTGCGCTGGGAACCCGGTGGCTTTGTGCTGTTTTATAAAAGACTGGAAAAAGGCACTTTTCATCTTCCAAAACCAGCAACAGAAAACAGTAAAAAACAACTGTTGGACTACAGTCAGCTGGTTATGATTATTAATGGTATTTATTTGGAAAAAGCAAAAAAATACAGGCGTTTTTCTCCACAAAATGCTGTTGGAAACTTTAGCTTAAATACAATATAATCAAAAGCTTGATTGTGTAAATTTGCCACATGGCAAGCACAGAAACAGTAACCATTTCCAAAGCAGAATACCTCGAATTTATCGAGGCAAAACAAACTGTTTTGATCTTACAACACGAGCTTGCCCAACTCAAAAGGATGATCTTCGGCTCCAAAAGCGAGCGGCATATTCCTTCTGATCCCAATCAGCCAACACTGTTCGATCTGCCTGCAGCAGAGGAGCCTCAAGTCCAAAAAGAGCAAATCAGTTACACACGCGACAAAGCCAAGGCAAAAAACAAGGCCGTTCGCCTGGAACTGCCTGCTCACCTGCCCCGCAAGACAGAGGTGATCGAGCCGGAAAACCTGCCAGAAGATGCACGTAAACTCAATGAAAAGATCACAGAGGTTCTTGAATACGAACCCGGAACCATTTATGTAAGGCAGATTATCCGTCCTTATTACGTGGGAGAAAGCAATGACGAAAAAACAGACATCATCATCGCTGAACTTCCTTCACGTGCACTGCCTAAAAGCAATGCAGGAGAAGGATTGCTGGCGCACCTGATTATCAGCAAATATGTTGATCATTTACCTTTCTATCGACAAGTGCAGATGTTCAAACGACAAGATGTAGAGCTGGCCGAATCAACCATTAACGGGTGGTTTACTGCCGCTGTGCAACTGTTGGAACCACTTTATGAGGTGCTTAGGCAAAAAGTACTGAAAACGGATTACCTGATGGCTGATGAAACACCCATTCCGGTGCAAACCAAAGACAAACCCGGAGCCACACACAAAGGCTATCACTGGGTTTATTACAACCCCTTGTCAAAAACAGTACTGTTTAATTATCAAAAAAGCCGCGGACGAGAAGGGCCGGATGGCTTACTAAAAAACTTTACCGGTTATCTGCAAACCGATGGATACAAATCATACAACAACTTAAGCAATAAGGCTCATATTACGCAACTGGCCTGCTGGGCGCATGCACGCCGGTATTTTGAAAAAGCATTGGATAACGACAAGACACGCAGTGAACAGGCACTGGGACTGATCAGGGAACTTTATGCCATAGAGCGGATGGCAAAAGAACAAAATCTGCAGGCTGATCAAATCCGGGATTTACGCCAAAGCAAATCAAAGCCGGTGTTGGACGAACTGGAAACATGGCTTAAAGAAGAAGCTGCAAATGTGCTGCCCCAAAGCGCGATAGGCAAAGCTATTGCATACACAATCAAGCTTTGGCCAAGGCTGACCCGCTATATAGAGGATGGCCGTTTAAACATAGACAACAACCTGACCGAAAATAGTATTCGTCCAGTTGCATTAGGGCGCAAGAACTATCTGTTTGCCGGCTCACATGATGCAGCTCAGCGGGCAGCCATGATCTATTCTTTCTTTGCCACATGCAAAATCAACAATATTGAACCCTTCAACTGGCTTAAAGACACCCTCACGAAAATCGCTGATCATCCCGCTAACAGACTTGAAGAGCTACTGCCCGCTGCTATAAAACAATAATCTTGCAACGACAAGATGCCTTTGGCCGAAGGCTTACTACCATTATAACGAATTAAGCTGTATTTTTACGCCTGTTGGAAGAATAGTGCTGCATAATCCTGTTTCATAATTCAATCGCGCTCATAGTAATGATTTCTTTTACAGAGATATGGTAAATGATGAAAAAACTCAAAGCTACTTTTCAGAACTCAAATCGAAGGCTTATAAAATTTCGTCAGTGTGTGCATTCTTTTTGATTGCATTGTGATCGGTTTTTTTGACAAAGGAGAGGTATTGGCCATGGCATCTTATTAATTTATAACTAACAAGTTTTCTTTGCTGCCGCATATTTGTAATGTAAATAACTGCATTATCCTGATCACAACTGCGTGCTTTCAGCATCAAGAAAAATCACGTACTTTTGCTTTAAAATCATCAGGCTATGAAAGCTGAAAATAAAAGAGAATCAGATACTATGCGTTTTAAGATTGGGATCACTCATGGCGATTTCAACGGGATAGGTTACGAGGTGATACTCAAGGCACTGGCTGATATTCGGATGCTCGAGCTGTTTGCTCCCGTCATCTACGGGCAGTCGAAAGTGGCCTCATTTTACAAAAAACACCTCAACCTGAATGAGGTACACCTCAACCTGGTGAAAGATGCTGATCAGGCTCATCCCAAAAGGATCAACATCGTTAACTGCACCGAAAACGACCTGAAAATCGATATGGGTCAAAGCACTGAAGCAGCCGGCGAAGCGGCTTTTCAGGCACTCGAAATGGCTATGCATGACTATCAACATGGCAAAATTCATGCGCTGGTCACTGCTCCCATCAGCAAGCAAAATATACAGTCGAAGCAATTTAACTTTCCCGGGCATACCGAATACCTGAGCGCTAATTTTGACAATACTGAACCGCTGATGCTGATGGTTTGGAATGATTTGCGGGTGGGCACCCTTACGGGGCATATGCCTTTGAAAGAAGTTCCGGCAACGATCGATGAGGAGTTGATCATTCGCAAGATTAAATTGTTGCAGAGAAGCCTGACCGAAGATTTTGCCCTTGTCAAACCAAAGATCGCTGTGCTTGGGCTCAATCCACATGCCGGCGATGGAGGCTTGCTTGGACGTGAAGAGATAGAGCTGATCAATCCTGCCCTGGAGAAGCTTAGGGCGGAAGGTTTGTTGGTTTTTGGGCCATTTCCTGCCGATGGTTTTTTTGGCTCAGGAGCCTGGAAAAAATACGATGGCATAATGGGCATGTATCACGATCAGGCATTGGCACCATTTAAAAGTATCGCTTTTGACGGAGGCGTAAACTTTACTGCCGGACTGCCTCTTGTTCGCACTTCGCCTGCGCATGGCACCGCCTATGAGCTGGCCGGCGAGAATAAAGCTTCGGAAGAATCGTTCAGACAGGCAATTTATCTCGCTATTGATGTCCTGAGAAATAGAGCAGCCTTTGCTGAAATGACCCTCGACCCCCTCCCTGCCAATAGAATTGATTAAGAACCGTGCTACACCAAAGTTATTCTATAGCAAGTCTGGCCGGTATCATGCAGGGAAAAGTACTGTCAGACGGACCTGCTGATCTCCAAATAAGAGATGTGATTATTGATTCCAGACAACTAATAACAGCGGAAGCCTGCCTGTTTTTCGCCTTGATTACGAGCAGAAATGATGGCCATAAATACATCCGTTCACTCTACGACAAAGGCCTTAGGGCTTTTGTGGTGAGCCAGGATAATCCCGAATGGGAAACCATGGATCAGGCTGCATTTATCAAAGTGGATGATAGCCTGGAAGCCTTACAAATGTTGGCTGCATGGCATCGCAGGCAGTTTGATATTCCGGTAATAGGCATTACAGGATCCAACGGAAAAACGATAATTAAAGAATGGCTTTTTCAGCTGTTGAGCCCCGACAGAACAATCATCAGAAGCCCGAAAAGTTATAACTCACAGATTGGGGTGCCACTCTCGGTCTGGCAGATGGACAAACAGCATCAGCTGGCCATTTTTGAGGCCGGTATCTCTGAACCCGACGAGATGGAAAGGCTTCAAAATATTATCAAACCCAGCATTGGGCTGTTTACCAATATCGGGCAGGCACATAGCGAAAACTTTATTCAGACAAATCAGAAGGTAGGCGAAAAACTGAAGCTCTTTACCAAAGTTGATACCCTGATTTATTGTGCTGATCATGCTGACATACAATCTGTTATCATCCGATCAGAAATTTTAAGGAGTGTCAAAAGCTTTACCTGGAGCAGGAAAACTCAGGCTGATTTGCGTGTGGTTGCTCTCGAAAAATTTGAGCAGCACACAGCGATTACCGGCCAATACAAGGAAAAGGAGTTTGGGCTGCAGATACCGTTCACGGATGAGGCTTCCATCGAAAACGCCCTCCATTGCTGGGCAGCTATGCTGGTGCTTGGCTATCAGCACGAAACCATCCAAAAGCGGATGTTTCAGCTGGCTCCTATTGCCATGCGCCTTGAACTGAAATCGGGGATTAATAATTGTACTATCATCAACGACAGCTACAATTCGGATGTAAATTCCCTGGTGATAGCCCTTGACTTTATGGCGCAGCAAAAACAGCATCCCCAAAAAACACTGATACTCTCTGATATTTTACAAAGCGGCCGTAATGAGGTTGATCTGTACAACTATATTGCAAAGCTGGTGGAGGCCAAAGGAATAGATCTGCTGATCGGAATTGGTCCGGCAATCAGCAGGCAGTCGGAGCGTTTTGGAGGAAATAAATTATTTTTTCAATCAACAGCTGATTTTTTAAACCATTATCCTTTTGCAGCCTTCAGTAACCAGACGATTTTGTTGAAGGGTGCACGTGTATTTGAGTTTGAGCAGATCAGCAGGCAGCTTCAGGAAAAAGCACACGAAACTGTGCTTGAAATCAACCTGAATCATATGGTGCATAACCTCAACTTTTACCGTTCGCGTCTGGATACTTCCATCAAGTTGATGGCGATGGTGAAAGCCTTTAGTTATGGCAGCGGAAGTTTTGAGGTGGCTAATGTATTACAGTTTCACCAGCTCGACTATCTGGCTGTGGCCTATGCCGACGAAGGCGTTGAACTGCGCAAGGCCGGCGTAAACCTGCCCATCATGGTGATGAGCCCCGAGGAGAATAGTTTTGATGCCATGATCAGGTATCAGCTGGAGCCGGAAGTTTTTAGTTTCAGAATACTTAATCTGCTCGAAGAAACAATATCGCGCACTGCCTTGCCTGCCAATAAACCGGTACGTATTCATATCAAGCTTGATACAGGAATGCATCGGCTGGGCTTTTGCCCGGATCAGCTTGATGACTTGATTTTTCGTTTACAGGCAAATCCGATGTTGCGGGTGCAATCTGTTTTTTCGCATCTGGCGGCAAGCGACAAGCCTCAGTTCGATGAATACACCCAAGAGCAGATTGCCAGGTTTGAGATGCTGAGTAATCAAATTCTTAAAGCAATTCACTATCCCATTTCGCGACATATCCTGAATACCTCGGGTATCATCCGTTTTCCGGGGGCAGCTTATGATATGGTACGCCTTGGGATCGGACTGTACGGAGTTCCGGCCAATGCAGCAGAAGAGGAAGGTTTGATGCCTGTGATTGCCCTGAAATCAACAATTTCGCAGATTAAAATGCTTAAGCCTGGCGAAAGTGTAGGGTATAATCGTGCAAGCTTTGTTGACAGGCCAACCCGCCTGGGGGTGGTGCCGGTAGGCTATGCCGATGGCTTGCCGCGACGACTTGGAAACAGGCAAGGCCATTTATGGGTTAAAGGCGAAAAGGTGCCTGTCCTGGGTGATGTGTGTATGGATATGTGCATGATCGACCTCACTGATCATGAGGCTGTTGAAGGAGATCCGGTAGTTGTTTTTGATGATGCTTTCAAGCTGAAGCAGCTGGCAGCAGCAGCTGAAACCATTCCTTACGAAATCCTTACTCGCATCTCACGTAGGGTGAAAAGGGTTTATTTTCAGGAGTGAGACTTTTGGGTGTGTTTTTGGATTGGTTTACTGAGTAAGGACATATCAAACTGTGAATAATACCTGATCATTTGATAGAAGTTTTTTAACATTTCCATGTCGCAAACGAGTTGATTTCTTTCGTAATCTTTAACAATGAATGTGTTGTTTGTGATCTGTTCGTTCTTTTCGAGACAATCCAGACAAACCAAACCTCTTATGATAGTCAAACCCATAAAACGCATGAATAACCGCTTATTTTTTGACTTAAAAGGGCATAGTTTAAGTAAGCTTATGATTTCCTGGATGAGATTATGATAGGTTTCTCGGATATTTTTTATTTGATGGGTATCAGTTACGAGGGTTTTAATGTTATTTTGACGGTCTTTGTAAACATCAAAAATATCATTTTCTAATTGCAAAAGCTGACCAAGAGCACACAGCATATTTTCTTCACTTTCCGGGACAGCTTCATCAAGCGCACTGCGATAGAAAAGCAGGGACACACTTCCTTTAAGGTAGGTGATTGAACGTATTTCTTGTTCTGATATACTTGCCTCTTGCTGTTTTTTGCTTCTTAGCTGAGCCTCAAAAACATCTAAAGCCCTTTGTTTGATTAAGTCAGGGTTTTGTGCATGATTTATGGCAAGTTTATAGAATCGGATAAAAAGTGATTCTCTTAAATTTTGTGCACTCGATTCAGCCGGATTGATAGTTAATTCTCGGATATGAGCCTCTGAAGTTTTTAAGTCATCAAAAAAATCATCATATAATCCAGTTGCTGCACCTAAGTAAGTGAGCGCGAGTCGTTCATTTTTTTTCATTGAGCCTTCTCTCAATAAGTAAAATGCTTCTCCTAAGATGGCAGGAACCGCAAATCCATAGTATTGCCTGATTTTTTTTAAATCTAAATGGCTTATTTCGCCAGTTTTTTGGTTGTCAATGCTTTTTAAATGTGGTTCTAAATGCTTTATAATGAATTGTTTTTGCACTCTGAAAGCTCGGAGCATGAAAAAAATAATACCTGGCAGATGCAAGAGGTTGTTGACTTGATTAGTTATTTTCAAGTTGTAAGATTTGTTTAATAGAGTTAAAAACACCAGCACATAAGCTTTTGTGAGCTGGTAAAGTTCACATACCCAAGCTTTTCATGGCTTCATAAACCAGAAAGCCAGGCCATAGTATTGCTTTTAAAACGCCAAAAGCACCCATCCAGAAACTACTTGCTGTGCTGATGTAATATACCAGCGCACCAATCATACCGAGTCCGTAAACAGCTCCATTGTCAGGGCCAATTTGTCTTTTTGATTCCATAATATTGATTTTTTCGGGTTAAAAATAAAAAGAATTTACCTTAAAATCGTGATCACTCCCTGAAGGCTTTGTTTCACAGGGCCATCAAAACTCAAAAACCAGACTTCGCATACATAAAAGTAAGTTCCGTCAGAGCAATCCTTGCCGCTTTGCTGATCTTTGCCGTCCCAGTTTATGAGCGGATCGGCTGTCTCAAAAACCTTATTACCCCAACGATTGAACACTGTTAGCTCTATGCGATCGACATTGGCTTTTGGGTTGGATGAGGGATAATTAATTGGCTGCCACAAATCGTTGAAGTGATCGGCATTGGGAGTAAAAACATTCGGGAGCTCATACAAGGGACAGGCATCAAAGTCAACACAGACGATATTGGAAGCTTCTGACAAATTACCATTAACATCTCTTGCCTTCAGATGATAACAGCCTGTTATCCAGTCCAAATGCTGATGCAGCCAGCTGGTATCCTGCTGATTTGTAACAGAGTCAATCAATTGAAATACCTGATTAGCCTGTGGAGTAAAATAGATCAGATAAGCCGCCACATCCTTTTTGCAGCTGTCCGCTTCCGGATAGTGCCAGATCAAGGTGTTTTCAATCGTTTCACAATTTGTTTCAACACCAAGCTCAGGCGGACAGGGAGGTACATTATCTATCGGAACAGCGCACCTGATGGGCGAATAATTGATGATAGGGTGGATGATGCCAGGGCTTGAATATCCGCCATAAGAAACCACATAGTAGCAATAATTATCGCCATTGATCAGGCCGGTATCCGCATAATTATTCAGATTTGTGAATGCAATTCGTTCAAATTGAAGCTCTCCCGGCAATTGTCTGTATATGGCGAAACTATCGTTGAGCCACGGAACATTGGCTGTCCAGTGGATTAATAGGGTTTCATCAGTAGGCTCAATCTGTAAATCAATCGGACTGGCATTAGGGCTACTCCCGATAAAACCATTTTGATCATTCTCTAGGTTGACACGGTATTTGGGTTGTGCTTCCAGCTGATTGATATTGATGCTGTTATCCTGAAACAAGGTGTCGGATAAACCAATTCCGGTGAAAAGTGTGGTTGTTTCACCGGCGAAATCCCGGATAAGTTTGTAGCGATAGGGCGGGGGAAACTGCAGCGTATCAAGTTCGGTTGGCGGACTCCAGGCCAGTAATACATTTCCGGAATTCAGGTTCAGGCTGTCGTTGCTGGCGTGCGTAATCACCGGCAGGTCACGCTTCAGAGCGGCACAGGCTTCGTTACTGGCCAGGCTTTCAGATCCGTCGCGATAGGTAGTTGTGATCAAATAGCAATAGTCAATTCCCGGCACGAGTCCGTTTCCATCATTGTCGTCGCGATAGTATTGTAAATCCGTTTCAGACAGTTCGGCAATCAGGCGAAAGCCGGTATAGGCCGGAACGCCGGTTTCGCAGTAGCCCGGCACAAAACCCGAGGAACCATTCCGCCGGTAAATCCGGTACGAAACAGCGTTTTCGCAGGGCTTTGGATCCCAGTTTAAGTCGATGCCATTGCCAAGTGCTTCGGCTGTCAGGTTCTCGACCGGTGGTGCAATTACCCGGATAAAAACAGTTTTAAAGCTGGTCAGGCTTACCTCCGGATGCACATCACGGGCTTTGAATAAAACCTGATAAGGTGTTTTATTGATATGGCTGCAACTCACATTCCAGAAAAAGCTGGTTGTAGCTTCTGGCATTCCGGTAGCCGAATCTGGGATGATGACAGCCGGATTTTGAGCTTGCTCAAATGGGCCACCGCTGGCTGTTATACTCAGTGCGTTTCCGTCAGGATCAATAGCCTTAACATCGAAACTAAGCGGAATGCCTGCTACAACACAGGTATCATCCAGGCTGATAATTTCGGGTGGATTATTGGCACAGGCACCAATCAGGATTTGCATATCCCGTATTACTGACCCAACTTTGATGCCTGCCCGCCATTCTTCAACGATAAAAGCCACATTATATTCGCCCTGCAAAACGGGATTCTCCCAATAGAGTTCGCCACTTATCGGATCAATCGAAAAACTATTACTGGCTTGTGGTTGCGTAAATCCAGGGATATCAAGGCCTTCTGCACCTTTGCAATTTACAAGCCTGAAACTTAAACTATCACCATCCGGATCGTAAGCTGATGGATTGTGAACAAATAGTTTGCCTACACAACCCTGATCAATTGGAGGATTGAGTAGTCTGACAGAATTGTTGTTGCCAAGAAAAGGATTAATGGTCAATTCACTTTCCACATACATGGGCACATTCACTGAATTGGGGATATTGATCACGCCAAAATTACGGTTGGGATCCTCCACACTGATGGTAAATTTTCCCGCTGCCGGATAGGTATGATTCATCCTGTAAATATTCAGGGTGTAGTTGTTGGGCAATGCCCTGAAGATGATACGTGGAATATCATCAATGGTATTATCGCCCCACTGGATTGGCAGATACACCCTGTCGTCATCGGCCGGACTTGGGGTGTAGGTGTACATCGTGATGGTGATTTCATACGTTAATCCCCCAAGCCATTTGTAAGTGATTTCGGCAGCTCTTTGATGTGTAGCAAAAACCTGATTCAGCGACAAAAGCATGAAAATGAAGAAGATGCCGATATATTTTTGCATGGGCAAGTGAATAAAACTTTGATTATGCAATTGCAAATATACCGTTTGGAGTTGAGAAAAGCTTGACAAAACAACATTTTTCTTAGGGTTATAGGCTTCGAAATTGTCTTAAGAAAAATGAAAGCTTTGATTTTTGCGCTGCCGAAATGATTAATTTTGTGACTATGCAATCCAAACAGCAGTTTATGCTCGAAACTTACAGTCCGGAAGAACGCACGGAGATTCTGCGGCGATACCGCAACCTGATAGAGGTGTGGCATACGCGCAAGGATACTACCGATCGTTGGATGGTTCGAAAGGCCTTCCGCCTGGCTGCTGATGCCCATAAGGATATGCGCAGAAAATCAGGTGAGCCCTATATTTATCACCCGTTGGAAGTGGCAACCATCGCGGCAGGCGAGATTGGGCTTGGCAGAACTTCTATCATTTGTGCGCTTTTGCACGATGTGGTTGAAGATACCGAGTATAAGCTTACTGATATTCAAGCCATGTTTGGCGAACAGGTTAGCCGCATCATCGATGGCCTCACCAAGATTGATGATATGGTTGAAGACACTGATGTGGTGAGTATGCAGGCCGAAAACTTTCGAAAAGTACTGGTCACCCTTTCCTATGATGTGCGTGTAATTTTGATAAAGCTGGCCGACCGGCTGCATAATATGCGCACCCTGGATGCCATGCCCGCCGTTAAACAATGGAAGATTGCTTCGGAAACATCCTATTTGTTTGCTCCTCTGGCATATCGGCTGGGTTTGTATGCCATTAAAAGTGAGTTGGAAGATCTGGCACTTAAATATACCGAGCCCGGAGTTTATCAGGCAATCACCCGTAAAATGGAGCACGCAAGGAAGCTGCGGGAGCAACACGTAGCAAATTTTGTAGAACCGGTTGAGGCTTCACTGCTGAAAATGGGAATGAAATTCAGGATTCAGTTGAGCGAGAAATCTGCTTCCTCGGTTTGGCAAAGGATGAAAGAAAAGGAAATCCCTTTCGAGGAGGTGTACGATACTTTTGTGGTACGTTTTGTGGTGGACTGTCCGCTTGAGCTCGAAAAGGTAGAGTGTTGGCGCGTATATGCCACTATCACAAGTTTTTACAGGCCTAACAATGATCGGTTACGAGACTGGATTTCGCTTCCTAAAGCCAATGGCTACGAGTCGCTTCATGCTACCGTGATGAGCAAAACCGGCAAATGGATAGAGGTGCAGATCAGGACTGAACGCATGGACGAAATAGCCGAAAAAGGCTATGCTGCCTATTGGAAATATAAAGATTCGGATCATGCCGAAAGTGGTCTGGATGAATGGCTTACAAAGATTCGGGAGCTGATCACTACAGATGATAATTCGGCACTTGATTTTATCAACAACTTCAAGCTCAACCTCTTTTCTGACGAAATTTTTGTCTTTACGCCCAAAGGTGAAATGATCTCCATGCCCAAGGGATCAACAGCACTTGATTTTGCCTACAATATACATACACAGCTGGGCAATCATTGCATTGGAGCCAATGTGAACCATAAACTGGTGCAGCTGGATCACCCGCTCAAAACCGGAGATCAGGTGGAGATTATCACTTCAAGGGTGCAGCAACCCCGCGAGGAATGGTTTGATCTGGTGGTAACTGCACGAGCCAAATCCAGAATCAAAGAAGGCATCAGAGAATATAGAAAACGCTATCGGGACGAAGGACGCGAGAAACTCGAGAACTATCTGACGCAACTCAAACTGGAACCCAACAAAGCCAATATCAGCCGAATTATTGAGCACGAAGAACTTAGCGGACTAGTTGATTTGTACTACTATACGGCCATTGACAAGATTAATTTTCAGCGCGTAAGGCATGTTTTTAAAGAGAAAAACAGCAGTGGTTTGATGCGTTATATCACCAACCCATTTAGCAGGTCAAAAGCCGCCGCACCATCGGATGATTCCTCTGATCTGGCTATTAATCCCAATCAGTCGCTGATCAAAGACCAAAAGGGCGAATTTAACTATACGGTTTCGAGGTGTTGCAATCCCATCCCAGGCGATGAAGTGGTAGCTATCGTGTTTCCCAACGAACCCATGCACATCCATCGGGTCAACTGCCCCAAAGCCATCAACCTGATGTCGCAGTTTGGCAATAATATCGTTAAGGCTAAATGGAAGCACAAGGAAGACATAGCCTTTTTGGCAGGATTAAAAATCACAGGAATTGATAGTGTTGGATTTCTGAACCGCCTCACTGAGGTAATCTCCATGCAGCTCAATCTCAACATTCGTTCGCTCCAGCTCGAAAGTTCAAAAGGGGTGGTGGAAGCTACCATAACAGTTTATGTACATAATGCCCAAAGTCTTAAGGACCTGATTGATAAGCTGAAAAAGATCAAAGAAGTAAAAAAAGTATCCCGTCTCGAACGCCTACACGATATAGAGTCTTAACCGGTTAAAATCAGAAGTTTATCTCCCGCCTGATTGTTTTTATTTAAATTCATTCTAATTAGAATTTTTTTTTGTTGTAATTTTACGCTTTGATATGGCTTACACAGTTTTCCTATGATGATGAAAGAAAATATGAACGAGACCTTTGAGACTGTAAAAAAGATTTTTACCGATTACCTGGAGCAACGCGGGCATCGCAAAACACCCGAGCGTTATACCATTCTCAAGGAGATTTATGCAACAGAAGGTCATTTTGATATTGAAACGCTTTATATCAGGATGAAGAATAATAAATACAGGGTGAGCCGCGCAACCTTATATAATACCATTGAGCTGCTGCTGGATTGTAATTTGGTTACCAAGCATCAGTTCGGCAATAATTGTGCACAGTTTGAGAGGTCTTTCAAATTCAAGCAGCACGATCATTTTGTGGATATAGAAGATGGTACGGTGCTGGAGTATTGCGATCCCCGCTTGCAGGAGATTCAAAAATCGGTGGAAGAACTTCTTGGCGTCGAAATCACCCATCATTCGCTAACTTTTTTTGGCAAAATAAAGGATAAGGAAAAGAACAAAGAATAAATCACGCTTTCGGGAATTTTCCTTGTAAATTCAGCTGTATTTTGATGTAAATTTGTTCACTGGTAAAAGGCACGGCCATTTTTGTGCTGTTTTGCCGGTATTTTTTTTGTTTCAAAAAATCATGCATAATGAAGATTGATGTGCTACTTGGCCTCCAATGGGGAGATGAAGGAAAAGGGAAAATCGTTGATGTGCTCACACCAGACTATGATGTTGTTGCTCGTTTTCAGGGTGGCCCCAATGCTGGTCATACCATCGAGTTTGATGGAAAGAAGTTTGTGTTGCATACCATTCCGTCAGGGGTTTTCAATCCGGGATGTATCAATCTCATTGGAAATGGAGTGATCATTGATCCTTTGATTTTGCAGGCCGAAATTAAGAAGCTTGTTCAGAGTGGAATTGATGTTACCAAGAATCTATTTATCTCTCGCAAAGCACATCTTATATTGCCCACTCATCGCCTGATGGATGCAGCCCAGGAAGCTTCGAAAGGGGCAGCCAAAATTGGATCAACGCTCAAAGGAATCGGGCCAACTTATACGGATAAAATAGCCCGGAATGGGATCCGTATTGGTGATAGTTGTTTGGAGAATTTTAAATCGCGTTATGAGCTGCAACGCACGAGGCATCTGAAATTGGTGAAGGATCTGGATTTTGATTATTCTTCTTATAAGATTGACGGACAAGACTTTGATGCTTACGAAAAGCAATGGCTCAGTGCACTTGAATTTATCAAATCGCTTCAGCTTGTTGATAGCGAATATTTTATCAACGAACAATTGGCGGCCGGGAAACGTATTTTGGCCGAAGGTGCGCAAGGTACATTGTTGGATATTGATTTTGGCAGCTATCCCTTTGTAACCTCATCCAACACCACTTCGGCAGGTGTTTGCTCTGGGCTGGGCATTGCCCCAAACAAGGTAGGAGAGGTGCTGGGTATTTTCAAAGCGTATTGTACACGTGTTGGGAGTGGTCCTTTTTCGACGGAGCTTTTTGATGAAGATGGTGAGCTGATGCGCAAACAGGGCAACGAATTTGGTTCTACAACCGGCCGTCCGAGAAGATGCGGCTGGATTGATTTGCCTGCACTTAAATATGCCGTGATGTTGAATGGGGTTACGGCACTCTTTATGATGAAAGCTGATGTGCTGGATAGTTTTGAGCGGCTAAAGCTGGCAGTTGCTTATCGCTATAAAGGAGAGGTGATAACTCATTTACCTTTTGATGCCTGCACACAGGAGCTTGAACCGGTTTATGAAGAACTCCCGGGCTGGAAATCCACGCTTCAGGATATGAAGTCAGCGAATGACTTGCCTCAGGCATTGCAAGATTTTATTCGTTTTATTGAAGATTATGTGAATGTGCCTGTAAAACTTGTATCCACAGGACCGGACAGGTTGCAGTTAATCAGGATGTAAAAACACAGAAAAAAAGGAGCATCTTGATCAGGTGCTCCTTTTTTGTGCAAAGTAACAAACTGTTTATATTTTTCGCGATACTTCTTTTTCCTGATAACCTTCGATGATATCACCCACCTTGATGTCGTTGAAGTTTTCCACGTTCAATCCACATTCGTAGCCTGCTGAAACTTCTTTCACATCATCTTTGAAACGTTTGAGTGAACCCAGCATTCCGGTGTAGATCACAATGCCATCACGGATGATACGAATTTTGGTGTTACGTGTTATTTTTCCATCAAGCACCATACAACCGGCTATCGTACCAACTTTGGTAATTTTGAATACTTCCCTGATTTCAATATTACAGGTAATAACTTCTTCAATCTCAGGCGAAAGCATGCCTTCGATCGCAGCTTTTATTTCTTCGATAGCCTGGTAAATGATTGAGTAAAGTCTGATGTCAATTTCTTCATTCTCGGCCAGTTTACGTGCTTGTAAGGTTGGTCGAACCTGGAATCCGATCACAATGGCATTGGAAGCCGAAGCCAGCATAATATCCGATTCGCTGATGGCACCAACGGATTTATGAATCACATTCACCTGAACTTCTTCGGTTGAGAGTTTCAACAGTGAGTCGGAAAGGGCCTCAACAGAACCATCCACATCCGCTTTAACGATCAGGTTCAGCTCTTTGAAATCGCCAATGGCGATACGACGGCCAATTTCATCCAGCGTAATGTGTTTTTGTGTCCGTAATCCTTGTTCGCGTTGTAGTTGCTGACGTTTGAAAGCAATGTTTTTTGCTTCTCTTTCGTCATGCATCACATTAAAGGTGTCGCCTGCTTGTGGCGCGCCGTTTAGGCCAAGCAAGAGTAGCGGGGTTGCCGGTCCTGCCTCTTTGATAGCCTGATTACGCTCGTTGAACATGGCTTTTACTTTTCCAAATGTAGCTCCGGCCAAAACAATATCACCTATCCGCATGGTACCATCCTGTACGAGAATCTTTGCCACATAACCTCTTCCTTTGTCAAGAGACGACTCAATAACAGTTCCTTTTGCAAGTTTTTTAGGATTCCCTTTCAGTTCGAGTATTTCGCTTTCAAGCAATACTTTTTCGAGTAGCTGATCAATTCCCAAACCTGATTTTGCAGAGATTTCCTGTGTCTGGAACTTACCTCCCCATTCTTCAACCAGCACATTCATATTAGCCAGCTGTTCGCGGAGGCGATCAGGATTGGCTGTTGGCTTGTCAATTTTATTGAATGCAAACACAACAGGCACACCGGCAGCCTGAGCATGGTTGATAGCTTCGATGGTTTGTGGCATCACGCTGTCGTCGGCAGCAATCACAATGATAGCTACATCAGTAATCTTTGCTCCACGGGCACGCATGGCCGTAAAGGCTTCGTGGCCAGGTGTGTCGAGGAAGGTGATTTTACGACCACTTTCGGTGGTAACTTCATAAGCTCCAATATGTTGGGTGATGCCTCCGGCCTCGCCAGCCACCACATTGGCTTTGCGGATAAAGTCGAGTAAAAGGGTTTTCCCGTGGTCAACGTGACCCATAACCGTAACGATAGGAGCTCTTTCGATCAAATCTTCCGGATTATCTACTTCTTCAGCTTCCAGAAGTGCTTCCTGCACATCAGCACTGATAAACTCAACTTTATAGCCAAACTCTTCAGCTACCAGGGCCAGGGTTTCGGCATCGAGCCTTTGGTTGATCGAAACAAACATTCCCAGGCTCATACAAGTTGAAATGACTTGCGTAACAGGCACATTCATCATGGTGGCCAGTTCGTTGGCCGTTACAAATTCTGTTACCTTTAAGGTACTCTTTTCTTGTTCCTGTTTGGCCATTTCTTCGGCCAGGTTGTGCGAAACCGACTCACGTTTCTGACGGCGATGTTTAGAGGCTTTCGACTTGCCTGTAGGTGTAAGTCTGGCAAGTGTTTCCTTGATCTGACGTTGGATTTCTTCGTCAGTAAGCTCTTGCTTTTCCTCTTTTCTTACCGGCTTACCAGTTCTTTTCGAATGGTCCTTTCCTTTTTGCGGAAATGGTTTTTGTTGCTGTTGTTGCTGACCAGCTTCAGCAGTATTTGTTTTAATTCTTCTGCGTTTCTTTTTCTTCTGGCTTGTAGATAGTTTTTCTTCAGAAGATGAGGCCACCGGCTTGGGCTTGGGCTTGCGAATCTCCGGCAGTTCAATTTTATCCAGGATTTTTGGGCCTTCCAGCTTTCTGACTTCAGTAGGCATGAAGTTGGCAGGCTTTTCCGATACCGGAGCTTCGGGCTTTTCTTCTTGCTTTTTGGGCTGTGCCTCAGCTTCAGGAGTTTCCTTTTTAGGTGTTTCCTTTTCCTTGGGATCTTCTGTCCTGGCTTTTTTTCCTTTTCCTGAATCAGGTTTGGTTTCCTTGTTGCGCCTTTCCTCAGCTTCCTTTTTCTTTTGTGCTTTGGATTTCCGGTCCGGCTTTGTGCGCATATTCATGCTCGACAGGTCAATTTTGCCAAGCACTTTGAGCATACCGGCCTGTTCCTCAGGAGCTATTTCAATAGCTTCTTCTGTCGATTCTGTTTTTTCAGAAGTGGTTTCAGGAGGTGTTTCGGCTGCAGCAGGTTTTTCTTCAGGAGCCGGTTCTTTCTCTGTTTTCTCTTCTTCTTTAAGAGAAGGTGCTTCTGTTGTGGTTTTTTCAACCGGGACTTCCGAAGCTTCTTCTTTTTTCGGTGCTTCAGACGCCGGTTCTAAAGGAGGGATATCTTCAGCTTTCTCAGCCTTTGGATCAGCTGGTTGTACTGCTTTCTCAGCTTTTTCTTCCTTTTCAGTATCGGAAGGTTCAGCTTTCTCAGGTTCAGCAGCTTTTGTTGGGGCTGCAATTGGTTCGGCATCTTTTTTCGGACTTTCCTTAGTGCCGGTTTTAGCAGTAATTTTTTCACTGAATCCAGCTGATACATTCTTGATTATCAGTTCTTCAGTATCAATATCATCCTCATCATCATCGTCGTATTGTTCGCTCACAATCTCGTCAGCGGTGATGGTTTTCCGACCCGACAATTCAATTCCCAATTTTTTGGAAACCTCTTTCACCTGCTTTTCTGACTGGTACTCTTTCACAAGCAGGGCATACATTTCGGGGCTCAGTTTGGTGTTGGGGCTCGAATCAATCTGGTGTCCTTTTTTCGAGAGGAACTCCACGATTGTTGAGGTACCCACGTTAAACTCCCGGGCTGCTTTGCTCAGTCGTACGGATGTTTTGGAACCTTCGGACATATTCAAATTTCAGTTTTTGAATGATTTTTTATGAATTTGCAAAAGTAGGTAATTTATTCGAACTCTGCTTTAAGTATGCGGATTACCTCCTGCACGGTCTCCATTTCGAGGTCGGCTCTGTTGGCAATTTCTTCGGCCGAGAGAGCCAGCACACTTTTGGCAGTGTCGCAGCCGATATTATGCAGCTGATCGATTACCCACTGATCGATTTCGTCAGTAAATTCCTGAAGATCCACATCCTCCGAATCTACATCTGTATCGCGATACACATCTATCTCATATCCGGTAAGCCTGCCAGCCAATTTGATATTAAAACCGCCTTTACCGATGGCCAGACTTACCTGATCAGGTTTCATGAATACCTCGGCACGTTTGTGTTCTTCATCCAATTGGATTGAAGATATTTTGGCCGGACTCAACGAACGACTGATAAAAAGTGTAGGATTGTTGGTATAGTTGATAACGTCGATGTTCTCGTTGCGCAATTCCCTCACGATGCCGTGGATACGGGATCCTTTCATGCCCACACAGGCTCCAACCGGATCAATACGATCATCGTAAGATTCCACAGCGATCTTGGCACGTTGACCAGGCTCACGCACTATGCGGCGGATGGTGATCAAACCATCGTAAACCTCAGGCACTTCGCCTTCGAAAAGCCGTTGAAGGAAGATTTCGGAGGTGCGCGAAAGGATGATATAAGGAGTGCCATTACGCATTTCAACCTTTAAAACGACGGCACGCAAAGTATCGCCTTTTTTGTAAAAATCTGTGGGTATCATCTCAGATTTTGGCAGGATCAGCTCAATACCTTCATCATCCAGCACCAGTATTTCGCGACGCCAGGCCTGATAGACCTCACCGGTGATGATTTCGCCAACCTTTTCCTTGTATTTTTGATACACATTGTCTTTTTCGTATTCCAGAATTTTGGAAACCAGATTCTGACGAATGGAGAGGATTTCACGCCTTCCGAAATCTTTGATTTTAATGGGCTCCGAAACTTCTTCTCCTACTTCGAAGTCGGGCTCAATTTTGATGGCTTCTGAAAGGGCAATCTGCGAAGAAGGATCTTCAACTTCATCGTCTTCAACGATTTCTCTATTGTGCCAGATTTCAAGGTCGCCCTTATCAATATTTACAATAACATCGAAATTATCGTCAGAACCATATTTTTTGATCAACATCGAACGGAACACATCCTCCAGGATGCGCATCATCATTTCGCGGTCGATATTTTTGAATTCTTTAAATTCCGAAAAACTTTCTACCAGATTGATACTGTCCATGGTATTGTATAAACGTTATAAATTAATTAAAATCAATTACTTCTTTAACTTCTTCTATTTCACTGAAAGGAATGGTAAGGATTTCGCCTTTGATTTCCTTTTTTATCTTATTGAGTTTTTTGATGGTGATTTCCTGAATTTGTATTCCGGCATCATCGGCTTCCATCAATGTGCCCATTAGGGAGTTTTTATCTTCTTGTTTAAATTTTACAACAACAGATCTTCCAACGGCTTTTTTAAATTGTCGCAGCATTTTAATCGGCTGGTCGAGTCCTGATGAAGAAACGCGCAACTCAAAGTCTTCTTCTTCGCGGTCAAAATGTTTCTCGATATAGCGGCTCAATGCAACACAATGATCAATAGTGACGGCTGAATCGGCATCAATAAACACCAGAATAAGGTTGTCGGGTTTGATTAAAACGTCCACAACAAACCTGTCGGTTCCTTCGAGGCATTCTTCGGCAAGTGCAATGATATCCTGTTTTTGAATCATTTTTTTGATCTATAAAAAGAGGGGACTTGCGCCCCCTCAAACTCTTTTCCTTTCCCGCAAAACCACTGCAAAAGTAGTTTAATTTGTTTCACACTCACTGATTTACGAAAAAATTCAACCGAAATATTTGATTTAGGATTTCGTAATATCAGCCTACAAAAAAACCTGTTACTCGCAAAGTAGCAGGCTTTGTTGCGAAAGTTGTCCGACAAGGATTCGAACCTTGACAGGCAGAACCAAAATCTGCAGTGCTACCATTACACCATCGGACAATACCGTGCGAAACGGATTGCAAAAGTAGAAAAAAATTGGATTGTCAAAAAAAAAATGAAGGTTTTTTCTTTTGAATTGGCAATTTATAAGGCTTACAGGCATTGGTGCTGAACATAACCGATCAAATTTTGATTCTTTTTGAAGGATAGTTCCACAGGAATGGCTGTTAAAAAAACTAAACTTCAATTATTTCTATTTAAAATTTAGTGGTTTTATGTACTTTCGCTCTTTAAAATGATAACCTAATTAATTTCCCTGACAATGAATTTTAGCAAGTTGAATAATCTGGTTGGGTGGATCGTCTTTCTTATTGCCACAGTGGTTTATTTTCTTACACTTGAGCCTACTGCCAGCTGGTGGGATTGTGGCGAATACATAGCTACAGCCTACAAATTGCAGGTGGGTCATCCACCGGGAGCACCTTTGTTTCAGATGATTGGAAGGTTTTTTACCTTGTTTGCCTTTGGAGATGTGACCCGTGTTGCACTGATGATAAATGTTATGTCGGCATTATCGAGTAGTTTCACGATTCTCTTCCTGTTCTGGACGATTACCATGCTTGCACGTAAAATTCTGATGTTTGGCGAAGCTGCTCAAAACAAAGGAAATCAGTTTGCTGTGCTGGGAGCCGGAGTGGTTGGGGCACTGGCTTATACCTTTAGCGATTCATTCTGGTTTTCGGCTGTTGAAGGTGAGGTTTATGCGATGTCGTCTTTCTTTACTGCGGTCACTTTTTGGGCCATCCTGAAATGGGAGAGAGTGGCTGATGAGCCACATAATTATCGCTGGTTGTTGTTTATCGCTTACCTGGTTGGCCTTTCAATTGGTGTTCACATGCTTAACTTGCTGGCCATTCCAGCCATTGTATATGTGTTCTACTTTAAAAAATACCAGCCAAGCACAAAAGGATTTTTAGTAGCAGGTTTGATTTCGCTGTTTATTTTAGGTTTTATTATGAGTGTGATTATTCCGCTCATCGTTCAGCTGGCAGGTAATTTTGAGCTATTCTTTGTCAATACGATCGGTTTGCCCTTTACATCGGGTACAATTATTTACTTCATCCTGCTGATTGGATCGATTGCTTATGGCTTGCACTATTCCCGCAAAAAGGGGAAAGTAGTTTTAAATACAGCCATTTTGGCTTTTATGTTTATCCTGATCGGTTATTCATCTTTCTTTATGCTGGTGATTCGTGCCAATGCCAATACGCCTATTAACGAAAACAACCCGAACAATGCCATCACCATGCTGGCTTACCTCAACCGTGAGCAATACGGCACCTGGCCATTGTTGCACGGGCCGTATTACAATGCACCCGAAGTTGATCGGGAGGATGGCAAGCCAATTTATATTAAAGATGAAACAAAAGGAAAGTATATTATTACGGATTATCGCCATAATGTTATACCCGTTTATGATGAACGGTTTACAACAGTATTTCCACGCATGTTTTCGAACCAAAAGCCCAGCCATATACAAATGTATCAGCAGGTGGCCGGTAGAGGAGGCATTCCTATCCGGGTGACCAAAGCTGATGGTAGCACAGAAGTGCTTTACAGGCCTACTTTTGGGCAAAACCTGAAGTTTTTCTTTGAGTATCAGATCGGGCATATGTATATGCGTTATTTCTTCTGGAATTTTGTGGGCAGGCAAAATGATGTGGAAAGTCAGGGTGAGATAGAAAATGGAAACTGGATCAGTGGAATCAGTTTTATTGACAATATGCGACTTGGAAATCAGAGTGATCTGCCAAAAAGCATGGAAAACCCAACCCGTACACGTTTTTATTTTCTGCCCTTATTGCTTGGATTAGCAGGGCTCTTGTATCAGATGAGCAAGCATTCGCGCGACACCTGGATCGTATTTCTGTTGTTTTTTATGACCGGCCTTGCCATCATCGTTTACCTGAATCAAACACCTTATCAGCCCCGTGAACGGGATTATGCCTATGCCGGCTCTTTTTATGCCTTTGCGATTTGGATAGGTTTTGGGGTGTTGTCGCTTTATGAATTTGTAAGCAAATACCTAAAAAACAAGCAAATTGTTGCTGTGACAGTAACAGCGGTCTCTTTGCTGCTGGTTCCTGCCATCATGGCCAAGGAAGGCTGGAAAGGCCACGATCGTTCCGGGAAAACCGCTGCCCGTGATTTTGCCATGAGCTATATGGCACAATGTGAGCCTAATTCAATCTTGTTTACAAATGGCGACAACGACACTTTCCCGCTTTGGTATGTGCAGGAAGTGGAAGGCTTTAGAACCGATATGCGCGTTGTGAATTATATGCTGTCATCCGGCGATTGGTATGTGCATCAGCTGGGTAAAAAGGTTTACGATTCTGAACGCCTGCCATTGACCTTGAAACCTGAACAGTATAACAAAGGAGTGAATGAGGTACTTTATATTGTTGAAAGGATTAAAGGTCCGGTAAACCTGAAAGAGGTGATAGATTTTGTTGCCAACGAAAGCGATCAGACTAAATTGCCACTACAATCGGGCGAACGAATCAATTATGTTCCTACCAAGAAAATCAGATTAAAGATCGACAAGGAAGCCGTTATCAGAAGTGGCACAGTTCCTGAGAGCATGCACGATCAGATAGTGGATGAAATCGTTTGGGATATCCGTCAAAGTGCTTTGTTTAAAAATGATTTGATGCTGCTTGATTTGATTGCAACCAATAACTGGGAACGCCCGATCTACTTTGCCAATCCCAACAGCGTGAGCAAGGTGCTGGATGTGGACGAATATTGCCATATGGAGGGTGTTGTTTATCGGTTTATGCCAGTAAAAGCGAAGGAGTATTACAAAAACCTGGGAGGAGTTTATGCTGATGGTTCTTATGATTTACTTGTTAACAAGGCCAGCTGGGGTAATCTGAATGATCCTAAGGTAACGGTAGATCGCGAGAGTTACCGTAACTCTATAACAGCCAAGCAAAGCTATATGCGTTTGGCTCAAGCCTTGATAAATGAAGGGAAGGCAGATTCGGCCGTAGTGGTATTGGATAAAAGTCTGGAGTTTTTCCCACACGAAAAGATTACGTTCGACTTTTATATGCTACCCTGGGTTGAGATTTATTTCGAAGCCGGAGCTACTGAAAAAGCCATAGATGTCATCCGAAAGCTTTCAGACAGATATTTAGAAGATCTGGGTTATTATGGCAGTCTTGGCAGTCGTTTAGAAGGTTATTATGATCAATCGATGCAGGAGGCACTTGCCGTTTTGCAGCGTTTGTCGCAGCTGGCGTCCGAGTATGGTCAGAAGGACTTGGCTGAAGAGCTGGACGAAGCCTTTGTGAGCCAGATGCAACTGATGGGCTATCAGTAAGAAGTGTTTTAGGACGAAAAAAATCCCTGTTACCTATGTGGCAGGGATTTTTTTTAAACTTTATGCTAGGATTACTTTTCTTTTCATTAGTTAATTTGTTTTTTTTGTTATTTTTGCTGTATAAACTTGTATAAGGTTGTATAAGGATATGGAAAATTATTTATCTATTAGCCAGGCCGCCGAAATTCTTGAAGTTAGTACTGAAACGCTCAGAAGATGGGATAAGAGCGGGAAGTTTAGAAGCATCAGACATCCGATAAATAACTATCGTGTTTATTCTGAGGATCAAATAGCAAGTTTAGTTCAGGAAATGCAGTTAGAAATAGATTATGATAGACGAGAAACTTATCGTATCAAAATCAATCCATATTTTGAAACAGAATTGGGAAAGTTGTATAATTATGATGCAATTAAATTTCTTAAGCAACTAGAATCAAATTCAGTTGATTTGATTTTTGCAGATCCACCTTATAACATAAGAAAGGCTGAATGGGATACATTTAGTAATCAGAAGGAGTATGTTGATTGGAGTATGGAATGGATTTCTGAGTCGAAAAGGGTGCTTTCAAAGAAAGGTTCGATGTATGTTTGTGGTTTTTCAGAGATATTAGCTGATATAAAATGGGCTGCATCTCATATGTTCAAAGGATGTAAATGGTTAGTTTGGTATTATCGAAATAAGGCAAATTTAGGTAATGATTGGGGGCGTTCTCATGAAAGTATATTACACTTCCGTAAGAACAAGGAATTTATATTTAACATAGATGAAATAAGAATTCCTTACAATGAACATACGCTTAAGTATCCGAAACGCCCACAGGCTCAAACTTCTCAATATTCAAACGGTAAACAGGACGGATACATTTGGGAGCCCAATCCACTAGGAGCAAAGCCTAAAGATGTTCTTGAAATACCAACGATTTCAAATTCAGCATGGGAGAGGTATCCCCACCTTACTCAAAAACCTGTCGAATTATTAAGAAAAGTTATTTTATCTTCTTCCAATCCTGACAGTGTGATACTTGATCCTTTTGGAGGTTCTGGAACAACTTATGCTGTTGCTGAAGCATTTAACCGAAAGTGGATCGGAACAGAATTAAAAACGGAATATTGTGAGATTATTAGGAAAAGATTGTCTGACAAGAGTCATCTTAAAAGGATTAGGTCAGGTAATGATGAGATAAACGCTATAAAGCGTCGTGAAAAATTAAAAGGTTAATAGGTTTTTCAAATCAGTTGTAAGAAGTTCTGAAAACCGTTTCATATGCCCAGAATACGGCTTTTTAAATGCATTTGGGGGTGGATCTAAATAATAAATACCTTCTAATTCTGTTAAAAATTTCGAATATACCATAAAAAGACCCGAGACAAGGGTATAACTTATATTATTGTTTTCTTTTCTTTGTACATCATTCAGGAAAATGCCAATCACCTTTTGTGGATGCTTTACAAATCTTTCCAAAAGTATTTTATCAATGAACATTTTTCCCATCCGGTCTTTTGAGGTAGTTTTAACGGATACAACAATCTCATTTTTATCAAGATGCTTGTTAGATGACATCACTTTTTGATAAGGCGAAATAACTAAGTCATTCTCACAATTATAGGTTTTTTGGCCTTCTTCGGTATCATAAGGTATCTGTAATATTATTTTATCATTAGCGATTCCAATCTCAGTGAAAATAATTCTAATTAACTCCTCAAAACGGTTGCCAACATGCTTTCTTGCACTATTTGGGTTCACCAGTAAATCTAAACCCGCTCCAATAGATTGTTGGATAGTATAAATAGTTTTATCAATAATAACTTTAGGCTCAACAGAAATAGCCGGTGGGGAAAAGAAATCCATCAAGCAAAGATTAAAGACACCCGATAGAGGAAAAAACTCACATCAGTTATGCCCCTGAACACTGACCTGAATGCTTTAATTTTCC
>Ga0334896_1001110_pt1 | contig 25271 bp, 28 predicted proteins | sample GraSluR3_MG_8_FD_207734 | JGI IMG/M metagenome (GOLD analysis project Ga0334896, IMG submission 207734) | Sludge microbial communities from methane-producing bioreactor in Wageningen University, Netherlands - Granular Sludge_27_06-R3 | ecosystem: Engineered > Bioreactor > Anaerobic >... | reverse complement strand
CGGCACAGTCCAACAATATTTTATTCATTATTCCCGTTATCCATTAAAAAAGAATGAATTATAGAGTGAAAATAGTTTTGCTCTTGTTATATTTGTATGGGAACAATGAATAAAACACTTTTACGTTGGGCACAATTAAAAAATGACACGTAAACCAATAAATATAAATATTGAAACAGCTGTTCTTGTTGAATCAAGAAGACGATGCTGCATTTGCTACGGATTAAATCGTGATTTGAATGTAAAGGCTGGACAAATAGCTCATCTTGATAAGGATAACTCAAACAATAGTTATGATAATCTTGCCTTTTTATGTTTTGAGCATCATGACCAGTATGATTCAAAAACTAGCCAATCGAAAAATTTTACAATAAAAGAAGTAAAACGGTACAGAGATGAACTAAAAGAGAACTTCTTGTCAATACAAAAAACAAGTGCTAATCCAATAACCACTGATAAAAAATCTACATCTGATTTTCGAAAAGAAGAAATTCGTAAAGTTCTAATTGAGATACTTACAGAAAGTGGAACAATAACTCACTTTATGACAATTGCACAAAAAACAGGATTATCTAAGGCAACAATTGAGAATTATTTGATTGAGTTAGCCCAAGAAAACATAATCAGAATTGATAGACCGAAAGGAAGATTGAATAAAACCTTCTCGTTAGCAGAATCTAATGAGAATTTATTAATTGATGCATTTGTAAAAACACTTGGAGACTACGTTATTGAAGAACAAAGGTATGTTAGAAAGAATCATTACGAAATAGATGCAATCATAAACACCACAGAAATTATTTATGTTGTTGAAGTGAAAAATTCAAAAGACCTTAATCCTCAAAAAGTGAAATCTACAATTGATAGATTAAACAAGAGCAGAAAAGAAATTAATATCCCAGATAATGCTAAAAATGTTTTATTGATTGGACTAGATGATTCAACTGAAAAACTTAACGATTCACTAAAAGAGATTGAATCTATGGGAGTAATAGTGAAATTTATTGAGATTAATAAATAGATTTAGAATCATGAAAAACCCTTTAAACTATATTTATTATATCCAAGGTAAATTTAAAGATGCCATAGAATTTTTAATTACAGGAGAAAAAGATGACGCTCACGTGTTAAGAAAGCATATTATTTGTTTTGGCACATTCAATTAGATGAATATCCAAAAGACATTAGAAAGAAAGTAGAGTCAATAACTAAAATACTAACAAACTTACCGGGAAGAGAAGGGTATATTTTAGATGACAATTTTAGAAAAATGAAAAATAAAACGGCATTAAAAGCGGAAAAATGAAGTTTTCCTAAATATTTTATTATGGACACATTTTATTATTATTTGTTGACATTTATTATCGGTTTAGCCACTGGAGTATTAAGCACTTATACTGCTAACAGACTAATTGCAAAAGCGAAGCAAAAAGATAAAAAAAAAGAAATTATAAAAACTTATAAAAATTTAAAATCCAAAATGCCTGAATTGATTAACGAAATGAAACCACTAGTGGCCAAATAAATTTTTGATTGGTCGTTATAAATTGTTAATATATAATTAATTATAAGCAAAAGTATTCGGTGTCGATTTGAATTGATTTCGTATCATTACAGCCTGATTATAACCCAGGCAAGCATGAACACAGGAAAATACGTATTCAGTCAGCTTATCGAGTTTTTGCCTAAAAGAATATTTGATGGAATAGTGAAGCGGCACAGTGGGGACAAGTGGACAAAAGCGATGTCTTGTTGGAACCAATTGCTTTTGATGATGTTTGGACAACTGTCTGGTTGCGACAGCCTCAGAGAACTTGCCTGTGTCATTGCTGCCCATCAAAGTAAGAGTTACCATCTCGGATTTGGTAAAGGATCGTTTGCCAGAAGTACCCTGGAATACGCCAACGCAAACCGAGACTACAAAATTTTTGAGGAGTTTGCCTATTACATGATAAACCTTGCGCAGAGCAAGCGAATTGACAGGGAGTTCGTTATAAATGGGAAATTTTACGCATTTGACTCCACAACAATCGATCTCTGCCTGAGTCTTTATGAATGGGCGCGCTTTAGAAAAACCAAAGGGGGTATCAAGGTGCATACGTTGTTTGATGTAGTCACTCAGATACCTGTTTATATACATATCACAGAAGCTAAAATACACGATATGAATGCAATGGATGATATCCCTTATGAACCATATGCGTTTTATATTTTCGATAAAGGGTATTATGACCTTGCCAGGTTGTACACAATTGCAACAATAGGTTCGCATTTTATCATACGACAGAAGTCCAGCTTTAATTACGAGGTGATTGATGGCGAGGATGTTCTGGACGGCGCAGATAATGTGCTTCTGGATCAGATGATACGACCTGTGGGCTATCATACTAAAAAGAAGTATCCTGCTGAACTGCGAAGAATAGTGTACTATGCTCCTGACCTTAAGAGAACGTTCACGTTCCTGACCAACAACCGCGAGCTCAAGGCGAAAGACATTGCCTTGCTTTATAAGGAAAGATGGCAGGTCGAACTGTTTTTTCGTTGGATAAAATTGCATCTCAGGGTAAAATCTTTTTGGGGAAATACTGAGAATGCCGTTAGAATCCAGATATATACAGCAATTGCTACATATTGTCTCGTGGCCATTGTCGAGCATGACTGCCAACTTAATAGGAGTACATTCAACGTCCTCCGTGTGTTGAGTCACTCGCTGCTTGACAAGACATCTATCAGAGATCTTTTTTCGAACTCTGAATCCCTTGACGATAGATATATAGAAGACTGCTCCCAACTGAAATTTGACTTTGTTTATTAACTTAAAAATAGGCCATAATTTATTTGGCCACTAGTGAAATGAAACATGACATTAGAAGCCAAGGCACGAAAACTTGTCGTGAATTTTTTGTTTCATCAAATAAAGCATTTACGATAAATACACGTAACCCGGCATTTATGTACTATGAGAATGAACATGAAGACTTATTAAGTAAATTACGAGTTCTTGAAAATGAAGGCTTTATAATTGATATTACCCCAAGTAATGCACCAAAATACCAATTTACAGAACAATTCATTGACTTACTAAACGATGACAAATAATTACGCCACACAACATGAAGTATATAAAACAGGCAGACATGTAGGTTATTCCAAGTTTTGTAGTCCGCTTTGGCTTTTTATCGGGTGATAGTAAAGAAGCCCGCTGACTACTTGCATTATTTACATCTATCCGTAAGAGGCAAGTTTAAGGGACATCACTACGAAATGAAACAGACAAGAGAACCACCTTCAATTAAGTTTGACAGTTCGTAACTGTTACAACTATTGAAAAAAAAATGGAGACCAGTGAACACTAGAAAAGAGGTGCGACACCGAAATGTTAAATTAATAAAAAAATGAAAATATGGCACTTTTAGACCACAACGGAGAATGTGAATTTCCAATTGCAAAAGAAAAAGTATATGAAGCACTTTGTCAAGCTATCCCAACAATCAGCGGAATGAAACTTGAAAGCGCAGACAAACTATTAGGTAGGATAATGGTAAAAACAGGAGTTAGTCTTTTTTCCTGGGGTGAAAATATTCCAATTCAGTTACTAGAAGTTTCTGAGAATAAAACAAGAATTCAGATTACTTCTTCACCTAAAACAGGTATTATGTTTGGCGGTGCTTTTGACATGGGGAAAAACCGTAAAAATATTGAAAATATTTTATCGGCTACGTCTCAAATCTTACAGAAAAATATGTAATATCATACAGTTCAAAAGTAATGTTCAACAATAATTCATATAGCCAATGATAATTCACTATTATATTGGATACCAGACAACAAATATAAAACGGAGTGGTACCGAAAGACAATTATGAATATGACTGAATATTAAACATAATGAAAACACTTAAATTATTATCAATCATTTTTTCTCTATTAGTAATATTTTCTTGTTCAATCAAACCACGTGGAACGGATTACTTAGGTAAATGGACTGATGGTAAAACCGTGATGAATATTAAAAGGATTGGTGAAAGTTTTTTGGTTGAAGGGACTTATAAAGAAGATGGTGTTTACACAATTACTAAAGAGAATAATTTAATCATGGGTGGTAAGGTAATATCTTTTGACGAAGAGAGTTATACTCTAGTATTGAGTTCTAGTGGAAAGTTTGACAGATGGACAAGCCTAAAAGATGAAGAGGGGGCGCAATTAAGCAAAAATGAATTAGCAGGTAAAACAGAAAAAAGTAATAACACGATTAAGGATACAGTGATTATAGGGAAACGCTTTTATCCAAAAAGTAGCGTTCATGTTTATATGCAGACAGAACCACATGGTGAAGGACAAAGAGTATTGAACATTAAGGCAACAGATTACTTTGGAACGAATGAATATTATAGAGTTAGTAACCGCGATCAAATTATCATTCTAGAAGAACAGGGCGAATGGGTAAAAGTAAGACATGTTAGATTCCCTGAGAATAATGGATGGCTTCAAAAGAAGGATATTGAGTTTGGTGAAAAAACAATTGAAGCAATTCAACCTCTAACAGAAAACGAGTACTCCTTAGAGAAGGTAACATCAACTGCATTAAAGAACTTTTATATCCTTGCTAAAGTAGAATTATCAACTAAGGAACAGGCATCTTTATTTGTTAAGCGTTTGAGAGCACTAGATAAATTTAAAGCTGGCAATATATATGTGTTTGATGAAATAGAGGCGCTTAAATTATTTGACAAAAAACCATTGGTTGATAAAGATTATATTTATGTAGCCGAGCATTTTATAGCTATGTCAACTTTTGATGCGAAAGATGACATTTGGTGGCTCCCATATATTGATTATGATTACCAAAATTATGGAGGAACGAAAAGTAAAGAATAGTCTTAAAAGATGTGGCACTTGTTTATGTTTTAGTGTAGATGAGAATATTGCGGTTTGACATGCATCCAAAACGCAACATACCAAAGCGCTTTAAATGCATAAAACCCGCAGCATATTAAAAAAACAAAATATGAAGACCATAAAATTAATTCCAACCATTACCTTTCTTTTGGTTATTTTTTCTTGTTCTAGCAAACCAGATAGATCTGATTATTTAGGCACATGGACGAATGGTAATGACGTGATGAATATTTCACAAGTTGGTGAAGATTTTTTAGTTGTTGGACATGATGATGGCATATACACAATTTCTAAAGAGAAAAAATTAATTAGGCCTGGGCAAGGCAATACCATATCTTATGACAAAAAAGATACAACTTTAATATTAAGTACATCCATAAGTGGTCTTGATAGATGGACAAGACTACAAGATGAAGATGGGGATCAGACAACCAAAAATGAATTAGCAGGTAAAACAGAAAAAAGTATCAGTCCTATCATGATAATTGGTTTAGTAATACTTCCGTTTATAATTTTAATAATTATTTATATGATAATTCATAGTAAAGATGTAAGAGCAGACGACCTTAGACTAGAAAACGAAATAAGGGAAATAAACAGGAAACGCAGGATGGAAGCAGAGGAACTAAAAAAGCAACTAAGAATTGAAAAGGAGACGCTTTACGGACCGCTTACCCGTGAGATTGGAGGCTATTCGTCATTACCTGTTATCGAATTATATGATGAAAAAGATGTGATATTTATCGGTGACAGAGAGCTGAAATATAAGATGATACTGGGCTATAACTTGGATGACAATACGCAGACCATTACCCAGGGTGGAAATATGCAGGCCAAAACGTCTACTGGCAGCATGCTCGGCAGGGGTATCGTTGGAGGGGTGCTCCTAGGTGGCGTGGGTGCCCTGGCCGGGGCTGCTACCGCTAAGAAAAACATACAGACTGATGCAAGCGTGACCACCACTAAACATTCCTACAAAGTCCATATCTACATAGCAAGTCCCACTGATCCACGCCTTACGGTAGAGTGCGGTGCTTATAATAATTATGCAAGGGACCTTGCGGCCACGCTAAACTATATAATTTATAAGAATAATTCCTAAAGTGTTTGTCAATATAACTTTGATTTCAGCCGGTTTGGGTTTGATTTCGGTAGCACTTATATATAGTGGCTTTATCTAACTAGCTGAATTTGACAGAAAACACTTTGCAATAATCACCGAAACTACTAACTTTACGCATTACTGCTATAGATGCAGTGGTGCCACACTCCTTGTTTGCTTGTAAGATTTGTCCCCGGTGCCTTTGTGCTGATCCGGTCAAAACGGATCGTATGATAACGTGAATCATTACAAAAGCTCCCGATTCAAGCAGGGAGGGGAAAATGATACTATGAATCTTGGCAGTGAAGAAGAACAAGTAAACCATATCGCACATGAGTAAGACTACAAAAAAGAACGGAAACGGCACCAGCGAGCCTTTGGAGAAACAGCTGTGGAAGACAGCCGACAAGCTCAGGAAGAATATCGACGCTGCCGAGTATAAGCACGTAGTTCTGGGATTGATATTCCTAAAGTATATTTCCGATGCTTTTGAGGAGTTATACGCCCGGCTGAATGCCGAAAAGGCCCAGGGAGCCGATCCCGAAGATAAAGACGAATACAAGGCGGAAAATGTGTTTTTCGTGCCACCGCAAGCCCGCTGGTCCCTGTTGCTCTCCAAGGCCAAGCAGGTGGACATCGGAAAGGTCGTGGACGAGGCCATGGATGCCATCGAAAAGGAAAATACGTCCCTCAAAGGCGTCTTGCCCAAGGTTTACGCACGTCAGAACCTTGACCCCACAAGCCTCGGGGAATTGATAGACCTGGTGGGCAACATCGCCCTTGGCGATACCAAAGCCCGGAGCGCTGATGTCCTCGGCCATGTGTTTGAATATTTCCTGGGGGAATTTGCCCTTGCCGAGGGGAAGAAGGGAGGACAGTTCTACACGCCCAGAAGTGTTGTAGAGCTTTTGGTCGAGATGCTGCAACCCTTCCAGGGCAGGGTCTTTGACCCTTGCTGTGGCTCGGGAGGTATGTTCGTGCAATCGGAGAAATTCGTAACGGAACACCGAGGAAGAACAAATGACATTTCCATATACGGACAGGAGAGCAACCAAACCACCTGGCGCCTGTGCAAGATGAACCTGGCCATCCGAGGTATTGACAGTTCGCAGGTCAAGTGGAACAACGAGGGATCTTTCCTGAACGATGCCCACAAGGATCTGAAGGCCGATTACATCATTGCCAATCCTCCATTCAACGTGAGTGACTGGGGTGGGGACCTGCTGCGCACCGACGGTCGCTGGCAATACGGCGTTCCCCCTGTGGGGAATGCCAACTATGCATGGATACAGCACTTCCTTTACCACCTGGGACCCAACGGTCAGGCCGGCTTTGTTCTGGCTAAAGGATCGCTGACCAGCAAAACTTCGGGAGAGGGCAATATTCGAAAGGAATTAATCGAGAAGAACCTGGTAGATTGCATCGTGAATTTGCCGGCCAAACTCTTTCTGAACACCCAGATACCGGCCTCGCTATGGTTCATGAGCCGCAACCGGACCAATGGCAAATTCCGAAACCGCAGTAACGAGATCCTGTTTATTGATGCCCGCAACCTGGGTCGCTTGATCAACCGACGCACCAAGGAATTGACGCAGGACGATATCCGGCAAATAGCAGATACATACCACAACTGGCGTAATCCCGATGGAAATTACCAGGACATCCCGGGTTTTTGTGCATCTGCTCCAATTAGTAAAGTAGCCGATCTGGATTATGTGCTTACTCCCGGACGCTATGTTGGCTTGCCCGATGATGAAGATGATTTTGACTTTAACGAACGCTTCACAGCCTTGAAAGCCGAGCTGGAAGAACAGCTGAAGGAAGAAGCTCGGTTGAATGATGTAATTGCAGAAAACTTGTCAAAAATCAAGATAAATGATGGAGTGGATGGAAACTGAACTTGGTAGAATTCCTAGTCATTGGGAAGTAGGAAGCTTTGAAGAAGACTTAAAAATTCAGGGTAGAATTGGATGGAAAGGGTACAAAACGTCTGATCTTGTGCCTATTGGCCCTTATGTTATAGGAGGTGGAGAGATTAAATCGAATATTTTTTTACAATTAGAACATGCTCAACGCATTTCTAGAGAGAAATATAATGAATCACCAGAAATAATGCTAAAGGAAGGTGATGTATTATTGGTAACGAGAGGGAACCTAGGTGAAGTTGGTTACTATCATGGTATTTATGGCGAAGGCACAATTAATCCCAGTGTAATTATCCTGAATAATTTTAATGGAGATTCAAAATTTCTTTTCTACTATTTAATATCAAAACAAGGGAAAGCCAACGTTTTGTCTTTATCCAGTGGTAGTTCTGTTCCTGCAATTTATCAAGCCGATGTATACACATTGAAATACCCAAAACCACCTATAGACGAACAGACCAAAATTTCAAAAATTGCTTTTTCAATTGATTTGAAAATCGACCTGCTCCATCGCCAAAATGCCACCCTGGAAAAAATGGCCGAAACGCTTTTTAGGCAGTGGTTTGTGGAAGAAGCGAAGGAGGATTGGGTAAGAACAAAAATTGGAGATGTTTTAGATACTGTTTTAGGAGGAACGCCATCTACAAAAAAACCAGAGTATTGGGACGGGAATATACCTTGGATAAATTCAGGTGAAGTAAACAACTTTAGGATTTTACAGTGTTCAAGATTTATTACTGAACTTGGACTTAAAAAATCAAACACCAAACTATTGCCAGTAGGAACAACTGTGCTCGCTATTACAGGAGCTACGCTAGGTCAAGTGAGTTTGCTTGAAATTGATACTTGTGCAAATCAATCTGTGGTTGGTATTATTCCAAATGGAACTCTACCAAAAGAATTTATTTTTCTGTGGATTAAGATGAAGATAAGTGAAATTATTCTAAGTGAAACAGGAGGAGCACAACCGCACATCAATAAGAATGATATAAATGAAACAGATATAGTTATACCTGATTCAGATTATTTAAATAAGATAAAATTGACGATTGAGCCATTATTTAAAAAAATCACACACAATAGTTTCCAAATTCGCACCCTCACTGCTTTACGTGACACCCTATTGCCAAAGCTAATGAGTGGTGAAGTACGGGTAGACTAGGATTAGCCAAAGTAACGCTCCGCACCATGTAAGTATATCATAAAACCGTATTATATGAGCCACATGACTGAAAACGCCATAGAGCAGTACACCATCGACCTGATGGGAAGACTCGGCTACCAGTACGTCTATGCTCCCGACATTGCTCCCGACGGCAATGCTCCTGAAAGGGAGTCCTACAGCCAAGTGTTGTTGTTGGGGCGTTTAAGAAAAGCGATAAATCGGATTAACGATCACTTACCCCATGATATCCAGGAGCACGCTCTCAAAGAGATTCAGCGCATCGCTTCTCCGGACCTTGTGGCCAACAACAAAGCTTTTCATAAGTACCTGACCGAAGGCGTTCCTGTATCAAAAAACGTGGAAGGGTATGAACGGGGCGACCGCCTGTGGCTCATAGATTTTGAGCACCCGGAGAACAACGATTTCCTGGTGGCCAACCAGTTCACCGTGGTAGAGAATAACAACAACAAACGTCCCGATGTGATTCTCTTTATCAACGGCATTCCATTGGTGGTTATGGAGCTAAAGAACGCAGCCGATGAAACGGCCACCGTCTACTCGGCCTTCAAGCAAATAGAAACCTATAAAGCTATCATTCCGGGACTATTCACCTACAACAGCTTTGTAGTGATATCGGATGGCCTGGAAGCAAGAGCCGGCTCCATCTCGGCCGATTACAGTCGTTTTATGGCCTGGAGAACCTCGGACGGACAGAAAGAAGCTTCCTCAACAACCAGCCAGATGGAGACCCTTATCCTGGGGATGCTCAATAAAGGAACACTGCTGGATATTATTCGCCACTTTATTGTTTTTGACGAATCAACAAAAGAGGATCCTCAAACCGGCATCATAACCAAGACAACGGTCAAGAAGCTTGCCGCCTACCACCAGTACTATGCCGTTAACCGGGCTGTTGAATCCACCCTTCGTGCCTCGGGTTATATCCTCAAACAAGACACAAAGAGGGTGTTAACACAGTCACCGGAGAGCTACGGGTTGCCCGGGGTCAGTAAACAGCCGGTATCCGATCGTAAGGGCGGTGTTGTCTGGCATACCCAGGGCAGTGGCAAATCACTTTCGATGGTGTTTTATACCGGCAAAATCGTGCTGGCCATGGACAATCCCACCATAGTGGTGATTACGGACAGAAACGATTTGGACGATCAGCTTTTTGATACCTTCGCCTCGTCCAAACAGCTGCTTCGGCAGGAGCCCATCCAGGCCGAAGATAGGGGCCACCTGCGGGAATTGTTAAAAGTCGCCTCGGGCGGCATCGTCTTTACCACCATACAGAAATTCCAGCCCGAAGAAGGCAACGTCTATGAAACCCTCTCGGCCCGCGAAAACATCATTGTCATTGCCGATGAGGCACACCGGAGCCAATACGGCTTCAAGGCCAAGACCATCGATACCCGGAACCATGACGGGGTGGTTGAAGGAAAGAAGATCGTTTATGGATTTGCTAAATACCTGCGTGACGCCCTGCCGCATGCCACTTACCTGGGCTTTACCGGGACTCCCATAGAAAGCACCGATGTAAACACACCTGCCGTTTTCGGTCATTACGTGGACATTTATGATGTGGCACAAGCGGTAGAAGATGGAGCAACGGTTCGGATATATTATGAAAGCCGCCTGGCTAAAGTGAAATTGAGTGACCAGGGAAGGGAGTTGGTAAAACGGCTGGATGATGAGATAAACATGGAATACCTCCCTGTACCTCAACAGGTAAAAGCACGGTGGACGCAGCTGGAAGCACTGGTGGGCAGTGAAGATCGTCTTGAAGAGGTTGCCCGTGATATTATTGAGCATTTTACTCACAGGCAGGAGGTCTTTGACGGCAAGGGCATGATAGTGACCATGAGCCGCAGGATAGCTGCCGATCTGTATAAGGCCATTATTGCGTTGCGTCCTGACTGGCATTCAAAGGACCTGGACAAGGGCGTGATTAAGGTCGTTATGACCTCTGCCTCATCGGATGGGCCGGAGATAGCAAAACATTACACATCCAAGAGCCAGCGCAGGGTATTGGCCGATCGTATGAAAGATCCCCAGGATGAACTGAAGCTGGTTATTGTGCGGGATATGTGGCTTACGGGATTCGATGTCCCGTGTTTGCATACCATGTATGTTGACAAGCCCATGAAGGGACACAACCTGATGCAGGCCATAGCCAGGGTCAATCGTGTGTTCAAGGATAAGCCGGGAGGATTGATCGTGGATTACCTGGGAATCGCCGCGGATCTGAAAAAAGCCCTTTCCTTTTATGCCGATTCGGGCGGCAAGGGAGATCCGACCATCCTGCAGGAGCAGGCTGTTGAGCTTATGCTGGAAAAACTCGAAGTGGTATCCAACATGTATCATGGATTCCCGTACGAGGAATACTTCCAGGCCGAGACAGCCAGGAAACTCTCCATGATCCTGGCTGCAGAGGAGCATATCCTGGGACTTGAAGACGGCAAGAAACGCTACATAAACGAAGTAACGGCCCTGTCAAAGGCTTTTGCTATTGCCATTCCCCACGAACAGGCTATGGACGTTAAAGATGAAGTGGCTTTCTTCCAGGCCGTGAAAGCTCGTTTGGCTAAGTTTGACAGTACAGGTAAGGGCAAGACCGATGAGGAGATAGAAACTACCATTCGCCAGGTGATTGACAAGGCCCTGGTGACTGAGCCGGTGATTGATGTTTTTAGCGCAGCCGGCTTGAAGAAGCCCGATATTTCCATACTATCGGATGAGTTTTTGATGGAACTCAAGGATATGGAGCATAAGAATGTGGCTTTGGAGGTGTTGAGAAGGTTGTTGAATGATGAGATCAAGTCCAGGGCAAAGAAAAACCTTGTCAAAAGCCAGTCCCTGATTGAAATGCTGGAAAGCAGCATTAAGAAATACCACAATAAGATATTGACGGCAGCCGAAGTGATTGAAGAACTGATAAGCTTAAGCAAAGAAATTGTGGAAATGGACAACGAGGCTAAGGCAATGGGCCTGTCCGATTTTGAGTATGCCTTTTATACAGCAGTAGCCAACAACGATAGCGCAAGAGATCTGATGCAACAAGATAAGCTTCGTGAACTGGCTGTTGTATTAACTGAAACCATACGGCAAAACGCTACCATAGACTGGACCATCAAGGAAAGTGTAAAGGCAAAATTAAGAGTGTCCGTCAAGCGTCTTTTACGTAAATACGGCTATCCCCCGGACATGCAAAAACTAGCCACCGACACCGTCCTGAAACAAGCAGAAATGATAGCGCTGGAGTTGACAGTCTACTAGCCCCCTGAATAATGGGACTACATGATGAAAACAATACAGTAATAGTTCATTCTGTAACCATGACAAAAAAATCCGAACATAAAACAAAACACACCAGGAAGCACTATCCAAAAATGACCAATAAACAAGAACCCAACAAAACTTCTTATGTGGGGCAAAAACCAGAAATTAAGATCTCAAAAATCGGGATGGCGAGTAGGGAGTATAATGTTCATCATGATTTTACGGAGAACTTAGTAGAAATATTCCGGATTTTTGATACTGCCAAATGCGATGCAATACTTTTTTCTCTGTATTCAATTTATGCCAGACAGGGTTACTCTCTTAATAAACACTTAGAAAGACTCAAGAATATAAAACTTGTAATGCTCGAATCATTTCACGAGAATAATTCCGAACCCATCAATCATGCCTATTTTAGAGATCCTAAGACAAACAAATGGGAACGATATGATTACTCTCAAAAATTTGGTTCATTAAGTGAGATGAACGACTCTAAATTGTACTCTTTTGTTGAATCTGAGATACCGCAACGGATTTTTGGGAATTCTATATCATTATTATGTGGTGAAACAAACATCGTAAAATATTCAAAAGAAAAAAAGAAAATAATTGATATATTCAAACTAAATGCGGCAATACCAGATTATGTACAGATTATTCTAAATCCGATACACGACAGAATGACACGATTCGAAATGAAACTAAAGAGACAATTCCTTTCAGAGAATAATCGTTGGGTGATTTCTGTTTGGAACAAAGGGAAAAAAGATAAAAATGGAACAATAAAAAACGAAAAGAAACCAGCATGGACGGTATTTTACAATGGGAAAGAAATTGAGGTCAAACAACTAAAACATGATCTGGGTCCTGAAATTGAACTGGGAATTGTAAATACACGCTGTAAGTAACCTGTATATATGTTATGATTCATATACACTCATACTGCACAGATTTAAAGATACATACAAGCGGAACGTTTTGGGCAAGTGCATAAGATAATACTATAGATGCAAACATTCTTAACTCATTGATATTAATTGAACCTTAGAATAATGAAAAAGATTGTCTTTCTGTTTGCAATAGGTATGCTATTATTTTCCTGTCGCCCTCCGGAGAATCCTTCTGTCGTCACAGGTGAAGTAACCAACATAACTGCTACAACAGCAATCAGTGCTGGTAATGTGACTGCTGATGGTGGTGCGGAAATAATAGCACGGGGTGTTTGTTGGAGTACTTCACAGTTTCCAGCTATATCAGATTCTAAGACAAGTAGCGGTACTGGATTAGGATTTTTCACCAGAAAGATTACCGGCCTTTCTCCTAACACCACCTATTATGTCAGGGCTTATGCAACAAATGCTGTGGGTACAGCCTATGGCGAACAAAAAGTCTTCACTACCAAACAAGAAATGCCTACTGTAGTTACAGGTGAAGTAACCAACATAACTGCCACAACAGCGGACTGTTCAGGGAATGTAACATCAGATGGTGGATCATTAGTTACGGCCCGAGGCGTCTGCTGGAGCTCAACACAGAATCCGACCACTTCAAATTCTAAAATAAGATCAGGTACAGGCCCGGGTACTTATACCAGCAGTATTACCGGCCTTTCTCCTAACACCACCTATTATATCAGGGCTTATGCTACGAACTCATTGGGGACAGCATATGGGGAGCAACAATCATTCACTACCAATAAAGAAATACCTACTGTGGTTACAGGTGAAGTAACCAACATAACTACCACAACAGCGTCCTGTGATGGTAAGGTGACTGCTGATGGTGGTGCGGAAATAATAGCACGGGGTGTTTGTTGGAGTACAACAGAAAATCCCACAATAGATAATTATAAAACCTCTAACGGCACAGGGACCGGAACTTTTTCAAGTGATTTAACTGGTCTTTCTCCTTACACAACCTATTATATAAGGGCTTATGCTACAAATTCTGAAGGTACTGCCTATGGGATGGGGGAATCGTTTACAACTCTTGCGGAAATAGAATACGGTTCATTTACCGATTCCCGGGATGGTAATCAGTATAAAACGGTAACTATAGGAGAGCAAGTGTGGATGGCAGAAAACCTTGCGTATATACCAGTTGGTATTACTGTTAGTGCTCCGACAGAAGGATCATATTCAGAACCTCATTATTACGTTTATGGTAATTCCGATAAAGACTTAACTGCAGCCATATTAACAGACAATTATCAAGCCTATGGTGTTTTGTATAATTGGTCTGCGGCAATAACTGTCTGTCCTGAAGGCTGGCATTTACCCAGTGATGCAGAATGGACAACACTTTCAACATATCTTGGAGATAATGCCGGTGGCAAACTGAAAGAAGCAGGAAACTACTCTTCTTGGGACAGCCCAAACGAGGGAGCCACCAACTCAAGTGGTTTTACAGCTCTTCCGGGTGGTTACCGTAGCTACGGTGGTACGTTCGTCGGCACTGGGCTCTACGGCTACTGGTGGAGTTCTACGCAGTACAGTACAAATAACGCCTGGTACCGCGCCCTGTACTACTATATCAGCAACGTATTCAGGCGCAACTACAGCAAGGACTACGGGTGTTCTGTCCGTTGCTTACGGGATTAAGATTAATTTATTTGACTATAGACTATTTGTCTATTTGTAGGATATTTTCCATCAAATCTCTTAGCAGCAAGACCTCAATTTCCGGAGGCATTACTCAGCTGCCAAAAATACGCTTATAGTACTTTTTTTATGAATAGAAACAAAATTTTGCTAAGTCATTGATATATAGCTATTCTTGTTTCTATTCGTATCTATTTTAGAAACGAAAAAAGAAGCGTCAGAAGGAAACAAACCGTTGCTATTAATCTATATGTGTTAGAGAATGGATTAAGATTCTAGGGGGCCCTGAATCGGGGCACCCTTATTAATAAACACGTTGTAATACGGTGATAATTAATCTATTGTTGGAACTTTTGTGACGCGGAAATATGAAATAATGGCATAATATAAAAGAGCTACTGCCCTCTGCAACATCGAACGATCAGACGATCAAACGATCTACAATGCTCCCCTGACAAGTAGCTCCATTCTTAAAATAAAGTTCTTTAGAAAAACGGATTAATCCAATGAATTTATATCTTCATAAACGAGTTAAGCCAGCCTATGGGCACAGAAATTATGCAGAGACTCACGCTGCAAAGAAGCGTCACAATTCTGTGGCATAAAATTGAAAAAGAGCAAACTTATTAATGAAGTTGGCGCTTTATCTACCACGTTACCTTCAAGCAATCAGTCTGCCCTTACTGGGACCAAAGACACAAAGCTTTTTCGATTTTCTCTGTTCAGCTTCTCCTTACTGCACATCCATTTTGTGGCACAAAATTCAAAGCAGGTCCTTTTCACATCCGTACACCAGTAAGCCACCGGCAAGCAGGAGCAGGGCTGTTAGCGGGGTGAGGAAGTGTTTTTTCATCGGCAAGTGGTTGTTTTGTTTCAGGGGTTATAAGGTGTTATTCGCGGCCGCGAATAAAAGTTCTGGGTTATGGGTTGTTGGTTTTAAATCTTAGGAATTAGGAATTAGAAATTATTTAGGGAGCTGAAAAATATAAAACCGCTTAGCAATATTGCTAAGCGGTATTATATTAAAGAACTAAGAAAGATATTAGTCTGGGTCAGTGGGAACATCAGAAGCGTGTCCAAACACCATATTGAACCACACCTGCTGGCTGTTCCAGGTGGTCTGGTAGGAGATTGTCATTTCATCTTCATCCACCTCGAGTTTTCTTTCTACTCCATTATAAACCAAGGTACTATCATTTTTTATGTACCAAGATTCTGTAATGTTAGGATGATTAGAAAATGTTCTTGTACCATTTTTATGGTAATAAAAAACCCAACTTTTTTCTTCTTCGGTTAAACCAATAGTTGCTAATAGTTTTCCGTCTAGACTGGAAAGGGTCTGAGACTTATATTTCCAAGGAAAGTAGGAAACAAGGCCGAAGGTTGAAGAGGTCCAATCTCCGACATGAACTTCTTTTTCCTCCTCTACAGACAGATTTACATTCGTTGCCACAATTGTAACGAGTGCTTCTTTGAATAAACGGTCAATATAGAAAGCTCCATTTCTGGAGTTAGACCCATACCTTGTCTCTTTGATTTTTCCGTTTACCTTAAGGACCACCTTGTTGGTATTGTTATCTGCAGTCCAACGGATATCAAGACCATCCCCATAAGGAATTTCTCCCTCAGGGATCACGGACAACTCCAGGGTGGGTTGTAGCTCAGGTTCCACTTCAGGTGGTGGCGGTTCCTTCTCACAGCCGCACACCAGCAAGCCCACGGCAAGCAGGAGCAGGGCTGTTAGCGGGGTGAGGAAGTGTTTTTTCATCGGCAAGTGGTTGTTTTGTTTCAGGGGTTATGAGGTGTTATTGGGTGGCTTGTCAAGGATTGTGTTTGGGTTGCTGCTAGATGGGATCGGTGGGAGTGTCTGAGGCGTGTTTGTAGATCATTTCAGCCCAAACTGGCTGCCCATTATAACTATCTTGATAAGAGATGATCATCTGTTCTTGGTTGACTTGAAGTTTGTTGGTTGAGCCATTAATAACAATAGTGTTACTGTCAGGGACCGACCATTGCACAACTACCGTGGGATAATCAGAGTTAATATACCTGCCATCTCTATGGAAATTAGTAATTACACTTGATAATTCAGGGCCAACTTCCCAGCGGTTCAAAATCTTTCCATCTAAACTAGACCTTCCTAATGAATCATATCTCCAAGGATAGTAGGAGACGAGGCCAAAGGAGGAGGTTGTCCAGTCACCAACCTGGACTTCTTGCTCGTCGGTAAAGGTATAATCACCAAAGTGGCCGGTCAGGGTATACTTCATATTGGCAAACAACCTGTATGTATTTGCACCTGATAAATACTTTACCTTTTCCCCATTAAGGTATACCGGATTGACATTGGCGGTTTCCCAGGTCACCATACAGGTATTGCCATAGGGAAGGATGGTATCGGAGGGCTCGACTGTTAATTTGACATAGGGTGAGGCAACAAAGGCAACATCCAGGGCAATGTCGGAGGTAATGTTGGGAAGCAAATAGGTGATGGCCGTGTTTGTCAAGGTGACCGAATGGTCAAATCTCGCATTGGCCTTGATGGTATGGAGGCTGTTCCCCGGCTCGGGAGTGATGGAAAAAGTGCAGGATTCCCCGGTAGGCACATCGGCCACTTGCAGGGGACTGACCGATCCGCTGCCATGGACGGTAACGGTTACCATATGGCCTTTCTGGCACGAGGCCAGGGCAAGAAGAAGGACAACGAAGCAGAGACACTTTCTCATAGGCATAGCGTAAAAGAAAAAACCAGACAGGGTGCCAATCGAGCTGGAAACAAAGATAAAAAAAAAGGTGAACCATTCACCATCAGAAGACTATAGCGCAAGATGTTTTGAATTCGGTAGATATGACTTTGAGAATGGTCGGATTTCAGGAGTAATGGACAAAACAGATGAATGTTTTGGCAAGAAGAAGCAACCCGGGTTTAAGGCGAGAAGAAAAGCAACCAGGAAGAAGTTCGTTGTTCCTACGGGTGGGAGGGTGGGCTCAAAAAAAACAAAGCTGATTGATTATGTAAACCAATCAGCTAAGGGCTTTACAACAACGGGGGATGTACCGATTCCGTCTTTTGCCGAGGTTAAAGATACAAAGCTTTTTTCTATTTTTCTTTACGTGGCAGTTCCATGCTGCTTATCCATTTTGTGGCACAAAATTCAAACCAGCTCATCATAGTTTTCCCCAAGTATTTCTTTCTTAATACAATAGCTCACAAAGTCTGACCGCACTATATCCGGGAAAAGCTGGTCAAAGCACTTTATCGCGGTTTGATCCAGGTAAAAGGTGACACGTTTACGGGGCCCACTACAATAGGGCTTGCGGCCTCTTTTATGACGTTTTTCCTTGTTGTTATGCTCGTTCATAGCGTGCGGTTTTCCAGGTTAAGTTTTCAGGGGAAAAAGGATTGAATAGTCCCCTTGGAACGATCTACGGGATTTGATATCAGGAACACATGGAACCCCTTTATGGTTGTGTTCATTATCTTGGATTTCACAGATAACATCATCAAGACTTTCTGCTTGCACAAAGATGGCCTTACGCAGTTTGGCATGTTCTTCAAGTATAAAATGAAGGTGATTCTCAGAAGGGCCCAATGTATCTATTGCAACCAAATAAGCCTGGCCATTGGCAATTATCTGTATTAGATCCTCCATAATACATTCAGGCTCTTTTGGTAGGGAAGGATTAATGCATTCAACAGCTACACTTCTGAGGTAAAGCTTGGGAGTATAGCCTTGGCTTTTTGCCCATTGTTTAATTTCTTTGTGCAATGGAGAAAAATTTAGCCGGGATGCCTGTTTGGAGTTGTTGAAGAATTTAACTTCGGTGTGGTACTTCTTTTCCCTTTCGGGTGTTGTTACTGAATAAAGCATAATATTAAGTTTTAGAGGTGAATATTTTTGGTAGAAGCCTGAATACACAAAAGGATCGCTGCCCCAATATCTAGTAAAGATTTAATAGAAACATATTGATTGCCAGATTTTTCAAACAATGCAAATAGGGGGTTGTCAACGTTAGTCATGGCTTGTAGTCTTTAATTTCGGAGAATTGTTCATTATATTTGAATAATATATCGCCTATTGCTCCGTCTCTTTGTTTTGCGACATATATGAGTCCCAGGCCTGCTGTAGAAACATTTTCTTGTTCGCCAATGGTAACAGTTTTTTTACCATATATTTCAGGGCGCAATAAGAGCATTACTAGATCCGCATCTTGCTCTATGGCCCCGGACTCTCTAAGATTAGCCAATGAAGGTCGTTTTTCCGTGTTGTTTTCTGCATCCCTATTCAACTGACACAAAAGAATAACAGGTATTGCAAGTTCTTTAGCAAGCAGCTTCAATCCCCTGGTTATCGTAGCTACCTGTTGTTCACGGACCTGTCGTCTGTCTTCGGGTTCAAGTAACTGCAAATAATCGATTATAACCAAATCCAACGATCCCCTCTTTTTTTGCAGGAGGCATTCGGTCCTGATTTTACGAACAGTCTGTAAGGGTGTATCGTTTATGGTGATTGGCATTTGTTGAATGCGTGATCCGATGTTGGTAACCATTTCCCATGATTTTTGGCTCAGTTTCCCTGAACGGTAATCCTTTGAAGATAAACCGGATTGAGCAATCACGGTGCGATGCATCAAGGCAGAAGTGGTCATTTCTAAAGAAAAAATCAGACAGGCGTAATTGTATGATGCTGCCGTAAAGGCGAAATGAATAGCCAATTGTGTTTTACCTTGTCCCGGTCTTGCAGCAAGTACTATGAGCTGACTCTCCTTCCAGCCATTGGTCAGTTCATCTAGCTTCGTCAGACCGGTAGGAATTCCGATCATGTCGCCGTTCTGCTTCTTTGCTATCCAAGATTCCAGTTCATCCAGACATTTCATCATAGCAATAGAGACAGGCAATGATTTGTTTTTTTCAATAAGCAGACTATGGACCTGATCGATCACGGTATTAAGAATTCCTAGTATATCATCCAGGGGCTTCTGTTCCACTAGTGCAATGATAATGCCTTTAGCCATTTCATGTACCACGGATTTAATATAAATCTCTTTCAGCATCAAGGCATGTTCGGCTAACCGGCCACAAGTGATTTGTGACATCTCGGCAAGATAACTTGCGCCCCCTGCCTTCATGTAAATGCTCTTTCCTTTTAATTCTGCATCTACAGTGAGCAAATCGATCCTCTTTCCCTGGTCGTATAATTTCAAACATACTGAATAGATTGCACGGTGTACAGGGTTTTCAAACATATACTGGGTGAGTATGTTTGAGATGCTCCCAAGGTCCTCGTACCCTGAAATAATGGATCCAAGTATATTTTTCTCGAGCATCATTATATGGGGTTAAATGTTAATACTTTTTCTTGTTGTTCTTTTACGATCAGTTCATCTTCCCATGAGCTGTTGCGCAAGTACGTTTCAGGGTTTTTCCGAAATTGTTTATCTGGTGTGGCCTGGATATAGGCTGGGAGGTTTTCAAAGATTTTGTTCCTGTCGTTTTCAGATAAATTATGAAAGAGCTTTTCGCATTTAGTCCGTCCAATTTTTTTGTCGTAGAGATTCCAAAAAGCATCAAAAGCCAAGTAACCTTCATCTAGGGTTTGGGGCTCTTGTTGCCCTTTATCGGAATTATTAGTGCTATCAGAATCGATTCCCCCTTCAAAAAGGGGGTTAGGGGGTATATTATTCTTTTCTTCTTTCTTTGTTTTATTCTTTAGACGTGCTCCATCTGGTGTTCGTTTGACGGTTCGGATATTGGTTCGTTGTTCAGTTCCGCATAGGTCTGTTAACGCATCCATATCCTTTGTGGATAAAGGATTCCGAGTAGCTCCGTCTGTAGTTCCGCAAGTAGCTCTGTTAGTAGCTTCATCAGTAGCTCTGTTTCCTTGATACGTCTCATAGCCTCTAATGGTGTATATATTGACAACCGAGCAGTTTTGTACAGTCACCTTGCTTGCGCCAACAAGTTCGTTCATAAAGCGTATAACTTTATTTCTCGACCATTTCCACCGCTTGGCTAATTCTGTAATACTTCGGCATACTTGACCACGTTTAACAACAATTTTAACGCCTCTTATATGTGCGGTTGTGTCCTGATAGTTAGCAAGGATTAACAGATCTATCCACGCTTGTGTTTTAGTAAACTGTTCGGAAAAATAATAGCTGCTTTCTGTAATATCGCGGGGAAGTTTTATGTATCCTCTATTTGCCATTATTCTTTTTTTTAACTTATTTAATTTATCTGTTCTTGATCCAGTAATTTGTCTATATCACTCTTGCGGTATCTTACCTTGGTCCCTATTCGTATTGGTATTAGGTAATTTTGCTTTTCCCACCTGTATAGTGTGGTTACATGAATGTCCAACATCTCAGCCACCTTTTTGGGAGAGAGATAAACTTCATTATGTTGAGTGTCCAATTCGTTCTTTACACGCTCGATAACTTTTTCAGTTATGCGATCTAACGTGTTTTCTAAATCATGCTCATTGATCAACAAAACAGTATTTTGCATATGCATAAATATTAAAATTATACCCTGCCCCAATTAGTACGTTCGTACTGTGTTGCAAAGCACTGCAAAGTTCTGTTGCCCTCTTTGTTTGCTTTCAAACAGATATATAACCGTAACAATATCAGGCTAATAGAAAATTCGCTATGGAGAAAAGAGGGAAAAAAGAGGGGAAAAAGAGGGGAAAAAGAGGGAAACTATTCTTGACTGGGAATCCAAGAAAGATTTGCACCGGATCAATAACAGAGATATGGATTACAATGGGTTGTTGTATATTGCTCCAAGGCCTTATCTTACTAATATTCAATAAAAGGTACTACATTTGATAACAGGATATTAGTTATAGATAAGAGCGGTCCAACAGCTGACGCCAATCGTGTCTTTACCGCAGAGGCAGACTCCTACGCCAAGCTCGCAGATATGCTGATACAGCTGCCCGAAAGAACGCAAATAAAGAAAACAGATGAAAGAACAGGGGCAGAATATTCGGGAACTGCTCAAAGAGAAGATAAAGAGCCTGGGAGGCCCATTCCTCCCTCATCAGAACTATTCCCTGATGGGGCAACTTCTGGGACTGCTTTACAACCAGGAGATACCGGCCGACCTGGACGAGAGGATACAGCACCGGCTGGAGGACGATATGATGTTCCAAATGGAAAGAATCCTATACATGACGGAGAACCAGGTACAAGACTTTCTTTACCCAACAAAGGATGAACAGGAGGAAGTAATACAAAAGCTGGAAGAGGCGGAAACGGAAAAGGATCTGCGAGAGTATCTAATCCACGACCTTCTGTATCAAAAGATGATAGACAGCCTGGAAGACTGGCCAATGCCCTGGGGGGGGGCCTTTATTAGGCCAAAATGGAGTATTTGCCAGGAGGGTTGAGAAAAAATCCGAACAAGCCATAGGGAACTATACCCTTTATCAGCCGGAAATCATTATTGACGGTTCACACCCCCACCCCTCTATTCTTGTTGAGTCACAAGCCATGTCTGGCGTTCATCTGGCTCAAACCGATTACATACCATTATTACCGGAGAGAACAATTACAAGCGGTGCCATAAGCAAGGCGCAGTTTGAGGACATTGTTCTGGACGAGAATGCCCACAAGCAGATATTCCCTAACGGAGAGCGCAGGGGGTTTTTCCTTGGTGCAGGAACAGGGTATGGCAAGGGGCGTAACCATTCTATTATTCTGGATAACTTCAACAAGGGGCGAAAAAAGGCCGTTTGGGTATCGGTCAACGAAAAGGCCCACTATGATAGCGCCAAAATAATTAAATACTCAATTCAACGATGTGAATAATGCTGTAAATTCACCGTACCCTTCCGTTTGATTTCTTTTATATTTCAGATTAAGACCAAGGTAATCACCAAATATTTCTTGCCATTTTTTAAACGAGTTGACTTTCTCATCTATGAGCATTTTTTTAGAAAATATTTTTGCGGCAACAGCAGATGCATAAATTGAAGGTTTCCCGGGCGTAATTATATATTCGTTGATTTCTTCAATGAGAAGATTAAAAAGAGAAGTCTCTTGCCCGTTTTTCAATTTTTTCCCAGGTGCGATACTCTGATAAACTACAGGCATGAAATAATCCTTTAGTTCTTCTTCCGTAATCTTTGGTATCCACTTTACGTCTTTTTCTGTTATTTGATCTTCATGGATGCGTTCTTTGGATTTATTAATTCTTGAAGGATCGTCTATACTTAGAACTTTATATAAGTTGTTCATTTTTCTCTGTAAACAGTCTTTAATGCCATCTTTTGTTTGATTATCATAATGACTAATGGCTTCAACAAAACAATCTAGTGGTATTATATTATCAGTCTCTATGGCGTCAATAATATTTTGAATAAACCTTATTCTCTCTTCGCTTGTATGCAGATTCTCAATCTTTGAATTGATTAATTGTAAAGAATAGCTCCAATGAACCCGGCGGATTAAGTTTGTTTGTTGCAGTTCTACTCGCATAAGTGATGTATTTTGTGTTTAGAGACCGCAATAAACACGTGCGGTTTAATTATTAAGTGACACAAAATTACCTATGAAACTTATGGCAATTACTAAAACTGCCAATTATCTTTGAACAAAGTTATTAACTGCATTCCAACGAGAGTCTCTTCATATGAAGTAAAGATTTAATTAATCCTCTCTTCTTAAATCCTGGGCAAGCTCCCTGATTACTCTGTTCAGTTGGGCCTCGTTAAGCTGTGAAAAGTCTATCCTCGACTCTACGCTTTGTATCTTTGGTGTAGTGTATTGCATGAGCTTCTCGAACATCATTAACCGCTCCTTAGGTGTAAGCATAGCCAGGTCCTGCTCCATTTGCTCTCGGTTTTTGTCAATCAGTTGCGCAATCCAAGTCCTAACCTCCAATGTGATCTTATTAGGAGTTCCCAACGGCCGGCCACTGGGATTTCCGCTTTTTCCTTTAGGTTGTGGCATAACAGTATTTATTTGAATGTTCTTTTCATTCCCCAAGGTCAGAATTTGCCATTTGTCTGAGAATTTCAATATACCTGGATTGTGTTCCTTTTTGCTTAAAGAATTCTGGAAAATCATCCGTATCCAGCTTGCCTTCAAGTATTGCATTCAGAAACTTAACCTTCAATGCTTTGTCTATTGCTATTATCATGGCTTATTCTTTACCTCTAATAAACTGTTCATTTTATTTCATCGCCTGCAGTTAACTTTGCTGATACATTTATCCCCGATGAGCTACAATCGTTCTTGTATGTAAGAAGGAATCTAGGCGATCCTGAAAGCCTGCTAGAGAGTAACCCTAAACTCAATTTCATGTTGGCCAACTGTCTCTCTTTTACTTTCAGCTCATACTTTGCCATGGCAAGCTCTTGTTCTATTCTCTGAAGGGGCCATATAAAGCTTTTGAAAATCTTTACTATAGCAATGGGTATTACCACTATATAAACGGCACTAACTATAAGAGTTACTGTTATCATAACTAAATGTTTATTTACAAAGGTAAAGCCTCAATTGCAGAAAGACTTTCTAAATATTCAGCAATAGGAGCCGTGAAAAATTGTGAGATAAACTACAGCATAAACATGAGAATGACAAATTAATGACAAAAACCAAAAACGAAAAAAGCCAACCAGCTATTTATCAACTGATTGGCTTCTTTTGGAGCGGTCCGGACGGGACTCGAACCCGCGACCCCGTGCGTGACAGGCACGTATTCTAACCAGGCTGAACTACCGGACCCTGATTGTTTGGGAGTGCAAATGTAGGGAATGTTTTTGAAACTGCAAAAAAACTGAAATGTACGTTTCCGTATTTTTTTTCTTTCATGAAGCCGGGTGCTTCAGAAAAGGAGTATTTTGCGGAATGTTCCAGGATCAGAAGACCGTCCGGTGCCAGTACCCCGGCATCCAGGATCTTAGCGGGAATGTTTTCCAACCCGGTCATGTCGTAGGGCGGATCGGCAAAAACAAGGTCGTATTTCCGGGAGCAGATTTTCAGAAAATCAAAAACGTTGTGACGGACAACCTGAATTTTTGAGCCGAGTCCCAGATTTGCGACCGTATCTCTGATAAACCGCGCATGTGCCGGATTCATTTCCACACAGGTTGCCCATGCGCATCCGCGCGAGACGAACTCCAGCGAAATGCCACCGCTGCCTGCAAAAAGATCGAGTACCCTTATGGTGGTAATATCCAGGCTGTTTTCCAGCATATTGAACAGTCCCTCTTTGGCAAAATCTGTGGTTGGTCGTGCCCTGAAAGATCCCGGCGGCATAATATTGCGCCCTTTTAAACTTCCGCTTATAA
>Ga0334896_1001097_pt1 | contig 25483 bp, 26 predicted proteins | sample GraSluR3_MG_8_FD_207734 | JGI IMG/M metagenome (GOLD analysis project Ga0334896, IMG submission 207734) | Sludge microbial communities from methane-producing bioreactor in Wageningen University, Netherlands - Granular Sludge_27_06-R3 | ecosystem: Engineered > Bioreactor > Anaerobic >... | reverse complement strand
CAAAACCTGTTAAAAAAGAACTAACACTATTAATTTTCAAAGAAGAGTCATTTAAACTAGAATTGGAAATTAAATCTTGATTTTCATACCACCTTAATTTAACAGAATTCATTTCAGACATAGAAATCTTAAAAGAGTCATTTAAAAGAGTATAAGCACTAACATTAGTATAATTTAAATCTTCTTCAGCACTAATAACTATTACTTTTCCATTAGCCAATTTCTTTTCTCTTGAAACAGGTCCATCAGTATAATAACTAACAGCAACAACATCTTCTTGTTCAACTTCTTCACTAATATCAACACTTGTTTCAAAATCATTTCTAACAATCTTTTGTTCAACAATTAATTCAGATTCACTTGTAACAAAACCAGTTAAACTAGGCTTTCCAAATAGATTCTTAAAAAAAGAAACAAAACCATTAAAGAAACCATAATTTTCATCTGCAACAACATTACCTGTAATAATTCCTCCTGAAACACTTAAAGATTGTTCGTCATTTGCTTTATTCAAAAGACTAGAAACTTCATTTGCAACATAACCTTCACCTTTAATCACACTAACATTTTCTGCTTTAACAGGTAATTTAACTTTCTTTTCTTCAGAACCTACATCAATATCATTACTTTTATTATAAACAACAACCCATTTTACTTTTTTATTAACAATAACTTTTTCTCTTAAAACAACCAATTCATCATCACTCAAATTTAAACTAGATTCATTTATTAATTCTAAAGAAATATTTGATTCATTAACAACAGGTTCAAGAATAATTTCATCAGTTTCATTAAATTCAAAATTAGTATCATTAATAATTTCAGATTCATTAGTAAAATTATCTCTCAAGTTAACAGATTCATTTAAACTAACATTTTCAATAAAAGAATCATTTTCTGAAAAAGTCTCATTTGTTATAATTTCCAAACTATCATTTAAATATTCTAAAGTCTCTTCAACAGAAGAATTATCTTCTACTAAAGAGTTATTTTCAATTAAATCATTTGTATTGTTTTCTTCAGCTAAAACATCTTTTTCAATTAATCCTTCTGATTCAACAACATCTTCATTAAAATCTTTTTCATTATCTTCAGCCAAAACATCATCTAAAGTCTCTTCAACAGAAGAATTATCATCACTAACCACAAAACCAGTAATCTTACCAAAAAAATTAGAAACAGAATTAAAAATATTTTTATTAGAAGACCTTTTATTAATAAAATTAATTTCTTCAAAAGAATTATTTAAAAAAATATTTTCTTTTTCTTCAAAAAAAACAAAACCACTAATTTTATTATTCAAAGAAAAATAAGACTCATTAAAATCACTAGATGAATCATTAACTAAACTAAAACCAACAAAAACTAATAATAAAAAACCAACACTAACAAAAATCCATATTGAAAATTTCTTTTTTTCTTTAACTATTTGCTTTCCAAGATATCTTTTTCTTACAATCCCATTTTCATCCCTATAACTTTCATAAAGATAAGGCCCATAAGATTTATTTCCTTTTTGTACCACCCTTTTATAACTCATAAAATCACCATACTTATACCCAAATAAAGAAAAAACAACTTTATAAAGATTACCGATGGTGGAACAACAAATTTATACTACAAAAAAGAGCCCAAAACATAAACAAAAAAAGATAAAAAAATCAGTTGTTCCACAAAAATTTAAGGAAAAGCTCTTATTCTAAAATTATAAAAAAACCAATAAAGAGTAAAAAGAATAATTGCAAAGATTAAAAGATACATAGACAAATCAATATTACTTTCATAAAAACCTTCATCAATTAAATCAGTCAAGATTTTATCAAAATCATTTGCTTCTTCAACTCTAAAAAATAAACCATCTGTATTAAAAGACAATGCCTTCAAAAAGTCAATATCTGCTTTAGAAATAAAATCAATATTTGTAATTCCTCCATATTCAGTACCAACTCCAATTGTATGAATTACTAAATCATTTCTTTTAGCATAATCTAAGATTAAATTAACATCTCCAACATTTGCTTGACCATCACTGTATAATATAACAGCTTTCTTTTTTCCATCATCCAAATTTCCAAAAAGTCTATCAGCATTAATTAAAGCATTGTGAATATTTGTTCCCCCAACTTTACCATATTCAACATTATCAATTGCTTTTTGAAGTAAAAATTTATTTGTTGTTAATTCTTGATAAACAACAGATTCGCCAGAAAAACCAATAACTCCAACATTCACTCCTAATGGTAAACCTTCAATAAAACTTTTAGCAGAACTCTTAGAAGCACTAAATCTATCAGGCAAAATATCAATAGCACTCATACTTTGAGAATTATCTATCAAAACAACAAAAGAATAACTACCAGTATCACTTTCAAAATTTATACTAGTACCACTCAAACTAAAAATTAATAAAATAATAATAAAAACATTAATATAAAGAGAAATAAAATTCTTTGAAAAAAATTCAATTCCATAAAAACGCTCTAATGCTTTAAAATTAGAAAAAACAACCGATTTTTTTTTGTGATACATAAAACTAGAAAAATAAATTAAAAAAAATAAAGGAACAGTTAATAAAAACCATAAAAAGAAAGGATAAACAAAATTAAAACTAACCATCTTAAATTCTGTCACCTCCTGACCTTTTTCTTAAAAATGAATACAAGGGATAAAAAAAAGATTCACTAATATCTAATTCACAGGCATCAATATTTGCTTGACTTAAAACTTTCAAAACTGCTTTTTTTTGTTTTAAAGCAGATAATTTATATTTCTCAGCAATAAGTTTAGGATCTACAATCATTTGTCTACCTGTTTGAGGGTCTCTTATTGAAATTTGATGATTATACATTGGAAGTTCTATATCTATTGGGTCTCTTACAACTAAAGCTAAAGTTTCAAACTTAGAACCTAAGAATTTTAAACTTTTCTGAATTCCTTTTTTAATAGCAATAAAATCAGACAAAATAATAAACAAAGAATATTCATCTTTAACAATATCTAGAACAAAATCAACACCTTTTTTCAAATCAAATTCACCTTTATATAAAGAAGGATTAGACAAAAAACTAGTTAAGATCATAAATTGATTTTTACCATTTTTAGGAGGAATATATTTAGTCACATCATCATTTACCATAACTAAACCAATTTTATCTCCAGACTCTAGAATTAAATGACTTAAAGCAGCAACAATTTCAGCATTATATTCTGCTTTTAATTTATCTCCACTACCAAACAAAACATTTGAACTAGCATCAACAATAAAATAAATACTTAATTCCCTTTCTTCAATATACTTTTTTGCAAGTAAACCATTTGATCTTAAAGATGCCATCCAATCAATCATACTAGCATCATCATCTTGTTGAAAGACTCTATAAGAATCAAATTCTAAACCCTTACCTCTCAATATTGTTTTATATAAAATTCTCTTTAATGGAAATTTTTGCATCATACTAGCAAAACCACTAACACTATTAATATAATCAACAGAAAAAACACCCCCTTTTTTTTTCTTCACCATCTCATAAATAGTAAATTAATTAAGACTTATAAATTCTTTGAAAAATTATGGAACCTTAACTTGTTTTAAAATTTCATTAATAATATCATCACCTGAAACTTTTTCTGCTTCTGCTTGATAATTCAAAATTATTCTATGTCTTAAAACAGGATAAATAACAGTTTTAATGTCTTCAGGTGTAACAAAATTTCTTCCTTGCATTAAACTCTCAGCCTTAGAAGCAATAAATAAAGCAATTGCAGCTCTAGGACTAGCACCATAGGAAATATATTTAGCATAACTAAAATTTTTATCTCTAGTAACATTAACAATATCAATAATATACTTTTTTATAGCATCAGAAGTAAAAACTTTCTTAACTTCTCTTTGCAAATTAATAATAGTTTTAGGATTAGCTATAGGTTTTAAATCATAAGAATCAAAAGAACGAGTAGTCATATTTTGTTCAAGAACATGAATCTCTTCTTCTTTAGTAGGATAATCTATTAAAAGTTTAAACAAGAATCTATCAATTTGAGCTTCAGGAAGTTGATAAACACCAGTATTTTCTAAAGGATTCTGAGTTGCCATTACAAAAAAAGGTAAAGGTAAATCATAAGTCTTTTTTGAAATAGTTACTTTTTTTTCTTGCATTGCTTCAAGTAAAGCAGATTGTGTTTTAGAAGGACTTCTATTAATTTCATCAGCAATAATAAAATTTGCAAAAATAGGACCTTTTAATACTTCAAACCCTTTACCAGGTGTATAACTTTGAATACCAGTAATATCTGTAGGTAATAAATCTACTGTAAACTGAATTCTATTAACTTCACAACCCATAACCTTACCAATAGTCATAATAACTAAAGTTTTAGCAACACCAGGAACACCTTCAACTAAAACATGGCCATTACATAAAATACCACGAATAATTCCTCTAATTATTTCTTTTTGGCCTACAACCATTTTACTAACTTCATGTTCAATATCTAAAATTATTTTCTTAATCTTTTTATGATCTATTTTATTCTCATTCACCATCTTTTCTTTAAAATTAATTATATATATTCATCACTTTTAGACTTCTTAAACTTTATCTTATTATAATAATTAAAAATTAAAAATACAATTAATAGTATAAGACTAACAATAAAAAAGATTAAAAATGATTTACTTAAAGGAACTTCATTATCTCTCCATCTTATTTGTTCATTCACACTAATAGATTCTTCACAAGCATTAATAACTTGACGAGTTAATTTTTCTGAGTCAATCAAATCACCCTTACTAAAAGATTCTTGTGCTTGAAATAAAAGTTCTGTTAATTCTAAACACTCAGGGTTTTCACTAACAAACTTTTCAGTAAATAAAATCAATTGACTTAATTCACTTTCATCTAAACCTTGAATTTCTACATAAAATGTACTCCAATCAGAAAACTTTGGTGTTGTAACATCTCCAAATAAAGTAATATCATATCTACCAACAGCTTCTGTAGCCATATCAATTCTAGCAGTATAATCTTTACTTTCATTAATTTTCAAAACATCAATAAAATCTTGTGAAAAAGAGATATTTAAATCTCCAGTTGATTCATGATTAAATTCAACTAATCCTCTTAAATCAATCCCATATAAATCAACCATACCAGTATTAAAGACACTAAAATTAAACTCAATAAAATCTTGATTACTAACATATAAATTACCTGGAGTAATTATTTTAAGAGCATAATGTTTCACAGCAGTATCCCTTATAACTCTACCATCACTATCTTTTTGTTTTTCAATTTCTTCAGGAGGCACAAACGTGACATTAAAAGAATTACTTGTAACATTGTTGATTTGCAAATTAGAAGAATTAAATTCATATCCTGTAATATTCACAACTTCTTGAGCATTAACTAATGATTTTAAAACTAAATTCCAACCATCAAAATAAGATGAAAAAATAACATTACCAGGCCCACCTTCAACTAAATTAAGAGTAAAATTAATATTTTGATTATAATAAGGATCAAAGTAATCATAATCACTAAAATAATTTCTTAAACTAATATTAACTTCACTTCCAACACTAACAGGACCAACATTAGGTATAGTTCCATTGAAAGTTAATGGAGAATTATTATGACTAACATTTGCAGACCAATTAAAAGAATAGTTTAATCTTGGAAAATTATTATTTAAAATAAATAAAGAAACATTTGTTAAATTACCATATCCTTCATCACTAAAGTTAGGTTTAATAACAAACGAAAAATTTCCATCATTACTTTGATTATATAAAAAAGAACCATTATTTCTTAAACTAAAATTAGTATAATTAAAATTCAAAGTCCCATTATCATAAAAACTTTCTATACCATCTAAATAAAATTTATATGAAAAATTAGTCAAATCAATTGGATAATCTAAAGAAAAGTTAAAAGATTTATTTTCATTTTCTTTTAATCTAAAAATTTCACTTTCATTTGGATAACTAATATTAAACAAACCATGAACTGTTAATTCAAATAATTCAGAAGTAATAGCACCAAAACTATCTTGCACACTAATATTGTAATTCCATATACCTGTATAATTATTGTTTTTATTAAAATCAAAATTAATAAGACCAGTTCTATTATCTAAATTTAATGGTGGTGAATCAATTTCTAAAGGTGTAAGAGAATAATTTAAATTAATACCTCTAATATCATCTTCTTGATCAGTTGCATTAATGTCTAAATAAAATAAATTATCTAAAATTGTTGTAGTTCTATTCTCTAGATTATTAATAATTGGTGCTGAATTTACTTCTATAATTGTTAAATTAAATTCAAAAGTATCAAAAGAGTTTTGTTTATCACTAACATTAAATATAACAGTATATTCACCAACATTAACAAAACCAGGTTTTATTTGTGTTGTAAAACGATTAAAATCTGAAAAAGACATTCTAGAGAATACTAAATTAATAGGTTCATAAACTTCAGTTTTATTGATAATAGTAACATTATAATTTAATTCTTCTAAATAAATTAAATTATTAATTAAAATATCATCATCATAAACTTTAAAATTAAAACTTAAATTATTATTCTGAAGCATAATAATATTAGAAGACGAATTCCACAACCCTTGATTAATTTTAAAGTAACCTTCACTTATGATATCTATCTCTGGAGGACTATTTAAGTTACTAACATTTATTTTCCATAAACTATTCTTTTGGAGAAAACCATCATTAGCTGTTACATTAAACTCATAATAACCAACATCTGTTTTATAAGGTATAAAATTTACAATACCCAAACTAGAAACATTAAAAGATGAAGGAGCTCTTAATGAATCATAAGAAAAAACAAGATTTTCAACAGAAGTATCTAAATCAGAAACATAATTATTTTTCAAATCTAAATTTAAAATTTTATCAGTTGTAGTTTCTATACTAGAATTAACAACTAAATTAAATTGATATGAAGATTGATTCCATGTAGGAGGTTGATTAGTAAAAATTTCTAAATCAAATGAAGACAAATCATATGCATTTTGTTTATCACTAATATTTAAATTAATTGTGTAGTTACCTGCATGATAATAGTCAGAAGTAATATTGAAAATAACAATAGAATAATTTTTAATATCTTCCCCTTCAAAAGTAGAAAAACCAAAATACCCTGTTAAAAAATTATTCTTAAAAAAATTCTTAAAAAATAATATGATCTTACTAAAGATATTCTCAGTTTCACCAAAATTAGATATAACATTTCCAGTTAAAAAACTGCTTAAATAACTAAATTGATTAAATTGAACTTGATAAGGATAGATAATATTTATTTCAACAAAATCTTCAAATAAAGAACTAACATCTTCTAAATTTGTTTGATTAATAACTTGATAACTAATTTCAAATTCTTCGTCATAACCATCTAACCTATCTTCAATCAATAAATCATCATCATAAATTCTAAATAAAACACTTTCTTCTTTACCAGTAGAAGTATAAACAGAATCAATATCAGAAATATTTGGAACACTATTTAATAATGGATTTCTTTGAACAACCAAAGGTATTTTTGTAATATTCCTCTCATCAGTAGTATTATCATAAACTTCAAAATCAATGGACCAATTTCCAATATGTTTTTTCTCAGGAATAAATGCAACTTCAATTTCTTTATAAAAATTTGAAGAAGAATAAGAATCATTATAACTATAAAACCAATCTTTATCACTAGGTATTCCAGAGAATCTAGCAAAACTAGCACTACTATTTAATTTTAAATCTCCAATAGGATCTCTTGTTTTAATAATAATATTACAAGAATCATACTGGCCTTCTACAAAAACATTATTATAACAATCACTAACATCAACTTCTAATTGAGACAATACTTGAATAATTATATCCTGAGAAATAATATGCCTTTCTTCATAACCTTCCAAACAATAATTATGTGGACACATATGTTCTGCTTCTTGAACACTAATTGTAAGATTATAAATTCCAACATCTAAATTATTAGGTGTATAATCCAAAAAAAGAGAAGTGTTATCTTCAGTTAAATTAGTTAAATTAAATAACTGACAATCTTCTCCATCAACCTTATCTAACCAAAAAGCATAAGTACAATCTGTAAATTCAATTGTATAATTTAAAGGATAATGCTCTTCTTCATCACCTATAGTGATATTATAACTTTCAAAAGTAGATTCATTTGTAGGAAAAATATAAGTATAATCAGGTCTTAAATTAGTGAAATACAAAATATCATTTAAAGCATAAATAGTATAATTATACATTCTTCTAAGAGTATCACTTCCAACATCAGATTGAACAGTAACAGCTAAAGGCAAAAGTAATAAACCTGTTTCATCATCTTTAGTTGAATTAATTTCTAAAATACCAGAAGAATTATTCATAACAATCCAAGAACTAATGTCTTCAGGTTCTAATAAAATATTATTTAACATAATATATTCACTCTCTTGACTATCATCAATTGCATATGCAACTACCTCTTCATAATCTCCTAACGTAATATTTTTAGTAAAATTAAAAAAATAAGGATTGTTTCCGCCTTGTTCACTAGTATTATAAACAGTACCTGAACCAAAAATTGCAGCACCTTTAACAAAAAAGAAAGTAAAAACTAAAAAAGAAAAAATAATTAAAAAAAGTATTATTTTATTTTTCATATTAAATTTTTTGTTGCATTAAACGTTTAATTCTAAGAGACCTTTTATCTTCTCTAGTTAAGTTCTTTCCTTTAATTAACTTAATTATTCTATTAATTATAAATATAATTAAGATTAACAACAATAATAATAATGAAATGATAAATAAACTAATAAATAAAGGAGTTTCTTTTTCACATACAAATGGACAGGGACCACCACAATCTATTCCTTCTTCTCCTTGATTTTGGATTTTATCACTACATGTAGGACAAGCATTACAAGGACCACCACAATCTATTCCTGTTTCACAACTTTCATCATGACAATTCTTAATTCCATCAAAACAATTAGGATTCATAGAAAAATAACAAACTTGAGTTAAGAAAGGTTTAGGAATTCTATATTCTGAATTATTACAACCATTTAAATCATCACAGACTCTAGTCTGGAAGCCACAACGACCATCTTTATATCCTAATTGAATACATTTATCTTTATAATTATAATATTCATCAGTATTAATAATTCCTAATTTAAAAGAAGATTCAACATCTTGACAAACACTCCACGAATTACATCCCCACTTTTCAAGACACCATAAAGGAACATTTCCTCCTCCCCCTGGAGGGCTAACAACTTCTTCAGCACAAGCATAACCATTTACATTAAATGTCCAACTAACAGAATCAAAATTTAAACCATCACTAATATTAAAAGTAATATTTTGTAAACCATAAATTCCACAACCAAAATCATAACTAAAATTAATCAAATATCTATAATCTAAGTCATAAGAATTAGTAATATTATAATATATTTCTTTATCTCCATGGCTAAAATTATATTCTAAAATATCTCCATCAAAATCTTCTGCTAAAATCCAAAAGCTAGTTATATTAGTTGCATTCCAAGGAATAATTTCTGGATTTTTTATTGGATTTGCTTCAAGAATTTTAACAGGCCTATTTTCGTCACTTATTGTCAAATAAAGATTTTCACAAACAATATTTGAAGAACCATTAACACCACAATGAACTTCTAAATCTGGATGAAGATTCAATAAAGGTCTATCTTTTGCACATAAAGTTAAATTATAAATTCCTTTCACACTATCATTAGTGATTTCATAAAACATACTTCCATTAGGACTTAATTCAAATAAATCAAAAGAACTGCCATTCATATAACTAATACTTGTTTCAATAAATCCATCAGTTAAAAAACCATCTTCAATATCATAAACAAACCATGTTTTATTAAATAAGTGATCTTTTCCTTTTGTCCAAAGTTTATAGACACCAAGTCTATCATATTCAGGAATTCTATTAACTTCTAAAACATGAAAATAAACAGATTTACTAGCATGAAATTCATCTTCATCATAAACATAAAGGAGCCTAGGAAGAGTTGTATTAACCATCATCTTTTGGATATAACTTGTATAAATAGAACCATAATAAAATATACCATCTTGTCTACTAGAATAAGTTTCAACAAAAATTGGACTATCTGGTTGAATTCCAAACTCAACAATGTTTTGATCATAATCTATTGCAGAAATATCTCTCCGAAAAAAAGAACCCTCACATAAAAAGAACTCATCTTCAGTTATCAATATTGGAACAGATTCGCCAACTGTAATTTCAAATTCTGAAACAGCTTCAAACCAAACACCAGGATCATTTGTTGCATAAATAATAATTTTATTTATTCCTTGCCTAAAAAAAAGAGTAAAATTTGGACTAAAAGGAATTTTTTCTTCAATTAAATTATTATTATTATAAATTGAATATTGCCAATTACTAACAGGTTCATCGGCACTAACTCTTAATTCAATAGGATAATATAAATTATTCTCAAACTCTATACCATCTGCAACATTAAATGAATAAGTCCAGTTATTAATAGGACTATGAATTGTAATATTAATAGGTTTAACAATTCTTACATAAACTCCTCCAGTAGAAGTTTGGCTATAATAACCTGTAATAAATTCATTACCTAATAAAGAAGCAATCATAACAATATTAATAAAACCAATTGCTATAAAACTAAATAACAATAAAAAATATATTATTCTTTTCTTATTCATAGATTAAAAAAGAAAAAATAAATATAAAAACCTTCCCTAAAAAACTAAAATTTATAAAATTTAAATAGAAGATTACCTGTATATATTGATTTTTCCATATTTTCTGGTAAATAGAGTTCAATATTATAAACTTCTTGTGAATTACTTAATAAAAATACTTCACTTTCCCCAAAGATATAATCACTAATATTCCCATTAACAAATGCTTTAACTTTTACAGGAAAATTAAAATCATTATATAAAATAACTTTTTTGTTTGAATTTAAACCCCTAGGTAAAATTCCAAAATCAACAATACTATCATTAATAATTATGCCTATATCTTGCCCAACCTCTACTTTTAGATCAATATTAATTTCTTCAAAAGATTTATTCTGTTGAATAAAAAAATCAATCAAAAACAAAATAATTATAATAAAAAAAAGTACATAAACAATATTATAAAAATTTAATTTCACTTTTCTAATCATTTTGAATTAACCTTTTTATTTTTTTTTGATAATATAAATATTACAATCAACAAAATTAAGATTAAAGATCCAACACTTAAACTAATTATTAAAGTCCAATTAGTTTCATTAATAAAAAACACTTCTACAATTTCGCTTGTTGTTTTGTTTGCATAATTAATATCAATCTGCATTTTAAAAGAATCTCCTTCAATTCCATTAGTGTCTAAAAAACCAACTAATTGCATTACTTGCCAAGGATTTAGAGAAACAGTTGGAGTTCTAAATTCAATAAAACTATAATTTAAAACACTACCATTAACATAAACACTACTAATTTCATCATTCCACAAGCTTTCTATTTGAACATTAAATCTTTGAACCTTTTCCCTTTCTACAAAAGAAGTATAATTAATTAATTTTGTTTTTAATTCACCAATTCTAAATATTTTAGAAATAGTTGTAATTAATCCTTCTCCATATTCTAAAGAAATTGTTAAATTATAATCTCCTGGAAGAACTCCAATTGAATTTAAGGTTTCTTCATAAATTGTTTGTTCAGCTGATTTAACTTTTCTTTCGTCTAAATAAAAAGATCTAACTATTTCATTTTCAGAATTTAAAATTTTGACTAATGGTTTAATCAAAATATCTTTTTCTCCCCGACTATAAACAGTGAATTTATATTCAACATCTTCACCAGCATTAGCATTATTTACTTCTAATTCACCTTCAGCATATTTATCAGGATAAGGAATTCTAACTCGAATTATACCTCCAACATCTGAAAGAAGTGCAATTCCTTGAGGTGAATCCTCCTTTTGTCTAATTCCAATTCTTATTTTTTGTAAACCTACTTCATCTACTCTTTCAGGAAATGTTAAACGAATTTTAACTAAAAATCTGCCAAAACTTTTTTTATTTTCAATAACTTCAACATATTCACTTAAACTACCACTAACATAAATTTCAGAATTATCTAAATCATCTAATAAAAAATTAAAAATATATTCTTCAATAAGATTAGGTTTAAAATTAACATCATATGATGAAGGCATAACTGCATTAGCTCCTAAATTAAATTGAATATAAAATAAAAATAAAAATATTAATATAATAAATCTTTTCATATCTCAAAATAGGAAAAATCCTTTTTATATTTTACTTATTATAAAAAAATACAAATCTTTATAAATAATTTTATTATAGAATTAACATGGATAAAAAGCAGATGATTATTATATCTCTTTTAATTATAGCAATTGTTTTATCAACTGTTTCTATTGCATTAAATATTACATTCGAAAAATTAATACATCCATATGCAATATTAGATACAAAACCACAAGGAAATTTAATGTTAGAGATTATAGAAAATCCAGAAAATATCGGAGGAAATTTAAATGAACTCAGATAGTTTATTATTAACAGTAGCTGTTGTTTCAGTTATTATTGTTTTAGCAAGTGTAGGTTTTACATATAATTCAATTTCAACATTTAGAAATTTTTTAACAGGTTTTGCAACAGAAGAAGGTCATGTTCAAGTAGAAATTATTTCTGCAGCTGCAATAAACATTACTTCAGCTGGTGGTGAAATTGGAAGTAAAACTATTAATTGGGGACCAGGAGCTGTTGCAGCAGGGTCTGATTTTGCAATTCTCGCAACAAATGGAACAGTTGAAAATGCTGATCCAACATATACTTGGGCAACAATTAATGGTGGTTTTGTAATTCAGAATATTGGAAATGTAAATGTTACTTTGTCTGTTACGTCAATTAATGCTACAAATTTTATTGGTGGAACAAGTCCACTATTTCAATATAATGTAACTAATACAAAACCTGGAAGCTGTACTTTTGAATCTGGAATTGTTGAATCAACATACATTGATTTTTCTGACATTGCAACACCAGTTTGTTCTTCATTTAGTTCAAATCCAGACAATGATACTATTAATATGGATGTTTTATTAAGAATTCCAAGAGATGCACCACCAGGAGCACTTGATACAACAGTAACATTAACTTATGAACAAGCATAAAAATAATTCTAAATAAGAAGTTCATACAAAAAGATTATAAATTGTTTAAATTAATTAAAAGAATGAGAAAAATAAAAACAAAACAACAATTAGAAAAAGAACAAAAGAAAAAACAAACAATTCTAAGTATTTTATTAATTACATTATTAGGTTTTTCAACAATAGGATATGCTTTTTTTTCGTCAACAGGAGAAAAACAACAAGCATATAATTATAAAAATTTAAATTTTATTCAACAAAATGATTTATGGTACACACAAATTAATAACAATAATTATGTTTTTAATTATTTACCGGATCAATTAAAAGAGATTCCAATAAACACAACAATAACAATACAAAACCTAGAAAATAAACCTTTATATATTGTAAGTCCACAAGATATTTCATATATTTTAACATCTAATTTACAAAATCATATATTAAGATTTCAAGAAGCATGTATTAATCTAGAAGAATGTAGTGAAATAACACCATTAAAAAATTGTTCAACAGATAACATTATTATAATAAATTCTTCATCAGAAAAAACACAAATAACCCAAGATCAAAATTGTATTTTTCTAGAAGGAGATATCTCAAAAGCAGCAAATAAATTTGTATATAGTTTATTTAATATTGAATAATATGAAAAAAGAAAAAAAGAAAACAGATAAAGCAGTTCAAAAAGAAACAAAACAATTAATAGGTGTATTAGTCTCAATTACAATTCTTTTCTTAGCAGTATTAATACCTTATTTTTATATTCAATCTCAAAAATCTTTTGATTACCTTGGAGTAAACTGGCAAAAAGAACAATATGGAGATTTAACAATTTATCATACAAGATTTCCTAAAATATATCAAGGTAAAGATTATGGAATTCATAATGTTTATTTAAGAAACAACCCTAAACAAAATAATATAACAAGTGAAATAGAAAAATTAACATTTAAAGAAAAAATAGTTGTAACACAATCCAGAGAAATATTAAATTGTTCAAACCAAATAATTGTCTCAACAGGTTTAGGTCAAATTACACAAGCTCTTCCTTTTATAAAAAATGTAACAGGTGCAACATCAAACAAAGAATTCGCAGATGAATTAAATATAAGTTATTCTACTTGTGAGAATATTCCAACAAAAACTACAATTATTCAATTAGATTTAACAAATCAAACAAAAATATCAAAACCATCTGAGAATTGTTATTTAATTGAAATAGACTCTTGTGAACAAAACATACTAGCTTCTGAAAAATTTATTCTTGAAATAATAAAAGCATTAAACTTTCAAAAAATAGAATGGACAACCAATTAATATTAGGTTTTTTATTGACTATAATGCCTTTTACAGAAATAAGACTTGGCTTACCTATAATCATTAATTATACTCTGAAAAATAATCTACCAATATTTCCTTTTTTCTTAATCACAGTTTTATTAAATATTCTAATTATACCAATAATTTATCTTTTTTTAGATAAAATTCACATACACTTATTAAAATTCAAAAATTATAACAAAATAATTAATATCCCATTAAAAAGATTACAAAAAAGAGTAAATAAATTAGATATTAAGTTTCAAAAAATAGGTTTTATTGCTTTATTTATCTTTGTTTCAATTCCATTACCAACAACAGGTGCATGGACAGCAACATTTGCTTCATGGATGTTAAAGTTAGACAAAAAAAAGAGTATAATAGCAATTTCTGCAGGAATTTTAATGGCTGCTTTAATCGTATTATTTTTTTCTTACAATATTCTTAACTTTTTTTAGACTTTTCTTTTCTAAATTGTTATTGTATCTTACAAAATTCAAAAAATTATAAAAATCAGTCAAAAAAGGATAAGATTTAATTTTATAAATTTTAACCATAAAAAACCAAATACCAACAACAAATAAAGTAGACATAACATTCCATAAAAACCAATGAGCAAAGATAAAAATATTAGTTCCATATAATTCAATTAATACCAAAATTCTAAGAACATTCAAAAATAAAAATATCAAAAATGAATAAAATAAAATAGTTAATCTTTTTTTAAGATTCAAGTTGCCTGTGGACATAATTAGTATAAATAATAAATAAAAAGCACCACCAGCAATACAAGAATCAATTAAACCAACATTAAAACTTTCTAAAAAGAGAATTCCACTTTTTCCTAATTCAACTTCATGATATAAACTTAAAATACCATAGACAGAATAAGTTGTAACAGGAGTTAAAATAAAATAAAAAACAAATAAATTACCAATTCCAAATAATAGTATAATAATATATCTTAAAAAAATAAAATAAAAATCTTTTTCTTTTTTCTTCATTTAAATTTTAAAAAAATCAACTTAATAAAACTTTAGTTAATAATTAACTACTTTTTTCTTTTTCTTTTTATTAGCAACAATAATCAGAATAAAAACTAAAACAATTAAAATAACTAATATTAATAATATTAAGTGAATTAATTCTAATTCTTCAAAGAAACTAAAAATATTCTTTTCATAAACTGTAATTGAAATAGGTTGTCTAAAGACATCTCCTAATTTGGATTCAATAACTAATGTAAACTCATAAGTTCCAGCTTTATTTGGTAAAAGTCTCAAATTAACACTTCCTTCACTATTTGCATTTACACTTAAAGTAGATTCTGGAGAACTAATTATTTCAGACCAAGATTCATAGCCTTCATAACCAATTTTATAAGTTTCATCAAGATTACCCATATTCATAATTTTAAGATTAATTGAAAATTCTTCATTATTTAATACTTTATCTCCAACAAGAGATGCTTGAATATAAGGTTCAGAAACAACACAGCCTTTTATATCTAAATAAAATTCATAAATAGCCTCAACATCTTCAGCTTCAAATAAATATCGATTATCTAATCTTTCATCATTATATACTCCAAAAAGAATCTTATAACTCCCTTCATTTAAACCAAAAGGAATTTCAAAATTAAATGAAAAAGATTCATAGTCCATATAATCAATACCTCTATCAAAAGAAACAACTTCATCAATATTAAGTTCACTACTATATACTTTTACAAAAACTTCATCATCATCTAAATCAGTATCTCCAATATTCCAAGCTTTTGCATTAATAGTTACTATTTCACCACAATCAAATTTAGTATTATATAAAGGAGAAATTTCATTTATAATAACAAAATCTTGTCCATTAACAATTTCAAAACTTACATAATCAGAGACAATACTTTCTTCTCCATAATAATTACTACTACTATCACTAATTTCTCCAATAGCAGAAAAATGCAATTCATAATCTTCACTACCTATTTCTAAATCATAAGCATCTAAAACAATAGATAAAGTAATCTCTTCACTACTACCTTTTTTTAATTTAAGTTTATCGTTACTAATACTAAAATCATCTTCGTCATAAATACAATATTCATTTTTTATATCATATAAACAAATCGAAAATTCTACATTCTTAATATCCCAATTACCATCATTTTTAATTCTAAAATCTAATTCAAATTCATCAAAAGGAAAATAGATTGCATTTCTAGAACTTCCCAAACCTTCATTTAAATCTAAAGAGATTTTACTTAATGTTAATTCTCCTCTATTAGTGTAATCATTAGAATAAAAATATTTATCATTTACTTTAAAATTAATATCCTTTGTAATAGAACCACTTACAGCACCATTTAAAGTTAAAACACTTGAATAACTTTTCTTATATTCAAAAACAAAATCTTCAGACATGTTATAATCAACTTTAATTATCTGAAAATTATTAGCTAATGTAACAGAAGATTCATTTGGAGTAAAAGTAATTTTATTGTTGTTTGAATCTAATACATCACTTAAAGAAATACCAATAATCTCGCTTTCATTTGTAGAAATATTAATTTCAAAAGAACCGCTTCTTTCATTAGATAATGGAAAACCACTAATTTCACTAACATTAATTTGACTACTTACTAAACTAAACAAAAATACTAAGCTAAATAAAAACATTATTGCTTTTTTCATCATGTTGTAACTTTAGAATTAAGACTTTATAAATATTTGTATATTAAAATAAATTTAATTTATCTTTTTTTGAATAAAGTTTATATATAATAAAATCAATAATATATAATGGTAAAATCACGTGAAAATTTAATAGGTGCTTATGCTTTTTTAGCAGGTGTGATTTTAGCAGTTATTTTAGGATTATTTGACAAAGCATTATCTGGAATGTACACTATTATTTATACAACATTAGTTATTTTAGGTTTAATTGTAGGATTTTTAAATACAGGTGATAAAGATACTAAAACATTCTTATTTGCAAGTGTTTCTTTAATCATTGTAGGAGGTTTAGGAAATAATACTCTAATTTTTATGTCAAATCTAAGCCCTGTTCTAGCAACATTAAAAAATATTTCATCAGCTTTATTAGTATTATTTATTCCAGCAACAATAATAGTTGTAATTAAAACAGTTTTTTCAATTGCAAAAGTTTAATTTAAAAATTCTAAAATATCACTTAAATTCACAATCTTATTATTATCCATAGCTAAACCAAAACAAGCAGTATTTACCCAAATATCAATATCTGGGAAATTATCAAATTCATTAATAGATAAAGAATCTCCAAAAAAAACATAAACTTTTTTTCCAGATTTTTCTATTCTTTCTCTTATTTTAAAAGCACCATAACTTCTTTGACCTTTTTTATTTGAAACTAAAATCCCAATATTTTTTGAATTAAGATATTTCATTTGTTTCCCTTTTATTTTTTTAAAATAAATTTCTAATTCGTTTTTTTCTATTTTATCTAATTTTAAACCATTAAAAACATAAATTTCTTTTTTTAATTGAATAGAATTATTCAAAGCATGAAACTTACCATCACATAATAAAAGTAAGATATCAGAATCATAATCAAAAGCATTAGAATTACAACCTAAAACTTGTCCATCATAATAAGATCCTTTTTTAACAATAACCTCCCTATTATTTTTTTTAAAATAATCTTTAATAGGAATTAAAAAATCTAAATATTGAACACTTGCTCCTAATGAAATTTTACCTTTTGGCAAATTATCTAAAACTTCAAAATTAATTTGTTTTGGGTCATATTTTTTTCTAAATTCAATAAATTCAACATTAGTCATTTAAAAAATAATAAAAAAGATTATATAAACTTAATTTAAATCACCCCAAAACACCCCTTTTTCTTCTCTTTATCCTCAGAAGAAATTAAAAATATTCAATATCAGATTTAGGTTTTTCTTTTACTTCACTAATTCCTTTTTGTATATCAAATACTTTTGAAGGTGTAGCAATAACACAATTTTGACCAAAACCAGCAATTCTACCCTCTAATGCATCAACTGTTTTTTTAATTTTTGAAACAGCTCTTTTTAATTCAACAACATCTTTTCCCTTTAAAGGACTAATATCAATAACAGCAATATTATAACCTGTCCTTAAACAATCTAAAATTGGGTTAATATCTTCATAAACCTTTAAAGTAAAAGTTTTAACATATATTTTATCATTACTTTTTTCTTGTTCTAAATCTATTTCTATAAATTCATTTACTTCTTGTTCTTCACTTTTTTTTCTCTTTAAAAAATCAAATGCCATAATATAAATTTAACAAAACAGTATTTAAATATTTATGTAATAAAAAATAGAAAATACACTTATTCTGAAGAAGGATTAATTTGTTTCATAATTTCATCTTTTAATAAATTAACTTGATCATTAAATTGTTTTTCTTGTTCAGATAAATTATTCATTCTTTTAGTCAAAAGTTCTTTTTTATGTTTCATATCTTCTAATATTTCTTCCTTCGTTGATTTTATTACAACTTGATTTCCTAAAATTCTCATAACTTCATGGTTTGTCTTTTCAACTTCAGTTAAAATTAAATCAGTTTCATTTAAATCAAAAGTTAAAGCATTTTTTTGCATAAGAATTTGTTGATATTGTTGATCTAAAAGTTGTAATTCTTGAATTTTCATTTGTGTTTCTTCATCTAAATCACCAAAGGGATTATGAGAATGATTATGTCCACAATCTTCATCTCCACAATTACATTCTTCTACCATTAAATTGCTTGAACAGTCTTAATTTTATTTCTTGGCTTATAAAAAATTCTAGAATTACATTCAGGACAAACAAACCTTTTTTCTAAATCAGAAGATTTAATCTTCGCTCCACATTTAAAACATTTATATATTGTCATATTAAAATCTCACAAATACACTTTTTAAATTTATTGCAAATAATAAACTCCACCTGCAAAAATTTTACCACACTTTAAACATTCCCAAACACCTTTTTCTTGTCTTTTTGTTCTACCTTCACAAAAAGGACAGTTTTGTCTTTTTCTTTGTTTAGATTCAACATTATTCAATCTAGTTTTAACCTTTCCATAACCAGCACCAAATCTTCCTGCTGCTCCAATTTTTTTTCTTTTTACTGTCATTTTAATTTTTAAAATACTTTAATTATAAAGTTCTATGGGGCCACCCGGATTTGAACCGGGGTCGCGAAGTCCCAAACCTCGAATCATAACCAAGCTAGACCATGGCCCCTTATAAATATTTATTAATATTTTAATTAATAAACTTATTTCTTTTTAGCCTTACCATTACTAGCTTTATCATCTGAGCCTTCTAAAGCTTGCTTTGCAGCTTCTTGTGATTTTTCAATCTTAGAGAAAAATTCTTTTAATTCATTCTTTTTCTCTTCATCAACTACAATTTTTTCAGCTTTAATCATTGCATCATATTTTCCTTCACTAATATCCTTTAAAATTTCTTTAACTTCTTTATTATCTACTAAAACACCCATTGCTTGACAAGTTCCTAAAACACTTTTTATACTAGACAATAAACTTGTTGAAAGCATATTACTATGTTTTTGTTTAGCAACAAAAATAACTCTTTCCATTGCAATATTTCCTACTTGTATTTGAATTCTATTACTACTAGCCTTAGTAATTCCTAATTCTTTCTTTAATAATTCACTTGTAGGCGGACTTAAAACCTCTATTGTATAATTTTTTGTTTTACTATCAACTTTTAAGATTACAGGTACATTAATTCCTTTAAAGTCGCCCGTCTTTGAATTAACATCACTAATTACTTGACCAATATTAATACCCATAGGACCTAATTGCTGAGCAATAGCTGGAGTAGGAGTCATCTTTCCACCCTCAACCAATAATTTTATATCAACCATAATTAATTTGCCTTAAACTTAATTTAAAAACTTATTCCTCATCTAAGTCCTCCCTTCTAATTACTCTTAAATTATCTAACTTAACTGTTACAGGTATTGGAACTGCTGCACCCAATAAAGAAACAACAGCTTCTCCTTTTTGTTTATCAACTCTAATAACCTTAGCTTTTTCATTCTTAAAAGGTTCTCCAATAATTTCAACAACATCTGATTTTTCAATTTTAATTTCACTTGCAACAGGTTCTAACATTTGTTTTACTTCTTCATAACTAACTTGTTTTGGTAAAATTCCTTTAACATAAGGTAAATTATAAACAGCTTCTTCAGCATTTTCTCTATCAGGAGATTCAATTAAAACATAACCCCTTAATCCATGAGGTCTTGCAATTGCATAAATATTAACATCTTTTTTAACAACTTTATCCACAACCATTTCCATTGCTTTATCTTCTTTATTTGATGTAACCTTAACAATAAATATAATTGAATCAAAATTAGAATCAACTTTAGGAGATTCTTCTATTTCTTCTTTAACTTCTTCAGAAACTTTAACAACTGAATTATTCTCTTCTTTAGAACCCTTAATATTAATCAGAGGTTCATTATTTTCACTATCTAAATTAAATTCATCGTCTAAATAATCAAATTCGTCATCTATTCCTAATACCATATTGCTCCAGCCAGCTCTTAAATTTTTAAGAACTAGATAAATTAAATAAAAAAAGTTTATTTATAAATATTTCGTTTAGATTAATTAAACAACCCAAAACTCTTTTAAACCTATTATTTATCAAATTAGTATGACAATCAAAGAAAAAGATTTTGTTGAAATAGAATTCACAGGAAAAATCAAAGATTCACAAGAAATATTTGATAGTAATATTCAAGAAGATATTAAAAAAGCAAAATTAGATATTAAAGAAATAAAACCATTTATCTTGTCTGTCGGACAAAAAATGTTACCAAGCGGGTTTGACCAAGATTTAATTGAAAAAGAAATTAATAAAGAATATACTTTAGAACTGAAACCTGAAGATACTTTTGGTAAAAGAGATAAAGAATTAATTAAAATGGTTCCTACAAGATTATTCTTAGAACAAAGAATAAACCCTCAAAGAGGAATGCAATTAAATTTAGACGGACAAATTGTAAAAATATTATCTAATTCAGGAGGAAGAACATTAATAGATTTTAATCATCCTTTAGCAGGAAAAGAAGTAGTCTATAACTACAAAATAAACCGAATTGTTGAAAATGAGAATGAGAAAATAGATGCATTATTTGATTTTTTCTTTAAACAAAAATTAGAATATGAAGTAAAAGATAAAAAAATAATATTTAAAGAATTAAAAAAAGAATTAAAACCTTATTTACAAATATTTGCACCTAAGATAAAAGAAATTTTAGACTTAGAAATAAACTTGGAATAATTCTCTTAGTTAAGTTATACTAAAATATAACAAATATTATAAAGGATTTTTAAGAATAGATATATATGGAAAGTATTAATACATCTGATGACTTTGATCCATTATCAAGTTATAATTCTACAAATGAAGTTGATAGAGAATTAGAAGAAATTTTAAAAAAACATTCTGCAAGAATTAAAGTTGTTGGTGTTGGTGGTGGTGGAGGAAATACTATTTCTAGAATGAAAGATGTTGGAATTAAAGGCGGAGAAATAATTGTAATTAACACTGATGCTCAAGATTTATTATATGCTAAAGCAGATGCAAAAATATTAATTGGAAGAGAAATTTCAAGAGGACTTGGTGCAGGAAGTAATCCAAAAATAGGAGCAGAAGCAGCTAGAGAACAAATCACAGAAATAAAAAAGAGATTAGCAAATTCAGATATGGTTTTTGTAACTTGTGGTTTAGGTGGAGGAACAGGAACAGGGGCAGCACCAATTGTAGCAGAAGTAGCAAAAGCACAAGGAGCATTAGTTATTGGAGTTGTAACATTACCTTTTACAGTTGAAGGGGCAAAAAGAATAGAAAATGCAATGGAAGGACTTGAAAGAATGGAAAGTATTGTTGATACATTAATTGTTATTCCAAATGATAAATTATTAGATTTAGCACCAAACTTACCTTTACCTACAGCATTTAAAATAGCAGACGAAATTTTAACCAATGCAGTAAAAGGAATAACAGAATTAATTACAAGTAGTGGACTTGTAAACTTAGATTTTGCAGATATAAAAACAGTAATGGGCAATGGTGGTGTTTCATTAATTGGAACAGGAGAATCTCATTCTAATAATAGAGTTGTAGAAGCAGTAGACAAAGCACTAAATAATCCTTTATTAGATGTAGATATAAAAGATGCTAAAGGAGCTTTAATTAATGTAATTGGAGGAAATGATTTAGCCTTAGAAGAATATAAAGAAGTAGTAAGCATGATAGGAGAAAAATTAAGCCCTGATGCAAGAATAATTAGTGGAGCAAAAATTTCTCAAGACATGGAAGAAAATTTAAAAGTAATGGTTATAATTACAGGAGTTCATTCACCTCAAATAAGTGGAGAAAAAACAAGCCTTGAAGAAAGAAAAAGAAAAGATATAGAAGGTGAATTAGGAATTGAATTTTTTGAAGAGTAAATTTAAATACTATTAAAAACAAACATTTTTATGATAAAAGAAAAATTATCAAGCAAATATTTACAATATAGAAGAGTCTGGAGATTATTAAAAAAACCTACAAAACAAGAATTTTTAACAATTTCAAAAATTTCTGGAATAGGACTATTAATCATTGGAATTATAGGTTTTGCAATAGCATTAATTATGAACTTATTCTGGTAAAACGCCCTTGACAGGATTTGAACCTGTGACCCCTTCCTTAGGAGGGAAGTGCTCTATCCAAACTGAGCTACAAGAGCTTAAAATTCTAAAAAATCAAAACTATAAAAAGATAACTTAAAAATGAGGAGAGGAGGATTCTGTTCACAATTTACCACTCAAGAGAATAAGAGATATAATTTTCGGGTGAATTATTCAAACCCCCTTCACAGGAGTTCTCATCGCTAATATGAGGAGAGGAGGATTCGAACCCCCGTAGGCAAAAGCCAACAGATCTTGAGTCTGCCCCGTTTGACCGCTCCGGCATCTCCTCAATAATAAAATAGATTCAAACAACTTTTAAAAGATTAACTAAAATAAGTAAACAATTAATTTTAAAAATAACAAATTCAATTTAATATTGATGCGTGGGTAGTTTAGTGGCAGAATTTTTGGCTTCCAACCAAATGACCCGGGTTCGAATCCCGGCTCGCGCATTTTCTTCAAATAAGTATTTAAAATGTTAAAAGAATAAATTAATATGAATAATAAACTTTCTAAGATATTAAATGAATTGCCTCTTGAGTTTTATAATGAACATAAAGAAATAGTTGAAATAATAAAGGAATATAATTCATTCATTCAAAATAAATCAAAAAAAGATGCGAATAATAATTATATAATCCCAAATAAAGAAGTAGAAGACTTCAATAAATCAATGATTCAAATATTAAATAAAATAAAAAAGATTCATAATCAATTAATAAAAGATTCTAAAACAGATTTATATACAATTAAATTTTTTGAAAAAGTTTGTAAAATAGAATTTGAAAAATCAAAAGAAATATCTATAATAATGTTAGATGTTGATTTTTTTAAAGAAATAAATGATACTCATGGACATTTTATTGGAGATAATATTTTATTAGAATTATCAAAAACTCTTAAAAAAAGTATAAGAGATATAGATTTAATAGCCCGTTTTGGAGGAGATGAATTTATTTTGTTAATTAAGGGAGATAAAAAATCAAGTGAAATAGTGATTAATAGAATTAAAGAAAATATTAAGAAGAATAAATTATTACAAAAATATAATTTAAAATTAAGTGGTGGAATTGCAATTAAAAAAGATTCAGATAAAAATATGTTAACATTAAAAAAAAGAGCAGATAAAGCACTTTACAAAGCAAAAAAGAATGGAAGAAATAATTTTGTTTTTGATGAATAAAAACAATTTAACAAAACATTTAAAACACTAATCTTTTTATTAATATCATGAAATTTGCACTGTGGTATAATAAAAATTACAAGAAATTATTAATTCTTTCAGTAATTTTAATCTTAGCTTCAATTATTTATTTAATTACATTTTCAATTCAAAATGATTCTATTATTCACAAAGATGTTTCATTAACAGGAGGAGTAGCTTATACTATTGAAACAAATTATTCTATTAATGAATTAAATCAAAAATTAGCTGAAAAATATCCAGATTTTTCAACTCAATCAATTTCAGATGGTTCTGGAAATCAAATTCAAATTATTGTAACAGTTCAAGAAGAAGATTCTGAAAAAATTCAAGAAGTTTTAGAAGAAATTTTAGAAATTAAATTAACAGAAGATAACTCTTCAATTGAATCTACTTCTTCAAATATTTCAGAAGATTTTTTTAAACAATTAATCATTTCAATTATTTTAGCTTTTTTCTGGATGGCTGCAGTTGTTTTTTTAATATTTGCAAAAGGACATAAAATAAAATTAATTGTAATTTTTATAAATATTTTACTTGCAATTTATTTAGGTAATTTCTTTTTATCAATAAACTCAATTGTTTCTTTTTTAATCTTAGGATTATTTACAATAGGTTTAGCTTATATTTATATCAAAAATTCAATACCCTCTGTTGCAGTAATCTTATCAGCATTTGCAGATATAACACTCACTTTAGCAGTTGTAAATTTATTAGGCATGAAAATCTCAACAGCAGGAATAGTTGCCTTCTTAATGTTAATAGGTTATTCTGTTGACACTGATATATTATTAACAACAAGAGTATTAAATAAAAAAAATACATTAAACAAAGAAATGTTCGGGGCACTTAAAACAGGATTAACAATGAGTGCAACAACAATAATTGCAGTATCAACAGCATTAATAATAGTAATACCTTTTGCAAGCGTATTAAATCAAATATTTACTATTCTCTTAATAGGATTAGGATTTGATTTATTTAGCACATGGATTACAAATGC
>Ga0334896_1001095_pt1 | contig 25542 bp, 27 predicted proteins | sample GraSluR3_MG_8_FD_207734 | JGI IMG/M metagenome (GOLD analysis project Ga0334896, IMG submission 207734) | Sludge microbial communities from methane-producing bioreactor in Wageningen University, Netherlands - Granular Sludge_27_06-R3 | ecosystem: Engineered > Bioreactor > Anaerobic >... | reverse complement strand
CGACTGTTCTCATTCTATTTTTTGTTCCCGCAGGTTTTCCCATATATTTTATCTCCTTTATTTAATTTTAGCATAGAAAAAGTAGACTGGTGTTTTTTTACCTGTCTACTTTTATCATATCACTTCATAATTAGTGGCTTTTTTTAAACGCAATCGACGAATGTATCTTCTAAACATTTAATAATACATACACAACGCAAGTCTATTGTGAAAAATGAATCTGTTGCAGCAAAAGTAATTGGACCTCTAGGACATGCTTCTTCTTTTTCTAGTACACGGAAGGTTGCACAGCAATCTTCAATTTTTTCAATTCTAAATACATTAGAGAAACAAGTTGTTTCATTTATTGGTTCTTTAGTTGTTGACATTTGTAATGGTTGATTACCATTATTGCATTTTAAGAATAATTGAACCGGTCTTGTGTTGCATTCAACACGGCATCCTAATCCTCCTAGAAATTTGCGATCACAAGTATCTAATTCATCATGTTTTTTAGCATTTTTTTGTGCTAAATAAATAATTCTAAGGATATCGCCAATGCATTTACAATCTTCATTGTTATTGCACATTTATATATTCCACCCCTTTATCTTGTATATTAATAAGATATTCTTTAACTTCAAAGCAGTGTATAATTAAAACCTAAATATTAACAGTTTTATTTTTATAAAGGATATAGTATAATATAAAAAGGTGATAGATATGCAATATATTCAATATTTAATTATTATAGTAGTATTAGTTATTGCAGCTTTAGTTATTATTAAAGCTAGTAAGAAAGACTTTCATATTGAAGCTAATAAATTAGTTGAATATTTAGGTGGAAAAGATAATATTATTAGTGTAGAAGCTAATATGTCACGTTTTAAAGTGATGTTAAAAGATGTATCAATAGTTAATAAAGATGCAATTCAAAAATTAGGAGCACGTGGAATTGTAGAAATTGATAATCAACTTAAAATTATTTTAGGAACAGAAGCAGAACGATTACGGAAATATATTGAAGACTTAATAAAATAGAAGGACATTAATGAGCATATATTTACAAATTGTGTAATTAAATTGTATTTTTCATTATTGTTCTTTTTTTTTCGACAAAAAGAAACATGCTGTTACTTTAAACTATTATTAATAGTTAGGAGTGATGATATGATTATTATTGATGCAATTATAATTAATACTGTTCTTATTTTATTCCCAATTTTTAGTTATTTTTTGTTTTCGATTTATAGTAAAGATGCGGGACATAAAGTAGATGATTTAGTATTTGATTTAGCTATTTATAGTTCAATTTATTTAATTTTATCGCATTATGAGGATATTGTTTTAATTAAAATGGTAATGTTAACAATTCCATTATTAATTGTATATTTAAAAGAAAAATGGGAAGCAATATTAATTATTTCAATTGTAATAAGTATTTATTATTTTTCCGAAGGAGTAAATTGTTTATTAATTATTTTCGAATTTATATCATATTATATTCTTTTTAAATTAGCAAAAAAAAGAAGTTTAAATGATTATCATATATTAGGTATTTTTACTTTAATAAAAATTGTTACATTAAGTTATATTTTGTTTCAACTAGAGTCAATTATTAATAGTTATATAATTATTAATTATATAATTTCGGTAATTATTTATTATTTTAGCATTATATTTGTTTATCATTTATTAGATAAGTGTGAAAAAATAGAAGATTATCATATTGTGGCAAAGGAATTAGAGGAACAAAAACAATTTCGTGAATCTTTATTTAAAATTACACATGAAATAAAAAACCCGATTGCTGTATGCAAAGGATATTTAGAAATGTTAAATACTGATAATCAAGATCATGTAGAAAAGTATATTCCAATTATAAAACAAGAAATAGAGCGCTCGATAACATTAATGAATGATTTTTTAGAATTAACTAAATTAAAAGTGGAATGTACGGAAATGAATGTTACTCTATTATTAGAAGATGTAAATGAAATGGTAAAAGGATTGGTTAAAGAACGAAAAATAAAGTGGGAAAGTGATTATTTTGATTATCCGGTGTATATAAATGGGGATTATAAACGTCTAAAACAAGTGTTATTAAATTTGATTAAAAATTCAATTGAAGCAATAAAAAGAAAAGATGGGGAAATTAAGTTAATAACAAAAAAGCAGCGTCATAAATTAATCATATCTATTATTGATAATGGTATTGGAATGGATCGGAATACTTTAAAAAAGATTGGGAAACCATATTATACAACTAAAAAAGGCGGGACCGGTTTAGGGGTGCGTTTATCAAAAGAAATAATTGAAGCTCATTTTGGGATTCTTCAATATAAATCAAAAAAAAGTAAAGGGACAACAGTTGTAATCACTTTACCATTTATGAAAAAATCCATTTAAGGATTTTTTACGAAAATATTTTATTAATAATATGGGTAATATGGATAGTATGGATAGTATGGATAATTATACGAATAAGGTGGTCGTAAAACAGAACTAGTTAGTGCTCCTAAAGTAAATGGAACAATGAATCCTCCACCAAATCCACGACCATAACGAAAACCAGGATAAAATGAACGACGCCTAATTCCAAACATTGTAATTCTCCTTTCATTTTATTGTATGAAAATTAAAAAAAAAGGTGAAAAGACACAATAATTATGAAATAAAAAACCTCACTATTAATAGTGGGGTAATTTTTAGTGCTTAGTTAAGCGATAAAAATTAAATGAAGGTTTATTAAATAAACGAAAATTTAATGTTGAAGTTCCTAAACCGCCCGAGATAAAAAAATCAGTGTCCTTTATTTTATAATAAGGTTCAAAATATTTTTTACTACCTTTTGGTGCTACTATAGTACCAATAAAAGGCAATCTAACTTGACCGTTATGTGAGTGTCCACCTAATACTAATTCAAAATTATGTTGTTTAACTTTTTCAAAAATATCAGTTGTGTGCATAATTAAAACTTTATAAGTTTTTTCCTTTAAATTTTTATTTTCCTCTATTTGAAAAAAGTGCATAGTTTTGTTTATGTTAGGGGAACCATTAATTTCAGATTCTAATCCCCCAATGAATATAAATTCTTGCTGTTCGTTGTAAATAATATCATAATCATTACCAATATTTTTAAAATTACTAGCATTTAAAATGTCATTATATTCTTTAAAATAAAAATCATGATTACCACTAACTGCATATTTACCGTATGTAGTTTTAATATTGGTTAATTGTTCAGTAATTATATTTTTTTCTTTTTTAGTTAAAACATTTGATTTATCAATTAAATCACCAGTAAAAACTACAATATCAGGTTTAATTAAATTGATTTTTTTAACAATCATTTTTAATTCTGGTTCTTTTATAGTCCTCCCATAATGAATATCACTAATATGAACAATTTTTAAACCGTGAAAATGAGTAGGTAATGCTTTATTAGTTACTTTATATTCTTTAATAATAAGTCCACTAGTACTAATATACCTAGACCATAATAATAATGAAATTAATATTATTGAAATTAATAATATTTTATAAATTACTTTAAACTTTTTTTTGCTTTGTTTTTCTTTTTTCATATGAACTCCTATTATAAAATAAGTAAATATAGTGTTATTAAAATTGTATTATGTAAAGCGTGAATTACAATTGGAGTGAACAAATTATTAGTTTTATAATAAATATAAGCAAATATGCCTCCTAATGTTCCATAAGGAATTATATATAAAATGTCCCAATAAGTTTGAATAGATGCTAAAACATGAGCACCGCCAAAAAGGATGGCACTAACAACAATGAAACCCCATTTGTTTTTAATTATATCTTTGATTATTTTACGGCATATTATTTCTTCAGTTAAAGGCGCATATATAACAGTTGAAAAAATCATGTATAAAGGAACGATTCCTAATAACTCCCTAACTGCTTGTTCATTTTGTGCTAAATCGTTTGGATTTAAAAAATTTATAACCATGTTAGAAATAATCATTATAATTAAACCAAAATACCAATAACGAATAGTTTGATTAATATATTTCTTACCATTTTTTTTAAAATCTTGATAATATTTAATTATATCTTTATTATATATCATTAAAAGAAAACCAAGATAAATGATATTCATGGTAGTTAAATAAATTGCTTTCCAATTATTGGGGAGTAGTTTTATACTAGTATCAAATAATTCGAATGGTAAATTGGTGAAAAGGGAAAAAAGGAAAAAAGAAAAAAAAACTAATGTGCTTTTTAAGTATTTATTCATTTGTATTGCTCCTTTACTATAATTATTATAACAAAAAAATGAGAAAAATGATAAAAAAATATTAAAAATAAAAAAAGTATGATATAATTATTGCGACAGCAAGAGTGAGATATTCTCACTCTTTAACTTTTAATTAATGGAGGAACGCATGAAAAATAAGCAAAAATTGATAAATTTATTAAAAGAGCCATTATTAACGATTGGTATTAAAATTGATAACATTATTGAATTAAAAGAAGATAATATTAATTTTTTACGAATAATTATTGATAAAGAGCCTTATATTGATATAGATGATTGTGTTGAAGCGACAAAAATTATTAATAAAATTATCGATAAAGTAGATATAAGTGACGAGTCATATGTATTAGATGTGTGTTCTAAACAAAAAGGAGGTAATATTAATGGATAATCAGGCTTTTATTAAAGCGGTAAAAAATATTGCAAAAGAGAAAGGGATTTCGGAAGATGTAATTTGGAATGCTATGCAATTAGCGCTCATTACAGCTTATAAAAAGAATTTTAATGCTCAAACGAATGTTCAAGTTGATATTAATCAAGAAACTGGAAAAATTAAAATAGTTTCATTAAAAACAGTTGTTGAAGAAGTAAACGATAATTATTTAGAAATAAATTTAGAAGAAGCTAAAAAGGTAAATCCAGAAAGTAAGATTGGTGATGTTCTTGAAGAGGAAGTGACGCCACAAGATTTTGGACGTGTTGCGGCTTCTACTGCTAAACAAGTAGTAACGCAAAAAGTGAGAGAAGCGGAACGAGAAAGTATTATGAGTGAATTTAATGATAAACAAGAAGAATTAGTAGTTGGCTTAGTGTCAAGGGAAGATGCTAGTAATTATTATATTGATTTAGGACGTGCACATGGCATTTTACCAAAAACAGAAACAATTCCTGGCGAAAATGTTGTAATGGGTTCTTCAATTAAAGTATATATAACTAAAATTGAAAATACTTCTAAAGGTCCGCGTATTATGTTATCAAGGACTCATTATGGTTTTCTTAAACGATTATTAGAATTGGAAGTGCCAGAATTACAAGAGGGAATTGTAGTGTTATATAGTATTGCTCGTGAAGCTGGCGTTCGTAGCAAAATTGCTGTTTATTCAGAAAACGTTAATATTGATCCAATAGGAGCTTGCATTGGCGAAAAAGGGGAACGAATTCAGCGTATTATTGAAGAATTAAATGGTGAAAAAATTGATGTTATTAAATACGATAAAGATCCAATTATCTTTATTAAAAACGCTTTAAGTCCGGCTAGGGATATTAAAGTATATATTACTAATAAAAGAGAGCAATTGGCATTAGTTATTGCTGAGGGTGATAATGTGTCATTAGCAATTGGAAAAAAAGGACAAAACATACGTTTAGCAGCGCGCTTAACTAAGTATAAAATTGATTTAAAAACAAGTGAACAAGCACAATTAGCAGGAATTAATTTTAGTGATTATGAAGGATGTGATGATTTTGAATAAAAGGAAAGTCCCCCTTCGTAGTTGTGTAATTACTAAAGAAAAATTACCAAAAAAAGAATTAATTAGAGTTGTTCGTAATAATATTGGTGAAGTATTTATTGATTTGAAAGGTAAAGCTAATGGGCGCGGGGCTTATTTAAAAAAGGATATCGATGTTATTAAAAAAGCAAAGGCAACAAAAACATTAGAAAAACATTTAGAATTAGAAATACCAACTGCGATTTATCAAGAATTAGAAGAATTAGTAAATAAAATAATTTAATAGAAAGAGGGTGATATCTAATGATGAGTGTGAAGGAATATGCTCAAGATATTAATAAAACAATAGAAGAGGTATTAGCTAAATGTAAAGAATTAAATATAGATGTTAACTCAACTGAAGATATATTGGAAGAGGATCATGTTATTGATTTAGATAATGCTTTTAATAATATGTTTACTGAAGAAAAAGAAGAGGGAACTGAAGATATAATTGATGATGAAAAAATTGAAGAAATTATTTCAAAGGTTAATATTGATGTTGATGATACAGTTAAAAAGCAAAAATTAAAAAAACGTGTTGATAATAAAAATAATGATTTTTTTGTTAAACGAAAAGAAATGTATAAAAACAAAGAAAAATTAACTGCTAATATTCCAACTGCTCAAGAAAATATTATTCTTTATAAAGAAGGAATGACTGTTAACGAATTAGCTAATACATTAGAAGTAAGGGCAGCTGAATTAATTAAAAAATTAATAGATTTAGGAATTATGTCTAATATTAATTCGGTAATTTCTTTTGATGATGCTGAATTATTAGTAGTTGATTATAACAAAGAATTAAAGCGGGCTGAAACACAGGATGAAGCTAATTTTGAGAAATTAGAAATTACTGATGATGAAAAAGATTTAGAGTGTCGACCACCAGTTGTTACAATTATGGGGCATGTGGATCATGGAAAAACTACTTTATTAGATAAAATTAGGGAAACCAATGTTGTAGGTAGTGAATTTGGTGGTATTACTCAGCATATTGGTGCTTATCAAATTACTTATCATGATCAAAAAATTACTTTTATTGATACCCCTGGACATGAAGCATTTACTGAAATGAGGGCACGTGGTGCTAGTATTACTGATATAGTTTTAATAATAGTGGCTGCTGACGATGGGGTAATGCCCCAAACTAAGGAAGCGATTGATCATGCTAAAGCAGCAAAAGTACCAATTATTGTTGTTATTAATAAAATTGATAAAAAAGAAGCTGATCCAGATAAAATAATGGCTCAAATGACTGAAAATGGATTAACACCAGAAGAATGGGGAGGCAATACTATTTTTACTAAAGTTTCGGCTACTACTGGTGTTGGGATTCCAGAATTATTAGAAAATATTCTTTTAGTAACAGAATTAGAGGAGTTAAAAGCTAATCTTAATCGTTATGCTCTTGGTACTGTAATTGAAGCTAAATTAAATAAAAATGTAGGACCAGTAGTAACTTTATTAGTGCAAAATGGAACTCTTCGTTTAGGGGATCCAATTGTGGTAGGAACAGTTTATGGTAAGGTAAGAACAATGAAAAATGATATCAACGCTGATATTTTAGAAGCAGTACCTTCAATGCCAGTAGAAATAACTGGTTTAACCGCAATACCAGCAGCAGGTGATAAGTTTATGGCATTTGAAACAGAAAAGCAAGCTAAATCAATTGCAGCTACTCGTAAGGAGAAAGCTAAACGCAAAGAAACGATAGCTAATGATAATGTTTCTTTAGAAGATTTATTTGCTAAAATAAGCGCTGGTTATAAAGAGATTAATGTTATTATAAAAACTGACGTTAAAGGTAGTGAGGAAGCGCTTTGCAAAGCATTAGAACAAATGCAAGTTGATGATATAAAAATTAATATTATTCGTAGTGGTACGGGAACAATAACTGAAAGTGATATTGTTTTGGCTAATGCTTCAGATGCTATTATTATTGGTTTTAATGTTCGACCTAATGCAAAAACGATGGAAATCGGCAAAGAATATAATGTTGATATTAGATTATATAATGTAATTTATAAAGTTATTGAAGAATTAGAAGCAGCGATGAAAGGAATGCTTGAACCAATATATGAAGAAAAAGTGTTAGGGCAAGCTGAAGTCCGCAAATTATTTAAATTTTCGAAAACCGGAACTATTGCTGGTTGCTATGTAGTTGATGGAATTATAAAAATGGATGCAAAAGCTAGGGTTGTTCGCGATGGAATCGTAATTTATGATGGTAATATCAATTCAGTGCAAAGAGAAAAAGATAGTGTGAAAGAAGTGAAAAAAGGAATAGAATGTGGTATTACAATTGAAAATTATAATGATATAAAAGAGCAAGATGTAATTGAAGCTTATGAAATAATAGAAATAAAGAAGGGATAAAATGAAAGTTAAAACCGCTCGTTTAGCTACTAATTTACATAAAGAAATTAGCGATATAGTTGCTAATAAATTACGTGATGAAGATTTAAAAATGGTAACTATTACCCATGTTAAGTTATCGTCTGATTTAAGTTTTGCCAAAGTATATTTTACTACTTTATTTGGTGATAAAAAAGAAGAAGTTATTAAAGACTTAAATAAGGCAGAACATTTTATCAAATCAGAATTATGTAAAAGAAAATTAGCGATTCGTAAAATTCCTGAGTTAAAATTTATTTATGATGAATCGATCGAACATGGACATAAAATCGAAACAATTATAAAAAAATTGCATGAATAAATAATTTTAAGAGATGGTGTGATAATAATATGGAGGGTATTATTCCAATTAACAAACCAAAAGGTTATACTAGTCGTGATGTTGTTAATGAAGTAAGTAAAATATTGAATATTAAAAAAATTGGTCATACTGGAACGTTAGATCCTATAGCTACGGGTGTATTAGTGTTATGTATGGGCAAAGCTACTAAGATTAGTTCATTTATTACGGCTTTGGATAAATGTTATCAAACTGAAATTTTATTAGGCGTGGAAACAGATACTCTTGATATAACTGGTAATATCATTAAGAAAGACAAAATTCCATCATTAACAGAAAAAGATATTAAAACCGTATTATTATCATTTGTTGGGGAGATTGAACAAGAGGTTCCACTTTATAGTGCAGTTAAGGTAAAAGGGAAAAAATTATATCAATATGCAAGAGCGCAAGAAAAAGTAAAATTACCAAAGAAAAAAATAATGATTAAAGAATTGAATTTGATTGATGGCCCTGTTAAAGTAAAGGATGGAATTAAATTTAAGATTGAATGTAAAGTTTCTAAAGGAACATATATTCGCAGTTTAATTAGAGATATTGGTTATTGTTTAGGTACTGTTGCTACAATGACTTCATTAATAAGAACTAAACAAGGGCAGTATGAATTATCTGATTGTTATACGTTAGATGATCTAAGAAAAAGTAATTTTAAAATTATTAGCATTAAGGATGCACTTTTACATTTACCAATAATAAAAATTAATGCTGAACTAAGTAATAAAATAAGGAATGGCGCAATTGTTGAACGTTTTTTTGAAACTGAAAAAGCAGTTATTTTAGATTTAGATGATAATGTACTTGCTATATATCAAATTGATTCTAAAGATAGTAATAAAGTTAGACCATATCAAATGATTTTTTCTAAGCATAATACTTGATTTATCATAAAATATGATGTATAGTAATATTGCATACCTAATCTTGGTGATTGATTAATCCGACTTTCACTAGGGTTGAGGTGAATAATAAAAGGAGGATTATAATGTCATTAAAAAATGAAGAAAAGAAGAAGTTAATTGAAAAATATGCACAGTCAGAAAATGATACGGGTTCACCGGAAGTGCAAATTGCCATTTTAACAGAAGAAATTAATCGTTTAACGGAACATTTGAAAGAACATATACACGACTATCATTCGAAAAGAGGTTTATTAATAAAAGTTGGAAGACGTCGTAATTTATTAAATTATTTATTAAAAACTGATGTTAAAAGATATCGTGAAATAATTAAAAAATTAAAATTAAGAAAGTAGGCACTAATTTTTGGTGTCTTTTTTTTAGAAAAGAGGTAGTTATGCAAAAAAAAATATACGAATTAAATTTTTATGGACGTAAAATAATAGTAGAAATTGGTGAATTAGCAAAACAAACAGATGGTGCTGTTTTAGTTAGATATGGGGATACTGCAGTATTATCAACTGTAGTAATGGCAAAGAAAAAAGCCGATACTGATTTTTTTCCTTTGACTGTTGTTTATAATGAAAAACTATATGCAGTTGGAAAAATTCCAGGTGGTTTTATTAAAAGAGAAGGTCGCCCAACAGAAAACGCTACATTAGCAGCTCGTTTAATTGATCGACCACTTCGCCCTTTATTTGAAGATGGATTTCGTAATGAAGTTCAAGTAATTAATACAGTGTTTTCGGTTGACCAAGATAATGCTCCCGAAGTAATGGCTTTATTAGGCTCTTCTTTAGCTTTGTCAATTAGTCAAATTCCTTTTGCTGGCCCAGTGGGAGGAGTAGTAGTTGGTAAAGTTAATGGGGAATTAATTATTAATCCAACAGCTAAACAAAGTGAACAAAGTGATATTAATTTAATTATTGCTGGCACGATGGATGCTGTTAATATGGTTGAAGGAGAAGGAAATGAAATATCTGAACAAGATGTTTTAGAAGCAATTAATTTTGGCCATGAAGCAATTAAAAAATTAACAAGTTTTCAACAAGAAATTATTGCCGAAATCGGAGCATCAAAAGTTGAATGTGACATTGTTACAATTGATCCTAAATTAGAAAAAGAGTTAATAAAAAAATATCAATCAAAAATGATTAAAGCTATCCAAATAAAAGATAAATTAGAGCGTTATACGGCAATTGAAAAATTAAAGCAAGAAGTAATTAGTGAATATGAAGAAAAGGTTAATAATTTTGATGCAACTGATGAAGAATTAAAACAAGTAACTATGATTTTAGATAAAATGGAATATAAAGAAGTACGTAGATTAATTACAGAAGAGAAAATTAGACCTGACGGACGCAAAGTTGATGAGATTAGACCATTATCATCAGCAGTGGATATCTTTGCTCGTACTCATGGTTCGGCCTTATTTACTCGCGGTCAAACACAAGCTTTAAGTGTAACTACTTTAGGAGCTATAGGTGAACATCAAATTTTAGATGGCTTAGGGGTAGAAGAAGGGAAAAGATTTATGCATCATTATAATTTCCCCCACTTTAGTGTTGGCGAAACAGGTCGTTATGGTCCGCCAAATCGTCGAGAAATCGGTCATGGTGCATTAGGTGAAAAAGCTTTATTACAAGTTTTACCTACCGAAGAAGAATTCCCTTATACAATTAGAGTAGTATCAGAAATATTAGAAAGCAATGGTTCTAGTAGTCAAGCTAGTATATGCGCTGGTTGTATGTCATTAATGGCAGCAGGGGTTCCTATTAAAGCACCAATTGCTGGTATTGCTATGGGCCTTATTAGTGATGGAAAAAATTATACCATTCTAACTGATATTCAAGGGATGGAAGATCATTTAGGAGATATGGATTTTAAAGTAGCGGGAACTAGAAAAGGTATTTGCGCTTTACAAATGGATATAAAAATTAAAGGTATTACCTCACAAATTATTACTGAAGCTTTAGAGCAAGCTAATATTGGACGTATGCAAATTCTTGATAATATGGAAGCAGCAATTAAAGAACCACGTTTAGAATTAAGTCCATATGCGCCTAAAATAAAACAACTGAAGATTAAACCATCTAAGATAAAAGATGTAATTGGGCGTGGTGGTGAAACAATTACCAAAATTATTGAAGAATGTGATGATGTAAAAATTGATATCGATGATGATGGACGTGTTGTTATATATCATTCTGATTATAAAACGATTGATAAAGCAGTAGCGATAATTGAAAATATTGTAAGAGAAGTAGAAGATGGGAAAATATATACAGGAAAAGTAGTAAAAATAGAAGATTTTGGTTGTTTTGTTGAATTATGGCCAGGATGCGAAGGATTAGTCCATATTTCTCATTTATCAGATAAACATGTAAAAAAGACAGAAGATGTGGTTAAATTAGGTGATGATATTGTTGTAAAAGCACTTGGTTATGATAAAAAGGGCCGTTTAAATTTATCACGTAAAGAAGCAAACACAAAGTAAAAAAAATGAACGCTCGTCTGGGCGTTTTTTTATTTTAATAATATATATTGGTATAAATTAATAAAATAAAATATAGTTAATTTATTGACCTCTAAAGGATACAATGATATATTTGGCATAAAACAAATAATAATAAAGGTAGGTAATAACGGAGACATATGTTTTAATTACTTTTAATATTTGCGCTAATTGTATAACATTAAAAGCAATTATATATGTCTTTTTATTTTGACAACATGAGGGTAGTATGATACTATTTACTTATTAATAATAATGGAGGCTAAAATGAATAATAAAGTGACTATTATAGGAGCAGGTAGTTTTGGTTCCGCTATTGCGCAGGTTTTTTCTGATAAAAATATGGAAGTAATGATATATACTACTAAACAAAAACAAGAATTAGAAATAAATGAAAATCATACTAATAAATATTATTTTTCACATCTTGTATTTACGAATAGAGTTCATGCTACTGTTTCTTTAAATGAAGCTTTATTGTTTTCTGATTTAATTATTATTGCAGTTCCAAGTGAAGCAATTAGGGAAGTTGCTAAATTAATAAATCAAGAAACTATAACACCTAAATTATTTGTTAGTGTTACTAAAGGTTTAGAACCTCATACTAATAAAATGGTCTCTGAAATTTTAGAGGAAGAAATTATTGCCGGTAATCGAAAAGGGATTGTAATTTTATCAGGGCCTTCACATGCAGAAGAAATAGTTAAACGATTTTTTACTACCTTTGTTGCTGTATCAAAAGATTTAAAATTAAGTGAAGAGATACAACAATTATTTAGTAATGATTATATACGTGTATATACTAGTACTGATTTAATTGGGGTTCAATTAGGAGCAGCAGTGAAAAATATTTTAGCAATTGCTAGTGGAATTGTTGCTGGTATGGGTTATGGTGATAATACAAAGGCAGCATTAATTACAAGAGGATTAGCTGAAATGGTTCGTTATGGTGTTAGTAAAGGTGCGGATATTAATACTTTTTTTGGTTTAACTGGAATTGGTGATTTAATAGTAACAGCTACCAGTTTTCATAGTCGTAATTATCAAATTGGATATAAAGTTGGTCAAGGGATGGAGCCAAAACAAGCATTATTAGAAATGAAAACAGTAGTAGAAGGAATTAGAACCACCGAAGCAGTTTATCATGATGCTAAAAGGAACTATATTGAAATGCCAATTACTGAAAGTGTGTATAAAGTCTTTTTTGATGGTTATGATCCATTGCAGATAATGGACGAAATAAAAAACCGTAAATTAAAAGCAGAACAAATTGATTAACAACGAATTATATGTCAATAAATATAAATTTTATGATATAATTTAATATAGGGATGGGTTGGTGTACTAATGGCAAAAATAAAAATAATTATTATTAGTTTATTAGTAATATTGATTACTGGTTGTCGAGCTGAATATCATTTAAATTTTGATTCTAATCTTAATATTGAAGAAATAATTACGATGGTTGATCGAAATGATACTATTATTAATTATGCTCCTAATGTTAATGCTTTTATTGATATAATGCTTGAAGATTTAGAAACAAGTGGTTTAGTTGATAATCGGGATATTAAAACAAATATTGGTGTTAATGAAACAACTGGAATTGGTACCGCTCATTATAATAGTTTTAATGAATATATAGAAGATAATATTTTAATTGATAATATATTTGAGAGTATGAATATAACGAAGGATAATAATATTATAACTGTTAAATTTAAATCATTAACTGGCAAATATGAAATATTTATTGATGATGGATTGTATGCGGCATTTTTTGATGAGGCACAGTTAAAAATTAAGATTCCTTTTCAAGTATTAAATAATAATGCTGATTATTATGAAAAAGAAACCAATACTTATGTATGGGAATATAATGCTAATGTAATTGCTAAAGATGTAGATATTGTTTTTGATACTAAACAACCAATTAAAGAGAGTATTATTACTAGTATAAAAAATTTAATTAATAATAATGGTAATTTTTCGTTGATAATGGTAATATTTATTTTATTATTTATTATTGGTATTGGTGGATTTTTTATTATCATTAAGAATAAAGCAAATAACACAGTATAATCCAAGGAGGTATTTATGACTTTTGAATTAGTAATATCAACAATCAGAAAAATTATTGATGTTTCATTAGTATGGTTAGTTTTTTATTTTATTTTAAAAAATATTCGTAATAATGTAAAAATGACTTTATTATTTAAAGGAATGGTTTTTATTATTTTAATAAAAATCATTAGTGATTGGTTAAATTTAGTTACTATTGGTTTATTGTTTGAATATGTAATTATGTGGGGACCATTGGCATTGATAATAATTTTCCAACCAGAAATTAGAAATGTATTAGAGCAAATAGGGAAAGGACAATTATTAGGACGCCATAAAATATTAACCGTTAGTGAACGTGAACATTTAGTTAATGAAATAGCCCAAGCGATTGAATATTTAAAAAAAGCACGTATTGGGGCTTTGATTGTAATTGAGCGTGATGTTAGTTTGTTTGATTATATTGAACGAGCAAAAAAAATATATGCAAATATTTCAAGTGAGTTATTAATTTCTATTTTCTTCCCAAATAATCCACTTCATGATGGAGGGATTATTATTCAAGGTGATAAAATTACATGCGCTGGTGCTGTTTTTCCAACAAGTGTTGATATGAAAATGGTGAAAAGATTAGGAACCAGACACCGTGCTGCTATTGGCATAAGTGAAGAAACGGACTGTATTGCTTTAATTGTTTCAGAAGAAACAGGTCGTATTTCGATTGCTGTTGGTGGCGAATTAAGTTATAATTTGACTATAGAAGATGTAAAAGAAATTATTTTAGAAGAATTACAGCCAAAAAAAGAAATACTTACTGACGATGAAATAGAGCAGGAGGATGAATAATGAAAAGGAAGGTTAATGATTTTCAAAGCATAGTTTCCCGTTTTATAAAATTTATTGATAAAAAAATTATTATTTCGATAACGCGTTATGCTGTTAGTATAAGAAAAAATTTTATGAGCGATAATAAATATTTTGAACGTATGATTAGCAGAAAAAGCACTTTGCTTTTTATTTCATTAATAATGGCTTTAGGAGTGTTTTTTATTATTGATACTAAGTCTATTGTAATGTTAGAAACATCAGCAGAAGTGTTATATAATCAAAATGTTACTGTTCAATATAATGAAGAGGCATATGTTTTAGAAGGGGTGCCAGAAACGGTTGATATTACTTTAATTGGGCGTAAATCTGATTTATATTTAGCACGTCAAATCCCTAATCATGAAATAACATTAGACTTATCTGGATTAAAACCAGGCGCTCATAAGGTTGATCTTAAATATAAAAGAGTATTAGAATCAATTAATTATAAATTAGATCCGTCAGTGGTAACAGTTACGATTCATTCTAAAGTATCGGAAGTGAAAACTATTAATATTGATGTATTAAATATGGATAATTTAGATCCTAAATTAATTATTGATAATATTGAAATTGAACGCGATGATGTAATTGTAAAAGGCGCTGAAGATACCCTTGATAAAGTGGCAACAATTAAAGCTTTAATTGATGTTGATAATTTTGTTAATCCTGAAGTAGGTGATTTGGATTTTAAAGATATTCCTTTAGTTGCATATGATGAATTAGGAAATATTGTTGATGTTGAAATTGTCCCTTCTAAAGTAAATGCTATTATTTCTATTGCGTCACCTAGTAAGGTCGTACCAATTCAGGTTATTCCTACTGGTAATGTTACTTTTGGAAAAGCTATTAGTAATATTGATCTAGATATTAAGGATGTTACTATTTATGGTGAAGAAAGTATATTAACTAATATTAATAGTATTCCTGTAGAAATTGATGTCGATGGTCTTAAAGGAAATAAAAAGTATAGTGTTTCTTTAGAAAAACCAGTTGGTGTTCGTTATATGAAAGGCGGCATTATTAATATTAATGTTCAAATATCTGATGAAGTAGCAGTAGAATTTGAAAATATTGGAATTGAATATCAAAACTTAGGTAATAACTATACCGTTAATGCGAAAACAGAAAATGATCAACGTGTAACAGTAATTGTAAAAGGGGTACAATCGGTAATTGATGAAATTGATTCAAACGATATTCGTGCTTATGTTGATTTGAAAGGTTATGGTGTTGGTGAACATGAAGTTGATGTCTTAATTGAACGCAGTGATTTTAAAGTTACCTATCTACCAAAAATTAAAAAAGTAACATTAATAATAAAAGCTAATAAATAGTAAAAAAATCTTAATTTGCTTTTATACAAATTAAGATTTTTATTTATATATTTTTTTGTAAGGAATTATTATCAATTAAATTATTAATATGTATAAATATATTATTAGTATTATTAAGACAAATTTGTTGATTAAGATAATCAAATATTATATGTTCACTTTTTTGAGTAGGTAATATATGAATTTTAATTTTTTGTTTAATTGCATAGTTATTAATTATTTTTAACTGTTCATATAAATATCTTAAATTATGAAATTTCCGTTTCTGTTTTTTATCAGATGATATCCCTAAAACAATTAAAATGTTAAGATTCGATATTTGCGGATAATTTTTTAAATAGTTGATAAATTCAGTTATTTCATTAGGTAATGTTTTTTTTATTCCTGTTGTAACAGCAGGGTCTATGTGATATAAATATGCAAATTGATCACAATATATTAATAAGTTAGTACAACTAAATGTGAAGGTAGTAGCTAAAATTGGTTTTTCTTTAGTTGAATATATGCTTTCGCCTGTTGAAGCAATTTGTATTTTATTTAATAAATTGTTAACATCGATTTTTTCATATTTACAATAATTAATAAAATCTTTTAATGTTATTTTTTTTGATAAATTTTCCATTTGATAACTCCTTACTATCTTTATTTTAACATAATTTATTAATTTATATCATAAATTAATCATTATTGATTAAAATTTGCAGTATTCTATTAAATAAACCTTATTTTCATTGACAATAAACAGGATTTTTAGTAAAATTTTAATTGGTACATTTTATTACATCCCACATAAATAGATACTGGGAATATCTATTTATATATTAGAAGGGAGCATGAATTATGACAACATATATGCAAAAAAAAGAAGAAGTAACTCGTAAGTGGTATATTATCGATGCCAAAGATAATAATTTAGGGCGTTTAGCTTCTAAGGCTGCCACTGTTCTTCGGGGCAAACATAAGGTAACATATACACCACATATTGATGGTGGTGACAATGTGATTATTATTAATGCATCAAAAGTAAATTTAACTGGTGATAAGTTAGAAAAAAAGATGTATTATAATCATAGTGGTTATCCAGGTGGATTAAGAAAAAGAAGTGCTAAAGTAATGCGTGAAAAGTATCCGATTGAAATGCTTGAAAGAGCAATAAAAGGGATGTTACCAAAAGGACGTTTAGGACGTCAAATGTATAAAAAATTATTTGTTTATGCAAATGAAGAACATCCACATATGGCACAAAAACCGGAGACTTTAAATATTGATTAAGGAGAGATATGATGGCTAATAAAAAAGTATATATTGGAACTGGACGTCGTAAACGTTCAATTGCTCAAGTAAGAATGACTGTTGGTAGTGGGAAAATTACTATTAATGGAAAAGATATTAATGAGTATTTACCATTTCCAACTTTAGTTATGGATTTAATGCAACCATTAGAAGTTACAAAAACTAAAGATAAATTTGATATCGAAATAACTGCTAAAGGTGGTGGCTTTTCAGGTCAAACTGGTGCAGCCCGTTTAGGGATTACAAGAGCACTTTTGCAATATGATGAAGACGGTAAAGTTAGTAATGATGAATCATTTCGTAAAATATTAAAACAAGAAGGCTTTATTACTAGGGATGCCAGAATTAAAGAGCGTAAAAAATACGGTTTAAAAAAAGCACGTCGAGCACCACAATTTTCAAAACGTTAAAAACCCAAATGGGTTTTTTTCATTTGCCATAAAATTGTTTTTATTTCATATAATTAAGCAGGTGATGCTATGAGAAGATACAAATGGAAAATATTATTTATATATATTTTGTTTTTATTATTAATGGCAAATGTAAATGGTTTTATAAATGAAGCACCATTATTTAATAAATTAATTTATATTGATCCTGGTCATGGTGGTGTTGATCCAGGTGCACAATATAAAGATATTTATGAAAAAACGATTAATTTAGAAATTTCAAAATTATTAGTTGAAAGTTTAGTTGAAAAAGGAGCAATTGTATATTTAACAAGAAATGATGATTATGATTTATCAGTTCCTAATGCCTATTTACGTAAACGAAGTGATCTCTATCAACGTGTTTTAATGATTAATAAATCAAATTGTGATTTATATTTATCCATCCATCTTAATGCATCACAATTTACTAGCTGGCGTGGGGCACAGGTTTTTTATAGTGATGTTATTGAAGAAAATAAAATTGTTGCGGCTGTTATTCAGGAATATTTTAAAAAATATTTAGGTTCTAAACGAAAAATTAAACCAATAGAAGAATTATATATGTATAAACGCGTTACTCGTCCGGGTGTATTATTAGAATTAGGATTTATTTCCAATCCTAATGATCGTTATATTTTAAGACAAACATATTATCAAAAAAAGATAGCACGTATTATTACTGATGCAGTAATTGAATATTTTAAAAGAAACTAGAGTTAGTTTCTTTTTCTAAAGGGGTTTTTATTTATATCCTTTGGCTTTATAATATTCAAATAGTTCTTTAAAACGTTGGAAATGAATTATTTCTCTTTGCCTTAAAAATGAAAGGGGTGCAATAACATCGGGATCATTAGTTAAATTAATTAAATTTTCATATACAGCGCGGGCTTTTTGTTCAGCTGCCATATCTTCTTGTAAATCAGCTAAGGGGTCGCCGGTAGTAGCAAAATAAGTAACTGTAAAAGGGAAACCATTCGCATCAGTTGGATATAGTGCTTTAGCATGTTCAGCATAATGTCCACCTAAGCCAACTGCTCTTAGTTCTTGTGGGGTTGCATCTTTCATTAATTGATATACCATAGCGGCAATAATTTCTAAATGTGCTAATTCCTCGGTACCGATATCTGTTAAAAGAGCTTTACCTTTTTCATCAGGCATAGTATATCTTTGATTTAAATATCTTAAGGCAGCTGCTAGTTCACCATTTGAGCCGCCATATTGGGTGACCAAATATTTTGCCATTTGTAGATCTTTATTTTTAATATTAACAGGATATTGCAGCATTTTTACATATTTCCACATTTAACTCACCTCCCAAGGCCACGGTGGTGTTAGCCATCCCCATGGATAAGTATTTAACCAATCGCTATTTAAACTTAAAGGTCCATATCTTTGTTCATATTCTTGCCTTGCTTGTTTGCTTTGTTTTAAGTATTGATTGTATAATTGAATTTTTTCCTGATCATTGGGATGATTATCTAAAAAAAGATCAAGTTCAACTAATGCGAAGTCATACTCGCGTACTTTATTTAATAATGATTCTCTTTGATTAATAGGTTTTAATGGAAAAGGTTCGCTACGGAGATATGGCTCATATAAATTGGCAAATAAATTCCCGCGAATAAATCCCGTTTGGCTGTCAATAGGCATTTGTTTTTGATTGCTTATAGGTATATTAGTTAGTGACGATTGCAATGGATTGTAATATAAATTCATGATAAAAATCCTCCTTTATCCTATCTTATGAATAATAGATATTTGTAACTAATTAAAAAGACCTATAAATTAGCTTTTTATAAAAAAAAATTGAAGTTAATTAATTTTATGTTATAATTTTTATTAGGTGGTAAAATGCGACGGAAAATATTTAAAAACTTAGAAGAGCAAATAGCAATTTTAAAAGAAAAAGGATTAACTGTTACTGACATTGATAAAACTAAAGAAATTCTCTTGCGAGAAAATTATTTCTTTATCAGTGGTTATCGTCATATTTTTATGAGATCAGCAAAAGAAAAAGTATTTATCCCAGGAACTACTTTTGATGAATTATATGGTTTTTTTGTTTTTGATCGTGTCCTTCGCAATATTATTTTTAAAAATGTTTTAATTATCGAAAATAACTTCAAATCAATTATTAGTTATCAGTTATCTAAACAATACGGGGTAAAGGAAAGAGATTATTTAAAACCGACTAATTTTACTCTTGATATTAAAAAGGGCCGTCAAGTTAATGATGTTATCAATAAAATGAAAAGACAAATTCGTGCGAACGGTAAGCAACATCGTGCAACGATGCATTATTTAAGTAATTATGGTTATATTCCTCTTTGGATTTTAGTTAAAGTATTATCGTTTGGAATAGTTAGTGATTTATATTCTATTTTAAAAACGGAGGACCAATTAGAAATTGCTAATTTATATAATCTTGATGTAGAAAATCTATGCATTTATTTAGATATTTTGGCTAATTATCGTAATTTATGTGCTCATGAAGATATTTTATTTGATCATCGTACCCAAAGAACAATTATTGATAATAAATATCATTTAGGTTTAAATATCCCTTTAATGAATGATGAATATATATATGGAAAAAATGATTTGTTTGCTGTTGTTATTATTTTAAAATATATGTTACGTGATGAAGAATTTCGTCAATTTGTTTACGAAATTGACTATGAAATTTCTGTATTAGATGGTAAAATAAAATCAATTCCAGTTAGTAAAATTTTAGATCGAATCGGATTTCCAACTAACTGGTGTGATATAATTAATTTGTAGGAGGGAGTAATTATGAAAAAAAAGTTAATATATTTTTTACTTATAATTGTTACCTTTTTTATGGGAGCTGCATCAAATTTTATTTTATTTGAATATTATTATAAACCTACTACCGAAACAATTAACAAAACTATTAATGAAATAAAAGTAGAGGAAACATTAATAGAGGAAGCAATTGATAAAATATATGATAGTGTTGTAGTAGTTGAAACTATTCGCAATAATAAGATTGTTGCTAGTGGAACTGGTTTTATTTATAAGGTTGATAATAAAAAGGGGTATATAATTACTAATCATCATGTTATTAGTGGTGGTAATGCAGTTGAAATAATTTTTTCCGGAGGGAAAAGGGCGGAAGCTACTATTTTAGGTAGTGATGTTTATGCTGATATAGCAGTATTAGGTATTGATAAAAATAATGTAACAACAATTGCGGAAATTGGAACAGCTAAAGATTTAAAAATAGGTAGCACTGTTTTTGCGATTGGTGCACCAGTAGGTGCTGAATATGGTGGAACAGTTACTAGAGGGATTATATCTGGGAATGAGCGGTTAGTAGCAACCAGTCTTAGTGGCTCATCTTCTAATGATTGGTTAATGCGTGTTGTTCAAACTGATGCTGCAATTAACCCAGGTAATAGTGGCGGTCCTTTAGTTAATATTGCTGGTCAAGTAATTGGTGTTAATTCATTAAAACTAGTTGATGAAAAAATTGAAGGAATAGGATTTGCCATCCCTATTGATGATGCAATGAAATATGTAACTCATTTAGAAAAAGGAGAAGCCATTAATCGACCATTTTTAGGCGTTCAATTATTAGATGTAACTGAAACGTTTGCTTTGTTTTATAATAACATTGATATAGATGATGATATTGAAGTGGGGGCAGTTATTCAAGATGTAGTAAAAGATTCAGCTGCTGATAAAGCTAAACTAAAAAAAGGTGATGTTATTATTAAAATGGATGATAAAATGATAAATAATAAAGCCGAGTTAAGATATCAATTATATAATTGTGATGTTGGTGATAAAATTAAGGTAACATATTACCGCGATAAAAAAATTAATACCGTTCAAGTAACATTAGATAAATTAGAAGAAGAGTAATCTTCTTTTTTTTATGTCAAAAATCTAGGTGTTGAATAAAATAGTATGAGGAGGGATACTTATGATAGTAATAGATCCTGGCCATGGTGGATCAGATCCCGGAGCAATATCAGGGGATATTGTAGAAAAAGATTATACGTTATTAATATCGCAATATCAATATGATCGGTTTAAAGAATTAGGAGTACCAGTAGTAATGACTAGATATACGGATGAAACTTTAACACCAAATGAGCGTGTACAAAGGGTTTTAAATGCTTTTGGGGATCGCCCTGATGTAGTTGTTATATCTAATCATCTTAATGCTACTGGCGGACAAGGAGCGGAAGTAATATATGCCTTAAGAAACAATGACCGTTTAGCAACATTAATTTTAAATGAAATAGCTAAAGAAGGACAAATAATAAGAGATGCTTATCAAAGACGGTTACCAGCTGATACAGCAAAAGATTATTATTTTATTCATCGTAATACTGGTATTACTGAACCAGTTATTGTTGAGTATGCCTTTGCTGATGGTCCAACTTCAGAACAAAATCAAATTCGTAATAATTGGACCAATTTAGCAGAGGCGGTAGTACGGGCAGTTAGTATATATAAAAATTTACCTTATGATGTAATAGGAGACGAGGAAATATATGTAGTCCAAAAAGGTGATACATTATATTCGATAGCTAGACGTTTTAATGTTTCGATTGAGGCGCTTAAAACAGCTAATAATTTAACTAATGATGCTTTAAGTGTAGGTCAACGATTAACAATTCCCGGCTTAGTATCACCGCCATTTATGGAAGTAACTTATGTAGTTCAAAAAGGTGATAATTTATACTCAATCGCCCAACGATACAATACTACTGTTAGTGAAATAATGTCATTAAATAATTTAACATCAAGTGCTTTAAGTGTAGGTCAAATATTAACAATTCCATCAGAATCACCGGTAACCCCACCAGTTGAACCCTCACCACCTAATATTTATACGGTTAGAGTTGGTGATAATTTATATGCAATTGCTCGTCAATTTGGGACTACTGTCCAAATATTAAGAGATATAAATAATTTAACTTCTGATTTTCTTACCCCAGGGCAAATAATACAATTACCAGAACCAACTGCCCCACCAATTGTTCCAGAAGAACCAACAGTTCCCCCATCAACTGTTACATATGTGGTTAAAGCTGGCGATAATTTATATGCAATTGCTCAAAACTATGGAACAACTGTTAGTGAAATAATGTCACTAAATAATTTAACATCAAATGCTTTAAGCATTGGTCAACAATTACAAATTCCAATTCAAGCAACTGATACAGAAACTATAACTTATACTGTTCAACGTGGTGACAGTCTTTGGAGTATTGCCCAAAACTTTAATACAAGTGTTCAAACTTTAAGGACTTTAAATGGTTTAACAACTGATTTATTAGATGTTGGTCAACAATTATTAGTGCCTATTTCTAGTAACGTTAGACAAGAGGAACCTTTGCCAACTGATGGAATAAGTCCAATTGTACCATTACCAAATATAGTTCGTTATACGGTTCAACGTGGTGATTCTTTAGCGACTATTGCTGAACGCTTTGGAACAACTGTTGATTCAATTCAATTATTAAATGAATTAGAAACGGATATTTTAAGAGTAGGTCAATTAATATTAGTACCAACTGAACCTATTACTGAATTAATAGCTTCTAAACCAAACATTATTAACTATAAAGTAAAAAAAGGTGATAGTCTTTGGAGTATCGCTCGAAAATATGGGATAACAGTTAATGAAATAAAAGAATTAAATGATTTAACGTCTAATTTAATTAATGTTAATCAAGAATTATTAATACCAATTTCACAGCCAATTACGCCACCTCCAGGAACAACAATATATGTTGCGCAAAAAGGCGATACCCTATGGAGCATTGCTAAACGTTTTCAAACTAGTGTTTCTGTTTTAAGAGCATTAAATGATTTGGAAACGGATGTTATTGCTATAGGCCAAATATTATTTATCCCACTAGAAGAAGAAAATGAAAATAGGGATTTAAATATAGAAGGAGGAGCATTAAAAATGCTATATAGGCAAGAAAACGAAGGTATACCGGTAATTATCAGGTATACTGTAAAAAGAGGCGATACTTTAACGAGTATTGCTAATAATTATGGTACAGCAGTAGATATATTAATGAATATTAATAATTTAACAACTGATTTGTTACGTGTTGGTCAAGAATTGTTAGTGCCGCAATCGCCAATTACTGGTGAAATGCCAACCAAACCGACTGTTGCTATTTATCGAGTACAACGCGGTGATACTTTATGGAGTATTGCACGTCAATTTGGTACGACTATCGCTGTTGTTAAAGAATTAAATAATTTGCAAAATAATTTGATTAGAGTTAACCAGGAACTTTTGGTACCAATCACGATGCCATTAACAGTTCCCTCAGGGACTACTACTTATATTGTAAAAACAGGCGATACCTTATACTCAATTGCTCAGCAGCATCAAATAACAGTTGAAAGATTAAAGGAATTAAATGAAATAACTGAGGATCTAATTAGAGTAGGTCAAATTCTATTAGTACCATTAACCTAAAAACAAGGACAATGAGTCCTTGTTTTTAAATTATAGATAAATAGCCGGCGACTTAATATTATTTTGTTATTAAGCACATATAATATATTAACTATATTTTTTAACTGCACTTAATACCAAAGTGACAATAAGTAAAAGAAGAATTATTTTGGAAAAAGTAAAAATTTGTTTTGGACAAGCAATGTTATATGAAAAAAAGGATTTAAAGGGGGGGGATTTATTTAAAGCAATTATCAAGTAGTGTATCCAAAATTGAAAAATATTAGACTTAGTTATTCATATAAGTTATAATGTTATTGATATAATATAATTTAACAAATTACTAAAAAAGGACTTGAATTACTAGAAATTTATAATGATACACATTATTTTTATTCAAAAATATATTAATATAATTTAAGCAATGCAAACATAATTGAGGTAAAGTGTTTTTTACAAGAATGATATACTGAACATTTTTTTCTAAGATTAATTTTTATAATGAAGATGGCGAAAAAGAAAAACTATCTGACAGTACTTGTTTAGTAGTAATTTAAAAAGAAATTAGTAGTAAATAGAAAGGATGATATAATGCTAAATATAGAAGGTTTAACAGAAAAAGAGTTTTTAGAAAAATATGATCCTAGTCAATTTGAACATCCATCATATACAGTTGATGATTTACTTTTTGCAATTGAAGAAAAACAAAGCAATGATGTTCGAAAGTTAAATAGAAAGAAATTACAGGTATTATTACTAAAACGAACTAATCATCCCTATATTAATACATGGTGTTTACCAGGAGTATTTATTAAAATGGATGAATCATTAGAAGAAGCAAGCTTAAGAGCTTTAAAAGAAAAAACTGATTTTAAAAACATATATTTAGAACAATTATATACATATGGTGAAGTTAATCGTGATAAAAGAACACGTGTTATTACTACTACTTATTTAGGGTTAATTGATAAAAATCAAAGTCAAATTAAGGAAACTTTTGTTAATGAAGAAACGAAATGGTTTGATTTTAAAATTAATACGATTAGTATGAAAAAAGAAAAAATAGATAATGGCGTAAAACAAATATTAGAATATAAAATAATTTTAAGTAATGAAGAAATAATTCTAGATAATATAATTCAAGTGATTATTAATACAGTAAACAAA
>Ga0334896_1001093_pt1 | contig 25587 bp, 21 predicted proteins | sample GraSluR3_MG_8_FD_207734 | JGI IMG/M metagenome (GOLD analysis project Ga0334896, IMG submission 207734) | Sludge microbial communities from methane-producing bioreactor in Wageningen University, Netherlands - Granular Sludge_27_06-R3 | ecosystem: Engineered > Bioreactor > Anaerobic >... | reverse complement strand
GGGGCTCGTGGGTGACAAGTTGCGCGGCGCGCGGTTTTTCGGCCCCATCGGAAGGGTTTCGTGGGCGCCACGCACACAGCGGACCACGTTCCGGACCTCGGCGGCTTTTGGTCAACGGTCCTCGCCTTTTTCCATTTGCGAACCCCGAGGGCTGGGGCAGGTCGCGTCACGCGCCGCACGGTGGCATTCTCCGGATTCATGCCAGGGCGCCACCGGAACGCGCTGCCCCGGTTGCTCGCGAAACCCTGAACCCCGAACCCTTCGGACTGGGTATCCCAATCAGTATACTGACGTCCATATATTTTGCGCGATTTCGCGAGGCGAGTCAAAGGGAAAAAAGAGCCACCCAGCCACGGCGGGGTCGGCCCCGCAGTGCCCGAGAGCGCGTCCCGCGGCGTGCCTGCATGCAGGCCCTGGTCGGGCTGGCGATCGAAAAGGCGTGGACTGGGTCGATCAAGCTCGGGCCCAAAGCGATTCGGCACGCTTCGCGGGCAAGGCCGTGGCGCGCCCGCACCGCGGTCCGGCGCCGGCAACGAGCGACCGGGCACGTTTACTCCTTTGCGGTCGCATCCGCTCGTCCTGGCGCCTATGCATCGGTGAATTCGTCTCTCGCTTGTCGGGTCAGGAGCAGTACGAGTGGGATGCCGGCCAAGAGCACCAGGAGCGACGTGACCTCCGCCACGCATCGAATCGGCGGGTTTTCAATCCGGCGCCACGCAGCGGTAACGGACATTGCCGCGATGCCGACCGTCGCGCCGTACAAGAGTAGGGCGAGGGACCCGAAAATCACCAATCCCGATACACCGATCACCCACTTGCGGGCGGTCGGGTTATGTCGAATCAGGCAAGCGCCGGCCCAGAAGTAGAGAACAAAGGACAGGTCAACGTGCAGCCGACCGAAGAAGAAAAGCTCGACCGCCAAGATTCGGGTGAGCCGCTGACGGCCGCTGAACGGGATGAGGCGGAAGGACTAGCCAACCTGGCGGAGTTCCTCACGTTGTTGCGGCTGCGGATGGAGCGAAGCGCCCAATGACCGACATTTCCCCGGATCTGCATGCTGAGGTCGTGCTCCGCGCTGGCCATCGGTGTGAGTATTGTCGCTTGGCACAAGTCGGGCAGGAGGCGACGTTTCACATTGACCACGTTGTGCCTCGAACGGCTGGGGGAGCAACCACGGCCGACAGTCTGGCCTTGGCGTGCGTGTCGTGTGCGCTGCGCAAATGGGCCAAACGGACGGCGACCGATCCCGATTCCGGAGACGACGTGCCCCTGTTCAACCCACGAACGCACACCTGGGCCGAGCACTTCCGCTGGGAGGGCGTAAGGATCGTGCCGCTGACTTCGACGGGTCGGGCCACGGTGGCCGCTTTGGCGATGAACCGGCCGCTGATCATCGCCATCCGCCACGAGGAAGCCGCCCGTGGTCGCCACCCACCCACATAAGCTCCCCCTTCGCCGGGCGCTCGCCTAGGGTCCGCCGCCGCCCTCTTCGATGCGGTACAGGGCGGTACGCGTGCGCAGGTAGAGCGACTTTTCCGACACGGCGGGCGAAGCCATGAAGCCGTCGTCGAGCCGGTTAACGGCGATCTCGCGGTACTCGGGGGCCGCTTCGATCACGGTCGTCGCGCCCTGTTCGTCGAAGAAGTAGACGCGGCCCTCGGCGTGGATCGGCGAGGCCGAGAAGTTGCCCGTCAGCCGGGTCGACCAGAGTTCTTCGCCCGATCGGGCCTCGACGCAGGCGGCCGTGCCGCGGTCGTCGGCCATGAAGAGCCAATCGCCCACGAGCACGACCGACGACCGCTTCGGCGCGGCACGCTTGTACTCCCAGACCACGTGGGTGCCGGTCACTACGCCCCGCCCGTCGGGCCGGACGGCCCACAGCGGGCCCTCGCCGTGCCCCATCGGCGCGAACACCAGGCCGTGGCCGACCACGGGCCGGCTCGAACCCGAATGGCTGCGCATCGTCTCAACCCGCCATAGCTCCTTGCCCGTCTCGGGCTCGTAGGCGTAGAGGGCCTTCGAGGCCAGGCTGATCAGCAGGGGCTTGCCGTCGACCTCGGCGATGAGGGGCGTCGAGAACGCCTTGCGGTGGTCGCCTTCGAGCCGCGGCTCGCCCGTCTCGGGATCGAGGTCCTGGAAATCGACGCTGCGATCGGTCTTCCAGACCGTGCGCCCGGTGTGCTTGTCCATGGCGACGAGGTACTGGTGGTCGCTTCCGTCGAAGTGCTGGATGACCAGGTCCTTGTAGAGGAACGGCGACGAGCCCGCCCCGCGGAAGTGATTGCACACGAAGTCGGTCCGCTGCCAGAGGACCTCGCCCGTCGTCGAATCGAGGCAGGCGTTGTAGGGCGATCCGAAGCTGACGTACACGCGGGCTTCCTCGATGACCGGCGACGGCGACGCATAGGAGTTGAACGGATGGCAATACTGCGGCCCCATGACCCGGTGGAGCCGCTTGTTGACGAGCACCTTGCCCGACCGCTTGTCGACGCACACGACCGACAGCACGATTCCGTCCTCGGTCGCGTTGGTCAGCCAGATGCGATCGCCCCAGATGACGGGCGACGACCAGGCTTTGCCGGGGATTTCGGTCTTCCAGACGACGTTTTCGGTCTCGCTCCAGCGGACGGGCAGTCCCCGGGCGTCGCTGAGCCCCTGGTCGGTGGGGCCCCGAAAGCTGGTCCAGTGCTCGCCCGCCGCGGCCGGGGCCGCCACGACGCTCGCCGCGACCAGGAATGCCCACGTGCCCGAGAGGCGTTTCTTCGGAATCGTTCTCATGCCGTTGTCGTCTTTCTCGATTCAGCGCTATGGCGATCGTCTCTCACGCCTCGCCCGGCGCGGCCCCGGGCGCGGCGAGTCGGTCCATTATGCGCAGACCGGCGCCGGTCTGCCACCCGGTTCGACAAGCCCCATGCGGACCGGGTCCGATTGCCGCGCGCGGGGGCGATCGGAAAGCCAAGCGACACGTGCCCCGCGCGATGCGGGAAGCGGCCGCTCCGTCGAACGGGCCTCATGGGCCGACTCGTTCGAGCAGCACGATCTTGTAAGCGCGGATCGCCGGCACGGTCAGCCGGGCTACGCCGTCGGCGATCGCGCACGCGACCGATTCGGGCGGCCCGTCGGGATCGTAACACGTTGCCTTGGCCGCGGTCCAACCCGGGGGAACCGGCACTTCGAGCGGCGTGGGTCCGACGTCGAAGCGCCGCCTCGCGTCGTCGAGCAGGCACACGTTGTAGTTGACCGCGTGCACCGCCAGACGGTCGTCCTTGCCGTACACCGCGAACCGCAGGTGACGTTGCAGGCCCGCGGCCGGCGCGATCGGAGCGGTCGGCAGGTTCGGCTCGTCCCCGTTCCAAAGGGCCACCTTGCCGCGACCGACGCTTGCCGAGGGTTGCTCCTCGCTCACGCCGAACCACTGGGCGACCGACGTGCCGTTGATCGCGACGGCTTCGTCGCGGGCCACGAGCGAGCCGCCCTGGGCGATCCAGTCGCGAAGGCCCTGCATCTGCCCGGGCGACAGTTCGTACGCGGGCGCGACGAGATAGATCGCGCGGAACGCCGCCAGATCGCCGGCGCTGGCGGACAAGCTCGCATCGACCAGGGCGACGTAGGGGCGATGGGTCCGCGCCAATTCGTCGTGGATGACCCGCCTTCCGTAGGGCCGCACGTGCGAGAGCGGGTTGCCTGCCCAATAGGCGTAAAGCACAGCGGCGGGAGCGGCCGGGCGCCATCCGTCGAACAGCTCGGGGTGACTCTTGAAGAAGGCGCGATACTTGGCCTGCGGCTCGCTGCGCGACGAGAATCCGCCCCCGCCGCTGAAGGCGGTCATCTCGGCCAGGGCCAGCTCTTGCACGTTCTCGCGGCCCGGGCGACTGGCGTCGTACCCCAGGCAGATGCTCCGGGCTCGCATGTGCTGGGCGAACTGGAGCATCGCCTGGTGGCTGCGAAACATCTGGTCGCGAAGGAGCCGGGCCAGGTGCGTGCTCTTGGCACCGCCGTCGACGTAGTGGAACCCGAACTCGACCCGGTAATCGCCCGGCTGCGTCGGAGTCCACTGGGCGTGCAGCGTGGCCGGCGGGCGCTGTCCCTTGCCGGTCGGGCCCGGCGCTCCCAGCGGCGTGTCGGGCGAAAGGGCCAAACGAACCGCGTCGGCGCCCGGGTCGGGGCCTCGCAGCACGAGGACGAACCGGTCGGCCGTGTCGTTGTCGCGGTCGCTCATCCCGACGGTGAGCACCTCGACCGCGAACTCGACCGGCTTGCCCGGCGAGGCCTGCGAAGGCAGCGAGATGTCGGCCTCCAACTCGATTCGCGTGGCCGGGTCGGCCACCGTGTAGCGATGGGTGATCGTCTTCGGCTCGACCGCGCCGGCGCGCACGGCGACGACGATCTCGTCGGACTCGGGCGGCACGTCTTCGACCAGGATGCCCGGCGAGTAGGTGCTCTCGAACATCAGGCGGTCGCACTGGCCGCCCGTCGTCAGGCACTCGGCGATCGAGTTTCCGTTGGGAAAGATCGTGAAGCCCGGCTTCACCTCACGGCCCACGCGGCGAAGCATGGCCAGGTGGTCGCTCGTTCGCAGCAGGCGCACCCGGCGGACCAGCTCGCCGGGCACGTCGGGCGAGTCGAGGGCCAGCTTGTCGACGTCGAGCCCCCGCGTGAGCCGGGCGACCCAGGCCGTGTCGCGGTTCGCGTCGAGGAACTCGCGAAAAACGGCCTTGCAGAAGCGGCAGTAGCACGGATCGGGATGGCAGTTGTCGACGAAGCATCCGTCGTATCCCACCTCGGCCACCATGCGGATCAGCCGGCGGTGCCACTCGGCCCAGTCGGGATGGTTGATGCACGCGCGGTACCGGTGCAGCGGGGCGTAGTAGTCGGGCGAATAGCCGCCGCACGATCCGCCCACGAACTTGCCGGCCGCGTCGACCACCAGCCAGTCGAACGGGTCCTTCGCCGGGCGCGGACCCGCCCATCGCGCGTACCGCTCCCACTCGTCGTAGAACTTCCAGAACCCCAAACGCTTTTCGTGATCGCCGGCGAGCGTGTGGTACGAGATGTACGGCGTGATCTCCGCGATGCCGATCGCGTGATAGCGCTCGAGCGTGCGGCGGATCGTTTCGATCCGCTCGGCAAGCGCCTCGGGCGAGATCAGGGCGATGTTCTCCCAGCTCAACGTGTTGCCCGGCCCGCCCGTGTACTGGTTCTCGCCCCGGTAAAGCCGGATCGGCCCCCAGTGGTGCGTGATCGGCACGGCCTTGCCCACGTGCAGCAGGTCGGGCGGCGCCGACCGGAACCGCTCGATGTATTCGGGCGTCGTGAAGTAATCGTCCGCGTAGTTGATCGTGTACACGATCGGCGCCGTGGTCGCCGGCACCATCGCCCCCGGCTTCCCCGCCAGGGCGGAGCCTGCGAGCAGCAGGGTGAACAACGATCCGATCCATTGCCTTGGGGTGGTCATCACTGAGATCCTCCGTGCTTGACTGTGACTTGCGCCGTCTCACATTTCGAGCGTGACAGCCTTCCCCACCTTAGCGGGAAATCGGGCGGATGCAAGAGCCGGACGCCCAAGGGCACACTGGAGCACCGCGATTCGCATTGCCCCGTGACGACATATCTGGAAAGCCTACCTGCCACGTCAAAGCCGCATACGAGGACAAAGAACGGAGGGCCGCTTGGGTGCAACGGTCCGAGCAGGAACTCCGCATGCCGACTACCACTGGCTCGACAGGGACGGCGGAACTCTCGTGGCGACGATTGGTGGAAGGCGCGTGTCCACCCGGCGGCCCCCATCCCCGCCAAAGGAGGGCAAGGCTCTCCGGCCTTTATAGTGACAGCCGCCGCCTGTCGGAGAGCCCCAACGAGCGCGTCCCTCCGGGTACCCGCCGTCCCCACTGCAATGGTGGTCGTTCCATCGCTGGGGGGGTGCAGGGTGGCGTGGTGGAAAGTCGAGGATCCGGAGGCCGCTTTTGTTCCCAATGAGTCTCGAAACCCTGCGATCTTGCGGGGTTTCTCGCGTGTGGAACAAGACCGGAAACCGCTTGCCACGCCGACTTTTCAGCACCGCAGGTGCGGGGCGTGCGGGTGTCACGTTCTGGTGTGGCAGCCGACTGGCAGAGCTGCGGGGGGCTGCGCCGGGGGACAGCTAAGCCGACAAGGAAATCGAATAACCCCACAAAAGGGCGGGAGCGAGCCGCGGGTACTGCATTCTTGACCGGCACGGCCTCTTTATTGACAGCCATTCTCCGCACTTGATACCATCACCGCAAAACCACCCGCGCCGCAGACACGATTGGAGCCTTCTGTGAAAAGGGATATCGAGGAAACGGAGGACGTCCTGGATGCGGAATCTCAACAGCCGCTCAAATTCTGGGAAGACAAACAACGGGAGTTGGTGACCAGTGTCGTTGACTATAATCTGAAGACACTATCAGAACTGATAACCGGTGAGAGCATAAAGCTGCACCCAAGATTTCAGCGACGTTTCCGGTGGGATCGCCAGCGTCAGTCTCGCCTGATAGAGTCTTTTCTCATGAATGTACCGGTGCCGCCGATCTATCTTAACGAGGATGAGTATGGTGAGTATTCGGTAATCGACGGGAAACAACGCCTTACGGCAATCCACGAGTTCTTTCGTGGACGACTAGAGCTAAACGGCCTCGTCGTCTTTTCCGACATAAATACCTGTACATTTGATACTCTTCCGCGTGAGCTACGCAATGTGCTCGAAACGCGTCCGACGTTGCGAGCCGTCATTCTTTTGCGGCAGTCGGACGCGGATGTGAAGTACGAGGTATTTCAACGCTTGAACACCGGTGGCGTCCGGCTCAATCCTCAGGAAATTCGTAACAGTACCTGGCCGGGTCCGTTGAACGACCGCATACTCGATCTTTCAGAACACAATGAATTCCACGCGCTTCTTGGAATCCGAGTCAAGACGAAGTCGGCAGTATACCAGGAGATGAGGGATGCTGAATTCGTCCTCCGATACTTCACGTTCAAGGACAATTGGGCTACGTTCAAAGGTGGGATGAAGCGCCAACTCGACGACTTCATGCGTACACATCAGAGGGCTGACAGAGAACTTCTCGATTCTCTCACGTCGGATTTTCTGCGTACTGTAGCAACCGTGCAGGCGGCCTTCGGAGATCATGCATTTCGGCGTTGGATGCCGAAGGCCAACCGATGGAAGAAGCAGATTCTCGCCGCACTTTACGATGCTCAGATGTTCGCCGCAAAAGACTTCGCCGCTAAGAGTTTTCAGGGGAAGAAAGAACAGGTCCTGAAAGCACAGACTAAGCTCTTCGAAGATCGCGACTTCCTGGACGCGATTGGAGCTGGTACCAATACGCCAACGTATTTCACAAAGCGGATCGAATGTACTCGCTCGATGTTGCAGGCGGTTGCGGAGGCCTGACCATGAGCGCGTCGAAGGCATTGACGAGGCTTCACGCGGGTTTGGATATGGCAGAGGCACTCATGTCGATCGAAAGTGAGCACTACAAGAATCCGCCGCCGCTTGATGAGCAAAAGGCGGTCGAGGGTCTGCGCGGCGGCGCCGCGATACTGATGGTGGCGGCATTCGAGCGGTTCTTGCGAGACCTCTTCGAAGAGCACCTTGCTGTGTTCACAACGACGAGTCCCAATCTGGAGTGTGGCAGGTTACCCGAGAAGATGCGAGTTCAGAGGGTGTTCGGTGCCCTTGAGCTTGCGATGAAAGGGGAGCCGTATAGCGCAAGGAAGAGAAAGGTCGATCGTCTGGCAGATATCGACCGAGCCTGTAGGCTAGTTCTCGACGGGGCTCTCATGCCCGAAGTATTTGCTGAGACGGCGGGGAATCCAAGCTCAAAGACCGTGGCTCGGATGTCATCGAATATCGGGCTAAACGTGTTTGACGCTATCAAGCAGGAGTTCGAGAAGGAATGGGGCCAACCTGTTGCTCATACTTTCATATCGGACAAGCTCGACGAGATTGTCAACAGAAGGCACGTCGTAGCACACACAGCCGATGCACTCAATGTCGGCCGCGAGCAACTGAAGGACGCGTTCCGATTCTTGAAGGCCCTAGCCGACGTTCTGAATGCTGCGGTGGCAAGGCAGATGGCGGACCTATGCGCACACGCCCAGGCGCGACCAGGAGTGCACCGCGGGCAGGCTGCCCGCGCAACGCACGGTGGCGAGACTATACGTTAAGTTCTGGCGATACACCAGCTTGTGGTGACGAGAGCAGCTTCTGGAGTTTCTCGCGCGCCATGCCTATCGCACTGGATTGTTCAGATGTACAATGGTTCTGAATTCTCCGATGTAGTTGTTGCAAGGAATGCGCACGATGCCGACGAAGACCTCACTGCAAGCAGTCTTTCGGGCTGAAGAGTACGTCCCGCTGGAACTCAGGACCCTAACCGACCCGCAAACCGCACTGCCGGCGATCGCGAAAGACAAAAGGCAACTGGGATTGGTGGCGGAAGCGGTGCAAGGAATCCCGACACACCATGAGCTTCACCTCGGCGACGCAAGAGAATCGCGACTTGAGGCGGGATCGATCCATCTCGTGTTGACGTCTCCACCATACTGGACACTGAAGCAGTACCGCGATACGGACGGCCAATTGGGTCACCTTGACGATTACGGAGAGTTCCTCGCTGAGTTGGACAAAGTCTGGACACGCTGTCACCGGGCTCTCGTTCCCGGGGGACGCCTAATCTGCGTTGTCGGCGACGTGTGCCTTTCGCGACGAAAGAACAAGGGACGGCATACCGTCGTCCCTCTGCACGCTTCCATTCAAGAACACTGCCGCACCATCGGTTTCGATAATCTAGCGCCCATCATCTGGCACAAGATCTCCAACGCCGTGTACGAGGTCGAGAACGGGTCAAGCTTCCTTGGCAAGCCCTATGAGCCGAATGCAGTCATCAAGAACGACATCGAGTTCATTCTGATGCAGCGCAAGCCGGGCGGATACCGAAAGCCGAGTGTCGCCACCCGGGTGCTCAGTGTTATATCCCACGAAGATCACAAGAAGTGGTTCCAGCAGATTTGGACTGGGCTCACGGGCGCGTCGACTCGAAACCATCCCGCGCCGTATCCTCTGGAGTTGGCCGAGCGATTGATCCGTATGTTCAGTTTTGTCGGCGACACGGTATTCGACCCGTTCCTCGGAACGGGAACGACCTCGGTTGCCGCCATGAAGCACGGACGGAACAGTATCGGATATGAAGTCGACCGCCACTACTTCGATTATGCGAAATGCCGAGTACGCAACTCGAGCAAGGACTTGTTCATAAAGGCCAAGGTCGTAGCCGATGAAGGATCTGGGTAATCGAGTAAGAGAGGCGATTAGACACTTCTGGTCCACGCGTGACAAGCAGGCCGAGAACCAGGGTAGAGTTTCCGGATCCAGAGACGCCGGCCTGCGCACAGCAGTCACCGGCGGGAAGCACCTGGATGGCTTCGTCGCGCTGTGTCGGGACTTGCTCATCGAGTCGGGGGTGTCAGAGCCCAATGTCTTCTGGAAGGAGAGGCTTGAACTGCCGGGCTACTTTCGCCCGGAGAAAAAGTGGGATCTTCTCGCGGTCGTCGATGGCGAGCTTCTGGCGATTGTGGAGTTCAAGGCGCAAGTCGGGCCTTCGTTTGGCAACAACTTCAACAACCGAACGGAAGAGGCGCTTGGCAACGCGACGGACCTCTGGGCCGCATATCGCCAAGGCGCTTTCCGGCCCTCGCAACGTCCTTGGCTGGGGTACCTGTTCCTGTTGGAGGAGTGTCCGAAGTCGCTTTCGCCCGTTGGCGTCAAAGAGCCCCACTTTGCCGTGTTTCCGGAGTTCAAGGAAGCCTCGTACGCTCAGCGGTATGATATCCTGTTGACGAAACTCCTGCGAGAACGGCTCTACGACGGAGTCTGCCTGCTGCTGTCGAGTCGTGAGGGGGGGGCGAGGGGTGAATTCCGTGAACCAGATGACGAACTGAGTTTCCACAAGTTTGCGGTGTCCTTGATGTCACACGCCCTTGCGTTTGGGAAGACTCGTCCGTCGTCGTGAAGACGGGGTGCGCGGCAGGAAGCCGGGACTTAGAATGCTGCCTGTGAGTTCCTGATGTACAACGGTTTGGCGTGCCCACCGGCCGAGGTTACGCGTCCATTGACTTCCAGGTCATCGGGTCCTCGGAAAGTGTGTGGCACGACCTATCCCAGGCGAGTTTGTGGGCCGATCGTCCCGCGACGACACGGGCAGACGAAAGGCGACTTGCGGCCTACGACCGTTCAAAGGTCGATCCACTTGCCGGTCTCGGCGGCTTCGCGGGCTTTGAGGCAGACCTCGGTCAGGCGGAAGGCGTCGTCCTGGCTGATGAGGTGCTCGCCTTCGCCGGCCAGCTCGGCCACGAAGTCGGCGAAGAAGTCGACCGGCTCGGGCAATTCCAGCTCGCGGGGGCCGTCCGAGGCCGTGATGACCGACACGCGGCCCTCGGTGCCCATCACCTCGAGCACGCCCTCGCTGCCGGCGATTCGCAGGCGGTCGTCGCCGTGGGTGGGCGCGGTCTCGGGGCGGAGATAGTCGAGGTTCGTCATGGCGGTGCCGCCGTTGTCGAGCTTGAAGAGCACGCCCGCGTGGTCCTGGAAGCCGGGGTAGTCGGCACGATCGTTGTTGCCGTGCCAGGCCGACACCTGGACGTACCTGCAACCCGAAGTCCATCGCATGTAGTCGATCGAGTGGATGCCCGCCCAGGGGATCGTGCCGCCGTAGGTCTTCAGGTCCTCGTAGAACCAGGGCCGGGCCGCGCCGAACCGGTACGACTTCTGGGAGGTCAACAAAATCGGCTCGCCGACCAGGCCGTCGGCGACCGCCCGGCGCGCCGCCCGATAGAGCGGGTTGCACCGCATGTTCATCAGCGAGGTAAGACGCACCTTCGATTCGGCGACCGCCGCCTTCAGGGCGGCCAGATCGGCCAGGGTCGTGGCCACCGGCTTTTCGGAAACGACGTGGACTCCCCTGCGCGCGGCGGCGATCGACGCCTCGGCGTTCCGGTAGTAGGGCAGGAACACCCCGACCACGTCGAGTTCTTCCTTCTCGAGCATCGGCTCGAACTCGTCGTAGACGCGGGTGTTCTCGGTGAAGGCTTTATTCCGCCGCAGGCCGGCGACCTCGTCGTCGGGCAGGCTCTTGGCGAAGGCGGTCAGCTCGGCGCCCGGCAGGCGGGTGATGCTCCCGAGAACGACCCCGGTATGCCCGTCGGTGCCGATGACTCCGACGCGGAGCCGGCCGGTCTTCTCCGCGGGTTGGCTGAAGGCCGTGCCGGTGGCGACCCCCAGGGCCAGGCCGGCGCCGACCGCCGACCGGAGGAAACCACGCCGGTCGGGCGCCGGGGTCGTTCTATTCCTTCCGTCGTCCAGACTTTTCGCCGCGCTCATGGCACGCACCTCGCTCCGTTGTGAAGAACCAAGGTCGATGTCAAACCGTCTCGTCTTTCGCGCCGCACTTGCGACGCGATCGCCGCCGCGTTATCAATATGATAACGTGACGCGTGGCCGCAACCAAGCAGAGGGCAGGGCATGGTGAAACACTGGGAAGGTTGGAGTGTTGGAACAATGGGATTCGGCACGGATGGGGCCCATCGTTTCAGACTTCCATCACTCCAACCCTCCGTCGTTCCAACACTCCACAGCCTGGGCGCAAGGCGTGGAGAACTGACAGCGTAAGACTCTAGCGTGGGGCAAGGGTACCGGGGAACAAGCTTCCGGGAGGAGAAACGCGATGCTGCGAAACAAGGTGACGATCGTCGGCTTGAGCGGATGTTTGGCGGTCTGGGTCGTGCTGGGCGCCGGGGCGGCAATCGCCGCGCAGGCCCGCGCCGGGCAGAACATCGCCCTCAACGCGAAGTACACGCTCTGGCCTCGACCGAACTACTCGCATTGCACCGATCCGGGCGACGCGGTGCAACTGACCGACGGGCAGTCGACCACCGACTACTTCTGGGTGCAGAAGGGCACCGTGGGGTGGAGGAGCATCCGATACGCCACGATTACCGTCGATCTGGGCCGGGTCGAGCCGATCTCCGGGGCCGCCCTGACCACGGCGGCCGGCGCGGCCGGCGTCACCTGGCCCCTGGCCATCCACGTGCTCACCAGCGACGACGGCAAGACCTACCGCGACGCGGGCGACCTGGTGGCCCTGGATCACAAGCACAACGGCCCCTGGCCCGAGGGATACGCCATCCGCCGCCTCGTTACGCACGAGTTGAAAACCCGGGGGCGATTCGTGCAGTTCGTCATGATTCCCCTTTCCGGCGGACCTTACACGTTCGTCGACGAGGTTGAGGTGTTTCGCGGCCCCGCCGAGCTTCTCGAGGCCGAGCCCACGGGCGACCCGATCGCCGACGTGAGCGAGTTCTACCAGCGCGGGCGCGTTCGCCGAGGCGTGCGGCACCGGGTCGAGGCCGACGCCGGGGCGATCGGCCGGGTGGTGCGCGAGGCGGCCCGTCTCGACGAAGCGACGCGCCGGCGCCTGCTCGGCCGACTCGAGGCCGTTTCGGGCGAGAAGGCCGCGGCCGGGATTCGGGTCGACGGGTCGTTCCGCGCCGTGCTGCCTCTGGGCGATGCCCATGCCGAAGTGTTTCGCACGCAGGCCGAGCTCTGGCGCGCGATGGGCCGGGCCGGGCTTTCGGCCTGGGTGGCGCCCACCTGGGATCCCCTCGAGCCGGCCGTGGTGCCGCCGAGCGAGCCGGGCGGGCCGATCGAAGTCCACCTCATGCAAGGCGAATACCGCGCCGCCGCGTTCAACCTGGCCAACGCCACCGATCGCACGCTCGACGTGCGACTTGGCTTCGAGGGGCTGCCTCAGGCCGAACGCCCCGGCTACGTGACGGTTCACGAGGTCGAGTGGACCGACACGTCGCAGGGCGTGCCCGTGGCGGCCGCCCTGCCCGAGGCGCGGCGCGACGGCGACGGTTGGAGGGTGTCGGTGCTGCCCGGGCTGGTTCGCCAGGTGTGGCTGACCTTTCATGCGACCGGGATCGAGCCGGGTCAGTACCGGGGCGCGATCGTGGCCGAGGCGCAACCGGCGGGCCGGCTTGGCGTGCCGATCGAGCTGCGCGTGTGGCCCTTCGAGTTTCCGCGGAAGACCACGCTGTGGCTGGGCGGATGGAGCTACACGAACGACGGCGGCATGTACGGCGTGACGCGGCAGAACCGCGACGCCTTTCTCGCCCATCTGCGCGAGCGCTTCGTCAACGCGCCCTGGGCCACGGCGGGCGTCATGATGAAGTTCGACGTCGCCGGCGATCCGCCGGAGGTCAAGCTCGACACGCGCTCGTTCGACGACTGGATCGACCAGTGGCCCGAGGCCGGCCGGTACATGGTCTTTCTGTCGGTTCCCGACGCTTGCCGCGGGGCGAAGATGGGCACGCCCGAGTTCGATCGCCGCGTGGGCGCGTGGATTTCGGCCTGGGTCGCGCACCTGAAAGGCCGGGGGATCGCGCCCGACCGGCTCGGGCTGTTGCTCCGCGACGAGCCCCACGAGGGCAGCGACGTCGAGCCGATCGTGGCCTGGGGCCGGGCGATCCGGGCGGCCGAGCCCGAGGTGCTCATCTGGGAAGACCCCACGTATCGCAATCCGGCCAAGGCCCCGCCCGAGCTGTTCGAGGTGTGCGACGTGCTCTGCCCGAACCGGCCCATGTGGCTGGCCCATCGCGAGCCGTTCGAGCGGTTCTACCTCGACCAGAAGGCCCGGGGCAAGGAGCTGCAATCGTATTCGTGCTCGGGTCCGGCCCGGCTGTTGGATCCGTACAGCTACTACCGCCTCCAGGCATGGCACTGCTGGCACTACGGGGCGACCGGCTCGTTCTTCTGGGCGCTGGGCGACAACAGCGGCAGCTCGTCGTGGAACGAGTATTTCGCCAGGTCGGGGCCCTACACGCCGCTGTTGGTCGACGACGAGACGGTCACGGCCGGCAAGCAGATGGAGGCGATCCGCGAGAGCGTCGAAGACTACGAGTATTTCGTCCTGCTCCGCAACGCCGTCGAGCAAGCCCGATCGGCGGGCCGGGCCGACGCCGCCGTGCGCCGGGCCCAATCGCTGCTGGCCGGCGCGGCCGAGAGCGTGCTCGCGGCCCCCGGCGCCGACGCGATGCGCTGGCACGAGCCCAAAGACCGCACCCGGGCCGACGCGGTGCGCGTCGAACTGCTCGAGGCGCTCGGTGCGCTGCGATCGGCGAAGGGGCCCGGGTCGCGGTGACGGTCGTGGGCAGAAGGGCCGGCGGTTTCGAGTCTCAGGTCCAGCGACTGAGGAACTCCAACTGGTCGTGCATATCCTACGGACTTGGCGAACTCGACTTGCTCATCGTCAGACCGTTCCGTCATCCCAGCATCGTGTGCCGTGATTGCATCGACGCCGCGAGCCCGCAGACCGGCAAGCATCCCCCGCTGCATAGAATCGGCGTCGAAGTAGAGCCGGACTTGACTCACGGGGCGTCCTTGCGACGACTCCGATACGAGGCTTCGAGGCGGTCGTACTCGGCGTCCTCGTGGGCCAGTTCCGCCTCGAATTCGTCGCGATTGGCGTGATAGTAGGCCAGGGCGGCATGGACCTGCGCCAGGTTCAGGTGCCCGTACTGGTCGGCGATCTCCTCGGGGCTCAAGCCCATCTTGTACCAACCGGCAATCCGTCGAATGGAGACCCCCGTTCCGGCAATCCGGGGACGCCCGCCGCAGATGTCGGGGGTCTGTGCGATGAGGGCCCCAATGTCGCTGGATATGCCGCTCAAGCTGCTCGATTCCTTCATTCCGACCCGGCGTCTTGCTCGCTTCCGCCGGCGGCCAGGCTGGCGCACACCAACTCTTCGTCGTTGCGGATGAACACGTGCCGGCCGGCAAACGCCGGATGCGACCAGCATACGCCGTCGCGGCGGCGAAGCTGCTCGAGCGTGGGCTTGATGAGCCGGGCGCGGCTGATCTCTTCGTAGCCCTCGGGCGAAAGCCGGGCGATGATCAGCTCGCCCCGATCGTTGAAGATCCAGGTGCGGTCGCCGTTGCGCACCATGTGGAGTTGGCCGAACCGCACCTGGGTGGTCGCGGTCGTGTTTTCCCAGACCCGGTCGCCCGACCGCGCGTCGAGGCACCGCAGCACGCCTTGGCCGTCGCAGCCGTACAGGTGGTCGCCGTCGATGTAGGGCGTGCACATCAGTGCTTGCAGGCCCTCGGCGGGGCTCCCGTCGGGGCCGCCGCGCCACCAGATCGTCTCGACCCGCGGCTCGCCGGCAAGAAGGCGCAAAAGCAGCGCGCCGTGGTCGGGGGCCGAAACCAGCAGCCGGTCGCCGTCGACCACCGGCGAGGCAATCGCGATGGGCCACCGGTCGTAGCCGTACTCGAACGCCCAGTGGACCTCGCCCGACGCCGGGTCGAGGCCCACGACCCGGGTGGCGGTCCAGCACACGAGAACGCGGCGCCCGGCCTGCTCGGCCACGATCGGGGCCGAGTACGAGGCTTCGTCGTCGAGAGCCGCCCAGCGGTCGCGTCCGGTCGCCTTGTCGAGGGCGACCACGCAACGGCCCTCGGAGCCGCCGATCTGGAGGATCACCTCGTCGCCTTCGACGAGCGGGGCGGCCGCGATGCCCCAGGTGGGCATGCGCACGTCGTACGCCCGGGCGCAGTCCTTCTGCCAGACGATCTCACCCGAGGACGCCTCGAAGCACACGAGGTGTCCCGTCGCGCCGAGCGAGTAGGCCCGGCCCTGGTCGACGGTCACCGAGGCCCGGGGCCCGGCCCGGTAGTTGATCGCGCCGTAGGGGCACGGGTACTGGTGGCTCCAGAGGGTGCGGCCGGTCGCCGCGTCGAAGCAGTGCACGCGCTCGATCTCGTCGGGCTCGGCCACGCGATCGGTCACGAACACGCGGCCGTCGGCCACGGTGGGCCCGGAGTACCCGGCCGAGATCTCGGCCCGCCAGCGGATCTCGATCTCGGGCCCGTCGAACCGGTCGACGACTCCCGTCTCGCGCCAAACGCCGTCTCGGCGCGGCCCCCGCCATTGGGGCCAATCGTCGGCAAAGGCCCCGGCGCCGAACGGCAGCAACCACAGTACGAGGTGGGACAGAATTGTTCGTCTCATCCGACTTGGTACCTTTCGCAGGAAGGGGGGCAGGCAGGCGGGGCCCGGAAGCCCGCACGGGCCTCCGACAAACGCAGTCCAAGTATTCTACCCCGCAAGAGGCAGAACTCAACGCTTTTCGCCGAGCCCGCCGTTCCGAATCGGGGTCGTCTTCCCAGAAGGAACTTCTGGCGAGGGGGTGCACACGGCCCGGGAATCTCTCGGCCGGTTCGCCGCGCCGCGTATTGCACGGGCTGGCCGACTCTGGTCAAATCTCGCAGACTGTGATCAAATAAACTGCCACTGTGCGTCCTTCCCAGGCGCGGGTCTTGGCGAAGTGAAGTGACGCAATGGATGCCTGACGATTCCGCCCTCATACAAAAACGCCTGCGTATCGTCCGTACTCCTCCTGGATGTGCATAAATGGCCACTCGCACGAACTCGATCGGTTGCGGCCTGATCGCTGGCGTGGTTTTGCTTTTCGTGCTGCCCCTCGTCTACGTACTGGCGGTGCAGCGTTTCCGGAAACCATCGGAGTACCGCTTTTCGTTTCCAGCCACGAGACAATTGACGGAGCAGGATGCTCTCGCGCTGAGCCGACGGGCGATGATTCTGAACGGCAAACATACCGATGCCATGCGTCCCGTGCCGAGCGGCCATAAGGACGTGAACGGGCGTGACGTTTACTTCTGCCGAAAGGCAGGCAAAGCGGATGAAGGATGGGTTCTTTGGTGGCTTGCACGGCCGGATCACGCATGGGAGTATTCGGTCGGCATTACCAGGGATGATGATGAGGTCGTCTGCACTATATGTAATCCGCTATGACTTCCAAGACGAAAATGCACGTTCTGCTTTTTTCGCAGACGTCGCATGTCCCTCTTGCCCGACTCACGGCGTAACGCCCCGCACGGAATTCACCAACACAACCACAGGTTGCGACCCCATGACATCCGACGAGTTTGCCAATCGCTTTGTCGGATCCCCCGACTCGGAAGAGGCTCTGGCGTGGCTTCAAGGTGCGACGCGGTAACGCGGTTGATGCGTGGCGGCTGCTCGGCGCAAGGGAGAATCGGCATGGGATGGGTCATGACCATGTTGGCGGCCGTCGTCTCGATCGGGCCGGCGTCGGCCGATGGGACCGTGTTCCCGCGCGAGCACTGGGAACGGGCGCAGCCTGACGCGCAAGGCGTCGACCCGGCTGCGCTCGAAGAGGCCGTCGCGTATCTCGAAGCGCACTCGGGACCCGACGGCGTGCGGGAGTTGATGATCGTGCGCAACGGGTACGTCATCTGGCAGGGCGACCGGGTAGACAAGGTCCACGGCATCTGGTCGTGCACGAAATCGTTCACCAGCACGTGCCTGGGCCTGCTGATCGACGACGGCAAGTGCGCCCTCGACGCGCCGGCGAAGGATTTCCTGCCCGCCCTGGCACGCGACTATCCGGCGGTTACGTTGCGGCACTTCGCCACGATGACCTCGGGCTACCGTGCGCTGGGCGACGAGCCGCGGGGCGGTTATCTGCACGGTCCCAGCGCGACGCCCTTCGAGCCGAGCCCCGAGCCGCTCTTCGCCCCGGGCTCGCACTACGCCTACTGGGACTCGGCCATGAACCAGTTCGGCCACGTGCTCACCCGGATCGCCGGCGAACCGCTCGCCGAGCTGTTCCAGCGCCGCATCGCCGAGCCGATCGGCATGGACCCGAACGAATGGCGATGGGGCGACTTCGGCACGATCGACGGCCTTCGGGTCAACGGCGGCTCGGGCAACAACAACCGCCACGTGTTCATCTCGGCGCGGCAGATGGCCCGGCTGGGCTGGCTGTTCCTGCATCGCGGCAACTGGAACGGCCGGCAGTTGATCGGCGCGGCCTGGGTCGATCAGGCCACGTCGGTCCAGGTTTCCACCGCGGTGCCCCTGGGGCATCCCGAAAGCAAAATCGACGGGCCGGGCGTGTACGGACTGAACTGGTGGTGCAACGGGCGCCACCCCGACGGCCAACCGAAGTGGCCCGGCGCCCCGGAAAGCACGTTTGCGGCCTGCGGGTACAACAACAACGACCTGTTCGTGCTGCCCGAATGGAACATGGTCGTCGTTCGCCTGGGACTCGACCAGGCCGATCGCGCGATCAGCGACGCGGAGTACGGCGAGTTTCTGCGCAGGATCGGCCAGTCGCTTCGACCGGATTAGACGGAGACGCCCGCGAAGACGGAAGACGAGTCATTTCATCAATCACTCGGGAGCGTTCGGCGACTTCGCCCCCAGGTGCTTCTCGAACCAGGCCGCGGTGGCCTCGGCGGCGCGGCGGCCGGCGTCGCCGGGGAATCCGTGGGCGGCGCCTTCGATCACCAGCACTTGGCAGGGAACCTCGTGCTTGGCGAACTCCGCCTCGATCTTCTCGCTGTGATCGAGGGGCACGAGCTTGTCCTGGTCGCCGTGGATCAACAGCGTGGGCGCGTCGTCGGGCGTCACGTGCAACAGGGGCGAATAGTCGCCGGCCTTGTCGGCCTCGAATCGCAGGGCCGGGTAGTTCTGCCAGTACGACGAGCTTTCGTCGACCCAGGGCCGCACGTCGGTGGGCGGATAGTAGGCCACCACCGCCGCCACGCGGCTGCTCGCCCGCAGCACGGGGTCGTCGGCCCGGGGGTCGCCATCGTCGGAGGTCGTGCCCAGCATCAGCGACAGGTGCCCGCCGGCGCTGCCGCCCGTCACGCCCAGCCGGGCGGCGTCGACGCCGAAATCTTCCGCCCGCAGGCGGATGAACCGCACGCTGCGGCGCACGTCGTCGACGATCTCGGGGATCACGTACTTGGGGCTGCTCCCGTGACGCACGACAAACACGGTGAACCCCCTGTCGAGAAGCGCCTCGAAGCGGCGAGCCATGCCTTCCGGCGGGCTCCAGCGCGAGTACCAGCCGCCGCTGACCATGAAGAGCACGCCCGCCCCGTTCGGTTTGGCCGGCTGAAGCAGGTCGAAAGTCAATGCCATGCCGTCCTTGTGCCCGTAGACCACGTCGGGGGTGATCTTCACGTCGGCCTCGGCCCGGGCCCACGCGCCCGAAAACACCACGGCCACGACCAGAAAGCTCTCGGCGATGCGTTTCATCGGATACCTCCACCACTTTTCGGCACACCTCGGTTCGCTGGGTCGAGCCCCGGCCGCACAGCGCGGCCCGCGGTGCTGAGGTATCGCCGATGGCCCCTCGACTGTCAAGACGGCGCCTCGCTGGCCGGCCGCCGGCTTGCCGCCCTCCCGGAACACGTCTATGCTGTCGGCGTGGTTCGAAGGTCGGGTTCCGTGAGGCAAATCCGCTCGAAGGGTCGAGGAACAAAAGGTGATTCCATGTCGCAGAATCGAACGTCTCTTGCCCGGCGACTGCGATCCGCCGCCGAACGCGTCGTGCGCGCAGTCGCCGGCTTGTTCGCGGGCCGCGACGGCACGGCCGCGCCGCCCGATGAGCCCGCGCCGGCCGGCTCAAGCCGCAGAGAGCTACTCGGCTCGCTCGGGCTGCTCTCGCTGCTTGGCCTCGTCGGCCGGTCGAGCAAGACGGCGGCCGACGACAAGGTCGACGCGATCACCCGGCCCACGTTCGTCGCGCAATCCGACCGCGACCATTACGAGCGCCTCTTGAAACTCGACCTCGACTCGCCCGAGGTCGCCGCCGAGCGGGCGAAGATGCCCACCGGCAAGATCGGCAACCTGATCCTCAGCCGCCTGATCAGCGGGAGCAACCTGATCAGCATGAACATGCACGCCCGCGACCTCGGATACGTCACCCAGTTGGCGCGGGCCTACAACGGCCAGGAGCGCATCTTCATGACGCTCAAGAAGTGCGAGGAGCTGGGCTGCAACTCGATCGTGCTGAAGGACCACAACTTCAAGCACTTCCGCCTCGCCGACTACTGGACCGCGTGGGGCGGCAAGATGGTGTGGCTGGCCGACGTGATCACCACCGACGTCGAGCAGTACGAGCGGCGGCTGGTCGAGCATCTCGAGCTGGGCGCCGCCTCGGCCTACCTGTGGGGCGGGGCCGCCGATATCTGGTACCACCAGGGCAAGCAGGATGCGATCGTCCGGGCCTACGAGATCATGCGCAAGTACGACATTCCCGTCGGCATCGGCGCCCACCGGCTCGAGCCGATCGTCTTCTGCGAGCGGGAGGGTCTCAAGCCCGACTATTACATCAAGACCCTGCACCACGACCGCTACTGGTCGGCGCATCCCGCCAAGAACCGGCGGTTCATGGAGATGTACGAGCCCAACTCGCCCAACCACGGCGAGTACCACGACAACATGTTCTGCCACGACCACGAAGAGACGGTGGCCTTCATGCAGGACGTCCGGGTCCCCTGGATCGCCTTCAAGGTGCTCGCGGCCGGCGCCATCCCGCCCAAGGAAGGCATTCAGTATGCCTTCGACAGCGGCGCCGACTTCATCTGCCTGGGGATGTTCGACTTTCAGGTCGAGGACGACGCCCGGTTGATCCGCCAGTGCGCGGCCAAGGCGAAGCATCGCAAGCGGCCCTGGGCGTGATCGGCTCGCCCGCGACCGCGCGATCCGTTGGCCCGATCTTTCCTCGGTTGACCAGTTTGCCCATTCCGGCGTCTCGTGTCCGACGGCTTGGGCGTCGCGGCGCGCGAATGCCGTCATCCAACCCGGCGCGGCCGCGTGGGCGATCGGGCGGCTACGCCGCGTCGGCCCCACGCGACGGCTTGGCGCCGGCTCGCTTTTCGCCGGCGACCGAAGCCCTGTGTTGCATGGCCGCCGCATACCGGGCCGCGTAGGAATGGCTGGCCGGCGGAACGACGGCCGTTCGCTTCGACGGGGGTGGCGTGAGTCGCTCACCCAAAGTGAGCAGCCAGGGCAGGTGGAATTTGTGATAGCAGTGATGGCACTTCAGCGGGCGGATCAACAACAGCGAAAGCACGCACTTCTTCCAGCCCGAGACCTCGCGGAGATACACCTTGTGGGCCCAGCACCGCGGGCATTTCATCCGATCGTCCTTTCCGTTGCTGCGTGGAGTGATCCTCCAACGCGAAGGGCGACGAGGCGCCGGCGGGGGTGAGGCCCGCGACGAGCCCTTCGGGAGGATGCCCACGTGGCGGTTTTGGGGCAGCGTAAGCCCGCGCGCCGTGAGCGTCAACCCCAGTCGCGACCGTCTTCGATTTCGCCGAACTGCAATTGACCCGCCGGCCCCAAACCTGGTAGTCTGCCGCGTTTCCCGCAATGCCGCGCGCCCTCCGGCGGTTCGAAGGAATGGTCCATGCCCTTCGCCTCGATTGGCCCCGTCGCCGTCCATCTGCCCGAGGCGGTCGAAGACAACGATTGCCTGGCCCGCCAGTTCCCCCAATGGAACATGGAAGCGATTCACGCCAAGACGGGGATCGGCCGGCGCCACGTGGCCGCGGCGGGCGAGTGCGCTTCGGATCTCGGCGTGGCGGCGGCGGAGGAGCTCTTCGAACGCTACGACGTCGACCGCCGAACCGTCGACTTCCTGCTGTTCTGCACGCAGACACCCGACTATCCCCTGCCCACCACGGCCTGCCTCGTCCAGGATCGCCTCGGCCTGCCCACCTCGACCGGCGCGCTGGACTTCAACCTCGGATGCTCGGGGTTCGTCTACGGCCTGGCCTTGGCCGACGGGCTCATCCGCAGCGGCGCCGCAAGCCGGGTCCTGCTCATCACGGCCGAGACCTATTCGAAATACATTGACCCCACCGATCGCTCCTTACGCACGATCTTCGGCGACGGCGCCGCCGCCACCCTCGTCGATGCGGCCGACGAGCCCTCGCTCGGATCGTTCATCTTCGGCACCGACGGGCGGGGCGGCGGCGCCTTGATGGTCAACCAAGGGGGCGCCCGCCCCGACCAGCTCGCGCTGAAGCCCAACAAGCGAAAGCGCTGGCCCAGCCGGCTGTACATGGACGGGCCCGAACTGGTCAAATTCGCCCTCGACGTCGTGCCCCCGCTGGTCGATCGCGTGCTGGCCGACGCGGGCCTCACGCGCGGCGATGTCGACCTGTACCTGACCCATCAGGCCACCTTGTACATGCTCGAGCAGCTCCGCGACCGGCTCCGCCTCGAGGCCGATCTCATGCCCATCGACCTCGAAGACTGCGGCAACACGGTTTGCGCGACCCTGCCGATCCTGGTGCGCGACCTGCGCCATTCGGGCCGCCTGCGCCCCGGCAAGCGATCGCTGCTGATCGGCTTCGGCGTCGGCTTCTCGTGGGCCGGCTGCCTGTGGACCGAAACCTGGCAAGAGGCTCAGAGCCTCGCGCGGGCCGACGCGCGCCAAGCCGCGTGAACCGCCGCCGGCGCCCCCTCGCGGCACGCCGCGGCCGGCTACCCGACCGGTTTGCGGCATACCACGATCCAACCGTTCGCCCGAAGCGAGCCGAAAAGCCGCGGAAATCGCAGCGGCCGCTGGCGCGTGACGTTCAGGGGCAGCCATTCGTCGATCGCGAAGCCGGCGCGGGGCAGGTCGACCCTCAGCTCGCGCTCAGTGAACGTGTGGAGGAACATCTTGGGAATGCCCCGGTAGTCGAAGAACTTGTCGCCCAACTCGACGTCGCGGCGCAACAGGCGGCGGAGCACCTGGCGGGCCAGCCAGCGGCGACTCACCGGGTCGCGAAGCCCGAACCACACGTTGTGCACGTGCAGCACGAACAGCCCCCCCGGCTTGAGCAGCCGGCAGACGTGCCCCAGCACCCGAGCCCGATTCGGGCGCCCCTGGATCATGCCCAGCGTGCTGAACATGCAGGTGGCGTAGTCGATCGACCCGCCGCGCAAGCAATCGAGCTCGACCAGGTTCGCCTGAACCCGGGCGATCATGAGGCCCTGCTCGGCGGCCTTCCGGCCCGCGACCGCGAGCATGGGGCGCGACAGATCGACCCCGATCGCGAAAAAGCCGCGCCGGGCCAGGGGCAGCAGCGTGCGCCCCGTCCCGCAGCCTAGGTCGACCACCCGCCCCGGGCGGGTGAAGTGCCGGGCAAGCACCTGCTCATCAAACGCAAACAGCCGGTTTTCGGCAAAGTAGCCGTCGTACTGGCCCGCGATATGCTCGGCCTGGGCGTATTGCCACACCCCCCGAGAGACGCCACGCGGCAGACGCCAATAAGGCCGACCCGTCGCCGTCAAAGCAGCCCCCTCCTGGTTGATGATCGTTTTCGGCGCCAGTATAATGCTGGGTTCTACCCTTGCCCGCAAGGCTTAGCTGATGCGGCGGCGCGGGTGCGGGCTGCCGGACGCTCGACGTCGGATACCGACCCGGTGCGGAATGCAGGGCGTCGGCCCCCACTCCAAGGGGCTTGGAAACAAATCATGGTCACCGTGGCCCCTGACTGAGGGGCCGGACTCTTGTGAAGGAGACTTCCTGTGGCGATTCGCGTTGGCATCAATGGATTTGGCCGCATCGGCCGACTGGTCTTCCGGGGCCTGATGGCCAAGCCCGGCGTGTTCGAGGTGATGGGCATCAACGACCTGACCGACAACAAGACCCTGGCCACCCTGCTGAAGTACGACAGCATCCACCGCCGCTACCCCGGCACGGTCGACTTCGACGACGAAAGCCTGATCGTCGACGGCAAGAAGATCAAGGCCACCGCCGAGCGCGATCCGGCCAAGCTCCCCTGGGGCGACCTGGGAGTCGACGTCGTGCTCGAGAGCACCGGCGCGTTCCGCAAGCGTGCCGAGGGCGACAAGCCCGGCTACGACAGCCACATCAAGGCCGGCGCCAAAAAAGTCGTCATCAGCGCGCCGGCCAAGGGCGAAGACCTCACCTGTGTGCTCGGCGTCAACGACGACAAGCTCAGCCCCGAGCACAAGTGCATCTCGAACGCGAGCTGCACGACCAACTGCCTGGCCCCCATGGCCAAGGTCATCCACGACCGCTTCGGCATCGTCAAGGGGCTCATGACCACGGTCCATTCGTACACGAACGACCAGGTCGTGCACGACTTCCCCCATAAGGATCTCTACCGCGCCCGGGCCGCCGCGCTGAACATCATCCCCACCACGACGGGCGCGGCCGCCGCCGTGGGACTCGTCATTCCCGAGCTGCAAGGCAAACTGACCGGCTTCGCCCTGCGCGTTCCCACCGCCACGGGCAGCGTCGTCGACCTGACCGTCGAGACCGCCAAGCCCGTGACCGCCGACGCCGTCAACGCGGCCATCAAAGAAGCGGCCGAAGGCCCCATGCAGGGATACCTCAAGTACACCGAAGACCCGATCGTCTCGGGCGACATCATCGGCGACCCCCACAGCTCGATCTTCGTCGGCCCCTGGACCACCGTCATCGGCGACACGATGCTCAAGGTGCTGAGCTGGTACGACAACGAGTGGGGCTACAGTTGCCGCAGCGTCGACCTGATCGAGAAGATCGCCACCATGTAACCCGCCCTCGGGCCGCCCTGCCCGTCACGAAACTCCCCCACGCACCCGGGCCCCGCCGGCGGAGCCCGGGTGCGTGTCGGTTGGATGGGCAAGAGGGGGCTCGATGCACCGATCGCGCGACGGACGGAAGCCTCCTGCGACGGACAAAAGAACTCACGCGAAGGAAGGTGAAAGCGTCGGAAGTCTTTACCGTGGTCTGGGAGTGATGCTGCAAGGCCAGCCGCGGCGGTGCTACGGTCAACAGCAAAGACTGCCGACGCCATCGGCGAACTCAGCGAACGGCCCCAGGGCAAGTATCCGGCGGATCGTTGTTTTCTCGGGGCGAAATCGATGCGATCTACTGTCGTTGCGTTGCTCGTCGCCGTAATCTCTGTTGCCGTCTTCGTGGGCTACGCAGTCCGCTACGGACTCGGTGTGGCAACAGTATTCGGCATTCTGTTGGCCCTCGTGTGCGTCTCGGTGGTGCGCGCTCGAAGGTCCTGGAGCAGCCTTCGCTTGCGCGAGCGTGTGTACGGAAGCGTCCTCCTTGCCATCTTCCTGTTTCTTCTGGCCGGATTCGTCGTGAGCGTTGAGCTCAACCCATCGTTTGCGCGCGAACGTAACGTGCGCCGTTTGCAGCGAGTTCTCAATCACGATGCTCGCTGCTCTTGCATCCACGTCAAGCACCTGGAGTTGAAATACCCCATGTTACGCGTTGACGGCATGGTATACTCCGATCGCGACCTCCCGGCACTGCGCGAGTTGATATGGGCCTACGACTGGCACAGCATGGAGCGTGTCTATTGGAACGTGGTCGTGGGCCCGCAGGGCCGAAAGCTCCACGGATGGGACAGGGACGTAACAGCGGGGCTGGCGCGCGAGAACGGCACAGGTGCGAATGAGCAGAGATAGGGCCAACTGGTTATGGTCGGTGTTCTTGATCGTCGGAGCCGTCCGCTTCGTGCAACGATCCCCCGCGCCTCAGTGGCGAGCAGATTCGAGCACATTGGGACAGTCGACGGAGCTGCTGCTGCTGCTGCGTTGCTTCGAATAGGTCCATTCGGGCTTCGGCACCTGGTCGAATCACGGGGGCGGCAGCGCGTCGTTCTCGCTCAATAGCCCCTACAGCGGGGCCGGCGGCATGACGGGC
>Ga0334896_1001091_pt1 | contig 25610 bp, 20 predicted proteins | sample GraSluR3_MG_8_FD_207734 | JGI IMG/M metagenome (GOLD analysis project Ga0334896, IMG submission 207734) | Sludge microbial communities from methane-producing bioreactor in Wageningen University, Netherlands - Granular Sludge_27_06-R3 | ecosystem: Engineered > Bioreactor > Anaerobic >... | reverse complement strand
GATGAACGCCCATGAGGGCGACAGCTCTCTGAAGATTTCTGCTTCCGGTTTTGAGACAAAGATCGTCTCCGAGCCGTTTCCGGTACGCCGCTATGGTGGCTATTATGCCCGCATCATGATCCAATCCGACAGCCAAAATCCGCCTCTCGTCACCCTTCAGATGGTCACCTTCAAAGAAGACGGCAAGATCACGAATCGCTTCAAAAAAAAAGAGCAAAGCTCAGACAAATGGAGCAGAATCAATGTGAGCGCCGGATTCCTAAGACCTGGAGTCACTTGGGGCAGGATCTCTATCATCATTCCGCCATTTGATGATGGCGCGATCTGGATCGATGATGCCGGCTGTTGGGAAGTGCATGGTTTTAGAATTGACTGATTTGTTTAGATTAGTTTATAAATCTGACATATATATGTGTCAAACTCATGACTCATCAGGAGGAAGGAAATGAAACATAAGCGTCTTTTATTAATGCTTTTAACGTTTAGCCTGATTCTCTTAATCAGTGCCTGTGGCGATGATGACAACGGAGGAACAACAGGACTTCCGGACATCACGCCCGGCTCTTATGACTGGGAAGTCTACTTCATCAATTATAGTGAGATGTTTGCTAAAACAGACGAATACAGGGTTATGGTTGAGTGGCTTGGAGATTCAGCGGCGATCAGTGGTACGGATGACTATAGCTTGGTTATCGATGGCGAAACCCATCCCCTGCAAGGCGTCAATCTCTTCGGAACATGGTTGTTTTCGGGATATACTTCCATGCAAGCCGGAGAACTCTATGACATCAAATTTTACAAAAATGACAGCCTGATCTCTTCTGCAGATCTTCGGCTGCCATACAAAGCTGAGATCCAGCTCCCCGCAAACTACGATCCATCCTCGGCTACAAGTCTGGAATGGAGCTTGGAGAGTGACAGCGACTTTCAGACCCTTTCTGTGATCTCCTATGACGAAGAAGAATATGACCAAGAAGATGAATGGGAACGTCTGATCCCTTCTTCCGCGCGTTCATACATCATCCCCGCCAATGCTGTAATGGATTTTGGCCCCGACACCACCTATGAACTGATGCTAATCCAATTGAACTTCAAAAAAAGTGGCCGCACTGCCTATCTTGCCGGCTCCGTCGAGGGCGAAATCTATGGTAATGGAATTCCTGCTAATGCAGTCTTTGACGAAGTTCAGAAACTGGCAAGGAAGATCATTTATTAGATCAAATATTGCTCAATACATACATGCATGACCCGCAACTCCGGCTTCTTTGGGCTCGTAAGTGCTTGAAATATATGGGCTCCTCACCCCTCCCTCACCGGTCGCTCACCGGTCGGGACTGCAAGCGGTGAGAAAATAAAGACTTAGGGGATTTGCCCAGAAAGTGTAAACTAAGGGCAACTATTGTGCCATGGCATCGGCATCCCATTGTAGCGGCGACTTGCATCGGCTCAGCTGGTCTGACCTGTCATGGTGATGGCGAATGATCACACAATCTCACTCGCAAGTCCTTTTGAGGGATTCCGGAACATCGAGCGAAGAGAGACGTATCCTGAATCTAATGCAGTGATGGCAGCCATAGCGCCTCCTGCACTCGTGCGGTCACAAATCGCACCCACGTTAGTCAATCCCTGACCACCAGCCCAAGATCAGTCATTCCGGGCTTGACCCGGAATCCATAGCATTTACTGCAGGCTAACTGATTTGCTCTTCAAATTCAGTTTGAATATCTAGAGCGTATAAGAGAGGTTCAGATCGATCGTCGTGCTTTGAGATCCTTTGAGATCCTGTCTGCCTCTCAGCGTAAAGCGCCCATTCTTTCTTCTGAGTGATGTCTTCATCTCCAAGCGCAGTGAATTTTTCCCTAATACTTCATAACCCATATCCGAGTCGTCCAAAACTATCATGCGGTAGTTTGTGCTGCTATGGATACTAAAGCCCATCCAAGCTTCAAATCGGGGAATCTGATATCCGATGCCCTGTCTGAAAAAAGAGCCTGAGGACAAAGATGCCTGCTTTTCCTGATAGTGATATCGCGCCGCAAGATCCAGCCACCAGTTTTCCGAAATGTCGTGTGCTCCGCTCAGTATGACCCGATAGTGCAGCGGAATGCTGTGCACATAGCTGCTATCAACGGCAGTAAGTATCTCGCGGTCAATGATTTTGAGACTTAGCGAGATCCTGCTGTCAGCATCCCATGCTCTGATATTGATATCGTTGTGCGACAATCCCGCCACATCGGTGAGAGCACCAAGTCTTTTATTTTGAACAGACGCCAGCTTCATCTCCAAGCCGGGAATGAAGCGGTATGATAGCTCAGCCATGATCTCATCTCGGTGATCTTGTGTGGTTAGGAGCGCGGCTTTTGAGGCATAGGCAGGTCTTTGATAGTTTCCCAAACTCGTGTAGCGCCACTTTTGCCCAAATTTCCCCATTCGCATCATCCATTCTACCCTGATGCTGGGATCCGAAGCTTGCCAGACGCTTTCCATACTTAGGCTATGCATACCCAAATCTGCCCGCGCAAAGACACCCACTGTTTGCATGAGAGAATCCTGATCCGCAGAGTAAAAACCCTTGTCATAGCGCTGGTAATAGTAGATCGCCCCTGTGTGTCCAAAGCCCCAGTTTCGCCAAAGAGCTACACTACATATGCTTTCCATGCTGCTTGCCAGGTAGTCCTGCTTGGTCTTTGGCAGAAAAGAGATCTTGTCTGCATTTAGGCGCACGGCTCGCTTGTTTCGGGAATATACGCCCAGAGCCTGCCAATCTTCCAAAGCCACTGATAGAGCGACGCCTTTGGGTGAGTAGCTATTTGGATGAGCCGGGCTGTCTATTATCCCCTGTTTGCCGGCTCGCGAAAAGATGAGTCCTTCACCCAGAGCTACACGAAAGTCTCCAAGCGTGAGGCGTTCATATAGCACAAACTGAAGACTCGAGATCTCCCGATCCGCAGTTTGATATGCGCCACGCAAGGTCATCTCGGGTGTTTTCAGCTGTAGATTGAGGTTGCTGTATGGCTGATCCCGATAGTAGTATCCTACTTTGATAGCCGCATCCCAGCCCAGCCAGCTTTGATATAGCACGGACATCTCCTCATCGGCAAGCTCCTCATAGCTTAGCTCAAGAATGCCATCAAACTCCGCCTGTGTTGACTCTGCCGACAGAAAGCCGAAAATGATGCATGCAATGCCTAAGAGCGACCACTTACCAAGAGTAGTCCAAAGAGATGGCATGACTATAGTCCAGATCCGGATGGCTGCGGATACCGTAGTTGAGGGTCCATTGAGCGAGACTCACAGCTAGTCCAATGCCAAAGCGATTTTGTAGGCTTTGCCAGGAGCTGAGTATGCCCAAGTGTTCGTTGAGATCTGCCCGAATCCCCATAGAGAGGACGTTATTTTCCGTTTTTGGGATCTGATAGCCGGCAGCAACGCTCACTCTTGGATCCAACTCGGCACCTAGGCTGAGAGCCAGCCTTTCATTCGCCTGTCCCTTTTGCAGCAGCAGAATCTCTGCCCGGTAGTCATTGAAAGAATATGCCATGCCGAGATCGTAGCTAAAGCGATATTCGCCATCCTCATCTTTGATGGAATCATAGGCTAGATGTGCGCTCATCCCAAAGCGAAATGCACCAAAGCCATAGTTCAGATTCAGATAGGGATTTTGCTGACAGTAATCTTCATGATGCAGATAGCCGGTGCCCGTGGCAATGATCAGATCTCCTTTGGAGATGGCACTGTGCAGCCCGAAGATATCGATCCCGGGAGTATTGAAAGGACGGTGATAGCTGCTGCTGATCCCCGTCTTGCCCAAGATGGGGCTGTAGGCATAGTCCGCCACGGAATCAGAAAGCATGCCCAGTCCGCTCAGAGCATTGGATGTGGCAGAATTGTATTGCCCTGACACAATAACGGGTGCCAATAATAGCGCCAGCATTATCAACACCCTTGTCATAAATGTTTCTCGACTTATCTCAAGCTTTCTTCGCTTTCGGGATCAAAGAAATGAGCTTTCGCCATGTCTACGGTGACCGGGAGTTCTTTGCCTATTTTGGGAAGTTCCTTGGGATCTAAACGGGCAACAAACTCAAATTTTTTGGTCTTAAGCACTACGTGAAATTCGCTACCCAAGGGTTCTACGAGATCGCATACTGGGGTGAAGCCTTGGGGGAAATCTGCCATGCTGTCGTGTCTGGCATCATAGATATCTTCCGGACGGATGCCCATGATGATCTGCTTACCCTCGTAGCTCCCCAGCCTTTCTTGCTGCTCAGGGGTGAGTTGCAGGAGATAGTCTGAGCTGTCAAAATGCAGATGTGAATCCTTGCGAGTAATCTTGCCAGTCACCATATTGATGGCAGGACTACCGATAAAGCCGGCTACGAAGACATTTGCAGGATTGTTGTATATCTCCAGAGGACTATCTATCTGATGGATTATGCCGTCTTTCATGACCACGATGCGGTCTGCCATGGTCATGGCTTCCACCTGATCGTGAGTCACGTAGATCATCGTATTTTCAAGGGTTTGGTGCAGCTTCACAATCTCTGCCCTCATTGCCACACGCAGTTTTGCGTCAAGATTTGAAAGAGGTTCGTCAAAGAGAAAGACCTTGGGATTGCGGACGATGGCACGTCCTAGAGCCACACGTTGTCTTTGCCCGCCTGAGAGCTGCCCGGGCTTGCGAGTCATCATGCTTTCGATTCCCAGAAGAGCAGCCGCATCATCTACTTTCTTTTTGATCTGCGCCTTATCTTCCCCCCGCAGCTTGAGGGCAAAGGCCATGTTGTCATAGACCGTCATGTGAGGATAGAGGGCGTAGTTTTGAAAGACCATGGCGATATCGCGATCTTTGGGCTGTTTGTTGTTCACCAAATCATCCCCGATATAGATCTCGCCACTGGAGATCTCTTCCAAGCCGGCAATGAGGCGCAAAACGGTGGTCTTTCCACATCCTGATGGACCTACCAAGACCACAAATTCTTTGTCTTCAGCAACAAAATTCACGTCCTTGACCGCATGAAAGCCGTTGTCATAATACTTATTTAGGTTCTTTACTACTACTTTTGCCATGGCAATCTCCTTTGAGACATAAGAATTTGGGATATATAATATATGTCAAGCAGGAAATTCACCTGCATGATAGATCATGATGCGATTTCTGCCTGCTTCTTTTGCCTGATACAATGCGATATCAGCTCGTTTGATGTAATCATCCATCGGCTCTACTGCGGCTTTGCCGGCAAAACTTTCGATGTATAAGCCTATGCTAATGGTGATCTTCAGAGTTATGTCATTGTGGTGAAAAGGCTTTTGTTCGATCTTTTGCCTCAGTTTTTCGAGGATCTCGATGCTTTGTACCAAGCCACTGTCAAAGAGCACCGTCAAAAATTCATCTCCTCCATAGCGGATAATAACATCGCTTTGGCGAAATTCCGCGCTTAGAACTGCAGCCAAGTCGGTTAAAACGGTATCTCCAGCAGCATGCCCATAGTGGTCATTTATGAGCTTAAAATTGTCAACATCGATCATGATAAAGCTCACCGGCACGTTTTGCCTGGAAGCCAGGGCGATCAGCTGAGGCAGATTGTAATCCATGTATCGACGATTTCTTTGTCCCGTAAGAGAATCTGTCAGAGAGAGTTCTCCAACTTCACGGTAGAGCTGATCAATCTTCTCGAAGTTTGATTGAAGATTTTCGACATAGCTACTGGTTCTCAGGCTGGTCTGATTTGAAAGATCCAAAAACTTCTGTTCCAAAAGCAGCATTGCGTGTTTGTAGTCACTGGGTCGGTGATGGGATCTAAGATATGCAGAGATTCCAATTAGTCTTTCCCAGCATTTGTGCAGATAGTAGTTAGAAGATTTATAGCTATTTATCGACTCACGAAATTGCTCCTTGAGTCCGCTCAGATAATTGCCGGCATAAAAATAGAGCGAGTTTAGCTGCATTGGATTAAGGATCTTGTGCTGATCCCGGATGAGATCCTGACAATAGCTGATCTTTAGTGGTGGTGAGATCTGTTTGTCATCCATCGAAAAGAGCTCGAGTCCCACAAAAGCGCAGTTTAGACAATTAGCCTGACGAATGCTTTGATACAGATCCATGAGCAAGATCCTATAGAGATCATGCTCTTTGAACCAGCGGCAGTTTGAAAGCCAATATAGCATCAAAAAGATAGTTGCTTCTGGACCCGAAAGATCTTTGATTTCAAGGCAAAACTCCAGGAAATCTCTGAGGCTTGAAGCCTGACTCTCTTGGGCGTCCAAGCTACGAAACCTACAGAGCTTGAGCAGTGCATAGAAACTTAGCTGATCCTGCCCGATGATCTCCTCAAGCAAGGCAAGTTCACGCTTAACTGCTTCCCAAAAACCAATCTCTGTATGCAGATAGAGCAATTGCAAACGATCAAAGGTTTTGACAGATGAAGCGTCATTGAGGAAAAGGGGTGCGAGAATTTGGAGAGTCTCCTCATAGATGGGAGAGCTCTTTAAGACCGGCAAATGATTTATCAAGGAAAAGAAGCGATATAGAGGGGCATCGGGATTTTGTTTCTTTGAGATGAGATAATCCAAAGCAGCTTCAAAGAAGACAGCGATGGTATCGACAGTGTCGCCAGCGGGGCCATTGTCATCCGCTTCTTCAAAAAAAACAACTATCCTCTGAATCAACGCTTGCCTATTTTGTTTGGTTTCTCCGATTATCTCAAAAGCCAAGGCTCTGACTGTCTCTATCCTATGAGTTTTCAAAATAGTGTGTTTAGCAATCCTGCTCGGCATCATATTCAGTCTTCTCTCGCCGGAACAAATCGGAACACTTTTTCGTTTGGCTTTGTGAGCCCAAATTGCTCACGGGCAGCCTTTTCTGCTGCTTCGGGATCCGTCTTCAACCGGGCATTTTCTTGGGCAAGAGAGTCATTTGCCGCCTTGAGTCGCATAGCTTCCTGCTGAAGAAGATCCACTCTCCTTTTGAGGCGATATGTGTTTAGATAGCTGTTGCGCCCTGTGACCAAGATCCAAGCCAGCAGCAGGACAAGCAGAGCATTGACGATGTATTTGACATATTTGGGAGTCGCTTTTGCCTTCGTCTTCATCCCATTACCGCGCGCGCAATCAGAGACTTGTAGATATCAATCGCCTGAGTCGGGCAAAGCTCGTGACAGCACATACACTTGATGCAGTGATCTTTGTCCACTTTTGGAAACCCATCATCCTGCCATGCTATAGCTTCGACGGGACATGAGCGTACACATACTCCACAGCGGACACAGCGTTCACTTACCATGGGATAGTAGTAAAAAATCTTTCTAAAGGCATAGCTAAGCGGGCGAGGGAGATATTTGAGACTCTCCATTCTCATTTTCACAATACGAATATCCGTATCATGAAAGCGGTGCTGTCGATAGCTTTTGGGCACAACAATCCGCGAGGGCAGCACAGCCTCTAAGTGCAATGCACCGGATAGATAGGGCACGTCTTTGATCTCAAAGCCCATCATCTTGGAAGCTATGGTATCCAGAGCAGGGATGTTGTTCGACCCCATCAAGATGCCAAATTTCTTTGGCTTTCCGGCGGACGGGCCTGCTCCATCCATACCGATGATGCCATCTATGATGCTGTAGCTGATCTTTTGTCGACAGACTCCATACAAGGACAAAAGCAATTTGGCAAAGCTCCGAGTGTCCGGATATTGGCGATGATATTCGCTTTTGACCATGCCGGGGATGAGTCCATATAGATTCTTCAGTGCGCCGGTGTAAGCCATCAATGAATGAGTCTTATACTTTGCCACATTGATGACAATGCCGCATTGGAAGAGCGCTTCAGAAACCTTGACGGGGATCCCGTCATACTTCAGCTCTCTATAGCCCATAGTGGAGAGATTTACCAAGCGGATGGGATATCGATCAGCCAGATCTTGCAATCCGCAATTATCCCATACTTTTTGCACAGAGACGGTCCCTCCGGGGCTGTCTCCCAACCATACTTCCTTTTTGCGAGCTAAAAAATATCTGATGATCGCTTCCAGGACGACCGGATGGGTGGTCACGGCTCTTTCCGGCAGATAGGCTCCCAAGGTGTTTGGCTTGATGAGCACCCGTTTGCTTCTTTTGAACTTGGGGTCTTTTTGCTTTGAAAACCAAAGGCTTACCGCCTCCTCGATCTCGGCAAGATCATAGGAATCGACATTGCGGATATCTACCCGGGGCTGCTTCATTCAAACCTGACAAAATCTTTGTGTTTGAACGAACTGGTGTACAAGCTGAGGCTGAGAATGATCTGGGTGCATTTGCTCTCTCCGGCTACGGTGCTCATTGCCGAGAGATTCAGCGATCCATTCCGGAAAAGATAGCCAAAGCCCGCACTGAGGAAATGTTGGGCATTCTCAGCCACGTACATAGTGGGCGAAACGTCTTCCCAGAAGATTGATTCATCTTGGGAATCTTGATCAACCGGCAGCAGCACTTGTCCGTTGAAAACATCAGAGCTATAGAAATATCCAGCTCTTAAGATCCTGTTGCCCTCACGTCGCTCTGCTCCGAGGTGCATGGAGAAATTGTCTTCAAAGACATCGTCGATAGCGGAATCCTGGCTAAAACGAAAATCTGTGGAAACGCGGTAGATATCTTTGCTGTAGCTGAGTCCGGCACTAAGCTCAAGAGGAAGCTCAATATCATAGTACGCATAGGTCAGATCCCAATCTATCTTCGTAGGCAAAGTCGCTGAAAGTCCAAGTCCCAGATCTCCGGATTGGTAGTGAAGCCCGGGCTGAAAGCGCGCGGCATAGCGATAGTCTCGCACCCGGTCGTAGGTTCTCAGGAAAATCACATCATCCAGATAGTGGAGCTGATTGTGCACGGAAAGCCCAAGATTAAAATCATCTGTGATCCGATAACGAACTGAGGCAGTTAGCTGGTGTAGATAGTATTTGGGATATCTGGTGACCATATCAGCCCCTTGATTGATCACGACCGAAAAGTCATCCAATACTATGGACTTGGGATTGCTATAGATTATTGCTGCTGCCACCTTGGGACTCAAGGAGAAGCTCAGACCAAGAGTTCCAAAAGGCAATGGTGAGCTATAGCGGCTGGTGTATTCCAAGCCCTCAGCATCCACAGAAGGCTTGATATTGATCTCAGTAAAGATTCTGGTGGAATCCGTGATCATGGTGGCAGGATTTATCAGAGCTGTTTGCGCAGAGCCCAATACTCCGGTGCCGGTATATCCACGCCCGGCAGCTTCAACTCCGAGATAGTTACGCGAAAACGAATGATAAAATGGATTTGCGAATTGCGGCATCTGCAAAACTTGGAGGGTGTCGGCAGCTTGTGCTCCCAGACTTGTGATAAATAGCAGGCTCAAGATAAACAGACATTTTCTCATAATAACTCCTATAATTTTGGCTTAAGCCATAAAGGTTTGGCTCCTATCTTTACCCACCGAGACCACTTTTACGGGCACTTCGATAAGATCTTCGATCGCCTTGAGATAGTTTCTTGCAGCCGGGGGCAGATCCGCCATGCTGCGCACGCCCGTAATATCTTCTTCCCAGCCTTCGAGAGTGACATAGATCGGCGTCACCTTGCCAAGATCCTGAGGATGAGAGGGCGGAGAAACAAGAGTCTTGCCCTTATGCTCATATCCGACGCAGATCTTGAGCTCTTTGATGCCGGACAATACATCCAAAAGCGTCACAGCTATGCCATCCAGAGCATTGATCCGAGCACTATATGCGGCAAGCACCGCGTCGAAATGTCCGATACGGCGCGGTCTACCGGTAGTCGAGCCAAACTCATTGCCTTGTTGGCGGATTTGCTCTGCCAGAGCGTCATGAATCTCTGTGGGGAAAGGACCTTCACCCACTCTGGTGCAATATGCTTTGAAGACTCCCAAGACCTCGTCCAGGTGTCGTGCCGAAAATCCGGTACCGATCCCGATAGCATCCACAATGGTGCTTGATGAGGTCACATAAGGGTAGCTGCCCCAAATGCGATCCAGAAGTGTGCCTTGAGCTCCCTCAAAAAGGATCTTGGCGCCACTTAAGCGAGCATCATGCAGGATACTCTCTGTGGGCATGCAATATTTCTTGAGAACTTTCCATGAATCCTTGAGACTCGCAAGTATCTCATTGAGCTCATCAGATGTCAGATCTCTGCCATGAAAGCGGTAGATCTCTTTTACGCGTTGGCGCAGATAGGCAGGATGCGCGAGATCTCCCAGACGGATCCCCACACGGGAACTCAGATCCGCGTATGTAGGGCCGATTCCTCTGCCGGTGGTGCCAATCTTTGCTTTTGCCAAGAGCTCTTCATTGCTTTTGTCCAGCTCTTGATGTAGCGGCAGCACCAATCCCGCCTTGTCATCGATGATCAAGCGCTTGGCAAAGTCCAAACCGCTATCTTCAAGCTCCCGGATTTCCGCGACTAAGCTCTTGGGGTCGATCACGACTCCCGCTCCGATAAGACATTTTGTCTTGGGATACAAGATTCCGGAAGGTACCGTGTGAAAAACGTATTTTTTGCCATCTACAACGATGGTGTGACCGGCATTGCTGCCGCCTTGAAAACGGACTACAAAATCAGCCGAGTCCCCAAGATAATCTACTATCTTGGCTTTGGCTTCATCGCCCCACATACAGCCCAAAATTGCTATTGCAGACATTATCAACTCCACATTTCTTTAGAACTTCATTAAAATATCAAATGCACATTTGTCAATCTAAATCTGATCCTGTCCCATTTTCTACACAAATTGTAAAGTAGCACGTTTGCAATCGACAATGAGCTTGATATTCGCCTACAACAACTTGACGTTGAGGGTATCAGCCTGACTGCCATATATTCTTGTCCAAGCACCCAATGACTATGCTGAGGAACAATATTTGCCCTTGGTTTACACTTTTTGGGCGAATCGCGTAAGTCCTTATCTTCTCACCCCTTGCAGTCCCGAGCGGTGAGCGAGCGGTGAGCAAGGCATGAGCGAGCCCTATTTTGCAAGCAGTTAGCGCGGGCAAAATCGCAGATTGGCCACCAGAATATTCCGCAGGCTACAGATGCACGTGCGCTTCAAAGAGGAATATCACATCACGAGGCTTGTATCTAGTGCAAGCTGGCGTGGCTTTGCTTTACCTGAAGTCGGTTATCTCAGATAGCGGTAGGCGTTTTGTGGATCCGGCAAACAAAGACAGGGCTTGGGAGTATAACCCCTTCACCTCTTTTGGATACCCGAAAGGCGAAAGCGCCACGATCCGATAGTTTTTGGGCAAATCCAAATACTTTGCCAGCACTTTTTCTGAAAAGGCTGCCAGCCAGCAGGAGCCAATGCCGTGCTGCCAAGCTGCGAGCATCATCTGCTGAAATGATATGGCTGTATCCACCAGATAGTAGTCTTGCCCATTGATCCGGACATTTTTCTTTGTGTCCGCACAAGCGATGATCACACAGGGCGCGTTTTTGATGAAGAAATTGCTTTTACCGACGAGCCCGGTCTTGCGAGAGAGATCATTGATCTTCAGTGGATCGGTGAAAATAATGTAGCGCCAGGGTTGGCGATTTTGCGCAGAGGGTGCCAGACGACCTGCCTCCAGGATCTCATCCAAGATCTCCTTGGGAATCGGTCTATCACAAAAATCACGGACACTGTGGCGGGATTTGATCAGATCAATTATGTTCATAATGTCTCCGCATATGCTTCTTGTAGTTTTTGGATGTCTTCAGGGCGATTGATATTCATCAAGATCCCGGGATCTTCCACCGGCACTATCACGGTTCCGATCCCGCTGTATCGGATCAGATCTCTGAGATTGTGGTGCTGATCGTCATTCAGATCGAGGCCGGAAGGGATGATGATAGGGTGTCCTCTTTTGCCATGATACTCGGGTTTGATCACGCAATCAGGATTGACAGACGCCACACCGAAGAGCTCGCGAATGGTCTCAGAATGCACAAAGGGATGATCCACCGGCCAAAGGAGATATACCTTTGGGCTTTGACGAATCAATCTCTGAGCTTCTCTGATGGTGTCCAGCATTGACTTTGTGGGCAGATCTTCTGCTATAAAGATCTGTCTGAGCCCTGCATCTATAAGGCTCCGGCTGATTCTTTGGGAAAAGAGCAAACCGTCCACCCCGGCTTTGGACTTTGGCATCCCAAAACGTTTGCCCTCTCCTGAAGCGAGGATGATCGAGTATAAATCAGAGGGAGTTAAACTCATTGATTGCCTCATCCAGCTCATCGAGGTTTTCCTCAAAGGTTTCATGCCAATAATCCGGATCCCATTGCCGGCGAAGCTCTTCTTCGCTCCGCCCTTGCTGCTCCACCCATGTGAAGTATTTGAGATTGTGGATGCGTTTTTTATCCTGATAGGAAAGCTCAAGAAAGTTGTCGTAGCTTTGAGATAGGAGGCAGACGCCCATATCAACCGCTGCATCGAGCGTTTCATAGTCTCCTTTGGCACGTCTTTGTTCTTCAAGGCGACTGGCATACATTGTGGCAGAATCCGTAAAACACGTAAAGAGCAGGTCATCCTCACCCATTTCATAGTACTTAGCTGTCTTGATGGCAGCAAGAAGATTCGCGATTGATGAGATTCCCAAAAGGGGCAGTTTCTCGATCACGGCTTCTTCCACACCCAATTTCCTCAGATAGTCGTGCCCGGCGGGCTCGTTGAAGAGCCTGAGCAGGCGGATACAATCTTCATCATCGATGGCTGCCACATTGTCTGTGCTGCGTACATTGTGCACCCAAGGGATGTGTTTGTCGCCGATGCCCTCGATGCGATGTTCGCCAAAGCCATTGTTTAGCATGGTGGGGCATTGGAGGGCTTCGGCTGCAGTGATCATCGTCTGAGGATCGTGTTTCTTGAGGAAATCTCCGGCGGCGATGGTGCCGGCAGATCCGCTAGCGCTAATGAAGGCTGCCAAGCGATCCCGATCTTTTTTTACAATACCAAAAGCATCATAGATTGCGGATCCGGTGACTTGATAATTCCAAAACGAATTCCCCGGCTCTTCAAAGTGGTTTAGGATTGCGTAGGTCGGGTCATGGCTCAGCTCTTCGCACTTGTCGTAGATCTCTTTTACGTTTGATTCGCTTCCGGGGGTCAGGATGATCTCCGCGTTGATCTTGCGCAGCCAAGCAAAGCGTTCCTGGCTCATGCCTTCCGGGAGCACAGCCACAGCAGGGCAATCCAGAAGCGCGGCATCAAAGGCACCGCCTCGACAGTAGTTACCGGTGGATGGCCAGACCGATTTCTGGGTCTGTGGATCAAACTGCCCGCTCACCAATAGCGGAAGCAGGCAGCCATATGCTGCACCTACTTTATGCGCACCGGTGGGAAAGTATTTGCCGATCAGCCCAAAGATCCTGGCCTTCACGCCGGTGATGGATGAGGGAATCTCAAGGAAATTTGGCTCTCCGAATTTGCCGCTATGCACATCATTCTTCCAGGTGATGCGAAAGAGATTGAGCGGGCTCAGATCGTCCATCTCCACTCTGGCAATCTGTTCTTTGAGAGAATCCGGGATCAGTCTGGGATCCATCTGCTGTCTGATCGTGGGCAGAATGATGCCGTGAGCACGACAGCGCGCTGCGTTTTTCTTAATAATCTCGAAGTTTTTATCTTTGATAAGTTTTGGCATGCTATACTCCTTTTCTTCAAATGAAGCTATTGATCTTTTCTATGGGATCTGCCACTTTGCTGCAAAAGATCATGGCGGCGATCACAAAGGGCTTGAATCCCGCCTCCTGATAGGTGTGTAACCTATAGCGTTCAAACACACTTTTAGCTACTTCACCGTGTGCGCAGCTCACGTCACTGATGTCAGCGGGAAGGCAGTGTTCATAGAGGGCATTCCCGGCTTTGGTAAGCTTCATCATGGCTTCTGTGCACTCCCAGTGCATATGTCTCCTGTTTTCGGCAAGACAATGCTGTTCAAGATCTTTAAGCCCCTGTCTGTCGCCTTGTTTGAGAAGCTCAGTGCGGCGCTGCATCACCGCCATTGGTGCCCAGGACTTGGGATAGACCACATCGGCGTCCTGGAAGGCTTCTTCCATGGAATGAACCTGCCTAAACGATCCTCCACTTTCCTTGGCAAAGGAATTAGCGCTATCCAGAGTCTCCGGCAAGAGATCATAACCTTCGGGATGGGCAAGGATGACATCCATGCCAAAGCGGGTCATGAGATTGATGACTCCTTGGGGAACCGAGAGAGGCTTGCCGTAGGACGGAGAGTATGCCCAGCTCATGGCGATCTTTTTGCCTCGGAGGGCTTCCCAGCCGCCAAAATAGTCCTTGAGCTTCAGCAGATCGGAAAGGCTCTGGGTGGGATGATCAAGATCGCATTGTAGATTCACCACGGTGGGGCGTTGTGCCAAGATCTGATTCTGATATCCATCATCAAGAGCTTCAGATACTTCTTTCATATAGCTGTGTCCTTCTCCGGGATACATGTCGTCACGGATGCCGATCACTTCTGCCATGAAAGAAATCATGTTTGCCGTCTCGCGGACAGTCTCGCCATGGGCTATCTGCGACTTTTCCTCATCCAATTCAGAGAGAGCCAAACCTAAGCTATTGACAGCGGAGGCAAAGCTAAAGCGCGTGCGAGTGCTGTGATCTCTAAAGATGGATATCCCCAATCCGTAATCAAAGATCTTCCAAGGCTTCTTCTTTTTGTGCAGAATCTGCAAAGCCTCGGCTGTCATCATCACGGTCTTTAGATCATCTACTGATTTGTCCCAAGTAAGCAGAAAGTCTTTGCCATACAAAGAAGCATCCAAGCTTCTCATTTCTGCCAAGCATTTTTTGATGTCTTGCATAATATTACCTCGTGAAAACGCTATATACTAATTTGATTTGAAGGATAGAGCTTCTTTGCGGCAAGCTCCACGGCATCTATAATCTGTTGATATCCCGTGCATCGGCAGAGATTTCCCTTCAGCGCTTGGCGGATCTCATCTCGAGTGGGACGGTGATTCTTCAGAAGTAAGGCTAGTGCACTTAGGACCATCCCGGGAGTGCAAAATCCGCATTGAATGGCTCCACAATCCACAAAAGCTTGCTGCAATGGATGCAGGCTCCCGTCCGCATTGGCGAGACCTTCAATGGTGGTGATCTCTTTGTCTTGCAAATCACTAAGCTTCAAAAGGCAGCTGCGCTTGGCAAGATCGTCTATCAAGACAGTGCAAGTTCCGCAAACTCCAATGCCACAGCCTATCTTTGTGCCGATCAGTCCCAGATCTTCTCTCAGCCAGTCGGAAAGAAGGCGCGCGCCCATGTCATCAGCAAGCTTGTGGCAGACGCCATTAACCGTTATCTTCACTATCCCTCCTTATCTTGATGGGTTGATCCGTATAGCGCCGTCCTGTCGCGCGATAGACGGCGTTTGCGATCGCGGGGGCAGTGATCTCCAAGGTCGGCTCGCCGATGCCTTTGGCTTTGGAGGGCGACAATGGATCAGGGTTTTCCACGATGATGGCAGTCATCTCCGGAAGATCGGTGGAACGTAGGATCTTGTATTGGTGAAAGTTTGTGGCCGTGACAGCACCTTCCCTCAGGGGCATCTCTTCGATGAGTCCATAACCCGCGCCCATGGTCATGCCGCCATAGAACTGTCCTTTGACCATGTCGGGATTGATCGCCCTGCCCACATCATGCGCTGCCACCATGTTTAAAATCGTGATCTTGCCTGTCTTGGGTTCAACTTCTAGCTCCACAGCTTGGCAGCCATAGACCCATGTGAAATAGGCGTCTCCATGTCCGGTGTCTTCATCCCAGCTCACTCGAGGAGCTTGAAACACGCCAAAGGCATAGGGATAGATCTGCTTGCTATAGCAGAGTCGGATGGCTTCGTCCCATGAGCAGATACGCTGATCTTGATCGTCCAGAATCCAGCCATCTTCAAAGCGATCGACGCTTTTCCCCATGTGATCTTTGACCGCTTCCGAAATTATGCTCTTGAGGATCTCTGCCGCCTTGGTTGTGGCTCCCCCTCCCATAAGAGTTCCCCGGGAGGCGACTGTCGTACCGCCATCGGGAATATTAGATGTGGATGGCATGCGATAGCGGATTCTCGATACAGGCAAGCCAAGCTCTTCGGCGGCAATCAAGATCATAGCGCTTTCGGAACCCTGCCCATTTTCATGCACCCCGCTCTCCAATAGCACCGACCCATCAGGCTGGACATTGATGATGGCACTATTCATGTCCACTCCCTCCGCGCCCAAGCTCATGCCTCGATACGAGATGGCAAAGCCGATACCATACCACTTATCAAGCGATGGATCGCCAAATGAACATAGCTCATGCTTCTTGTTATAATCGATCTCGGTGAGCACTTTGTCCATTACTTCCTTTAGCGAAACCGTGTGACTGTCCAGCTTTTGGTTGGTGACGGTGACAGAGCCCTGCTTGAGCATATTCTTCTGCCGAAATTCTACTTCGTCCATGCCTATTTTTTCGGCGGCAATCTCGACAAGCTGCTCGATCGCCCAGTTTACCTGAGGAGAGCCAAAGCCGCGGAAAGCTCCCGTGAAGATATTGTTTGTATAGACTCCATAGACGTCGCTATGCACATGTGGAACTTCATAGCAGCCGCTGCATTGCACAGTGCTGCGCCAAGTGACCCATGGGGTGACGCTGCAATATGCTCCGCTATCTGCCACCATCCGCACTTGCACAAAACTGATACCGCCATCCCGCTTGACTCCCATGCGATATGAGATGTCATAAGGATGTCTTTTGTAGCTTTCCTTCATGCTCATTTCCCGGCTGTAGGTAATCTTGACTGGGCGTTCGCAGAGATAGGCACATAGCGCAGCGCGGGCACAGACAAGGGCAGCAGTGTCATCCTTGCCGCCAAAGCCTCCTCCCATTGGTACTGTCCTGACTTCCACGTCTTTGAGCTCAAAACCCAGCGTGGCAGCCACAAAGCGGCGCGTGCTGAAGGGATGCTGCATGGACCCGATGACTTCCATGACGCCGTCCGGTCGCAGATGCGCCAGAGCGCTTTCCGGCTCGAGATAGGCGTGTTCTACTCTGGAGGTGGAGAAGTTCTCTTCAATGATGAAATCCGCATCTTTCTCGCCTGTGGCGATGTCCCCGGTTCTCACCCGATGGTAGTTACATATATTGCTGCCATGTTCAGGGTGGATCAGTGGAGCGTCAGGAAGTAGCGCTTGATGTGGGTCATATAGCCCCGGGGTCTCTTTGAGATCAATCTTTATCTCTTTGAGAGCACATAAAGCTTCGGCGCGAGTTTGAGCTACGACCAATGCGAGCACATCGCCCGATGATCTAATCTTTTTGTGAGCTAAAACAGGGTAGTCGCGAATGATCTGTCCATACTTGATCTCTCCGGGAACATCCTCAGCTGTGATGATACGCAACACTCCCGGCATCTTGGCGGCCTTGGAGACGTCTATTTTGCGAATCATTGCGCTTGAGCGATCTGCATGAAGGGGCAGAGCATGCAGCATGCCCGGCATGCTATAGTCGTCGGTATACTTAGCCCGCCCGGTCACCTTGGCGATGGCATCATTGCGAAAGGCTTTTTTCACGATTCTCCCCCGAAGTTCATCAGCTCGCGAGGCTTGATCCTGAGCATCTGATCCAGAGCCTCAGCTGAGATCTTGCCTTTTGCCACAAAAGCCTCATAGATGGAGCTATACAGTGTGCTGATCCCGGGAATGCCCATGGGGATCTTTTCAAGATCTTTCTGATAGCGATCCTTTAGAGAATCAGCAAAAGAGCAGTGGTCACTCGCCAAAATATCAAAGACGCCATCCTGAAAAAGCTCTGCCAAAAGACCGCGTGAGCTTTCCTTACGATATGGAGGGCAAGTCAGATAGCGGTGTCCATTCGGCTCACGCAGGCGCTCCTCATTGTATAAGAGATAGTGAGGTGTCGTCTCGCAGCTAATCCCATCAAAATCCCGCTTTGCCTCTTTGATCATCAAGGCAGATGTGGGGCTGGATACATGCACAATATGCACCGGATGACTGTGCCTGACCGCCAGATTCAAGATCGCTCCGACCGCTTTATCCTCGGCAATCTCCGGTCGCCTGAATGTGTGATCGAATGGAGTCCGAAAGCTATGTGTTTGAGAGCCCCCAATGATGAGATCATCCTCACAATGCACCAGGATCCTGGTCTTGAGATCACATAAGTCCTGCATCCATCTACCAATTTCCTCATAGCTCTTATAAAGCCCCGCACTGCGATATGTGGTGTAGAGCTTGAGGTCGTGCCCCGCCTCAAGAAGATCGTAGATATCCTCCAATCGGCTGTGGGTGGGGCTAAGATGCCAGTGGATAGGGATTCCAAGATCTCGTTCTGCGCGTTCTTTCATCGCTTCCAGCTTTTGAGCAAGAGGATATTCTGCCTCTTCCGTCACAAAAGCCCCGATCCCCAAAAGCGGAGGATTTGCCGGATCATCGCATGGCTCGGTAAGTCTTCTCAGATCAGTAAAGCTATCGGACAAATCATAGCCCGAAATCTGCTCACCAATGTGTACGTGAAAATCGTAGAAACCTTTGTCATGAATCATCTTTGACCGCCTCTATGTCTTTGAGTCCGTGGCCGGTGATCATCAGGACTACCTTACTGTTATCCTTGATCCAGCCTTGTTCTTTGGCCTTGAAAAACGCCGCTAATGCAGCAGCTGAAGAAGGCTCACAAAATATTCCCGTCCGGGAAGCCAGCATCTTTTGCGCTGCCAATATCTCAGGATCGCTAACCCGGATACCCATCCCATCGGTCTCGTTTAAAACCCGATAGGCAAGATGAGCAGCTGCAGGAGTCTTCACAGAGATGGAATCTGCCACAGTCTCTGGTGCTTGTGAGTCCTGATAAGTTCCAGATTCCCAATAGCTGCAGATGGCGTCCGAACTCTCCGCTTGCACTGCGATCAAAGCCGGCAAGCGATCTGTGATGCGAGCCGCCAACAGATCCGCAAAGGCTTTGGCGATCCCACAGAGAATCACGCCATCACCGGTGGGAACAAAGATGTAATCCGGAAGCTGACCGAGCTGCGCAAAGATCTCCAATCCGGCTGTCTTCTTGCCCTCGATAGTAAAGGGATGATAGGCTGTGTTTCGATTGAGGCAATTGTGCGATGAAGAATATCTCAATGCCTCTTTGTAGGCATCATCGTAACTTCCATCCACCAAGTTTAGCGTGGCACCATGCACCTTGATCTGCACGAGCTTTGCCTTGGGTGCTTTGGCAGGAGCGAAGATAACTGCACTGATCGCCGAAGACGCACACAAAGCCGCCAAGGATGAAGCTGCATTGCCTGTCGAAGCAGTGACGATCTCTTTGATCCCTCGGCGCTTGGCCTCTGCGACCATGAGGGCTGAGGCTCTATCTTTGAAAGATCCGCTGGGATTTTGACCATCAAACTTCAGATACAGATTGTTGATCCCCAGTCCCGTCCCTGAGATCAACGGACTATTACCCACGGGAAGATTGGGATAATGCTCCATATCCACAGGAGAAAAGATCATCGCTAGCTTACGGATCCGCGCTTCGATCTCGGCGTCCGGATTCTCTTTTAGAAAATCAGCCCAAGCCTTGGCAATCTCCGGATAATCAAAGATGGCCTCCAAAATCCCCGGCAGCGGAATACCGCCCTGATAGTCCTTGCTACACTCAGGGCATAGATAGCTCAGCCGCTCGCTGTCGTATTCTTTGTCACACTGGCTGCATCGGTAGTATTGGAAAAAGCTCATGATCCCAACCGATGTATCAATGCGGCATAGAATGCTGCAGCTTCCGTCAGATGCTCAATCGGAGTCGCTTCATTGGGCGCATGGGCATGGATCTCATTGCCGGGTCCCAGGCCGATGCAGGGGATATTGTGCATCCCGGCTATTGCCACTCCATTCGTCGAAAAAGTCCATTTATCGATTTTAGGCTTACGCTGAAGAGCGCCAAGGTAGGCGTCTTCGGCTGCTTTGATCCACACAGATTCCGGCTCTGTCACCCAAGTGGGATAGTATTTTTGGGTGGGATAGACCAAGCCCGTATAGGCAGCTTCACGATATTCCAAGACCTCGATCTGAGCCTCAGGATGACCTGCCAAGCGGCAGGCTTCTGCCACTTCCGCAACAGCAGACTCAAGGGTCTCACCCATCGTCAGCCGTCGATCAAGATGGATGCGCGCGCTATCCGGCACTGCACATTGGGAAGGCCCGGTAAAATACAGTTCCGTGACAGCCACAGATCCCTTCCCCAGAAAGTCATCATACTTTAGTCGCTCATGAAGCTTCTCAATCTCAAGGGCAATGCGGGAGATCTTGTAGATTGCATTATCTCCTCTTTCCGGAGCAGATCCGTGGCAGGAAAGCCCTTTGACGTGCACCTGCATCTCCATGCGTCCGCGATGCCCACGATATATATTCATGTTTGTCGGCTCAGTGATCACCACCATTTCTGGCCGGATCTTATCTTCATTGATGATATATTGCCAGCATAGACCGTCGCAATCCTCTTCCATGACCGTTCCCGTGAAATACAAAGTGAATCCTTCTTGCAGATTAAGATCTCTGATGATGCGCCCGGCTGTGATCATCGAGGCCATCCCGCCTTCTTGATCGACAGTGCCACGACCATAGACCTTGCCATCCTTGACATGGGCATCAAAAGGATCAAAATCCCAAAGCGATCTGTCTCCGGGATAGACCGTGTCTATATGAGCATCAAATGCTATCACCTTGGCTCCATTGCCGATGCGGCCGATCACATTGCCCAAAGGATCGATCATCACTTCATCAAAACCTGCGGTTCTCATCTCATCGGCAATGCACTCCACTACTTCCTTTTCCTTGGTAGAAAAGGCAGGGATCCGCACCATGTCCATGAGAAATCTCACGGTTTCATTTTCGTAGGCCTTGGCTTTTTCATATATCTTGTTGTACATAGCAAAACTCCTTGAACTCAAAACCTTTTCCAGAGCTCAGCAGAAAGAGATCTGCTCTCAGCTCTAAGCTCTTTCTCATCCAAACCTAAAAGCAGCTCACCATCCCACATCAAAAAATCTCCGCCGACTATAGTGCTGTGCACTCTCGCCTGGGATATGCCAAAGATCAGATGCCCGATCCAAGTCTCAGCATTAAGCGGAGTGTGAGGATCGTAGTCAACAAAGATCATGTCGGCATTGGCGCCTTCTGTGAGCATGCCATGCCCTGCACCCCAATACTTTTGAGCGATTGCGGGATTGTTATAAATCAAGGTGGAGGCGATCTCCATAAATCCTGCTGAAGGATTTTCTTGCCTCAAGTGCTGTGCCCAAAGCCCCACTCGGAGCTCCTGCAGCATATTCACAGTCATAGCGTCTGTGCCCAAACCCACGCTTACCCCAAGCTTTGCCATCTTGCAGACATCCGCAATCCCCACCGCATTGTTTAGATTGGATTGGGGATTGGTCACGATAGCAGCTTTGCTTTCGGCGACCATCATCATCTCCCGGGGCGTAAGATGCACTCCATGAGCAAGAATACTTTGCGAATTGATCAGACCAAAATCCATCAACCGCTCTACTACGTGTTTTCCATAGTGATCAAGATTGTAGCGCTGATCGCTTTGCGCTTCTGCCGCGTGTATATGCACACCGCAGCCAAGCTTGTTGACTTCCTGCGATATCTTGGACAGGCTGTCATTACATAAAGTAAATGCCGCATGCATCCCGAAGAGAGCCTTCAGTGAGTCGTCTTGCCCAAAGCCATATGATTTGATGAAATTTACATTCTCCGCGATGCCCTCATCTCTGATCGGCATGCCATCCCGATCCGATACTTCATAGCATAGGCTTGCCCGTATCCCGGTTTCCTTGACGGCAAGCGCTATCTGGGATAGTGATCCGGTGATGCAAGAGGGTGAGGCATGGTGGTCGATAATGGTGGTGCTCCCTTTGCGGATGGCATCGATCGCGGAGATTGCGGAGCTCACATAGATGTCTCGCAGCGCCAGCTTTTTGTCCAGCCGCCACCACAGATTCTTCAGAACTTCATCAAAATTAGCCGAAGGAGCCGCTTTCCCCAAGCCGGTGACCATGGTTGAATAGAAGTGGTGATGAGCATTGATCAATCCCGGCATCAGAATCTTTCCGGAAGCATCAATCCCTTCACAGTCTTCATCTTTGAGCTCTGCATATGGAGCAATCTTGCTTATCTTGCCATTCTCCACCATCAGAGCATAGCCGCTAAGATAGGGCTGGGCAGGATCGAAGCTGAGAATATCAGCACCATGAATGATGTATTTCTTCATAATTCTTCCTTTCCCCGAAATCAAGGGACTCAACTCTACTATAGAAAGATAAGTTGTCAACAAGTTTCTTGTAAATAAAGCTCATGAATCCGTGTTCAAACAGTTCATAAACGGGCATTGCTTCTAGGGGGAAATTGAAGAAATGGATAAAGCCAACTTTGTCATAATAGCTTATCGTAATGCCTCATAAAAAAACACCATGAAGCATGGATGGCCGCTTACAAATCGCCAAACTCTTGGATACCTGCTTTATGGCACAATATTTGCCCTTGGTTTACACTTTTTGGGCGAATCGCGTAAGTCCTTAGTTTCTCACCCCTTGCTGTCCCGAGCGGTGAGCAAGCGGTGAGCAAGGCATGAGGAGCCCATATATTCCAAGCATTTACGAGCCTGTTAAAACGGGCTCGTTGAGATACACCGCGTGATCCCCCATTACGCAGAAAAGCCCGGACATTGCCGGGCTTTTCTTCAATTAAGGTGATTTTGATCTTATTTTTATTGCATTGGTTTGAGACTGTTCGAAAAGATGCGTCTGATGGTTTCGTCTGTAGCATCAATCGGAGCCATGCTCAAAAGCAATCCCAATGAAGGAGTTTCTTTGGTCAGTTCCACCAAGCGATCCAAATCCTTCAGTGTGAATCCTTCGTCTTCCAGCTTGGATGTGATTCCGACGCCGAATAACCATTTTTCGATTTCTGCCGCCACTCTATCCGCCTCAGAAGCTTCTCCCTTCAAATCGCCAATAAGTGGCTCAAACAAATCAGCCAAGACCTTGGCTCTGGCAGGATAGATCTCCTTGATCACTGCCGGAAGCAGCATCGAGAGCCCCAAGCCATGCGCCAATTCCGGCTTCACGGCAGACAAAGGATGCTCCAGCGCATGCGTGAAGTGCAAAAGACCATTGTCAAAAGATATCCCTGCAATCGCTGATGCATAGGTCAAGAAATAGCGCGCGGCAGGATCTTTGGGGTCTTTGAGCGCGATTGGCAGATACTTTGCCACCAAGCGCATTGTCTCTTTACCCATCATGATAGCATAGGGATTTGCTGCCAAGGTGGTGCATGCTTCGATGACATGATTTACCGCATCGACGGATACATACCTGGTCTGATTTTCCGGAAGCCCATACATCAAAGCCGGATCATCGATCGCATAGAGCGGATAGATGCAGTCATAGGCTATGGCCGGCTTGTATTCCAAATCAGATATTGTGATCACGGCAAAGCGATTGACTTCCGTACCCGTGCCATGGGTCGTGTTTATCGCCACAATTGGCAAAGCCTCTGTGGGACTAAACTTAAATTCATAGAGATCACGCGCGCTTCTTTGGGGATGTTTTAGCAAGACAGCAGCACTCTTCGCCGCATCAATCGGGCTTCCGCCGCCAATTCCGATCACAGCTTGTGCGTCATGCTCCTTGCCCATCTGCACCGCTTCGTCCACCTGTTTATCGGTAGGATTTGAGCTCACACGATTGAACAAAACATAGCTGATCCCAGCTTTAGCGAGAGCCGGCTCCACTACATCCCAGGCTCCATTTTTACGATAGGAAGATCCACCGGTCATGATCAATACACGCTTGATCCCGGATTCGGCTAGATTACCGGCAATGTCATAGATCTTTTGGATTGCACCCAGACCAAAGTAGTCAATGGTCCTAGTACGCAATTCAAAGACAGCTTTGAGGTCGATTTGTGTTTCCCACATGGCAAACTCCTTTTTTTTTATTTTATTTTTGGTATTCGCTTTATATATATCGATAATCAGTTATCGATAATTTGTCAAGAACTATTTAGTGAGATTTTTATCGACATCTCTGCATATCACTATACCACAACATTATATGTGCGTGCATTTGTTTACGTTTCTTGGCCTGCTGCCCACTTGCCTGCATCATGGAAGTCTCCTCAGTCTCACTGAGGAGAATCTCAAGAGGCTTGCCCAAAGCCTTCCACCCAGGGCATGCCTTCTATGCAACAGCAGATCTCGGATAGGCAATACTTGATGATAAACAAAAAGACCCCGGGATTAACCGGGGTCTTTCTTCGCTGAGGATTTTTCTTATTTCATCAGGATCATTTTCCTGGATTCTTGATAGTTCTTTGTGTTGAGTCTATAGAAGTATAGACCTGAGGATACCGAGCGACCTGCGGCATCACGACCATCCCAGACAAGGCTGTGCTGACCGGCTTGGAAATCATTGTTTGCCAATTGGCGCACGAGCTGTCCTCTGGCATTGTAGATTCTCAGGCTTGCAGGCCCGGCTTCTGCCAAACTAAAGGAGATGGTGGTCGTGGGATTAAACGGGTTCGGATAGTTTCTTCCCAGCTTGGTTTGCAAAGCGGGGCTAAGCTGATCTTCGGTGCTCACATATGGGAATGGCACGTCGATGATGCTGGTGGGAGTTCCTTCCGAGCCCATGTAGATCGGCACGATGTAGTAGCGATAGTGCCCATCCAGCTCCAGATATTCGCCATAGTTATTTTCCTCGGTCTCAAGAGCCATCTCAAAGGGACCGCTATCAAACTTGCGATACACTCTGTATGATGACACAGGGAATACGGGTTCGAGCGGTTCGTTCCAGAGGATGGAAAGGATTCTGGTGTCGTTATCCACAACAAAGGTCGGGCTATCTACAGCGGGCAGATCGATGAGTGTAAACTCTGTGGTCACCACGGGGTTGTCAAGATTGATCTGAACGTTGTTCATGGTCGAGTTCTGGTGCCCTCTGAGGCTTGCAGTGACACTGTGGGTGCCATTGGGTAGATAGAGTCTGAAGGATCCATCTGCATTGGGTTTTGTGGCATATCGTCCGGTGGAGCTGATGGTTGCCAAGCTGGGGTCCATGCCTGAGCTGGGATAGACCATTCCGGCAAGGTGACCTGTCTTGAGGTTCACTTCAGTGAGCTGGAAGTCGTCGATATACCATCCGGGACCGGTGTTTGAGCCATTTGAGCCCAAGCGGAAGCGGAACATGACTTCTTGATTTGCGTAGCTGGCAAGATCAAAGCCGGCTTCGACCCATCCGGCACTGTTTCCTGTGAAGCCATCTTGCATGCCGAGTCCGGCGATCGAGCTTCCATTGTATCCGCCAATGGGATTGATGACTGTCCAGTTGTTGCCGCCATCTGTAGAGATGGAGACGTTTACTCCGTCATAGCCCTGCTCCACATTGTAGTTTTGCATGAAGTTCAATTGGCTATTTTCATTCAGGTAATACTTGGGAGTATAGAGGTGATATTGGACGTTGATCGGATATTCTCCTGCCAGGTTTGTCGCCCAGACTTTGTCACCGCTGTAGGCATCCACATTTTGCGGAGTTCCCCAGACCCAGCCGGTTTCAG
>Ga0334896_1001068_pt1 | contig 25967 bp, 20 predicted proteins | sample GraSluR3_MG_8_FD_207734 | JGI IMG/M metagenome (GOLD analysis project Ga0334896, IMG submission 207734) | Sludge microbial communities from methane-producing bioreactor in Wageningen University, Netherlands - Granular Sludge_27_06-R3 | ecosystem: Engineered > Bioreactor > Anaerobic >... | reverse complement strand
CGCGCCGCCGCGATCGTTTCCCGCCAAGCTGCTCGGGCTGCTTCGGGCGCGGTTCGAGGCGGGGCGTTCGGGCGTGACGATCCTGCCCTGCGAGCTGCTCGAGAAGAACGCCGACCGGCTGCTCGCCCTGCTCGTCGAGCAGGCGCGGGCCTGGCGTCTGCCCGAGGCCCTCGGCGACTGGCTTCGGTACGAGTGCGCGTGGCGCAACACCCTGGTCGACCGGATCGTGTCGGCCCCGCCGCCGGGCGATCCGCTCGGCGCGAGCGATCCGCTCTTCGCCGTGGCCGAGCCCTTTGCCCTCTGGCTCATCGAGGGATCGTTTTCCGACCACGGGCTGGCGCGGCATCGGGCCGTGCGCGCGGTCGACGACCTCGAGCCGTACTATCGGCGCAAGGTGCGGATTCTCAACGGGGCCCACACGGCCCTGGTGGCCAAGGCGCGGCCCCTGGGTTTCGAGACCGTGCGCCAGGCAACGCTCGACGCGCGGATCGGCCCCTGGCTGCGCTCGCTCTTGTTCGACGAGATCGTGCCCGTGCTCGAGGGGCGCACCGACGCTCCCGAGCAGTTCGCCCGCGACGTGCTCGAACGGTTCGCCAATCCGTTCCTCGAGCATCGCTTGGCCGATATTGCCTTGCATCACGAGGTCAAGCTGCAAACCCGGCTGGCGCCGACGCGCGACGAGTTCGTCGCCCGTTTCGGCCGCCGGCCCGAGCGCCTGGACGAAATCCTGGGATAACGCCGACGGAAACGTTTGATCTCCACGCGAAAACGGAGTCGAAGCAGGCCCCCAACTCCGCGCACCGGCGACGACCGCCCTCCGATCCGAAACGTCATGAGTCCCAACCATTCGCGAAACCCGGCGATCCTCCTGCTCGGCCCGACCGGCTCGGGCAAGACGCCTCTGGGCGAGTTGATCGCCCGGCGGGGACTTTGGCACGCCCGATGCATGCACTTCGATTTCGGGGCCCAACTGCGATCGATCGTCGCGCGGAACGAGCCCAATCGTGACGTGAATCGGGAAGACATCGCCTTCCTGCGCCGGGTGCTACATTCGGGGGCTCTTCTCGAAGACGAGCATTTTCCGCTGGCGGAGAGGATCTTGCGGTCGTTCCTGGCACGTTGCGGCGCCGACGCGGCGACGACGGTCGTTCTGAACGGTTTGCCCCGACACGTCGGACAAGCCGAGGCGGTCGCGTCGATCGTCGACGTCCGCACGCTCGTGCAACTGCGGTGTTCGGCCGAGACCGTGCGCCGGCGGATTCGCTCGAACGTGGGCGGCGACCGAGGCGGCCGTCACGACGACGACCTCGAATCGATCCGGCGCAAGCTCGATCTGTTTGCCGAACGAACCGAACCCCTCGCCGCGCACTATCGCGACCGCGGGGCCGCGATCGCGACCGTCGACGTCACCGCGACCATGACGCCCCACGACGTGTGGCTGACGCTCGAACGAAAGGGAGCCGGGCGCGCTTATGGGAGAAGATAAGGAAAAACAGCAGACCAAACCAATACGCCGGAATACAGCAAGGGCAGCACAGAATGCGACAACTCGCACCCAGAGGGCGACATCTCGCGCGTTCTGAACAACCCCGGGACCCTCCCGCAGAGAAGAGTATGGCCCCGCCCTCGCGACCTTGCACGGCAAGACGATGGGCATCATGGGACTTCATTCGAACGGGTCGTTCCAAGAAACAACCGCGCAGCCGTCCGCCGGCGGCCCAGCCAACCCGTCCGCGACTGCTTGTGCTGGTCGGCCCCCACCAAAGGAAGTCTTGCAGCCATGCCAAAAACGCGCAAAGCGATCGGCGTCGGCGCTAGGACTCGGGGCGCGAACCGCCGTTTGCACGACCCGCTGGGTTTATTCGCGCAAACCGCTGCGTGACCGCTGCACCGGTGGAAGCTCCGGATCGTCGGACACCATCCCCGTGTCGGCGGGCTGCTCGAACTCCGACGCCGGAGGCGGAGGAATGTCTTCGGGTTGCTCTTCCAACGTTCGGCTGCACCCCAGCAGGCACAGCATAGTTCGACACCGCGAGTGCATGACCGTTGATATTACGAAACTCGCCCAACTCGGTTGGATTGTCCGAAGGGCACTGCAGCACGGTGATCGGCTTCTGCATGTGCGGCCGGATGGTCGCATCGCTGACGGTGCCCCAGAGACTGTTCTGCCCGACCTGGAGGGCGTCGTGCAGTGATTGCTGCTCCATCTGGGGGAAGATCAGCGTGTTCCAGCCCCAGTACGTGCTGCTCAGACTGCCGTTGACGTACTTGCTCAACCCGCCCGTGGGCAGGGCCTTGGTGGCGTCGTGATAGTTGTGCAGTGCCAGGCCGATTTGCTTCAGGTTGTTCGTGCACTGCGAACGGCGCGCGGCTTCGCGGGCCGCCTGGACGGCCGGCAGCAGCAAAGCGATCAAGATACCGATGATCGCGATGACGACAAGCAGCTCCACGAGCGTGAAGCCGTCGCGGCGGCCTCGTTCGTGCCGCCGCAGCCTGCGGCGCAGAACCCACGGTTCACGCCCCACATAGTTGACAGTTGACCTACCCATGACGTTGTCTCCGAGGGAAAAAGGAACAAATCAGGGGATCTTACCGTTCCCACAACTACCCCCCCTTTCGCGGCAGTGCGGCACGTTTCTTGCTTGGCTCCCCAACGCTTCTGCTCCTACGCGCGATTCAGACTGGCCCAGTGTCCCTCGCGGTAGGTTCGGCCGACCAAGGCATCGGCATCGGGGGCGTCGACGAAGCGTTCGGTTGGCGGATCGAAGGTGAGTTGCGGACGCCCGGTGCGGGCCAGGATGTTCGTCAGGTGGGGCAGTGCGGCCGAGTAGTGCCCGATCTCGATGTCGGCGGTGGGCCGGCGGCCGTTGCGAATCGCGTCGAGAAAGTCGGCGCAGTGCTCGCCCGTGTCGAAGAATCGCTTGGCCTCCTTGCGCAGCTTGTTTTTCGGACCGTAGAGCTTCCAGCCCTGGTGCATGTCGACCGTCAGATACCCCTCGTCGCCGTAGAAGGTGCAGCCGTCCTCGCAGTCTTCTTTTCCCCAATAGGGCGACCAGAGCCGCTGTTCGTAGACGATCAGCCGTTTCGAGCCGAACTCGCCGTCGCCCGGATATTCGAACATGACGTAGTGCGTGTCGGGGTACTGTTTGTCGTCGTCGAAGTACATCTTCTCGCCGAACCCGGAGATCCGCGTCGGATGGGTCTTCAGGTTCAGGCCCCACAGGGCGATATCCAACTGGTGGACGCCGCGGCTGCCCGCATCGCCGTTGCCGAAGTTGAACCACCAGTGCCAGTTGTAGTGGATCAGGTTTTTTTGGTAGGGGATCATCGGGGCCGGGCCGACCCACAAGTCGTAGTCCAGGTGGGCCGGCGGCGCGGACGGCTGGCAGTGGCCGATGTTGGGGCGTTTTCGGCTGACCCAGGTCTTGGCGACAAGAACCTTGCCCACGGCCCCCTCGTGCACCAGGGCGATGCCCTCTTGAAACGTCTTGGTGCCGCGGATCTGCGATCCCACCTGCATCACCATGCCGGTGCGCCGGGCGGCCTCGATCATGCGCCGGCCTTCGGCGATGTTGTGCGAGCACGGCTTTTCGACGTAGACGTGTTTTCCCGCCTCGCAGGCGAGAATCGCCGCGGGCGCGTGCCAGTGGTTCGGCGCCGAAATGGTGACGGCATCCACGGCGGGGTCGTCGAGAATTCTCCGCAGATCGGCCACGGCCTGCCCGGCGTCCAGACGCGCCCTCGCGTTCTCCGCCCGATTCCGATCGGGATCGCAGGCATAGGCGATTCGCACGCCCAACTTGCGCAGCTCCTGGCCGATCGCGATTCCCCGGTCGGAACAGCCGATCGTGCCGACGGTGAACCGCTCGCTGGCGCCGCGAGCCTGGATGGCCGGGGCGGCCAAGGCCCCCACCGCCAGGGCCGTCGTGCCGCGCGTCGTCCGTCGCAGAAAATCTCTTCGCGTCTGTTGAGCCATCTTCAACTCCAGAAGTTCATCATCTCTTCGACTTGCCCGACTTCTCTGCCGCGCGGCCGGCGCGGGCGGGCTTGCCCGCGAGGCGGGCGACTCGCCGGCCTCCGCGTTCACTTCCGATCGCCCAACTCCTCTCGGGCAAACTGTTTCCATTGCTCGTCGATCGTTGCGGCGTCGGGGACGTCGGGGTGAATCCACAGTCCGTACCGAAGGCGCAAGGGTTGCTCGCGCGTGATCGTCCTCGCGTGGTTGAGCGTCGCCGAGACGCCCATCCAACCGTTGTCGCGCACATGAAACGGCGTGGGATGCCCGGGATTCTCCGGGTGGTCCATGAGCGTGATGCCGGCCGTCTCGTCGCGCGTGATGGGACCGCTGTAGTCGACCCAACGAGCGGGCTTGCGGAACGCCTCGGCTTCGTTGCGTTGGCCCGAACTGTTCAGGATGCGGCCCCCACCGTCGTTGACGCCGATCGACCTGGCCATGCGCACGCCGATCGGTCCAAAGGGAGTCTCGCCCAGGGTCACCTCGCCCCGGCCGTCGGGTGGGGCCTCGAACTGCAAGTCGATGGTCAGCCGCCACGAGCCGCCCCCGCACGGCGTGACCGTCGCGCAACGTCGTTCGATCATCAAGGTGTTTCCTTGCGGGTCATTCCAGTGGTTCAACGAGCGCATCGAGGCGGCCGACTCGCCGTCGCGGTATTCGAGGCCTTCGCGGCGCTGCTGGTGGACGATCTGGCCCGCGATCGGTCCGCCGTCGCGCCAGAAGTCGGTCCCGTCGACGTTCTTGTGGGAAATCCACACCGAGTTCTGGTGGCTGTGGCCGAGGGGATCCTCGGGCTTGGTCGGGTCCTCGGGCTGGGCGTCGCGCGTGAGCGAGCGGCCCGGGTCGCCGGGCATGTTCATGCGCGTGAGCGATCGGCCCGCCGGGCCCATGATCGGATACCAGAACGGCCGGCGCAATGGCGCCCCGAAGTGATACCGGGTGAGTTCGCGCCCCAAGTGCTCGAACGACGCTTGATCGTACGGCAACGGCAGCACTTGCACGTCCGGAACCGGCTTGGCGTCGGGCAGCGGAGACTCGGCGGCCCGAACGGTCGCCGAAACGACGAACGCGGCCGCGATCGCGCCCAGTGCGGTCGGAATTCTGTTGCATCCCATGGTGTTCTCCCTGGTTAAGCGTCTTTGTCGATCCCTTCCCGCAACCGTTGGGGCCGCACCTCGGGCTCTAGATTTCTGTCGGCATGACGAAGGGGCGGCGATACGGGCGGGTGAGCATTCCGTCGGCCTCCGGATCGCCGAGGAACTTCTCGGCCTGGGCATCGAAATCGAGCGCCCGGCCGAGCCGATAGGCGGTGCCGGTCGGCTCCAGTCCCGCGTCGTCGACGAGGTGCCGCTTCATGTCGTCGAAGGCTTCGCAAGCCGTCGCATCGCCGTCGAAGGTCTTCGTCCGCCGGTCGAAGGGAACCTCGGTGCCGAGACGGTAGGAGATATTGCCCAAGTGGGCCAGCAGCGCCGACCGGTGCCCTTCGAGGATCTCGCCGTTGACATCCCCTCGTTTTCGGCTGCGGACGCAGTCGATGAAGTTGCGGAAGTGGAGCCGTCCCAGGTCGGCGAACCCGCCGGTGGGCGCGCCCTCGATCGGCTCGCCCTCCTCGGCCCCCTCGGGAAAGAACTTCCCCTCCTTGACCACGCCCTGATCGGTGTAGAACTCGACGGTCACCTTCACCGCCTTTCGGTCCACCAGGCCCCGCTGCTCGCAGTACAGTTTCAGGTCGCCGAAGTCGTAAGCCGTCAACTGGGTGTTGGGAGTTTCGCCCTGATCCTGGTATCCAAAGCGCCCGCCCAGACTGACGACGCGGCGCGGCGCGGCGCCGGCGGGCATGGCCCACCGCGCCAGGTCCATCTGGTGCGTGCCGAGATTCCCAATCTCGCCGGTGCCGAAATCCCACATCCAATGCCATTCGTAATGGATGAGGTTCGTACGGTAGGGGTGCGCGGGCGCCGGGCCGGTCCAGAGATGGAAGTCGAAATCCGCCGGGGGTTGCTGCGGGTCGCGGATGCCGATGCTCTCGCGCGGCCGGTAGGTGTAGACGTAGGCGCGAAGCAACCGGCCGAATCTTCCGTTGCGGATGTCGGTGCAAAGCCGGATCCATTTCGGATCGGAGCGCCGCTGCGTGCCGTGCTGCACGATGCGATCGTATTTGCGGGCGGCCTCGACGATCCGCCGGCCTTCGCGGATGTTGTGGCCGCACGGCTTCTCGACGTGCACGTCCTTGCCCGCTTGACAAGACCAGATGGCCAACAGCGCGTGCCAATGGTCGGGCGTGACGATGGAGACGGCATCGAGCGTCTTGTCGTCCAGCGCGCGGCGAAGATCCTGGACACACCGGGGCGTGTTGCCGGCCAGCTTCTTCACGGCCCCGCTGCGCGAGGCGAACAGCCGGCTGTCGGGATCGACGAGCCAGGCGACCTCCACGTCGGGCATCTCGCCGTAAGCCGTGATGTGTGCCTGACCGCGACCGTTGATTCCGGCCACGGCCACGCGGACTCGATCGTTGGCTCCCAACACGCGTCCCGAAGCCTTCGTGCCTGAGATCGCAAATCCGGCAGTGACACCGCTTGCCGCGGCACGTTTCAAGAAGGCTCGGCGACTATAGCGAGACATAGGCTGTCCTTCCGCGCGAACGTAAGGCGCGAGTTTTCTCCTGTGCGCGCACCGCCACAATCGGGCCGGCTACCCCTCGCGACGGGCACCCCATGATCGCGCCGGCCTGTGGTGTACGGACGAACCCCTCGGTCGATACACCGCCAGGTAAGGTGGTGTTGGGGAACGATCCAGCGCGCGATCGGCTTCCCGCCGAGTCAGGGGCGGATTACATCGGTATTCCTGGATACTTCGATTCTACCACCCTAAGATGGTCGAACAATCGCAAAACTGCGTAAACAATCTTAGATATTTCGTCAGCAGGGGCCCCGGATTCTTCCCCGCGGCGTGGGGCGATTCGCGCCGAGTTTGCGCAGGCGCTTGTCGACCCACCGAGTGACGGAAAACCATGATGGTTGATTTTTGCGTAGTTCTTGAAGCGATCGTTCCTCGTGTGCCGGTAGGCACGTGCACGCACGGGCTCCCGGATAAAAACCCTGCCGGAATCCGCGCGAGAGGTGCGGCGCGGGTGTCAGAGCGGTCTTCCGGCTGGCGACGGCTAGCCGCAAATCCGCCCACGGAATTCGCGGGGAGTCTGACCCGTGGCCTGCTTGAAGGCGTAGGCGAGGTACTCGCTCGAGCCGAAGCCGCAGGCGCCGGCAACCTTGGGTACGGGCATGTCGGTTTCCGCCAGAAGCCGCTTGGCCCGTTCGAGCCGGACGCGACGGATCTCTTCCGCGGGGCTGCGGCCGAGGAACCTCTGAAAGCGGCGTTCGAGCCAACTTCGCGAGACGGGTACGGCGCGGAGCACGTCGCCGACCTGGATCGGCGCCCCCGCGTTGCTGCGGATAAACGCTATCGCCTGAGCCAAATCGTCGTCGTCGACCGCCAGCGTGTCGGTCGACTGGCGGACCACGACGTGCGTTGGCTTGATCAGGATCGGTTTGCCTGGGCCGGGCTTCCCGCGGAGCAGGCCGTCGAGCAACGCGGCGGCCTCGTGGCCGATCCGCTCCGAATTGAGAGCCACCGCCGAAAGGGGCGGGTTGCAGGTTTCGCACAATACGCGGTCGTCGCCTCCCGCCATGACCGCGACCTGCTCTGGCACAAGGAGGCCGATCCCCAGGCAGCCGTAGGATACCTCCCGTGCGAGATCGCTGGTCCACGTCAGAACGGCGACCGGCTTGGGCAGCTCGCGCAGCCATCGCTGAAGCTCTTCCTGCCGTCTTTGCCAGGGGCCCGCTGACTCCGTGCTGCGCCGCCCCAAAAGCAGGCGGCAATCGAGGCCAACCTGAGCCAACCCCTCGACAAAACTCTCGTAGTACGCCTTCGCGTACGAGAACCCGCGGGGCGCGTAGTAGCCGAAGTGCCGGAAACCGTTATCCAGCAGGTGACGCATCGCTACCCGCGCCGCGGCGTGCAGGTCGATCGAGACGGTGGGAAAACGGACACCGGGTATGCGTGCCGACGACACGTTGACGACCGGAACCGGCGTCGCGGCAAGGTATCGGCCCAAGCCGCGGTCAGCGACTCGGGCGATGATTCCGTCGCCGTGCCAGCCGGGCGGCAGGCGCCCCGGAGTCTGCTGGCAACGCCGCTGCAGCCAGATGTCCCATCCGCCTTGGCTATATGCATAATCGGCAACTCCGCGGATCACCTGCCGCCCCCACTCCGTCGCGGTGTCGATGAGCAAGGCAACCGACGGGTGATCGGACGCGCCCGTGCCGCAGGGGGTGTGCCGGAAGGCGGTTTGGCCTGTGTGCTGCGCCACGAAATGCCCCTCGAGACGCCTGAGCTGGGTGCTTGAAAGGACGGTCCTCGGACCGGTTTCCGGTCTTGCTCCCGAGCCGCGAAAACCCGCGCAACCGTTGGGGTCTTCGAGCGGACGGGAACAGGAACGGTCTCCGGAACAGCCTTCTTTCACCTTGAGGTCAACGTGCGAGCGATGGCTCCGGCGGGCGCACGCAGTAGACTCGCGCGGAGGTGCGGAGGATCAATCGGTCTCCGACGATCGCCGGCGTCGCCATGCACATGTCGTCGTCGGCCAACTCGTTGGTGTGCAAGACTTCGAACTCGTCGCCCGCGCGCAGGACGAAAGTCACGCCATCTTCGTTCAGGCAGAAGACCTTGCCGTGATAGGCCCAGGGCGAGGCGGTGAAATGGCGCCCCTGGGGCAGCCGTTCGCGTTCATACACGGGTTCGCCCGTGAGCGCCCGGTAGCAGCTCACGAGGCTGCGGTCGTAGAGCACGTAGACGCGCCCGTCGTAAAGCAGCGTCGTCGGATTGTAGGGCGCCGCCGTCGGGTTGCACCAGGCGATCGACTCGTTGCTCGTTTGGTCGGGTTCGAGCGAGATGTCGCCCGACGCGCCCGGGCGAATCGCATACAGGGGGCGCTGGCGGTCTCCGACATATCCCGAACTCACGTACAGCAGGCCGTCGCCCGCGTAGGGCGTGGCGATCGTGATGCTCGACATCCCCGTGAACCACCAAAGCAGATTTCCCTTCAAATCGTAGGAACGAACCTTGTCGGTACCCGCGGTGACGATTTCCGTGCGGTGGTCATTCTGCCAGATGTAGGGTGTCGACCAGTTGCTTCCTTCGTCGCGCACCGTGCGCCAGACCTCGTCACCCGTCCGCGTGTCCAGGCACAAGAGATACGACTCTTCGTCATTGTCGTTGAGGATGTACAGGCGGTCGCCATGCAGCACCGGCGAAGCGGCCGTGCCCCAGCCATTGCGCGTGTCGCGCGGCTCGAACCGCCTCGACCACACCGGGCGACCGCCGAGATCGAAGCCGTACAGCCCCACGTTGCCGAAGTAGGCGTACACGCGCTCGCCATCGGTCACGGGCGTCTCCGAGGCGAAGCTGTTCTTCAGATGAATCGGGGTGTCGGCCGGGCCGCGATGGACGACCCGCTCCCAAAGCACCTCGCCCGACGACAGATCGAGGCAAATCACCCGGCGCTCTTCCTGCACCTTGGGCGGCTCGGGCCGATTGCCCCCGAAGTAGAGGCCCTTCTTGGGCGACTCGAGCTCGTCGCTGCTCAGCGCGGTCGTCAAGAACACCCGGTCGTCCCAGACGATCGGCGACGACCAGCCGCGCCCCGGCACGTCGGTCTTCCAGGCGACGTTCTCGTCGGCCGACCAACGGTCGGGCAGATTCGGCCCCTCGGCAACGCCCCGGGCCCCCGGCCCGCGAAACTGCGTCCAGTGCTCCGGGGCCTCGCCGCATGGCGCGTTGGAAATGCAGAACAGCAACATCAGCACGGCAAGCGAAAAACGGATCGCCGCCCGGCGGTCGGCTATGCCCATGATTCCTCCTATTGCGGTGGGTAATCACTCGCTGCCAGCAGGACTTCCTGAAGCATCAATTCATGCGCGAGTGGGAAGGGATTGTCGATCTCGCCACGGAGGATCCGGGCCAATTCGATCAGTTGATCGTCGTACCGCCCCGGCATCGGCGGCACGGCGACTTCCTGGCGGCCCTTTGCGAACCCATCGCGGGCCTTGGCCAACGTCAGCCACAGCTTGGGGGGTTCGAGCGGCCGAATCTCGACGGTTCCTGCGTCGCCGCAGACCACGAGTTGCCGGCGATTGTATCCCTCGACCTCGAGCGACGCCGTGCGAATCGTGACCGTCGCCCGAGGGTACTCGAGCACGGCAAGCCCGTTGTCGTACAACTCCACCTCGGACTGGGTTTGCCGCTGGTACGAAGCGATTCGGTCGGGCCTGCCGAGCATGGTCAACACGAGATCGATCAGGTGGCAGCCAAAAATGTACATCGTGCCGCCGTGGAACTGCGACAGCCACTTGCGGTAGACGAGCGGCTGCTGCCGGCTCATGACGCAGTGGATCTCGAAGACGCGCCCGAGCCAGCCTTCGCGGACCGCGCGGAAACAGAACTGGATCGCTGGGTTGTTGCGGTACATGTAACCCAGTTGCACGGTCAACTGCCGCCGTTGGGCCTCGTCGATCAGCTTCTGGAACGGGCCGATCGTCTCGCCGCCGGGCTTGTCCAGATGAAGGTGCATGCCCGCGTCGATACAGCGCGCGGCCGTGGGCACCAGATCGCAGACGTCGGTCTCCACGGCCACGGTCGTCAAGCCCTTCGTGTTGAGCAACTGTTCCTCGGTCATCCAGGTCAGGCCGCGATAGGCCGGGTCGTTGCCCCGCCGCTTGCGCCACTCGGGGTCGGGCTCGACGACGCCGACGACCTCATAGTAATCGGCCAGCTTGCGGAAGGTGGCCATCTTGGCAGAAGCATGATTGTGCCCAATGCCGATCTGGCCCACCTTGATCCGCTCGCCGGGCCGAACCGCCGCCCGCGCGCTCGATCCGAGCCACTCCGTCGCCGCGGCAGCCACGCCCGCGGCGGTCCCCAGAAAACGACGACGATCAACGGTATTCACGTGGATCTTCTCCTCCGTTGGGCGACGAACGGACCCGATCGGTAAACCCTCAAGGCCGCCCAATCATCCCGTGAGAGACGGTCGCCGTCGCTGCGGCTGCCCTGTCGGGCTCTTGCGCTTCGAGGCGTTTCGTGCGAGCCGTCAAGACGTTACCGTGCTTGAAAAAGACTCTGCGCAAACCGCGAAGGACGTCCGATCCTCGCACAGGACACCCTGGTTCCAGTCTTCCGGACGGTCGCGCTTCCGGACGGTCGCGACTGCCGTCCATTCTGGGCAGGAGACCGCGCCGTTGTCAACCGTGCCGGATGGGCGGGCCGGCGCGCGGGATCGAGCAGGCGGTTTGCGGAGGGGTCCGGTTTTGGTAGGCTGGTGCCATCCACCGCACTCAACTGCCAGGAGGTGCCCGACCATGGCCCCCAACGCCGTTCGATATTTGGTGTTCGACGTCGAGAGTGCCGCCGACCCCGACCTGGTGGCCAGGCTCCGCTATCCGAGCGAGTCGATCGAGCCGGGCGACGCGGTGCGGCGCTATCGCGGCGAGCTGATGGAAAAGTACGAGAGCGACTTCGTCCCCTACACGTTTCAGGTTCCCGTCTCGGTGGTGGCCGGCAAGGTGGGGGCCGATTTCCGCTTGATCGATCTGGTCGTGCTCGACGAGCCGGAGTTCCGGCCCCACGTGATTACCGAGTATTTCTGGCGAGGCTGGGAGGCGTACCGCCGGCCCACGCTCGTGAGCTTCAACGGGCGGGGCTTCGACGTGCCCCTGCTCGAATTGGCCGCCTTCCGCTACGGGGTGTCGATGCCGGGCTGGTTTCACGAGGGCGGAAAGTCGTTCGAGCAGCCTCGCAGCCGATACAACGTCCAGTCGCACATCGACCTCTGCGAGCTGCTGACCAACTTCGGATGCACCCGGTTCAACGGCGGGCTGAACCTGGCCGCCAATCTACTCGGCAAGCCGGGCAAGATGGACGTCCACGGCGACATGGTCCAGGACCTCTACGACGCGGGCCGGCTCGCCGAGATCAACGACTACTGCCGCTGCGACGTGCTCGACACCTATTTCGTCTTCCTGCGCACCCGCGTGCTCGTGGGCCAGCTCTCGCTCGACGCCGAACAGACGATCGTGGCCGACACCAAGGCGTGGCTCGAGGACCGAGCCGACCAGGTCGCCGCCTACCGCTTGTACCTCGACCGCTGGGGCGACTGGCTCAACCCGTGGGAGACGAACGCGGAATGAACCCTATCGACTGGTCCGCGTTGGAAGCGGATGCGTGCCACGGCGGGGTGACCGGCGCTGGGCCGTGGGCACAAGCTGCCGTGACGCCCGATCGATCGACGTGACGATCCGGGCGCGAGGAGGGGATCGCTGCCCTCGATCACCGCGCACTACGCACGTTGCTTCGGTTCTGTTGACGAGTCGATCCGGCCAAACAGCGTAAAGGCGTTCGCCTCGACGATCTCGACCTCGAGCAACCGTCCGGTGAGTTCGGGGGGGCCCTCGAAGACCACGATGTGATCGTGGACCGTCCGGCCCGCAAGCTGGATGGTCGCGCCATCGGCGCGTTGTCGGCGGCTCGTCTTGCTGGGGCCTTCGACCAGGATCTCGACGGTGCGGCCCACCAGCGGCCGGTTGTCCTCTTCGCTGATCGCGTTCTGCACGGCCAGCAGATCGTTGTTCCGGCGCCGCTTCTCCTCGTCGGGCACGTCGTCGCCGTAGAGCTCGACCGCCTTGGTGCCGGGCCGGGGACTGTACTTGAAGATGAAGCTGTTTTTGAACCGGGCCTCGCCGACCAGCTCGACCGTCTGCCGGTAGTCGTCTTCCGTCTCGCCGGGAAAACCCACGATGAAGTCGCTGGTCACCGCGGCTCCGGGAAGCGTCTGGCGGATGCGGGCCAGCATGTCGCGGTACTCTTCGGCCGTGTAGCCCCGCTTCATCCGCTTAAGCACGCGGCTGGAGCCGCTCTGGGCCGGCACGTGCAAATAGGGCGAAACCTTGCCCAGATCGCGTACCGCCTCGAGCAGATCGTCCGTCATGTGTCGCGGATAGTTCGTCACGAACTTGAGCCGGCGGATGCCCTCGATCGCGTCGAGCCGATCGAGAAGGTCGGAGAGTCGCAGAATCTTGCCCGCGGCGTTGTCGCGGTAACTGTTGACCGTCTGCCCCAGCAACGTGACTTCGAGGCAACCCTGATCGGCGAGCTGCCGCACCTCGGCCTCGATCTCGCGGGCCGGGCGGTTCTGCTCGGGACCGCGCACGCTCGGCACGATGCAGTAGGTGCAGAACTTGTCGCAGCCGAACATGATCCGCACCATGGCCTGATGGCGGCCCGGCCGGGCCGTCACGAGCCGAAGCGGATCGTAGCGCGTGAAGCTCTCGGCGACCCGGGCTCGGCTGCCCCCCTTGCGATCGAGGCTGATCTCGATTCGCGGGCCGTTGCCGGCCGCGATCGCGTCCAACAGCGCCGGCAATTGCCCGAGCTGGCCGGGGCCCACGACCAGGTCGACGTGGGGGGCCCGCTTGAAGATCGTCGCCTGATCCTTCTGGGCCATGCAGCCGAGCACCCCGATGATCGCGTGTGGGCGGTGCTCCTTGACGTGGTTCAGCCGGCCCAGGGCACTGTAGATCTTGTCCTCGGCGTGCTGGCGCACACTGCACGTATTGAACAGGATCACATCCGCCTTGCGGGGGGATTCGACGGGCTCATATCCGGCATCGAACAGGCTCGCGGCCACCAGCTCGCTGTCGAGCACGTTCATCTGGCAGCCGACCGTCTCGATGTAGACCGTTTTCGTCATCCATCGGGAGCTAGGCGGCTCGCTTTTCCCACCGGGCAAGCTCGGCCTCCTCGCGCTGTTTCGCTTGTTTGCGTTTCTCGGCTTCCAACTGTTCGCGGAACTCCTCGAGCATCCGATCGCGGCGCCGGATCATGAGGCGAACCAGGGCCGTTGTGGCCACGTAGGCGGCGGCAACCAGCACCGCCACGTCCCATGCATTCATGTTTGCCATTGTCGCGGGTCCCGGCAAGACCGTGAGATTGGAGGGGCGGCATCTTAGCCGAGCAGAGGCGAGGTCCGCGAGGCCAGTTCCACCCGAAGGGTACCCCTCTTAAGGGGTGTGCTCATCGGGCCCGGCGTTGGCGCGATACTTGATCACGCGGACCTTCTCGAGCGTGACCAGCCCCTCGTCGACCATTTCGTCGATGTGCGGCAGCAGGGCGTCGATTTTCTCCTGGCTGTCGACGATCTCGATGACGATGGGCAGGTCTTGCGAGAGGCGGAGGATCTTGGCGGTATGCATGCGGCTGTGCGCGCCGAACCCCATGGGGCCGCGGAGCACGGTCGCGCCGGCCAGGTTCAGTTCGCGGGCCTTACCGACGATCGCCTCGTAGAGCGGACGCCCGTGCCACTGGTCACTCTCGCCGATGAAGATCCGCAGCAGGGAGCCCTGTTCGGGGATTTTCATGCGGGTACCTTTGGGTCAGGAGCCATAGATCGTCACGGCCAGCCGGGCCCCCCACCAGGCGGCAGCCAGCCCGAGCAGGTTGCTCGCTACGACGTTCGTCGCGGCCAGGCGCCACTGCCCGTGGTCGGCCAGGGCGATCGTCTCCCATCCGTACGTCGAAAACGTGGTGAAGCCCCCGAGCAGCCCGACCAGGATGGCCAGGCGATACTCCTCGCGGATGAGTACGGGTCCGGTGAAGAGCGAGGCCAGAAAGCCGATCACCGCGCATCCGACCAGGTTCACGGTAAGCGTGCCCAAGGGAAAGATGCCGTCGGCCATCCGTTGCGTCCACCCGGCCACGGCATAGCGAAGCAGGCAGCCGCAACCGCCGGCAAGGAAGATCAACACAAAGCGAGTCATGACCATCGGCCGGCGCCGGCCGCTTCGGATCGCAGATGGAACAAGGCCGGCAGCGACGGCCGGCGCGGACACTTCGAACGCGAGGCTCCATTATCGCGGGCGCGGCGCGTGCCGACAACCGACTCGGGCGCGACCGCAAAGGTCCGTCGACCCGGACGGCAAGAATCATCCCCGCGGATGGAATTTCTTGTGCACCGCCTTGAGTCGGGTGGGGTCGACGTGGGTGTAGATCTGCGTCGTGGCGATGCTGGCGTGGCCGAGCATCTCTTGAACCTGGCGGAGATCGGCGCCGCCGGCCAGCATGTGGGTGGCGAAGCTGTGGCGCATGGTGTGGGGGCTGACCGTGGGCGGGGCGCCCACCCGGCCGGCATAGCGCTTGAGCAACTCCCAGATCCGCTCGCGGCGCAGGCGCCGGCCTCGGTACGAGAGCAGCGCCCAGGGCGGGGCCTCGGGCGCCCGTTCGGCCAGGACGGGTCGCTCTTGTTCGAGATAGGCGCGAAAGGCCACCTCGGCCCGCCCCCCCAGGGGGACGAGCCGCTCCTTGTTCCCCTTGCCCCGGCACATGCAGAACCCGTCGTCGAGGTGCATGTCGCCCAGCTTCAGGTTCGACAGCTCGCTCGCCCGGCAGCCCGTGGCGTACAGCAGCTCGAGCATCGCCCGATCGCGACGCCAGAACGGATCGCGGCTCGCCGGGCTTTCGAGGAGCCGGTCGATTTGCTGGGGGCTGAGCATGTCGGGCACACGCTGCCAGAGCTTCTGGCTTCCCAACAGTTCCGCGAGATTGTCGTCGAGCACGCCCTCCAACTGCAGGTAGCGGAAGAAGACCTTCAGCGACACGAGATGCCGGGCCAGCGTGGCGGGGGCGAGCTTTTTCTCGTGCAGCCAGCTCGCGTAATCGGCCAGATCGCGGATCGAAAGCCCGGGGATCGGCCGACCATCGAGCCACTCGTAGAACCGCTTCAGATCGCGGCGGTAGGCCGCCACCGTGTTGTCGGCCAGGTGGCACTCGCCGGCCGCGTAGGCCACGAACGCGTCGAGCCACACCGCCGCGACGGCGCGTGCCGCGGGCGGTCTGGGACGAAGCGGTCGACGTCGCGGTCCCCCCATGCGGGTGCAAGCTCCGAGCCAAGTCATGCGATACCTACCCGGTTCTTGTTTCGGGCGGCGCGTGCTGGAACCTTGACGAGACTCGGGGCTCTTGAGACCGTTCGTGGGCGGACATCCGCCACCCACCGACGAATGCTATCGCGCGGATCGGGTACGTTCGGGCCGCCACGGGGCGCGACGACTTTCCGACGCGAGGCCGTCTCGGCACGCGGTTGCCTTGCGTTCGGGACACGGGGTATGCTGGGGGTGTCGTGGCGGGGTCGCGCGAGGCGACGCGCCAACCCGGGCGAAACCGAATTGTTGCCATCATGCACGCTCTTGCTCCGCGTCAACGCCGCTTGTTGCTGACGGTCGCCGTTTTGTCGGGCCTGGGGGCGCCGGGCTTTGCTTCGCCCTCGGCCCAGGAGGAGGTCGGGGCGCTCGACGAACGGATCGAGCGGCTCATCGCGCAACTGGGCGACGACGACTACTGGACGCGCGAGCGGGCCCAGCAGGCCCTGGCCGAATTGGGATTCGACGCCTACGACGCCCTCAGCGCGGCCGCCACCCACGACGACCTCGAGATCGCGTCGCGGGCAAGATACCTGCTGCGTCTGATCCAGGCCCAGTGGAGCATCGAGAACGAGCCCGAGGAGGTTCGCGAGTACCTGGCCTATTACCATTCGTACTCCGACGACGTCCGCATCCAGGTGCTGCGCATGCTGGCGCACTGGCCGCGGAGAGTCGCCCTGCCTTCGCTGTGCCGCCTCATTCGATTCGAGAAGTCGACCGTCTGGTCGAAGATCGCGGCCATCGAGGTTCTCCACGCCGAGCCGGCCGATGAGCAGGGGCGCCGTCGCTGGACCCAGACGCTGCGCGAGCATCTGGGACGAAGCGGCCGGCCCGCGGTGCGGTGGCTGGTCACGTATCTCGATCTCTCGAAGGCGCCGGGCGAAACCCTCCCCCAGTGGAAGAAGCTGGTCGACGAGGAGATCGCGCTTCTGGAGCAGTCGTCCGACCAGTCGAGCCCCCGGGTCGCGGCCGCGCTGCTGTACTACCAGGCGCTGGCCGAACTCGCCGCGGGCGAGCCCGAGTCGGCCGAAAAGACGGCCGAGCGGGCGCGCACGATCGGACCGGAAGCTTCGACCGAGCGGCTTCAGGCGCGGGTCGACGTGGCGTTGGCGCTCCAGCAGCGGGGGCGATTCGATTGGGCCCTGCGGGAATACCGCACGGCGGCTGAGGCGGGGCAGCCGAGGTTCGTCGTCAAGGCCCAGACGAGCCTGTCCGAAATGCTGCACGAGCAAGGCGATCACCTGGCGGCGGCCGAGGCGCGCAGGGTCGCGGTCGAGCTGGTCGACGCGCGCAAGGTCAACAGCGACGAGGCGGTCAACCTGTCGGCCGGCCAGCTTCGCGCCCGCATGCATTACTTCTTTGCCCGCCATTGGGAGAAGGAAGCGGACCGCCGGCAGCAGCGCCGCCATCTCGATGAGGCCGTCGAGAGCGATCCCGACGAGCTCGATTCATTGATTGCCCGGTATCGCCTTCCGGAGCCCGAACCCGATTACCACCGGAAGACCCTCGAGCTGATCGAGCAGGCGGCGTCGCGCCTTCGCGCCCAGATCGCCGACGCGCCCGACCGGGCCTCGCTCTGCAATCAACTGGCCTGGCTGATCGGCAACACCGAGGGCGACTTCGACGAGGCGCTGCGGTGCGCGCAGAAGGCCGTCGAGTTGCGGCCCGAGAGCGGTTCCCTGATGGACACCCTGGCGCACGTATACTTCGCCCGAGGCGAGCGGCAGAAGGCGGTCGAGACTCAGGAGCGGGCCGCCGAGCTCGAGCCCCACTCGGCCTTGATCCTCGGCCAGCTCGACTACTTTCGCAAGGCGCTCGAGGAAGCCGAGGCCGGCCCGAGGCAGGTGGAGAAACCGGCGAACCCCGATCCAAAGGCCCCGGAAGGCTGACCCGATGAAGACGGTGACCGCAAACGGCGTGGAGATCGCCTTCCGCGACGAGGGTCGCGGGACTCCGTTGCTCCTGGTGCATGGGTTCCCCTTGGATCACACCATGTGGAAGCACCAGATCGAGGGCCTGTCGTCCGTTTGCCGCGTGATCGCTCCCGATCTGCGCGGGTTCGGGCGGAGCCGCGCGATGGGGGCCAAGGTCACCATGGAGCGACTGGCCGACGATCTGGCCGCCCTGGTCGACGCGCTGGGCGCCGGCGAGCCGATCGTGTTCTGTGGGCTGTCGATGGGGGGATACGTGGCTTGGGAGTTCTGGAAAAAGTATCGGGCGGGCGTCCGTGGGTTGGTCTTGTGCGACACCCGGGCCGCTGCCGATTCGCCCGAGGCCGCCGCCGGGCGACGCGAGACGGCCCGGCGCGTGCTCGCCGAGGGTCCGGCTTTCCTGGTCGACGCGATGGTGCCCAAGCTGCTTGCCCCCGGCGCGTCGGCGACCCGGCCCGACCTGATCGAATCGCTGAGCGCCATGATCCGCTCGGCGAACGCCCAGGGAGTCGCGGCGGCCGCCCTGGGAATGGCCGAGCGCGACGACGCGTCGACCCTGCTGCCCCGGATCGACTGCCCCTGCCTGGTGGTCGTGGGACAGTACGACGCGATTTCCCCTCCCGATGAGATGCGGGCGATTGCCGAGTCGATCCCAGGGGCCCAATGCGTGACGGTACCCGACGCGGGCCACATGGCGCCGATGGAGAACCCCGACCAGGTCAACGCCGCGATCGCCGCGTTTCTCGACGGGCTGAGCCGCTAGTTTTCGGGCCCGCCTATGGGCACTCGCCGTCGTCGTTATAATGCGCGTCGGCCGGCGCTGCGGCTCGCCGAGGCATCCCGGTTCCCACTTCGCCCTTTTTCGCCTTCTTGGCATCCAGCCCGTTGCCATGCCCACACTTCTCGTTGTGGATGACGAACCATCGATTCTCGATCTGTTTTGTCGGGTCTTTGAGAAGGAGGAAATCGGGGTGCTGACCGCCTCGACCGGGGAGGAGGCGGTTCAAGTGGTCTCGCGGGCGCAGCCCGACGCGGTCATTCTCGACATCGTGCTGCCCGATCGCTCGGGGCTGGAGGTGTTTCGCGAGCTGCATCGGGTCGACCCGAAGCTGCCGGTCGTCCTGATTACGGGTCGGGGCACCAGCAGCACGGCCATCGACGCGATGCGTCAGGGGGCCTTCGACTACCTGGTCAAGCCGCTCGACGTGGCACAGGTCCGCAAGCTGATCCGGCGGGCGTTCCACGTGCGCCAGTTGAGCCGGGAGCCGGTCAGCCTGGGCCCGGAGTGGGACGAGCTTTCGCCGCACGAAGACGCGCTGGTCGGCAACGGCCCGTCGATGCAGGCCGTCTACAAGGCGATCGGGCAGGTCGCTCCGCAGGCGGTGACCGTGCTGATCCGGGGCGAAAGCGGCACGGGCAAGGAACTGGTCGCGCGAGCTCTCTATCAATACGGCAACCGGTCGGCCGGCCCGTTCATGGTGGTCAATTGCGCCGCGATTCCCGAGACCCTTCTCGAGAGCGAGCTGTTCGGCCACGAGAAGGGCTCGTTTACGGGCGCCGATCGGCGGCGGATCGGGAAATTCGAGCAGTGCTCGGGCGGAACGCTGTTCCTCGACGAGATCGGCGACATGCCCCTTGCCCTTCAGGGCAAGATCCTGCGGGTGCTTCAGGACCAGCGGTTCGAGCGGGTGGGCGGAAACGAGACGATTCGCACCGACGTGCGCATCCTTGCCGCGACGAATCGCGACCTCGAGCGCATGGTGGCCGACGGGGCGTTCCGCTCCGATTTGTACTATCGCCTGAACGTCTACACGATCGCGCTGCCGCCGCTGCGCGCGCGGCAGGAGGACTTGCCGGCCCTGGTGCATCACTTCCTGGCCCGGAGCAACCGGGAGCTTGGCCGGCAGGTGCGCAGCGTCGCGCCCGAGGCCATGGAACGGCTGCGCGGTTATTCCTGGCCGGGGAACGTGCGCGAGCTTCAAAGCGTGCTGAAATGGGCCGTCCTGCAAACCACCGGTCCCGTGCTGCTGGCCGACTTCCTGCCCGAGGGGCTTCAGGCCGACCGGCCGGCCCCCCCCGCCCTCGAATCGCCCCTGCCGGCCGAGGTCACCGACTGGGAGCGATTTGTCGCCGAGCGCTTCGAGGCCGAGGCGGGACGCCTTTACGGCCAGGCGGTCGCCCTGGCCGAGCGGCAGGTCATCATGCGGGTCTTGCGACGGACCGGGGGAAACCAGCTCCAGGCCGCCAAAGTCCTGGGGATCACGCGGACCACGCTCCGCAGCAAGATGCGGCAGTTGGGGCTCAGCCTGGGCCGGGTGGTCCAGGAGGACGGCGAGGCCGACGACGATTGAACCGGCCCGCCCGACGTCGGACCGGGCGATCAGGCCTCGTGCGAGTGTCGCGCCCGGCCGGCTGGTGCGCGGGCCCGCGATGTTGACACGCCGGTCCGCCGGTCGATATTCTGGACGGCGCGGAACGGTGCGACAGGGCGAACGGGCTCGGGCGGCTCCTCGACGTTTCGGCATTTCCCCACTCCGCACGGGAACGAGTCGAGCGACCCTCCCGGCCGATCGAATGGACAAGAGGATCGCCCGATGCGGCGGTTGCGTTCGAGAGGAGGAGGTCCGCGGTGAGTCGACGCGAGTTCCTGAAGAGTGTGGTGGCCGCCGGCACGTACGGGGCGTTGTCTTCGGCCGTTCCCGTTTCGCCGTTGAGGGCGGCCGAGCCATCCGTGGCGCCCGACTCGGCGCCCGCGCGGTGGGCGCCGACCGAACCGCCCAATCGGCCGATCGGTCGCCCCAAGGGCATGTTTCCCGGTCGCGTGGTTTGGATGCACGATCCGGCCGTCGCCCAATGGGACGGCAATCCGGCGACCGGCGGGTGGTTCGAGGATCGGTTCGTCGACGCCGCCCTTGCCGGCGGAATGCTCAGCGAGACCCTGCGCATTCTGACCGGCACGAAGACCGTCGCGGATGCCTGGTCGAGCCTGTTCCGGCATTTCAACCAAACGCACGGTCGCGGCGACGCCGGTTATCGGCCCGGCGAGAAGATCGCGGTGAAGCTGAATCTGAACTGTTCCCAGCGCGAGGCCGATCCCAAGCAAGGCCTGTACAACACGCCGCAGTTGACGATCGCCCTGCTGCGCCAATTGGTGAGGCAGGCGGGAGTGCGAGAGACGGATCTCGTGGTCTACGACGCTTCGCGCTTCGTGAACGACTCGATCTTCCAGCCGGCGCACGCCGAGTTCCCCGGCATCCGGTTCGAGGACCGCGACGGAGGCGACGGCCGGTTCCAGGTCCGGCCCGATAAGAACGTCGCCCTGCATTTCGGTGATCCGACGCTGCCGGACCACGGCAAGACGTACCTGCCCACCTGTGCGACCGAGGCGACCTACCTGATCAACGCGGCCGTTTTGAAGGGGCACAGCCTGGCGGCCGTGACCCTCGCCGCAAAGAACCACTTCGGCTCGGTCTACCGCGAAAACACCGGGCCCCACGACCGGCACCAAGGCTGGAACCCGAGCAATATGCACGATGCGATCCTGGTCCGCACGCGCCCGATGGGCACGTACAACGCCCTGGTCGACGTCATGGGCCACCGGCACCTCGGCGGCAAGACGGTCCTCTACTTGATCGACGCCCTGTACGCCGCTCCACACCAGTCGGTGTTGCCGGAGAAATGGCAGTCGGCGCCGTTTGGGGGCCACTGGACGTCGAGCGTGTTCGCCTCCCAGGACCCGGTCGCGATCGAGTCGGTGGCCGTGGACTTCTCCGCCGCCGAGGCGACGGCCAAGCTGATGGTGGGGGCGGTGGACAACTACCTGCACGAGGCCGCGCTGGCGCACCGGCCGCCCTCCGGAACCCGGTACGCTCCCGAGGGCAACGCAACGGTGCTGGAGAGCCAGGGCGTGCACGAACACTGGAACGGCCCTGAGACGAGGCAATACGCGCGAAACCTGGGAATCGGCCCCGGCATCGAACTGCTCAAGGGCTGACGATCGTTTTCCGAAGAGCCGTTGTGGCGCGGGCGTCTCGCCTGCGTCGCGGGAGCGGGCAAGACGCCCGCGCTGCGGAGCATCCTCAGGTTATCGCGGCGCGGCGCTTTCGCGGAATGGCCCGGACGCCTCGTCGGGCCGATCGACCAGGAACTCTTCCGAGTAGGCGGCGGCATGGCCCAGCCGGCTCGCTTCCTCGAAGAACGGCCTGGCCCGACCCGACTGGCCGTCGAAGTGGAGCATCACGCCCACGAGGAACAACAGGTCGGCGTTGTCCGGATCGTTCGAGGCGGCTTGGGCCAGGGTTTCCAAATGCGCGGTCTTGGCCGCCTGGTTTTCGCCGTAGAGTTCGTCGAGGCGGAAGCCCGAACGGGCCCAGGCGGCATCGAGGTCGATGCCCCGTTTGAACGATCGGGCCGCGAGGTCGTAGTTGCCCAGCGCCATCAGGGCGAGCCCTTGCCGGAAGTAGACGTCGGCCAGGCCGGGAGCGCTCTGGGCCGCTCTCTTGTAGCGCTGGTAGGCATCGCGATACTTCTGGCTGCCGAACTGGGCATCGCCGACTCCGATAAACCGCCATGCCAGGGCCAGCGCCCGATCGCTGGTGCCGCGCGGCGGCGCGGCGGGTTCGTCGCCACGGTCTTCCTCAGCGACGACCGCCCCCGCGGCCGGCCCCGGGGGCGATTGGTCCCAGCCGAGAAACCGGCGCGTCGCTTGCGGTCCGTAGTGAGTTCCCGGGGGAAGGTACAGCGGGGGCGGGTAGGCGGGATAGTACGACGGATAGGCCGGCCAGCCAGGGTACACCCAATAGGAATCCACGTAGGGATACGTGGCATAGTAACCCGGCAAGTAACCGAAGTCGCGATGGCGACCGCGCCTCCCGCCGTGCGATTCGTCGCTGCCGGGCTCGACCGCGGGCGTGCTCGGTCGCAGATTGCCCATGCTGCGCCGCAGGTCGTCGGAAGGTGGACGCAGGTTGCCCATGCTTCGGCGGAGGCGGTCGTCTTGAGCCCAGGAACTCTGGACCCAGAGCGTCGCGGCCGCCACAAGCAGCCATCCAAGTAGAACCCGTCGACTCATGGCGATTCCTCCCTGCATTACGCCCAGGAGCCCCTCGCGGGCCGTATTGGCCTTCGTCGCCCGGCATCCCTGGGAATTGTATCCAAAACGGGCGTTTTCGGCACGCTCAGCGCGATCTCGTTTCCCGCACACCCAGAGGGCACGATTCGTGCCGCCCAACGGACGACCACGGAGTCGGAGGCTTAACCCTTTTGCATGCAATATTTTGCGTCGACAACCCCGGCCTCCAGCGGTCTGCCGCACGAGCGACCGGTGTGGTCCGATCGACGACGCGGCAAGTCAAGACCGCGCCAATTCGCCGCATGCCTCGTCGGTCTGGCGGCCCGGCGAGTCACGACGACCCGGGCAGATCGGGATTTGGCAGGTGCGGGTAGAAATTGAAATCCTCCACCGCGAGTGCATGCCGCTCGTTCACTGCTGGCGGCTTCTTGGCCCCACCTCATGCACCTGGATCATATTGTGCGTCTTGCCGGTGACGTCCGAGCCGGTCAAGAGCACGATGCGGTCGCCGGGCTCGAGATGGCCGGCGGCTCGGCCTCGATCGAGCACGAAGCGCAACAGGGCCGCGCTGTCGGCGGTCGGGGCGCCGGCGACGGGAATGACGCCCCAGTAGAGGCACATCCGCCGCAGGGTGGCCTCGCTGTCGCTGGCGCCGACGGTGGGCACGAAGTTGCGGTACTTCGACAGACTCAGCGCGGTCTCGCCGGTCGAGGTGGCCACGACGACCGTCTTGGCGTCGAGCCGTTCGGCGAGTCGCCCCGCCGAGTAGGCCGTCGCTTCGGTGATCGGATCGACTCCCTCGGCGTCGAGGGCCGGGCCGGGAAGGGGCGGACGCTCGCGGTACTCGGGCTCGGTGGCCAGGGCGATGCGGTGCATCATCTCGACCGCTTCGACGGGAAACTGCCCGATGGCCGTTTCGCCCGACAGCATGCAGGCGTCGGCCCCGTCGAGGATCGCGTTGGCCACGTCGGTGACTTCGGCCCGCGTGGGCAGGCGCGAGTGCTGCATGCTGTCGAGCATCTGCGTGGCGATGATCACCGGTCTGCGGAACCGGTTGCAGGCGGCGATGATCTGTTTTTGGGCCGCGGCGACCCGGGCGATGTCGATCTCGACGCCCAGGTCGCCCCGGGCCACCATCACGCCGTCGGCCGCCTCGACGATCGCGTCGAGATTGGCCAGTGCCTCGGGTTTTTCGATCTTCGCGATCACCTGGGCATCGGAGCCGTGGGATTCGAGAAGCCATTTCAGCTCGCGGACCTCGTTCGGCGAGCGGACGAAGCTCAATCCCACGAAATCGACACCGTTGCGGGCGGCCCACTCGGCGTGCCCCCGGTCGGCCTCGTCCAAGGCCGGCACGCTGAGCTTGACTCCCGGCAGATTCACGCCCTGCCGGCTGCGGATCAATCCGGGCTGAACCACCTGGCAGCGGGCCTCGTTCGCCCCGAGTTGCTCGACCTGCAGGCTGACCGTCCCGTCGGCCAGCATGACGCGGTCGCCCACCTGCAACTCGTCGATCAGGGTGGCGTACGTCGTGGTCAACTCGCCGGGCTCCGACGACGCCCGGCCGCGCACGAATCGCACCTCGGCCCCGGGCAGGCACTGGAACTCGCCGCCCGGCAGTTCTCCCAGGCGGATCTTGGGACCGGCCAGATCGACCAGCACACCCACGGGCTGGCCCTCGTCGCGGCTTGCGGCGCGAATCGCTTCGAGTCGCTCGCCGTGCTCCTGGCGGTTGCCGTGGGCCGTATTGATCCGAAACACGTCGACCCCCGCCGCGATGAGCCGGCGGATCACGCCGGGCGACGACGACGCGGGGCCGAGGGTGGCCACGATCTTGGTTTGACTGGGGCGTGGTCGGGGGAGCGCGGATGGGGCGGGCATGGTCGGTCGACTCTCCTGTTCATTCCGATCCTGATCGTCGGCGACGTGGCGGTGCAGCCCGGGCGGGCCCGGGGCCGATAGAACCTCGGAACGATTTCGCCATCGATCCGTCTCGGTCGGCCCTCCTGCCCCATACGAGCCGTCATTCATCATCAGGCCGGGCGGGGGGGCAGGCCGACGACGTCTGCATAGCACCTACGATACACCACCCGATGCCGTTTCTCCCAGCCCCCGCTGAAGGGCTGGCCGCGGCAGCCCTGCTTGAGACCGAAGATTGCGATGGCCTCGCTCGGCTGATTCCGCGCGCTCGCGGACAAGCCCCCCCGTAAGAGGGATTGCCAATCCGTCCTACGTTTTGTGCGCTGACGGGGTGCATGGTCCGTCGGTACTCCCGAATCCACTTTGCCACCTTGCAGGAGCGGCTCGGATGTTAAGCAGATTCTCCACCGTCGGGGCAGTTGTGGTACTGTTCGTCGCGCTCGGCCCCGCCCTTGCCGACGAGCCCTTGTTGCTGGTCGGCGACGGTTCGCCCGACGGCCTCGTGGTCGTCGCGGTCGATCTGACCGGCGCGGCGCGATGGTGCGGAATCGAATCGGTCGATCCGCGAGCGATCCGGGCGGTCGACGCCGAGAGCGGGCAGCCGATCGCGTTCCAGTTCATTCCCGGGGCCGACGACGACGCGCGGGCTCGCCTGGCCGGGACCGCGGTGCTGCAATTCCCGGCTGAACGCGCGGGGCCCGTGCGGTTGCGGTTCGGCCCCGCGGTCGAAGAAGAGGAGGCCCCCTGGGACGGCACCGTGAGCACGCCCGCCATCAGCGTGGTCCACGATGGCGCGAAGGCCGGCGGCTTCCCCTCGCGCATCACCTTTGCGAAGACGGGCAAGGTCTTCGAGAACTTCCGCTGGAACGACCGCGTGTACGACCGCGACCAGGGATGGTTCGGGCTTGCCAACGATCCCGAACCCAAGGTCGAGCGGATTGCGGCCGGGCCGCTGTGCACGGTGGTCCGCGTGCGGGCGCGCTACCTGGGTCCCGAGGCGAAGC
>Ga0334896_1001064_pt1 | contig 26025 bp, 16 predicted proteins | sample GraSluR3_MG_8_FD_207734 | JGI IMG/M metagenome (GOLD analysis project Ga0334896, IMG submission 207734) | Sludge microbial communities from methane-producing bioreactor in Wageningen University, Netherlands - Granular Sludge_27_06-R3 | ecosystem: Engineered > Bioreactor > Anaerobic >... | reverse complement strand
TAAACTGGACGAAACCGAGCTGGAAACCGTTTCGGGAAGATTGAAAGTGCCCTGTTTTCATTTTGAAGGAGAAATTGTCTGGGGCGCCACGGCGATGATTCTGGCGGAGTTTTATGATGCGGTGGAAGAAAATCAGGATTCTTTCGGGTAAAATGTTTTAAAACACTATTTTAAAACAAAAAGCCTCATTTTTTCTATTTTTACAGGTAATTATAGAATTTCAACCAAATAATTATGCCAAGAATCGATATCCAGACTCAGAAAAAACACATTAAAGAATTTGAAAAGGAACACCCGAAGTATGTAGTTTTTGCCGAAACGTTAAAGAAAATTCTCGAGAAAGCTGCTGATCTATTTGCGCCACTGGGCGTTGTTCAGGCACGCGCCAAAAGCATTTCCAGCTTTTCGGAAAAAATAATCCGAAAAGACAAGTACATTGAACCGCTGGAAGAAGTTACCGATTTGTGTGGTGCGCGTATTATTTGCCATTTTGCGGATCAGGTGGATAAAGTTTGTGCGTTTATCCGCAATAATTTTGAGGTGGATGAATTGAACAGTCTCGATGTACGTTCCCGTTTGAATGTGGAAGAATTCGGATACCGCTCGGTTCATTATATTGTAACGCCCCGCCAGGCAAGAATACTTGGGGTGGATATTCCTCAGGAATTATGGTCGTTAAAAGCTGAAATTCAGGTCAGGACTTTTAACGAACACATTTGGGCCGATGTTTTTCACGACAGAATCTACAAAACACCCATTCAGATTCCTGCAGAGTGGAAACGTGAAGCTGCTCGTTTGGCTGCCATCCTGGAAAATGCCGACAATTCGTTTTTAAAAATGTCGGGAATAATTGATCAGTTGACCATTAATTACCTGCCCACACCCAACCCTGAGCGGTTTAATAATGAAACAGAGATTTTAACGACTTTGATTGAGATTCAGAATGGAATTAATGATAAAACAGCCGGAACAAGGTTAAAGCTTGCTCAATTATTAAACCTGGAAGGGAAATGGGAAGAAATAGTAACAATACTTGAACCTGCCCAAATTAAGTCGAAAAACATATTCAATAAAGTTACTAAAGCCAGAGTTAGTTACGAACTGGGTTTTGCGATGTGTTATTACCACAAAAACGCTACAGGTGGAAAAGAATTTTCAGCGGGTGAAGACTTAATTAAAAGAGCCATTGCGATGCTGGAAAAAGAAGACGCCGGACAGAATCTTGCAAAAGCATGGTTTTACCTTGGCAAAGCGTTAAAGCTGAAGGAAACCCCTGATGAAGAAACCATTTTAAAGGCCTTCGATAAAGCACATCAGCAAGCACCGGAAAGCCCGTATTATTACATTGACTTTCTTATTCAGGAATTAAGGCTTACCGAAGATGCTTCTTTTGATCTCGACCTGGTCAATTCGCGTTTACAAAAATGTGTAACCGATTGTTGCGAACATGTTGAGGCCGGAATAGAAGTTGTTCAGGCACTTTTTACCGTTATTAAGGCCGCAATTTTAATGGATAACTCCATCCTGGCACTAAACACTTATGTGAAGCTCATCGACTTTGTTTTACACGACCATGTTGTTTTCTCTGAGTGCCAGGTGGTTGAAAATGTACAGGATATTAATGGTATTTCACAACTTTTATCCAAAGAAAAAGAAAGCATTAAACTGCTCGGACATTTGTTGTTGTGGAAAAAATACAACAATGAAGAATCGCTGAAAATACTTAAGGCTGCGAGAAAAGAAGCTCCGGCCATACAGGAAGAAGTACTCGTAATTGCAGGCGGCAGCCTGTTGAATGAAAAAATGATGGATTTATATGATCCTTACATTCTTGAACTCCTGCGCGATTTTGAAGGAACGGTAATATCCGGCGGCACGAATACGGGAATTCCGGGCTTGGTTGGAAACAGAAGCAGCCGCATTTCAATGACGGAAAGTAAAAAATTTGAACTGCTCGGTTACCGTCCTGAAATCCTGCCGGAACCTATAAAAGCAGAATCCGGATACAACCATCATATTACGTCGCAAAAGGATTTTTTTTCTTTTTACGATGTAATGATGTACTGGCTCGATATTTTGTTTGCAGAAACACAACCGGAAAATGTGTTGGTTGCCGGTTTTGGCGGTGGCGCAATCTCGTTGCTGGAATACAAAATGGGACTGGCACTGGATGTGAAAGTGGCCCTGTTGCAGGATACCGGCGGAGCGTTAACCGAAATACAGCACGACAAATACTGGAATAAAAAAGCAAACCTGCTGATTGTGCCCGACGACCATTACACATTCTGGGCGCTGGCAAACCGCAACAAGAAAACGGTTCTATCTGCAGAAGAAGTTGAAACGCTCGCACTGCAGATACACAGTTTTTACCTGGGCCTGGCAGAAATGAAAGAAAACAATGTAGCACATTTTACAGCCATTAAAGACTGGGAATGGAATAAATTGGACAAAAAACTAAAAGTTTCCAATTACAACCAGGCGGAATTTATTGAGCCCATGCTGAAACGTGTTGGCCTGGAGATCCAAAAAACAGGGAATCCGGCCTTGTTTGTTATCGACGAAAAATTTGAAGGATACCATACGCTGGCCCAAATTGAACATGCCCGCTGGAATGCCGAACGTTTATTGAGCGGCTGGAAACTGGGAAATAAAAAAGATGTGGATAAAAAAATCTCCCCCTACATTAAACGCTGGGAACTGATACCCGAAAACATCAAAAAATACGATTACCAGGCCGTTGAAAAATTCCCGGAGATGTTGAGGGAGATGGGGTATGAAATTATTAACTCTAATTAAAAAATATAATTACCATTTTATCCATGTAACAAAGGGTTCTAAAAGCAAATCAAAATATGAAACCTACTTGTCCAAATTGCCAATCCCCCGACGTAACCTGGCGAAAAAAGAAACTAGGCTACATCTGTGAAGATTGCGACCATGAATTTTTTGCAAAAAAAGAATTTGAAAAACTTCGTATCTTCCTCAGTTACGGTCACGACCGCAACGAAGAACTGGTGCGGCAAATAAAAAAAGACCTGGAAAAACGCGGACACGATGTTTGGTTTGACAAAAGCGATATAAAGGTTGGGCCAGATTGGCGCCGGTCCATTACAGACGGAATCCATAACAGTGAAAAGGCACAAATTAGAAATGAACATTTGTGTATTAATAAAGACCAAAATGAATAGGACTCATTACCATACTACCCTCGCCAATTACTTCACTTCAAGACCCCATTTCTTTGATGGTGATAAGCAAAAACAACCCAACATTCGCAAATGCATGGAACAGCCCTGGCAGCAAACCAAAGCTGCGTTATGGGATGAAGTAACCGAAACCTTATGCGACCTTATTTTTATACAAGCCAAAGCCTGCGCCAAGCAAACGTATGATTTAGTTAAAGATTACAATTTCACCCTGGATGGCCTGCCCGAATACCAACCCGAAAAAGAAAAAGAACATAAACGGCAGGAACGATTGGATAAATACACACAGGATTTAATTGCTTGTGCAGAGGGTAAAATCTCCCGCTTTGATTTGAAAGTGCCTGAAAGCATTACTCCCTGGACCGAGGAGCAAATTGATGCCGAGATTGAACGCATTAAAAACAACCCAACCAGAGCGGATAAACTAAAGGATTTTATTAATTTCCTGGGACAGGAAGCGGCTAATCTTCAAAATTATGCAAGTGAGTTTGCTTTTTTTTCGTACCAACAGGCATGGAATTTTACAAAACAGGGATTGATTGGAGAAATGGCGACAGAAATTGATAATAAAGAATCATTAAATTTACTCTTAAAGATTCATAATTGCAGACCTTTATACATTCCTTTACCACAAAAAGAAAAAATCTTTAAAATAGGTAATTTCTCAAATAGGCCTAAAACTAATGTTATTTACCCTCATGTAGTTTCAATAACTTCAGATGGTACAAAAGCTATATCTAGTTCTAAAGAATACTTCTTAATTTATTGGGATTTAAAAACAGGTAGACTGATACGTTTATTAAAAGGGCATACAGCCTTTGTAACCTCTATTTCAATTTCTCCTGATGGGGGAAAAGCTATTTCAGGGTCTGTAGATAAACATTTTATTTATTGGGATTTAAAAAAGGGAATTCAAATAAAAAAATATAGAAAAGAAAATGAAAATAAATCTTCATTTATTTATAATCCCAAAATCACAACTTTATGTTTCACAAATAATGATCAAGAAATAATACTTGGTGCTGAAGATAATAGCTGTGTTCATTGGAATTTAAAATTAGATATTCAAGTCAAAAAACTATATGGTCACACAAAAAAGATAACAAAAATCGTTACAACACCAGATGGGAAAAAAGCAATAACTGGATCTTTTGATAAAACTTGCATTCTTTGGGATTTAGATACAGGGAAAATATTGAATATCTTAAAAGGCCATGAAGATCTTATTTATTCTGTTGATATTACTCCTGACGGGAAACTTGCCATTTCTTCTTCAAATGATAAAACTTGTATAGTATGGGATTTGTTGACAGGAAAAGAATTAAAAGTTTTAAAAGGGCATACTGATGGAGTTACATGCGTTGCAATTACCCCAGATGGTAAAAGGGCTATTTCAGGTTCATTCGATAATTCGTGCATTTTATGGAACATAGAAGATGAAAAACAGATTAATATATTTTGGGGACACACAGGTAAAATTAATGATGTTTCAATTTGGCCGGATGGGACAAAGGCCTTGTCGTGTGCTTCTGACGATACTTGTATTCTTTGGGATTTAAAATTTAAATATAGATTACCACAAGCAAAATTTAGAGGTGGCATAAAGGAAATAATATCCATTCCTCGCAGTAAAACTATTCTTTCAACTCATAACTCGAATCCAGTTGGTCAGATTTGGAATATCGATTCAGGCAGGTATTTGGGAGAATTAAACAGTACTGAAAAAATGAAACATTTTGAAATAACCCCAAATGGTGAAAAATCTGTTTCTTTTTCGTGGATGAATAATACTTGTTATGTTTGGGACTTAAGTTCAAAAAAATGTATTAAAACATTAAAACACTCAAAAAATATTGAATCAATAGTAATTTCCCCAAACGGGAAATATATTATATCTGTTACAGTAGGTAAAGCTCTATTCATATGGAATTTAAAAAATGGTTTGATAGTAAAAAAAATAAAATTGGACTCTCAAGCTCATGAAATTGAGCTTACAATAACACCTAATGGAAAAAATATCCTTGTTTCAAATGTAGGCATTGGGGATTATAGTATAGTCATAGATACCGCATCCGGTAAGAAAATAAAAAAAATAAAAAATAGTATTGCTTCATATAGTACCATAAGACCAACAAATAAAATATCGCCAGATGGTTCAAGGGCTTTGATTACATCTGGAGACAATTCTCTATTACTTTTGGACATGCTAACCTTTGAAAAAATTGCTCAATTCTTTCATAAAAACAATATTTTAAATTCTATTATTTCACCAGATGGGAAATATGCATATTCAGTTTCTGATGATAAAACTTGTAAAAAATGGGATCTTATAACCGGAAATGATTTAGGAATCATATACAAGCATTCAGATATAATAAATGCTTTGGCTATTGATCAAACCGGATCTCACCTTTTTTTAGGAACGAATGATTCTGTATGTATTATAATCAATATTGATTCAAAAAATATTATAGCGATATATCCACTTAATTCATCCATTAGTTCAATATTGATAAAATATAATAGGATATTAATTGGTTGTGGCTCCGGTGAAATTTTAATGTTTTTTTTTGATATTAGAAAATTAAATAAAATTCCAATAGCCACTATTAATAAAAAAAGTGTAATATTCAAAAAATATTTTGTGGATTGTCCAGCCTGCGGTCATAACTTTAAACCTCAGAAAAATATAAGAAATATAATTGCAGATATAAATAAAAAATATAGATCAAGTTCATATCAATATTACCTTGAACTCCCTGACAAGGTGTGTGAAGATTCAGGATTACTTTCTGAATGTCCAAAATGTGGACAGAAACTAAAGTTTAACCCCTTTATTGCCGGAAGCGATTAAATAGCACAAAAAAAATCACCTAATAACTTTCGTCAAAAAACGGATAATCCAGCGAATCGCCAATCAGTTCCACGATAATAGTATCGTAAATATCGAATGCCTGGCCACTGCCGGATTGGGCAACTTTATACACATAATACCGATCGTTAGTGCTTAATTTAAATCATCCCCCGAATTTTTGGGGTCACGCTGTTCATTTCTGATTATTCCAGGATTTTACAATTATCGTATCGGTACTTTCCGATTGGATTTGGGGTGTTGTATTATTGATTGCTGCGCCGTCAGGTTTTTTTTCTTTTTTCTGCATGACCAGCACGAGTGCAAATACAGCAAAAAGCATGTATAAAAGCTGACAAACAATCCGCAAGAAACGGTTTAGTTTTGTTATGTGTTTTTCCAAAACAAAAATGTAAAAACCAAAAAACAACATCACCACAAATGCAAATCCCCCAAATGCCAGGGGGCCGTGGTGTACGTCCAACAATGAAAAACCAACGAGTATAGTCATTTGAGTCATAAAAGTAATTGCTGTAAAAATTCGGAATCTTTATGGTATTTCAACCCTCGCAAAATAAACGAATTATTCTCTGATTTTTCATATAGCAGATTCACTATCCGATCGTAAAATTTCAGAACACTTTCCGGTGCTTTTTTTGCTTCATCAAGCGGGTATTTTTGTTCAATTAAATCAAGTATGGAATTGTACTTCTTTTTTTCTTCCAGCAACTTGCACTGTTTTAAAACGGCTGCTTCGGTTTTAACAGGGTGTTCAATCACCTGCAGGGTGTGGGCGAATTCCGGGTCATGGACTGCTTTATCCAGCCTGGCAATGTATTCATCCTGCGATTGTTCCTCCTCCTCTTTCCAATCTTCACTGCTTCCCTTTTTTCTCAGTTGCTCTGTTTTTTCGTAACATTTCACTCCCTCTTTTCTGAAATGTTCGAGTAACCCGGCACTGAATAATTCGCTTTTCTCCTGCAGGATATGCAGGTAAAACCTGAGCAAAGGAATATACATTACGGGACTCAAACTGTTGCATTTCATTTCAGTTAAATCCATAATCTTTTCAATGCTTCCTTTGGTATATTTAAATTGGGCAAGAAACAAAACTGCTTTCTCATATTTTTCGGAACTGATCAGTTTATAAACTTCGCACGAACTAAATACATGTAAAAAAAACAGTTGGATGGCACCCTTATTTGAAAATTCAGATTTTACACTATTGTAATACAACAACTGGCAACTGTAACCCAGCAACGCCTGTTCATCTCTTTGAGTTGTTGGTATTCCTTTTTTCTCGGAGTTACAGATATGAAAAAACGCCCTGTCGTACAATTCATATTCCACAATCAGTTCGTCACGCAGCGCGAAAAGCGCCCATTCCAGAACCCGGGTATTAAATCCTGATTCCTTTAATGCCCCTGCAATGGCATCAATTTTCGCGTTTATTGAACCGGTTAAACGTTTGGTTTCGATGGTCGAAACCGCGTATTCATATTCGAGTTCTTTTTGTAAATTTTCATTTGTTGCCAGTAGAAAATGAACTGCTTTGTAATCACCCTTTTCGAATAAACTACTGATTTCTTCTTTTTCTTTCATGGTTGTTATTTTTACGTTTACAGAACCCAACTCATTTTTCATACCATCTCAGAGAAAAAGAATTCATTTTTTTTGATGCATGCCGTAACGCGTCCTGAATCAATAAATTAATTTTACAGCTAATTTATTTGGGGGAAAAATACATCCTGAAACACCGGAATTGTTCGCGAACATTTCGCACCTCCAATATCTGACTGATAATTCCATGTTGCTTACTTCCAGAAATTTGCCTCCTGAAATTTGCAATTGGCACTAAACTTGGCTCTTCCACCCTGAATTTAAATGCGAATAATATGGAACAAAAGATTAACGCAAAAACAGAATTGCAACAGGTTTTAAATGGTTATGTGCAGGAAGGTTTACAGGCAGATAATCCCCGCATTAAAAAAGACATGTGCGCGCAATTTGCCGATTACAGGGAATGTGCCAGGGAATACGTGGTTAATGCATCGGATGCCGGCGCCTCCATTTGCATTTTAAAAGGGAGCAAAAAAGAGGGAATCATTACCATTTTATTCATTGATGACGGATGTGGAATGAATAAAAACGGAATACTCGATTTTTTCACCATTTACCGTTCAAAAAAAGATCATCCGAATTCAAAAGCGGTTGGTCGCCACGGGATTGGGAAATTAAGTGTTGCAGCCATTCCCGGTCAGTGTGGTTTTGAAATGCACACCTCCGACGGAAATGAAACCTGGCATGCAGAAACCGGTTCACTGCTGGCCAGCGAGCCGATTAAAATCCGTCGTTTAAAAACGGAAAAACAACCGGGCACTACATTTAATATTTCGTTTAAGTCAGACAATTCGTTAAAAAAAGAGATGGAGGCATTTAAAGGAATCCTTGAAAAATATGTGGCTTTTTTACCCATGACCATTCAGGTCTGGATTCCTGAAGATGATAATGAAGATACGGAGCAAGATGCTGAGATTATTAACCGGCGGTGGCCTGCTCACGGTATTTCTCACTACAAAACTTACCATACAACCCTTGCCGGCAAAGCGTTTAAAGTAACACTTGGCATCGGAAATCCAACACATGTTCTGTTTCAGAACAATGTAATGATTACAGCCAAATACAATCTTTTTTCAAACGGACAGGATGAACAAGTCGTTATTCCGGGTTTGACGATTCTTGTTGACAGCCCACATTTTGAATTGCCCTTTGGCAGGCATTGCCTCAGTAACGAGTCGGTTTTAGACAGCCTCTCGAAGCAAATCAGAAAAAAAATGGTACCCGATTTCTACCTTGGATTATTTGATTTCTACAAGTCGGGCCATTTGTCGAAGTACCATATTACCAATCATAGTTTTGAGTTGATGACGAGTGCGCTCATGCATCAGGACAAAAACACGGAATCCCCCTGGTTTTATACACCCGTTTTCAAATGTGTAAATCAAAAACTGGTGTCCTTTGCTGAGTTACAGGATAACATTTTGAATGGTAAACTGATTTACATTGCAGATCTCAAATTAACGGGCGTTGATTTTTCCGTATTCGACGGCCCGGTTTTATTAAACGAACAAACCGGCCATTGCACCAAAATTCTTCAGAATCATTTTAAATCGCGGATGGTCGATTTGAACGTGGAATCGCTGATCATTGAAAAACCCGGTTCTTCCCGGACCGATCTGAATAAAAAGGAGCTGGAATTTGAAAGGCACCTGGGATTTCGTCCGCAAATGCTAAAATTAAAAAAGAAGAAGTCGCGCTTTACACAGCCATCAGAATTAGGTGATGTAATAACCTTCAGCAACGATAAAGAAAAACACAAGGGAATGACCAGGGAAATTGAGAAAGCCAATTTTGAACTGGAGAATATTAAATGGCGGGTTAACCGGTTAGTGGAACGGGATGGCGTTACTCCATGTAAAACCCATCTGTACCTCTTTAACGACCAAACCATTGTTTTGAACCTGCATAATACCATGATACAGAGATTGCTGAAACTGTCTGAGGCAGATCCGGATTTGGCAGGTCACTGGGCCATGGCGATGTGCCTGCTCGATGAACAAAACATCCTGCCTCATATTTCTGCTGAAACCAGGGAAGATTTGCTTTTGCTTGATGCCATGATTCGTGCAAACGGTTATTCTGAATCGGTTTACGGGCCAAACAATAATGATGATTTTTTCAGGGATATGATGCACCGCATGGGCGGGTTGGATTTAAATTAAATTATTAGTAATGAAAACAAGAAAAAAAATACTGGAAGAATTTGAACTTCCTGAAGGGCTGGAGATTGACATCACAGAAGGCTGGAAAAAAATTACCGGGCGCCAGTTTGGCGGTGACCCGGGAAGAGGCATCGGAGAATTAATACAAAATTTACTTGACAGTTATCCGCAATCCGTTCCAATGGTGCAGAGAAGAGGTGTAATTACCACCGACAACCATTCTTTTTCCATTACAGATTTTGGCGAAGGTTTTACGCGTGAAAAGATTAAGCTGATTATCACACTCGGAGGTACCGATAAATCGGAAGATACTTCAAAAATCGGCCAGTTTGGAATCGGCTTTTTTTCCATTTTTAACCGGGCTTTGGGAACCGAAAAAGTGACCATTACCACCAAATGTGAAGGTTTTACTGTCCAAATCGTTTTTGACATTCATTCTTTTGATGAAGTTCCGAAATTAAAAATGGACATCATGGATGAACCCATTGATTACAGCACAAAAATTGAGGTCAGTTTCAGATACCGGGATTCCGTTGACAAATGTTTGAATTATGCCAACGAAAGCCTGAATTATTATCCCTGCAAAATAACCATTAACGGAAAGCCTTACCAATCGATTTGGGAAACAGCCAAAATAAGTGACTGGCTGCTGTTTGACAACCAGCACTGTAATGGTTTTATTAAGCCTTACGGCTCAGGAAACCGGGTTAACATGCTTTGCAAATACGAGCATATTATGAAGCTAACTTTAAGTGGATTATTGTGTGGCGCAGCCGAACCAAAATATACTCTTGAAGATTACAGACATAATTCATTCCCTTACGTCCCTCACAGGGAAACGGTTATAAACTGTAATAATTTAACGTTAACCATTTCGCGCGATTCATTTTATCTGAACTATCACTACATCAATATGCTGAATGATTTAAGGGAAGAATTCTACCGGTTTTTCCTTCAAAGCAACCCGTATCAAAATAAACAACTGGCACTGGCAAACAGTTACATTTTCAGCAAAGAAATCGGCCGGTATTTAAAAACCGGAGAAATACCCTCAGGCTCTTCCGGTAAAAAAAGGATGATTGAAAAACTTTCGGATATGCGGGCATTTTATATTTCGGGCAGTAAAATACAGTACAGTTTAAAAGAGCTTAAAGAGAAACTGACACCCGGCCTTCCGCTTTTTTATTCACCCAACAAAACGAACATCAGGTGGCTGGGCGGAGCATTTAAACACGATTTTGTGGTACTTCCCGAAAGATGTCAGATGGAAAACGGCGCAGACAATTTTTATCACGCGCTGTTTTCCGATGTATTCGAAGAAATTGTTGATTTGGACCGGATCCAGGGAAACAATAAAATGATAGAAAGGCTGGTAGAAAAGGGCATCGTTTCGCAGGAAGCACTCTCCCCAAAAATTGAATTTGTTGGTGAAAAACGGCTTTCAGGAAAAGAAACCAGTTTACTCCATGAAATTAACCAATTGCTCAAGAACAAGGAAATTACAGAAGTAATTGAAAAAAACCTCTATTTTTCAGTTCGTTCAATCACGGCCATATTCTTCGAAATTCAACAGGAAGGCGCCTACATCAGTACAGGCATTTTTAATCAGGACATGAATCCTATATCCGAAGATTTTATCTCAAACCTGGAGAAAAAAGAGGAAGGTGAAGCAGCAGTTCCTTTTGAAAGTGTTGATATTTTGCTCGGGTTAAGAAAGGATCATCCTTTAATTCAACAGTTATGCGAAAGTGAAAAGAAACATAAATCGTATTTTGCCCTGACATACATTGCCCATGAGTTGGCTTTTTGCCAGCGGCTGTTGGTGCCTTATTCCTCCTTTTTTCATTTTACAAAGGAGAAACTTGCCGCCGACATGCGAAAGGCGCTAACGAACAGTCTGCTGGAAAAAGCTGCTTAAAAACAGCGGAAAGTTCTTTTGAACTTTCCCTGTTTATTTTTATCAAATGTTTATTTTTACTCCCACCTAATTGAGAATCAATGCCAGACAATATTAAATACGATGGATTTCCCATCAAGAGTTCTAAAATGAAGGAAGTATTCCGGGAAGTGGCAGATTATGCCAAACAAGGTTATCCGCTTGTTTTATTTGGGCCTTCCGGTTCAGGAAAAGAATTCCTGGCGCATCATTATTTTGAAAATTACATGGCCTGCTTTAAAGAAGAAGGCCGTTTTGAAAGTTTTAACTGTGCAAATTTGCTCGATACTACTTCGGTTGTTGAACTCTTTGGCAGCGTTCCGGGAATTTATACAAACGCAACCGACAGGTCAGGATTGCTGGAAGACCTGAAACTGGGGGTTTTGTTTCTCGATGAAGTTGGCGACTTGAGCCCCAATGTTCAACCGATGCTTCTACGGGCTTTGCATACCAATCCAAAACTCCGGGAGGGAAGAAGACTGGGTGCAAAAGAAAATTATAAAATCGATTCCCGGTTGTGTATTGTTTGTGCCACTGAAAAACCAAAGGAGAATATCCAGGAATCACTATTTTTCCGTATGGGGGCTGTGATTAATGTGCCCGAATTAGATGAACGCCCTGAAGATGTAGAATCAGCACTGCCATGGTTTTTTGAACGATCAATAAATACCATTCGACAAAAAAAATCATTTCTAAGCACACTGAATCAAAATCTTCAAAATAATGAAATTAATAACTGGAGTGATTTTTCTGACAGAGTTTCACGACATTTATTGCCATTGGTTCTTTCCAGAAAATGGAGCGGGAACTTTCGTGCTTTTAATTCAGTTATAACCCAGTCGGTAATACGTTCCGCCAATTCTACCACATACAACCAGTTGTTCGATAATGTGATTCGGAATTTTAAAAAGATTCTTCCTAACTACTCAAAGCCCGGGAATAATGCGAATATTCCTGTTTTTAACCATGACTCGCAGGATAAATTAATAGAACAGGAAGAAATGGAAAACCAACTTCATGAAGTGGTCAAAATATTCCCCCGAATCGCTCAAAATGAAGCGATAAAAATTGCTGAATTTCTGGTAAACTACTCTTCCGTTGATTTCAGAAGAACAGATTTTGAATCGTTTACAGGTATTTACAAAACAGCCCGCACTGCCCAAAAAAGATTGCGCGAACTGGTAAACAACAATCTGCTTGCGGAAAAAGAAAAGGGTATTTATTGCATAAAAAAGGCCCAAATGCGGAACAACGCCAGCAAACGGTTTTTGTCCTTTACTGCTCCCAAAGGGGAATGCCCGGAATATGCTGCCCGGATATTGTCGAAAGATGTTTTACCCCTAATCACTGAAAGTAAGGGAATTTACATCAGCACAAAAACCGAAAACAGGGGAAAGGTCGCGGTTTGCCTGGCAAAGTTACTTGCAGAAAATTATACTGTGCTTTATATTTCTTTTAACGAATCAGGCATTGAAAACCTGGCAGAAGCCATTCAATGCGAAGTATTAAATCAAAACCCTTATCCTGATTTTGAAGAAACACTGAAAAAAACAACAGACATCAACTTACTGATTCCCTTTTTATCGGGTTATTTACGTGTGTTGTTTAATGAATCCGCTGCCCCTGTCCTCATTCTTGAACATGTGGATAAACTCTCCCGGCAGGAACGGAAGGAGTTGTTACCCCATCTGTTAAATTTTTGGTCCTGTTTCCGGTTTGTGTTAACAGGCGACAAAATGGGCAATGAGTTCAGCAATTTAACGGAATACGAACTGGATGAAACATTATAACAATTAATCATTTTTTACAATCAGCTTATGCCGCAACAAACCAAAACCATTCGTGTATTTATCAGCTCAACGTTTACCGATATGGGGCTGGAGCGCAGCCTGCTTCAGAAACACGTATTTCCAAAACTGGAAAAATTCTGTTTGCTGAACCATGCCAAATTCCAGGCCGTGGATTTACGCTGGGGGGTTACCGAAGAAACGCAACGCAACCAGAAAACCCTGCAAACTTGTTTAAATGAGGTGGCTCGTTGCCAGCGCATTTCGCCAAAACCCAATTTTTTAATCCTGCTGGGCGATAAGTACGGCTGGCAACCCATTCCCGAACGAGTTCCTGAAAAGGAAATGGATGAAATCCTTCAGGTAATTTCCGATGAAAACAAGAAAGTCATCTTTTTCAGCGAAACCGACCTCGAATACAAAGGCTGGTACAGAAAAGACGAAAATGCCTTGCCTTCGGAATATGTGCTGCAACCAAGAGGAAAAGAACATGAAGTATACTCCGATTGGCAGCCCATTGAAAATGATATTCGAGAGATTTTAAGGAAAGCTGCTGAAAAATGTAATTTTACGGAAGCTCAACGGGTGAAATATTTTACTTCTGCTACCCACCAGGAAATCATCAACGGGGCATTGAAACTCCCGGCAGATATGGAGGAACCGCAAAAGCATGTTTTTGCATTTGTGCGGAATACTAAAAATTTACCGAAGAATAAAGAAGGTGCAGGATTTATTGATTTGGATAAAGATGGAAAACAAGATACAGATGCTTTAGGGCAACTCCTTCAATTAAAAGAGGAGTTAAAAGAAACGCTGCAAGATAACTACATTGAATACGATGCCGAATGGAAGAATAAAACGGTAGAGCTGGAACGAACTTTTCGGTTTCTGGGTAAAGTATATGTCAGGTTAAAAAACGTCATCAAAAAACAACTGAAATCCATTGCCGACCCGGATGAAATTACCCATGAACAGCGTTTGCATTACGATTTTAAAGAAAAGCTGGTCAATCATTTCCGGGGACGAGAAGGAATATTGGACGAAATCCAAGAATACATCGACGGTGACCAAACAAAAAAGGTTCTGGCGCTTATAGGTGAATCAGGTTCAGGAAAGTCCAGTGTCATGGCAAAAATCACGCATGCGTTTCTAAAAAAAGAAAAGGATAATAATACAGTAATAGCCTACCGTTTTTTGGGAACATCTTCCAACTCCTCCAATGTTATTTCCATGATGCAAAGTGTGGCCGGGCAGATCGCCAGGGTGTATAATGCTGAGCTAAAGGATTTGACTATAAATGGTGATGAAAAGGCATTGCATGAAATCTACGGCATGTCGGAGGTATTCAAAAAATGCCTGGCGCTGGCCACACCCGAAAAACCGGTGATTGTATTCCTCGATGCCCTCGACCAGTTATCCGATACCGATAATGCTCTTCAGTTACATTGGTTACCACAGGAACTGCCGTCAAATGTAAAACTGGTGGTTTCATCGTTGCCCGAATTGGAAGGTCAGTTATCTGAAACTCAAAAAATGGAACTTCCATTGCTCCCGGAAGAAGAGATTGACGAAATACTGAAAACCTGGCTCGGTTCGATTAACAGGAAATTAACCGACAAACAGTTTGACGAAATAACCCGCAAAGAAGTGAGCAAACTCCCCATTTACCTGCGCATTGCCTTTGAGCAGGCAAAGCATTGGAAGTCTTACCACAATTATGAGTTAAGTGAATCTGTTGATGGAATCATCAAAGATTTTATTAACCGGTTGGAAAGCGAACATGTAAATGGGCTGGTTGAACATGTAATTTGTTACATGCTCTGTGGACGCTACCAGGGACTGGCAGAAAACGAAATCCTGGATATTTTGGTTTTTGACGATGAATTCTGGGAGGCATTTTTAAAGCACACCCATAAAGACCATTTGAATGAATTAAAGGCAGCCAAAAAAATTCCTGTTGCGGTTTGGTCCCGCTTGTACCTCGATCTGGAACCTTTCTTAACCGAACGCGATGCCGACGGGGTGCCGATTATTACTTTTTTTCACCGGCAGTTTAATGAGGTGCTTAAAGATTATTATGGATTAAAAAAAAATAATTGATGAGAGCTTTCATTAAACAAATAATAAAAAGTATTGAGAACTTATTAATTAATAATGAGCCAAAGGAATTTGAAGTGGTACAAAAAAAAGCAAATGGCAAATGTCCTTCTATAAAATTTCACTCGAACCTTGCAAAATATTTTGACAAACAAGGAAACTATTATGATAGAAATGCAGAACTTATAAATATTAGAAAGCTATCGGAATTATTGTGGCAGTTAACAAAACTAGAAGATTGGGAACTGCTAAAAAAACGAATTACAGATATTGAGTTTTTTAATTTATTGTGGGAGAAGAAATTGGTAGAACTTAGATATACTTTACAGCTATTGACATCAAAATTAGAAACGAAATTATGGATTTTGTACAAACATTTAATTGATGATCAAAACATTAAATATGAAGGTATAAATTTAGCGTCAATTTTAATTGACTTTGGTTATTCTTACTACGCCAGTGAAATCTTAAGTCGAATACAAAGTAATACTATTGGTAAAAAGGCGAGTAAAATAAGATTAAAAATGTTGAAATTGGCTGGAAAGGCGCATTTTCAAAGAGGAAATTACTGGATTTCACTGGATGCATTTGAGGATTTATTAAGACATAGTGGCAAAATAAATGACAAGGTCGGTTTAATAACCTCATATAACTATCAAGCAAAAATATATTTGATTTTTGGTGAACTAGAAAAGGCTGATAAACTATTAAAATTAGGTTATTCTATATTGTGTAATTTTAAACACAATTTATTAATGATTGATAATCTTATAATTCAATTTAATTATGCGTTTAAACTTAATGAAAATCTGGATTATATATATGATAGTATTAGTTCTAAAATAAAAGGTGTAATTGATCCTGAATTAGAAGATGAATTATTGCTAATAAGCGGTTTGTATTTTATCAAAAGCAAGGATTTTCCTCGAGCAGAGAGTTACTTAAATAAATATCAAAGTAAATGTAGATTATATGGTAATTTGGACAAGTTACAAAATTGTTTGGGTTATGAAGCACTTATTCAAATATATAAAAACAATATTAATAAAGCTTTTCATATTCTGGAGGAAAAGGAACATTTGTGTTATGAAATTTCTAGTGCTTTTGGGTTGCAGGAAACAAGAGGACTTCAATCTATTGTTTGTATGAAAAAGAGAGAATATAAAAAAGCGCTGAAATTAGTAAACGTTAAAAAAAATATTTGTAATGAACATAGCTATGCACTGGATTACAAAGAAAGTATAATTATAGAAAATGAGATTTTATCAAAAACAAAAAATTAATTTCAAATTAAATTGAAATGGGAAAAAATGAATTAATTGATATTTTAGCACAAGGTGTTAAGGTATGGAATGAATGGAGAAAAGAAAATAAAAACATTAAGATAGATTTGGACGATTCAGATTTGTCAAGAATAAGGAATTTGCAGGGGGTTGATTTCTCAAATGCAAGTTTGGTTAATACCAGTTTTTATTCGAATAATTTGGCAAATGCGAATTTTTCCAATGCTAATTTGGAATTGGTAATCATGAGAGATACTAATTGTGAGCAAGCAAATTTTTTAAATGCTATTTTAAATTTATCTAATTTACAAAGTGTAAATTTAGTAGGAGCTAATTTTACCAATGCAGTATCTGGAATGGCAACTTTCAAAAAATGTGATTTTACGGGTGCTATTATAAGTAATTCCATCAAACTTACCTTAAATCAATATTCAGACCAGAACATTGTTTAATTTTCAAACATGATATTAAAAGATTTATTTGAACCAAAGTGGAAACATAGTAGTCCAAATGTTCGTGTAAGTGCTATAAAAAAAATTGCTGATGAGGAGTTATTATTACAGATTGCTAATAGTGATGCTGACTTAGATGTAATCAAGCTTGCAATTTCTTTAATTAATGATGAAAACAAATTATTGGAAATAGCTAAAAAATTCCAATTCCCTTTTGCATGTGGATGGATTGAGAACAAAATTAAGGATGAGCAAAATCTTATTGAAATAGCTCGTGATGCCAGCATGTCCGATATGCGATTGGAAGCACTTAAAAATATATCCGATACTGAACTGGCTATAAAAATTGCAGAAAAAGAAGAAGATTGGCAGATTAAAGATTTTGTGCTAAAAAATAAATGCTCAAATTTAGTTGAATGGGTTGATATTCCTGCTGGTTTATTTACAATGGGTAGTCCAATGGATGAAATTGATAGAAGAGAATATGAGGGTCAGAAGAAACAAGTAATCAAAGCGTTTAAAATGAGTAAATATGCCATTACTTTTGAACAATACGATTTGTTCTGTGAAGCAAAAGGCATAAAAAAACCAGATGATAAAGATGGAAAACTTGGAAGGGGTAGCTATCCTGTTGTGAATGTAGATTCATATAGTGCAATAAAGTTTTCAGAATGGTTAGGTTGTAGATTACCCACAGAGGCTGAATGGGAGTATGCTTGTCGTGCAGGAACTAATACTCCTTTCAATACAGGGAATATATTAACTACGGACCAAGCAAATTTTGATGGAAATTATCCATATCATGACAATCCAAAAGGAAAGAATAGGAACTCTCCGGTGTGGGTTAATAATTTTACTCCAAATAACTGGGGCTTATACCAAATGCACGGAAATGTTTGGGAATGGTGCAACGATTTAGTTAATGAATTAAATCCAAATACAGATCCGCTTGGTATTCGCCAAAAAGAACAAAAGAGAATCACCCGAGGTGGAAGTTGGAGACATTCCGGTAATTGTTGCAGGAGTGCATTTAGAGATTGTAGTTCTCCTGATTCGGAAAGTATTTGTATTGGTTTTCGAATAGTCAAAGACAATTTAACCACTAAACTATCCTATAATAAAACATTTAATAATAAAAGGCAACAAATAGTTAAATGTAATTTCTGTGGAAAAAATTCCCATTTGAATGCAGATAAAATTAAGATTATGAAAAAGGACTATTTAAAATCAGTTCTTTGTTTGCTGTTAATTATACCTTTTATTTTTTTGGTTGTAAAAAGCAGATGGTGGTTGTTATTATCCGTTCCCGCAAATATCTTTTTATTATTTGGAGCAGTAGTTAATATTAATCCTTTACAATATTTCATCTGCCCAAATTGCAAAAAATTGAACTATAGAATTAATAAGAAAAATGCAAGTAGTTAAATACCACACCAACCTCGCCAACTACTTCAACACCCAACCTCTGTTTTTTGATGGCGAGAATCAAAAACAACCAAACTTATGTAAATGTATGAAGTTGCCCTGGCAGCAAGCCAAAGCCGAGTTGTGGGATGGTTCGCCATCAGGTGCTTAATTTGGTTATCAGGAATCCACTATCCTGAAGAAACTTCGCGTAATTCTGTATAGATTCACGGTCTTTATCTTTCTGTTCTTCTTCTAAATCACTATAGGTAACTATACAATTGTGACTTTTAAAATAATCATTACGTTCAATTTGTTCGTCATTTTTTTTATGTACTACCCATCCAACCTTTACACGATCCAACAGCCATCCATTGTGTTCCTCTTCGGCAAGTTGTTCAAGGGTGCTTTTTATTTTTATATGATTCTGAAAATCTTTGGATGCATCCTGAGAAGTATCATCTGATACAACTTTATATTTTGTTGTACTATTAATTATATCAAACATTCTGACCGCCGCGGAAATATTGTTTTTTCGCCCTTCATAATTTAATTTGCTGTATTCATTAAAAAACGAGGAATCGCTAACAGTAAAACCCATCCAGGCTGCATGTATATTTTTTGCCATACTTTCCGAAAATTTTTCCATCTCCCGGTCTTTATACAGCAATTTCATAAACTCATCGTAATCTACATTCATAGCTATCACTTCATCCGATGGCAGGCTGGAACGCACATATTTCGAAGGATTATTGAGCTGAAGTTGGTGCAATAACCGTTCAAAACTCCGGGAGCCCCGTATAAACTTACTGATTTCAAGGAAAGCAGACATCAGGCCCCAGTCCATATTCAGTTCCTGACCATCTTTTAACCGCATAGCTCCGCGCAAAAAGAGCGCCCTCCTTACCGGGAAGCAAACATCATTCTTATCTTCCTCCCATTTTTTTGAAACCTTGTTGTATATTTCCCGCCGGTTCGGTCCCAACACATTCAGGTAACCGTTTATCCGGCTCAAAAAATCAGGGCCTTTTTTCTTTCTAAAATCTTTCACATCCTCGCTTTCCTCTGTTGAATCTTCCTTTTCATAAAATTCAGGATTAAAACTCTCATACGTCGGCTTGGTTCCACCGGCAAAAAAGAAGATGCATTTTCCCAGTGGATGGGAACGCCCCGCTTCCTGAAAAAATCCATCCTGCATGGGCGTTATAAATTCTTTTAACCAGGTTAATTCTTCCGAGTCAAACTCATCCCAAAACACAACCGGAAGTTTTCCTTCCAAAGCTACATCCCTGATCTCGTGAAAAACACCTGTTAATCCGTCTGTTTTAATAAATTGAGAGATGTTAAATTCAAGAAACTCTATTCCATCTTTTCCGAGCACATTTTTTGCAATTTGTTTCACGGCAAACGATTTTCCTGCACCGGGTTGCCCAAAAATGGCAATGTTAAGCGGACGGTTTAACATTTGGTCCGACTGATATTCGAGCATTAATTTTCTGATGTTACGCAAGCTCTCAATTTCATTACGATCAAAAGAGGTAAAACCGCCAAACTGGATTTTGGGAGCATACTGAATAGCTGTTGATCCTTTTAAAACCACATCGCGCGCTAACTCGTAGTATGGTTCAGGAAAATCTACTTCTTCTAATAATTTCCAATGATTGCCATGGAAACTGCTTAATAAACGTGTGTTTTTTAATATGCTATTCTTAATATACTCTTTTGGAAAATAATTGCCTTCCAGAATATTCCACCGGTTGTTATTCAAATAGCCAATATCAACTATTTTCTTACCATTCATATTCCAATAGGGTGAAGGAATAAATGTAGTGATGTAATTTGAAGGATTAGATGTATTTGAATTGGATAATTCTTCAAGCGGATAGGCCTGGATAATTTTTTTTTCCTTCTCTTCTTTATTGGTTATTAAACCGTATTTTGAAATGGTCCGGATGTAATTAAGTCCCGTCCGGACCATTTTATCAATTTTCAAAAAATATTTGTATTCCTTCGTATCATTCTCATTATCTGCACAGAAGGCAAAATAGCCTTCAATAAACTCCCTGGTAAAACCCGCGGTAAACCCGGCACCCAGTCCAATTGAACTTCCGCTTTTCTCTTCCCACTCTCCTTCCATATTTTCCGGGTCGAAAATAAGTTGAAATTCTGCACGTTCAGGCTTACTGCCGTTTTTCACATACAAAGCGCCGGCAGAGCCAATCGTTACAATTAAATGATGACTTTTCAACAGGGGATTAATCTCTTTGTTTGTAACCAACTCGAATGCCAAATCCAATGCAGTTTGTTCCCACGAAATCCCTTTACTGACTTTAACATCGTAATCCCGAAGGTTTGCCAGATTAACGATTGTGATAACATCTTTTGGCTTATTTTCCGAATCATCCGGACTGGTTAAAGCTTTAAACAGTTTACCTTTTGCCAGGGGTTTCGACATTTTCAGAATAACCGTTTTTCCTGGAAAATCCTGTTCTGCCACCGAATCCCGAAAGCCGAGGCTGGCATCGTCAATTAAAATAAACGGGAAGGAATTAAAATTTACAAAATCCTCTTTAGAATTCTTTGATTGACTGCTTCCACCAAAACCTGTTTCGCCAAAACCCAAATATTCAGCATCCCAATATTTAGCATCTTTATCATCTTTTTTAGTATGCAAATTCCATTGAATGTAGGAATCAAGATTTTTTTGAATACTTCCCTTTCTGATTCCAAATTTGACACGCTTTGTAAGATTACTTAATCTGGCTGAAGACTGTTTTAACTGTTTTGTATTATCCTTAAGTTGATCTTCAATTTTTTTAATATCATTTGGTCCCAGATCATTCTTTGACCTTTTTTCAATTAGACTTTCCTTTTCCTTGTGTAGTTCTCCAACTATATTCTCCAGGTATTTCTCATGACTGCCAAATAACAAATCAAATGTTAATTCGGCTCCTCCGGTTTTATCCATAATTTCTGTATCCGTTTTTTTCGAAGAAGCATGCATTCTTTCTCCTTTCAGGATATGATAGTCGCAAATGGTATCTCCTGTTACAAGTAATATAAAGTCTGCCAGTTTATTCATAATTAGTTATTTATATTTCTAGATTTTTCAATTGCCAAATCATTTTCAAACACCAAATCATATTTCGGTAATTCACTGGAATCAATCCATCTGTAATCGCTGGATTCGGGATTTAATTTAATCCCGCCTGTACATTTGCACTCAAAAAAAAGGGTAACAAAATGTAAATCAGCCATTTCATTGGGCAGGTTATCCAGGTAAAACAGGAATTGAGCAGAGCTACAATCCAGGTTAATTTCTTCTTTAATCTCTTTAATAATTGCCTGTTCTGCCGTTTCACCGAAATCAATTTTACCACCGGGCAAATTCCAGCAACCATTTCCGTAAGATGTATTTGCACGTTTTAAAATTAAAATCTTTCGTTCAGAATTGGTAATAATTGCACGAACTGCAATTTGCGGTTTTTTGCTGCTATTCATTGATTTCAGAGTCTTTCTACAATAAAAAATCAAAAAGCTAAATGTACAAAAAATTTTAAAATTCCTATTCCGGAATCAAATTCCGGTAATGCTCATAATTCACAATCACGCGGTTCACAAAGTTGAATGCTTCTTCGCCGCGTGCATACCCCCAGCGTACCACCGGGTCTTTAAAATACTTTTCTGCCGATTTGTTTTTCAGAAAAAAGTCAACATTATTTTCCCAAACATGGCTGTTTTTTCCGAATTTGCGGGCCAGTCGCTGGGCATCTTTCACATGGCCCAACCCGATGTTGTAGGAAGCCAGAACAAACTTTATCCTTTCGGTAGAGTCGGGAATGGTTGCGCTAAGCTGTTCATCGAGCCAGTTCAGCAATAAAATTCCGCCTTCAATATTCTGCCTTGGGTCCAGAATATCTTCCACTCCCAATGATTCTGCCGTATTGGGCATAAGCTGCATCAGCCCGAAAGCACCACTCCACGATTCGGCATCAGGTTTAAACCGGGACTCATGATACATGATGGAAGAAATCAGACGCCAGTCCCAGTTGTGTTTTTTGGCCAGTTCTTTTACCAGAGGATCGTATTCAGAAATTTTTCCGCCTGCAATGCTGTGGAAAGGGCTTCCGAAACGCCCCACTGTTCTCTGACTTTCAAAATAAAGATGATAAATATCCCGGTACTCCCTGGTTTTTTTAAACTGCACAATCCAGCGATCGAGGAATTCTCTCAATTCGTCGGATTCTTTTCTTACAGCCCAGGCAATGTGCTGCGGAAAACTGATTTTGATCGAAACATCGAGGTTGGGATAGTATGTTTGATTTAGCAGAGCCACATTTTCATCGCAAACGGTATAGTCAATTTCGCCGTGCGCAACCATCGAAACCAGCTGTTCAACCCCATTCACTGAATCTTCCACCACACTGATTGGATGCCCAATTTCTTCTGAAAGGTTTAAAAGCCTCCGGTAATAGGTAGTATTTTGCTGAACATGAATTTGTTTCCCTGCCAGCTCAAGGGTTGTTTTCAAAAAAAGGGAATCGGGAGTATTTGCTGAGGGTTTTCGTTGCACAAGCACCTGCCTGGTTTGCTTCAGGGGACGGGTAAAAGCAACTTCCTGTTGCCGCGCGCGGGTTACGGTAAGGTTTTTTGCCACCAGATCGAATCGTCCGCTTTTCAAGCCACCGAAAGTTTCTGCCATGTTATTGCTCACAGTAATTTCGGGTCTCACTTCCATATCGTCGCACAACTTCATTACCATTTCGTACTGATATCCCATGGGTTTCCCCCTGTAAACGAAATAGTTGGTGGAATTGTAATCGATAACAACCTTGAGAATGCCGGTTTCCTGGATTCTCTCCAAATCGGAGGGTTGGCGTACTTCTTCTTCCTCAACCTGCTTTGGCCTGTTGCAATTTGTTCCCAAAACTACAAGTGCAGCTAAATGGAGAACAAACAGAAATGAAAAAGAATTTTTATGTCGTTCAAATAAAAGCATCAATCGTAAAAAGCCCATGCAACGCCCATCCTGAAAGTCATGCGGTTCATCGGATAACCAGGTATGGTCATATACTCCTGCGGAATAAACTCTGTTCCAATATTCATCATTTTGAAGAACACCCTGGTCCTTTTCAGTCTGAGACTGGCATACGCGTCAATATACGGAAAATTACCATATTTTTCTTCGTTTTGCAGATAGAAAAACCCGGTTGCCGGATGGTAAGCATCGGCATAATAGCGGGTATTGTACCGAACATCGAAACCCAGCTGTGTAAACATCACTTTTGAAATAACAAATTTGTAATACCCGGAAACAAATGCTGAAAAATCAGGCAGATGCAACACCGATTCGTTGGATGCTTTTTGCCACAACAACCTTGTTCTGAAATGAAAGTTCCGAAAGTTGAAATCTTTGTCGGCATAGGCTGAAAGCACCAGCAACTGCCCCCCATACTGTGAAGGGATTCCCAGTGTGTCGTTATAAATAAAATTGTTGATTAGAGCATAATTTCCTGTCAATTCGAGTTTCCTCGATGGAAATTTCAGGCTTCCCTGAACAGTCATCCGTTGTTCCATTTTTAAATCTTCTTTCCACCGGATGCGTTTGGAATAAAACTCTTCCTGGAAATAATGCGGTGTTTTATTTTCTATTCGCCCGCTTAGATTTAAAGTTGCCAGAGAATCACCTAAAAAAGCAAGCGGTTTGGTAACTACGCCCGAGAGTTCGGTTTGCCCGGCATTTCTTCCCAGAAAAAAAATCCGCCCGTCGAAATTCCATCTCCAAAAGCTGCCTGTTTCTCTGAAGATTCCACCGCCGGCATACACATTGGAGTACTTTTTTACAGCAGGTCGAAAAACATCCGTTGCCGGGCCGGGCATGGTTGCTTTAATAAACTCCTGCCCAATAAAAGCCCGCTTGCCGAAACTTGTTTTTCGTTCCGGATTTTCATAATGTTTCAGCTGAATAATATTGGAAACTTTACCGAACCGGATTGAGTCTTTGGAATAGGCATCTCCATAATAGTCATTCTGAAAAAAAGGATTGGAATCGTCTTCTTCGTCAGTATATTCTTTCCGGTTTGTCTGATATTCAAATGAATACAAAATGCCGGCAAAGGGCTTAAAAACCATTGGCACGGGACTTGATTCTGCTTCGTCTTCGTCGGAACCGGGTATGGTATCGTTGGTCTGAACCTCAACAAAACGGCCGAAACGGTATTCACCTGTGGCAAACACAAAAGTGTTGGCAAAATCAGACTTTACCGATGTAAGGTTCACGTCTAAAAATTCTGTATCAGGTTCTCCCAGCAGGTCGGCACCGGGCTTAAGGCCCCCATTCTCATTGTTCAAAACACTGTTGCTGATGAATCCCCCATGGATGCTTAACCTGTCTTTATTGTAGCTGGAATAAAGGGTTACAAAGTTATTTTTAGTTTCCTGACTTTTATATTGACCGGCAGACCGGGCCTGGTCGTATCTGAAAGTAAAATTTAAATACGGATTTACATTTTGTGAATGTAAAACATTAAACCGGGTTTCGTTTTTGCGTGTACGATGTTCGCTTTGCGTAAAATCGAGCAGGGTATAGGGTGTTCGGGTATTGAAATATTTTATGGTTTGAGGTGTAAGCAAGTATGCCTCTCTTGTTTCAAGAAACAGAAAATCGAAATTTGACTGCCGGTTGAAAAAATTATTATCAATATAAGGGGTGGCATAATTACCAACATAGCTTGCCGTAAGTGTATTTCTAAATACAGGATGGTAAAGGTGGTAGTAATCCTGCAGCGTATCCATCCTGGCAGAATCCTGGAATGCACCAAAGCCCTTCAGATACCACCGTTTAATTAACGGTTCAATTTGCTTCACCGGCGATTGGTCTCCCTGCTGGGCCTGTGGGCTGGGCAGGGTTTGCGAACCGTTTCTTCCTCCTCTGTCGGGCAGGGTTTGCGAAAAACCGTTTCCCGGAAGGAAAGCCATCCATACCAATATAAATAGTATTAATTTTTGTTTGAGCATATTTTTGTGCAAAAGCTGAACAAAACTAAAAAAAGCAGGGAAACGACGGATAAAACTTAAATACTTTTCATGAAAATTAACGGTTATCCCAATAAAAAAGCCCATGCTCAGATGAACACGGGCTTTGGATAAATCCGGCAGCGGCCTACTCTCCCACTTTTACGCAGTACCATCGGCGCTGGCGGGCTTAACTTCTCTGTTCGGAATGGG
>Ga0334896_1001055_pt1:25000-26323 | contig 26323 bp, 29 predicted proteins | sample GraSluR3_MG_8_FD_207734 | JGI IMG/M metagenome (GOLD analysis project Ga0334896, IMG submission 207734) | Sludge microbial communities from methane-producing bioreactor in Wageningen University, Netherlands - Granular Sludge_27_06-R3 | ecosystem: Engineered > Bioreactor > Anaerobic >... | reverse complement strand
AATATTTAATAGAATTAAAAACTTTTAGAAATTAAATTAAAAGTTAATATTAATTAAAAATAAAAAATAAGAGGATAGATTGTAATCCTCCAAGTATGCTGGATTTTATCCGTACATAACCGATCCTTTGCGTTAGTTATCCTCTTTTTTGATTTTTTTAGGTACTTATCTAAAAATAATTCTATCATTAATGGAATATAAATTTAGTTAAATGATTCTAATTATTCAATAACACCAATGAACATTGGTTTCATATTATCTTTCCGTACCATTTTTTTAGACTTATTCCTTATATTTACATAAATTTATCAGTATAATTTCAAAATTATACTAATTTCATAATCATTTATTATTTCTTTCAAATCAGTACTATAAATTCTTTAAAATAATGATGTTAAATTAATATTTATTTAGACTGTTTCATAGTATTGAATAACGAAGTAAATATCTAACATTTTGGATGAAATATGCTCAAAAATAGATAATGAGATTATGAATTAGTAAATAAAACTATTTAGGAACTAAAATCAATATAGAGATGGAAAAAATAAAAATGATGGTTTTCTTTGTGAAGAATAATATTAACTTTATCCGTGCTTAGCCGAAAGGGGGATTAATGGTGTATCCTGAAGGAACAAAAGAATATATAGATAATGAATTCGCTAAAAGGGACTGTATAGTTGCATTTTTAGATATTTTAGGATTTAAAGAACTTGTGCAACATTCTGTACATTCAAAAGATCCTGTAGATACAGAAATAATAATAGGAACTATACAATCTGCATTGAAAGACGCCCTGAAAAATATCGAAACAGGAGAAAATAAGGAATTAAAACTCATCAAATATAAGGTTTTTTCTGATTGCACATGTTTAAGTACTCCAACTTTTCAGGATAAGGCTAATGAGGCTACAAATCTTTGCACTTTCATTACTATGATTAAAGGTTATACATTTAACCTAATTAGAAGGAATATATACCTTAGGGGTGGGATATCCACCGGTTATCATTATGAAGATGATTACATGATATTTTCAGATGGTTTAATTAAAGCCCATCATTTAGAAAAAAAAGAAGCATTATACCCTAGAACAATTCTTGACGAAGATTTAGTTCAACGATTTAAAAGACTGTGGATTGACCAAAAAGATACAATATTGGATTTTAGTATACAATCAAGGCTTATTACTGATGAAAATGGAATAACATTTATTAATCCTTTTAATCTCATGCAATCGATGGATAAACAAACTTTGAAAGATACTAATGCACCACGTAGTAAAAAAGGTTTGAGAAAAATCGATAATAAGTTTAATAGGGAAAT
>Ga0334896_1001051_pt1 | contig 26377 bp, 19 predicted proteins | sample GraSluR3_MG_8_FD_207734 | JGI IMG/M metagenome (GOLD analysis project Ga0334896, IMG submission 207734) | Sludge microbial communities from methane-producing bioreactor in Wageningen University, Netherlands - Granular Sludge_27_06-R3 | ecosystem: Engineered > Bioreactor > Anaerobic >... | reverse complement strand
AATACATGAGAGGAAGCTCGACGTTCTTGAGGATATTCAAATGTGGGAGCAGGTTGAATGATTGAAACACAAAGCCAATTTTTCGATTGCGGATTCCGGATAGAGCTCGCTTTGGCAGCTTGCTCACCAAGTCGCCATCGAGATAGTATTCGCCCATGCTGGGGCTATCAAGGCAGCCGATAATGTGCATCAAGGTGCTTTTCCCTGATCCAGAAGGACCCATGATGGCGACAAACTCACCCTTGTCGACACCGATATCGATCCCGGCTAGAGCTCGCACTTTTACCTTGCCTAGAAGGTAATCTTTGATGAGGCCATTGGTTCTTATGATTTCCATATTAATACTTTTCCACCTGTTATTCCATCACATCTATAGTCCTCAATATGTCAACAAAAAAGTGATCTCCAGCTGAGCTTATCTTTGGAGATTGGCTCTGTTCTGCGAGAGACTCGGGGTGTTGCGGGATTCCGTGGGGTCATGCCAGTACAGTTTTGCGGCGGTTTATCTGAAGTGACTAGCTTTGATGCTTGATGATCAGACTCGGTGAGCCACCGGGTAAAAGCACGTAAATCAGCGGCATGAGGCCTCTTCATCAGCGGATTGCCAAAGATTTTTCTTGACAGATTGTTCGGCTGAATAATCTTGGTAGAACAATGACGCGAGGTGGAGCAGCTGGTAGCTCGTCGGGCTCATAACCCGAAGGTCGGAGGTTCGAATCCTCCCCTCGCTACCAAACTTTATACAAGACAAGCGAGAGACCCTCGTTTTTTTTATAGTGTGGCGGTGTAGCTCAGCCTGGTTAGAGCGTCGGAATCATAATCCGCAGGTCCGGGGTTCAAATCCCTGCGCCGCTACCACTATATATTGACTGCGCCAGTAGCTCAGCAGGATAGAGCAGCAGCCTTCTAAGCTGCGGGTCAGGGGTTCGAATCCCTTCTGGCGTGCCAGCTAATACAAAGATATCCCCATATAGATCTGTGGTGGGTGTAGTTCAATGGCAGAGCACCGGATTGTGGTTCCGGGCGTTGTGGGTTCGAGTCCCATCATCCACCCCATTTTCAAGCGTATTCTGAGCGATCAGGATGCGCTTTTTTTGTGCTCCGGCCGCATCTTTGTTTGCATTGGGCAAGTGTCTAACTCTTTTATGCCATCAGCTAAAAGGCTTTATCCCGGATGATCCTTCCCGTTTGAGTATGTAGCTCTTGCTCTGCAATGGCGGTTTTTTCCAAGCGGATACTTCCCGTTCCTGTGTCGATGGAGGCATAGTCGATCTTACTGCCGATTAAGGTGACGCTTCCAGTGCCGGTCGTAACAAGCAGCTCATCGATATCTGCTTCTTCGAGCCGGAATCGTCCCGTGCCTGAGTTTACCTTCACACGCTTCACTGACTGAATATCAGACATGTCCACCGCTCCTGTCCCGCTTTTAACTTCAATCGTGGCACTATGGTAGATTGATTTGAGATTGACCGCGCCTGTCCCTGTATTCACAAAGATATCCAGATTTTCCGGGACGGTTCCGCTTATGGATGTGATGAGCACGTTCTTGCCGGACTTAGTCTCGGTCTCGATCCCTCTTCGTGTGAGTGATAATACGGCATCGGAAGGCTCATGTTCTTTGTATGTGATCAGGAGATCCACCATATCCGAGGGGATTCCGCGAAGATCCAAGCTTGCTGTTCCCGTCGATAATATCAGGCTTCCATATGAGAACGCTTCCGTGATGCGGATTTCTGCATTATGCTGTGGCATTTCTTCTTCGATGATGATGCAGGATGTAGCGCTCAATGCAAACAAGATAAAAAGTGCTATCAGCTGTGTTTTCATAAGATACTCCTTTATATATCTTGCTACATCAGCTTGAGCCGGCAACTTGTCAAGAGATAATCGGGCAAACGTGGCACTCGGAGAGTGGATTTTCTTCCATCTCAGCGGCTCAGGCAGCAGCTTGTTTGTGTCCAAGATCACAAGATCAGCTGCAGGGGCCCATTAAATCTTCCAAGACCCGATGCCGAGCATAGGCTGCTTGAGTTTGAATCCGCATATCGTCGGCTTTGATAAACCACTAAATAGCTAAGTTTGGAACGATTTTCATTGACAGAGCCATGCCTTTCCCGGCTATGTCGCTAAACAGACTTTAATGATTTAAAAGAACAAAAAACGAGGTATAAATGCACACTACACAGGAAAATATCCAAAGCCTTCTGGAACGAGAAAAGAAGATTACGCAGATGGGTGGCGACAAAGCGATCGCCAAACAAAAATCTGCCGGAAAACTCACCGCCCGCGAACGCTTGGATCTCTTGTTTGATCCGGGCAGCTTTCGTGAGCTGGACATGTTTGTTAAGCATCGTTGTGACAATTTTGGCATGCAAGATATCGACATCCCTTCGGATGGGGTTATCACCGGTCACGGCTTGGTAAATGGACGTCCTGTCTTTGCCTTTTCGCAGGATTTCACTGCCCGCGGAGGCTCTTTGGGAGAGATGCATGCTGCCAAGATCTGCAAAGTGATGGACATGGCTCTGAAGAGCGGAGTCCCTTGCGTGGGGATAAACGACTCCGGTGGAGCCCGCATCCAAGAAGGTGTCGACGCCCTAAAGGGATATGGAGACATCTTTTTCAGGAACTCCCGTGCCAGCGGCGTGATCCCTCAGCTCACCGCGATCATGGGTCCTTGCGCCGGAGGCGCTGTATATTCACCCGCCATGACGGACTTTGTCTTCATGGTCAAAAATACCAGTTTTATGTTTATCACCGGACCGGACGTGATCAAAGCCGTCACCGGTGAAGTGACCAACCAAGAAGAGCTTGGTGGAGCCATGGCACACAACAGCAAAAGCGGAAATGCCCATTTTGCATGCGAGAGCGATCAAGACGCCATCGAGCAGATCAAGATGCTGCTTTCGTTTTTGCCGGCAAACAACATGGAAGATCCACCCCGCACTGAGTGCAACGACGATCCTTGGCGTGAATGCCAAGAGCTAAACACCATGATTCCGGACAACCCCCGCATGAGCTATGACATGCGCGATGTGATCAAGCGCGTAGTGGATGACGGCATCTTTTTTGAGCCCCATCTCTTTTATGCTCAGAACATCATCGTAGGCTTTGCCCGCTTAAATGGCCGCAGCGTCGGTATCGTGGCAAACCAGCCCATGGTGCTCGCAGGATGTCTGGACATCGACGCATCAGACAAAGCGACTCGCTTCATCCGCTTTTGCGATTCCTTCAATATCCCGCTGATCACGTTCGTAGACGTCCCGGGATATCTACCCGGCACACATCAGGAGCACAGCGGAATCATCCGTCATGGCGCCAAACTTTTGTGGTGCTATTCGGAAGCCACCGTGCCAAAACTGACAGTGGTCACCCGCAAGGACTACGGCGGCAGCTATATCGCCATGAGTTCACGTCACTTGGGCGCGGACATGGTCTTTGCTTGGCCATCTGCCGAGATCGCCGTGATGGGCGCGCAGGGAGCGGCAAACATCATCTTCCGCAAGGAAATCGCCGCAGCAGAAGACCAAGCCACAAAGCGTAATGAGCTGATCGCAGATTATGAAGAGCGCTTCAACAACCCCTACGTGGCAGCATCACGGGGCTATGTGGACGCAGTGATTTTGCCGTCTGAGACCAGAAAACGCCTGGTGGATGCTCTGGAAATCCTGAGCACCAAGAGCGAAAGCTTGCCACCCAAAAAACACGGCAACATCCCAGCCTAAGGATAGAAGAATATGCACAAAGACAAACGTGAACTTGCCGCTATCTCAGCTGTTTTGGCGCTGATCTCCTCAGAGAATAGTGCACCCGGCTATCAAGCCCCCATCCCCGGGAATCCCTCCCATCCATGGGCGGCATATGGCCGCAGCTCAACCATGCAATACCGCGACATTTGTCAAAGAAGAATAATAAAAAGAAGCAGATAAAAGGAGAAACAATGGATAAGCACGGCATCCTCGAAATGACCAAGATGCAATATGCGGATGACAGACCCAAAGCCGCAAATCCAATCAAGATACAAGACCTCAGTTTTCGCGATGGACATCAATCGCTCTTTGCCACCAGAGGCAGGACCGAAGATCTCTTGCATGTAGCGGAGCTTATGGACCAAGTAGGCTACTACTCCATGGAAGTATGGGGCGGAGCCACTTTTGACGCCATGCACCGCTTTCTCGGAGAAGACCCTTGGGAGCGCATCCGCACTCTGAAAAAACACATCAAAAAGACCCCCTTCTCCATGCTCCTCAGAGGGCAAAACCTAGTGGGATATCAAAACTACGCCGACGACGTGGTGGAAGCCTTTGTGCAGCGCGCCTGCGACAACGGCATAGATATCTTCCGGATCTTTGATGCCCTCAATGACTTCCGCAATTTTGAAACCGCCGTGAAGATCGTGCAAAAGAACAAAAAACACTTCCAAGGCAGCATCTGCTATTCGCTCACTGAGCAAAGAATGGGCGGAGACATCTACAACGTCGACTATTACGTCCAAAAAGCCAAACAACTCGAAAATATGGGTGCCGACAGCATCTGCATAAAGGATATGGCAGGGCTGATCGCTCCGTATGATGCCTACAACCTTGTGCAAGCCCTCAAAGCAAACGTTAAAGCACCGATCCACCTCCACACGCACTTCACCTCAGGAATGGGAGATCTCTCCTTGTTCAAAGCCATCGAAGCCGGAGTGGATATCATCGACACCTGCATGGGACCTTATGCATATCGCACTTCCCATCCCGGAGTCGAACCCCTGATCATCTCACTTTTGGGAACAAACCGCGACACCGGAATGGACATCAATCTGCTCAATAAGATCGGCAAAGAGATGGAAAAGGACATCCCAAAATACCTGCAATTTGCAAACAGCACAAAATACTCAATCATCGACACAGACGTCATCATCCACCAAACCCCGGGCGGGATGCTCTCAAACTTGGTCAATCAACTCAAGCAAATGGACGCCCTAGATAAGCTGGACGATGTTTTTGAGGAAATCCCCAAAGTCCGCAAAGACCTGGGTCAGATCCCGCTGGTGACTCCCACAAGTCAGATCGTGGGCATCCAAAGCGTAAACAACGCCCTCTTCGATGAAAAACCCGGTGAATATGCCCGCATCACCGAGCAAGTCAAAGACCTCTGCTATGGCCTCTATGGCAAGACCACTTTGCCCATGGACAAAGAACTGCAAGCCAGAGCGCTTAAGGGGTATCCCAAAGGCGAGACTCCCATCACAGTGCGCCCCGGAGACGTGATCCCTCCTGCTTTGGAAGACGTCAAGAAAGAGACCGAAGGACTCGCCCGAGATCTTGATGACCAATTGATCGTAGCGCTATACAACGTGACCGGCAAGAAATTCCTGCGCATCAAATATGGCATGGACCCCATGCCGGAAGAGATGAAAGCCACTTCCATGGAAGAGGTGAAGGCACAGGATGAGCTGATCAAAAAAGCCCTCGCCGGCAAACTAGTTGAAAAGCCTGAAGCGCCCGCAAAACCGGAAGATGCCAGAGAATTTGACGTCTTTATCGACGGAAGCTATTTCAAGGTGGAAGTTGCCGAAAAAGGTGGAAGTCCCCGGATAGTCTCCAGTCGTCCGGCTGCCCCCGCTCCAAGACCCGCAGATGCTGCCCCTGCACCAGCTCCGGCTCCACAAGCCGCAAGTCCGGCTCCTGCTAAAGCCCCTGCTCCTGCTGCCGCTCCGGCAACTGCGGATGGTGAAAAGATCGCCGCTCCCATGCCCGGAATGCTGATCAAATATGAAAAGCAAGTGGGCGAAAAGATCAAGCGCGGCGAGACCCTGCTCGTGCTCGAAGCTATGAAGATGTATAACAACATCCCCTCCCCGGTGGACGGAACAGTATCCGCGACTCCGCTTTCATCCGGCGCAAACGTCAGCAAAGGCGACACCTTGGCAATAGTCAAAGCAGACTAAGGAGAGATTTATGAAGACAAAAAGTCAGATCATGGACAGCGCTCAGATGGAGCGCAGCCTTCAGCGTATGGCACACGAGATTATCGAACAAAACCGTGGCTTGGAGAAGATCCGCTTGGTCGGCATCCGCTCCCGTGGTGTGCCGATTGCGAATCGCCTCTCGGATTATTTGAGATTGATCTCAAATCAGGAAATCCCGGTTGGTATCTTGGATATCACTTTGTACCGGGACGATCTATCCACCATTGCTCACCAACCCGTGATCAAGGGATCGCAATTGGATTTTGAGATCGAAGACGCGATCGTGGTCCTGGTAGACGATGTGCTCTTCACCGGCAGAACAGTGCGTGCTGCCATCGATGCCCTCATGGATTTTGGACGCCCAAAACACATCCAACTGGCAGTCCTGATCGATCGCGGACATCGCGAATTGCCCATCAAAGCAGATTATGTGGGCAAAAACGTGCCCACCTCAAAAGAAGAAATCATCAAAGTAGCCCTCGAAGATATTGATGGAGAAGACAGTGTCAAAATCGTTTTGGCTTAAATATCAAGATCGTGTCAAGAAACTCGGCAGCCATGTCTGCATCGGGCTGGATTCCCAGCTTGATCGCCTGCCAAAATGCGTGATGAGCTCCGCAAATCCCATTCGGGACTTCAATGAAGCCATCATTCTGAAGACTCAGGACTATGCCACGGCATACAAACCGAATCTGGCATTTTATCTGGCAGATGGCCTTCGGGGCTTGACCGCCCTCTACGACAGCATTGTAAGCATTCCACAGGAAATCCCCGTGATCTTGGATTGCAAGGTTGGCGATATCGGCTCGACTATGGCAAATTATGTAAGCGCTTTCTTCAAAGAACTGAAAGTGGACGCGATCACCATCAATCCCCTCATGGGCGCTGATGTCGTAAAACCGCTTTTGGAGATTGAAAACAGCTTTGGCTTTGCTCTGGCGCTCACGTCAAACCCCTCAGCCGACGACTTCTTCCACCGCCATCATCTCAAAGACGCTGTGCCCGCTTGGCTGGCAGATTATCCGATTGAGCGCTTTGGCGCAGTGGTCGGAGCCACTCAGGTTAACGACCTGAAGATGATGCGCGAAGCGATGCCGGAAAGGCTCTTCCTGATCCCCGGAGTGGGCGCTCAGGGAGGAGATCTCAAGGCTGTCCTTGAGCATGCGACCCATAGCCCACAGGAGCCCCGCATCTTGATCAATAGCTCTCGAGGCATCATCTTCGCCTCCAACAACGAAGACTTTGCGGACGCCGCAGGCGACGCCGCCAAAGAGCTCTTTGAGGCATGTAAAAACCAATAAACCAGCGTTAAATAACAAAGGGGTGATCTTGCTTAATGCAGGATCACCCCAAATTTTTCCTATAAAAAAACCCGGTCTAGCCGGGCAATTGATTGGCTGGGATGGAAGGATTTGAACCCTCACGTACGGATCCAGAGTCCGCTGTCCTACCATTAGACGACATCCCATCAAAAGTATCATGGCTGGGCAGGGAGGATTCGAACCCCCGTATGGCAGGACCAAAACCTGCTGCCTTACCGCTTGGCGACTGCCCAACACTATAAGATAAGTGGCGGAGAGGGAGGGATTCGAACCCTCGGTAGGCTTTTGACCTACACACGCTTAGCAGGCGTGCACCTTAAGCCAGCTCGGTCACCTCTCCAGGCACTAAAATAAATCACAACTATATGATGGCGGAGGATGAGGGACTCGAACCCCCATGGGCAGAACCCGGCGGTTTTCAAGACCGCTGCCTTACCAATTAGGACTAATCCTCCACGTGGTCTTTTCCTTAAATTCTAGGCCTAGATATTTGTCAAGAGGATTCTTGAATTTTCATATAACAAGCCACAAGCATATTGGCAAAATCCTCGATTTTTCGGGCTCGTAAATGCTTGCAATATATGGGCTCCTCACGCCTCCCTCACCGGTCGCTCACCGGTCGAGCGTGCAAGCGGTGAGAAAATAGGGACTTAGAGAGTTCTTAGTTCTTAGTTCTTAGTTCTTAGTTGGCGGTCACTTCGCGGTTAATCTAATTGAAAATTCAGAATAATCGTGTCGCTTTTGGCGCTGTAGATCAATGAATATAGAACGCAGATTTAACTGATTTGACGGATTCTTATGATTTGGTTTTGGAGTGCTGAAGTTCCAAAGTGCTGGAGTGCTGGAGTGCTGGAGTTTTGTGGGGCTAAGAAGTGTATCCGGAATCTATAGAAATTACCCAGCAGCCCTAGACTAGTCATTCCGGAAAGTCGAACGTAGTGAGGCTTATCCGGAATCTATAATCTGTCCACAGATTGACACAAATTTGCACAGATTAGACTTAGAAGCTTGAGAAGCATATCCCTGCTTCCTGCCCGAATGGGCGGCTATCATCCCACGCGACAAGATGTCGCGTCTACTATGGGCGGCTACAAGCCACCCCTACACCAGTCATTCCGGAAAGTCGAACGTAGTGAGGCTTATCCGGAATCTATAATCTGTCCACAGATTGACACAAATTTGCACAGATTAGGCTTAGAAGCTTGAGAAGCATATCCCTGCTTCCTGCCCGAATGGGCGGCTATCATCCCACGCGACAAGATCTCGCGCCTACTATGGGCGGATGCCACCCCACGCGACAAGATCTCGCGCCTACTATGGGCGGCTACAAGCCACCCCTACACCAGTCATTCCGGAAAGTCGAACGGAGTGAGGCTTATCCGGAATCTATAATCTGTCCACAGATTGACACAAATTTGCACAGATTAGGCTTAGAAGGTTTTGAAGCTTGAGAAGCATATCCCTGCTTCCTGCCCGAATGGGCGGCTATCATCCCACGCGACAAGATGTCGCGCCTACTATGGGCGGCTACAAGCCACCCCTACACCAGTCATTCCGGAAAGTCGAACGGAGTGAGGCTTATCCGGAATCTATAATCTGTCCACAGATTGACACAAATTTGCACAGATTAGACTTAGAAGGTTTTGAAGCTTGAGAAGCATATCCCTGCTTCCTGCCCGGATGGGCGGCTATCATCCCACGCGACAAGATGTCGCGTCTACTATGGGCGGCTACAAGCCACCCCTACACCAGTCATTCCGGAAAGTCGAACGGAGTGAGGCTTATCCGGAATCCATAATCTGTCCACAGATTGACACAAATTTGCACAGATTAGACTTAGAAGGTTTTGAAGCTTGAGAAGCATATCCCTGCTTCCTGCCCGAATGGGCGGCTATCATCCCACGCGACAAGATCTCGCGCCTACTATGGGCGGCTACAAGCCACCCCTACACCAGTCATTCCGGAAAGTCGAACGGAGTGAGGCTTATCCGGAATCCATAATCTGTCCACATATTGACACAAATTTGCACAGATTAGGCTTAGAAGCTTGAGAAGCATATCCCTGCTTCCTGCCCGAATGGGCGGCTATCATCCCACGCGAAAAGATGTCGCGTCTAATACGGGCGGCTAAAAGCCGGAGTATGAGAATCTGCTTGACAAATAAGCCCTTATCCTTGCATGAAATAAGAACTGAGAATTCAGTGAAAGAGGTATGATAGATGAAAGAAGGAATAATTAGCAAAAGCGATACTTCGTCCATATTTTTCTCCGACCAAGCAGAGTGTATGTGCGATGACATAAAGAGTAGATTTTTGAACCACTTGGAATATTCCCTGATCAAGGATACCAGCACGGTTGAGGCATGGGATATCTTTTATGCGTTGGGGCTTAGTTTGCGGGATCGTCTGATTGAGCGGTGGCTGCGCACGCAATATGAATATAGCAAACGGGATGTCAAGAAAGTCTTCTATCTCTCGATGGAGTTTCTCATCGGGCGCCTTTTGGGCAATAGCTTGATCAATCTTGAGCTGTACAATGAGTGTTATGACATGCTCAAAGAGATGGGTTATTCTTTGGAAGACATAGCAGAATTGGAGCCGGATATGGGCTTGGGCAATGGAGGATTGGGGCGTTTAGCAGCCTGCTTCATGGATTCCCTTGCCACTTCCGCGTATCCTGCCTATGGTTATGGCATCCGCTATGAATTTGGCATTTTTCGCCAAGAGATTCGCAATGGCTACCAAAGAGAAGTCCCTGATCATTGGCGAAAAAACGGCTGTCCTTGGGAGATTAAGCGTCCTGAGATCAGCTATCGGGTGAGGTTTGGCGGCAGCGTCACTTGCGAGAAGGTGAGCGGCAATGGAGCTGTATATCGGTGGATTGATACAGATGATGTCATGGCTGTGGCTTGGGACATTCCGGTACCGGGCTTTAGGGTGGACAATGTCAACAACCTACGCCTTTGGGAGGCGACAGCGACTGATGAATTTGACCTAGAGTATTTCAATAGCGGAGACTACGTCCGAGCTGTCGAGCAGAAAACAAACAGTGAGAATATCAGCAAGGTCTTGTATCCAAATGACAACATGCATCTGGGCAAGATTCTGCGACTCAAGCAGGAGTATTTCTTCGTATCCGCAACCATGCAGGACATCTTTCATCAGTACAAGCAGGATCATCGCAGTTTTGATGATCTTCCTCACAAGATATCGATCCAGCTCAATGACACACATCCGGCGCTGGCGATTCCTGAGATGATGCGCATCTTAATCGACAATGAACGGATGGGCTTTGAAGCTGCCTGGGATCTGACCAGAGAGGTCTTTAGCTATACAAATCATACCATCTTACCCGAGGCTTTGGAGCGCTGGTCTGTGGCTCTTTTTGAGGAGCTCTTGCCACGGCACTTAAGTTTGATCTATCAGATAAACGATCATATCATGCGAGAGGTGAGCGCTAGGTATCCCGGAGATATCGTGAAGATGCGCAATGTCTCCATCATCGAAGAAGGCAAGGAAAAATCCCTGCGCATGGCTCAGCTCTGTTTTCACGGTTCACACACCGTCAATGGAGTAGCAGCGCTACACACGGATATTCTGCGCAAGAAGATCTTTAGTGACCTGAATCAGATCTATCCCGGCAAGCTGCAAAACAAGACGAATGGGATCACGCCTCGGCTTTGGCTATTGGCAGCCAATCCTCTGCTTGCCAGCCTGATATCCGAACACATCGGAGACGGCTGGACGCAAGATCTCACACAGCTTAGAAAGCTGGAAGAGCAGCTTGATAACAGCTACTTTTTGGAGAGCTTTTTTGAGATCAAGGAGATCAATAAAAAGCGCTTGAGCCGCTATATATATCGCGAGACGGGGATCCGGGTGCGTCCGGACAGCATCTTTGACGTGCAGATCAAGCGCTTGCATGAATATAAACGGCAGCTTTTAAATGTGATGGGCACGATCGCCCGCTATCAACAGATCAAAGCAAATCCGGAGGCGGATTATGTGCCGCGCACAGTGATCTTCGCTGGCAAAGCAGCTCCGGGCTATTTTATGGCAAAACGGCTGATCAAGCTGATCAACAACCTCGGCAATATCATCAACAAAGATCCTGATATCAAGGATAGACTCAAGGTCGTATTTTTGCCAAACTACTGCGTTTCTCTTGCCGAGAAGATCATCCCGGCAGCGGATCTATCATCTCAGATATCCACCGCGGGCTATGAAGCCAGTGGCACCGGAAACATGAAGTTTGCCCTCAATGGCGCTCTTACCATAGGGACTATGGACGGAGCAAACGTGGAGATGGCAGAGGAGATCGGCGAAGAAAACATGTTTATCTTTGGGCTGAGATCCGACGAGGTCAGCGAGATCAAGCAACGTGGCTACAATCCGCGTTCCTTTTACGAGAGCGATCCCGAGTTGCGCGCTGTGGTGGATTCTCTTTTGGATGATAGCTGGTGTCGGAATGAGCCAGGTATCTTCAGCCCGATCTGGAAGTCACTCATGGAGGATGGGGATCCCTATCTGCATATGGCAGATTTTCGCTCATTTGTGGATGCATCACATCAGGTGGATGCGCTCTATCAGGAGCGTGAAGCTTGGAGTCGAAAAGCGATCATAAACATCGCCAGAATCGGCAAATTCTCCAGCGATAGATCCATCCGGCAATACGCAGAGGAGATCTGGAAGATTGAGCCCGTCAAGCTTGTGTTGGGCACGTAGATGCCTTGGAAACTGCTGATCATCCTTGTCTGGCTGGCGCTTTCGGAGCTTTTTGCCGGAGTCGTAATCAACGAGGTCTGCTATGACCCGCCCGGGGCTGATCTTGGCAAGGAGTGGATAGAGCTCTACAATCCCACGATGGCAAACATTGACCTCACCGGAAGCAAGATCTATAGCGGGGGCAGCAACTATAGTCTGGATTTTGTTTTCCCCTATTTTGTTCTGCGTCCGGGGAGATTTGTGCTCGTCGGCGGTGATCAAGTACCAAATCGGCATTTTACGCACAATTTTAGATTCCAAAATGGGGGTAGTGCCAGTGATGGCATTCGCTATGTCAATGCAGACAGCACATATACGGACACCGTGGTCTATGACTATCCCAATCAAAATGAGCTCATTGACGATTCCGGCAGTCCGGCATTTAGCTTGGCAGAGGATGCCCCCGAGGGAAGCTCACTCGCCCGAACCAAGGATGGACTGGATAGCGATCTATGTGCCATAGACTTTCGAGTGGAGCCAAATCCCACACCGGGGATGCCAAATCGGGTCATAGTGGACTATGCTCTATCCGATCCTCAATACCAACCCGAGCCGATCGGCGCCTACATCAAGATCTGGCTAAGCAACCTATCTGACTATGCTCCAAACCATGCTGCCATCTTTCGGCTTTATAGCGGCGCGGAGCTGATACACGAAGAAGATGTTCCCCCGCTTGAAGGCGGGGAGAGTCGTCAACTGGCGATCTGGTTGCAGGAAGCTCATGAGCTTCTTTTTGCCGAGATTATCCTGGAAGATGATCCCATCGAGATCAACAATGTGCTCTATATCAGTGCTTTGGGAGCTGAAGGACTCAGTCCGATCTTATCTGAGATCTATGCTGTACCGCTTTCCGGTGAACAAGAGTGGATCGAGCTCTTTTCCCCTGCCGCAGAAAGGGCTCATCGGGATTATATCATCTATGATGCCGCAGATAATATCACCCGCTTTAGTCTGCCGCCAATCCCGGGTTACTTTGTGCTGTGTCGAGATCCGGAAGGCCTTCTTGCCCTATATCCGGACTGTCCTCCGGCAGCCGTCATTCAAACCAGCGGGTGGGCTGTGCTAAACAACGATGGTGACAGTCTTATCCTCATGTCTGTGGAAAATGACGAAATCCTCGATAGCATGAGCTATAGCGCGGCGCAGGCTGTCAGCGGCATGGCACTGCAAAGGGTTATGGATCCGGACATGGAAGATTCTTGGAGATTGGGAGTCCCAAATCCGGGGAGGGAAAACCTCTCTGCCCATGATGATCTGCCTGATCACGCGGGCAAAGTCAAGATCTTTGGCTCACCCGGCGATCCCCGCAATCATGAGATGATTCGCATCAGCTACAAGTTCCCGAACTCCTCCATCCGAGCAAATTGCAGCATATACGATTTGTCCGGACGCAAGCTGAGACAATTGGCCGACAATGAGACTCTATCTCCCCAAGGAGTGATCACCTGGGACGGGAAAGATCAGCGGGGAGCATATGCCAAACGGGGTTTGTATATTATCCTTTGGGAGTCCCAAGATGGCGCAGGCGGCAAGGTCTATCGGCGCCAGCTAACTGCCGTCATCAAGTAAAGCCCACTCCCCCCTGAGTTTCTTTCTCACAAAAAAGCGGGACACCGTGTGGCATCCCGCAAGTCTATCTTGATCTATCTCATCTGGCAGGAGGAGTATCGCTTGCAATCACTCGGTAGAATCTCTTCTGATCCTGCTGATTGGGAATAGTGATCTGAGTATCACCGGTGTAGCCATGAAGTTGGAAAGTTCCATAGGGATCATCGGAATATTCGACTCTATATCCGACCGCTCCCGGAATTGATGCCCAGCTCAAGGTGACACTATCCATGGTGCGTGAGATCTCCACCACAGGCACTTCAAGGTCGCCTTCTATCGGCCAAGATCCCACTACGGAATCCAGGAGGCTATTCATGACATCCCTGATCTCAATGCGCTGAATCGCTGTGCCGGATTCCACTCGGATGCTAAAGACTCCCGTCTGTAAAGCAGTGGAGGCGGCGGCGATCAAGTTTCCCCCCGTCGGTGCGTCGTATGCCAGCACGATGTGCTTTCGGCTGTAGTCTATCAAGGCATTGAGGCCCACATGGTTCTGTGTGATCACTGCGGCGTCTTGGATCTGAGTCGCTGCCGGCAGGGCTTGGGTCTGGTAGTTTGTGCTATATCCCGGGCCCAGACGATCACGGTATGAAGCAGCAGTGCTCGGGTTTGAGCCAATGCGGAAGGGAATCCACCAGCTCACGCCTGTGCTTGGGTTGCCGGGGATCTGAGGACCGTTTGAGTAGCTTGTGCTCGTGATCCAATCTCCTTGGCCTTCGTTTGCATCGCTATCCCAAGGGGCATATTGATTCCCGCCGCTATAGAGCCGATAGCGGGCATCATCTGTGGGGTAGTTTTGCACATTGACTAGGACAGCACTTTCATGATTTGCATCACTGATGTCGATCTGAGTAGGTCTTAGTAAGATGCTTGTCACAGGAAGCGGAGTAGTCACCGCTCCGCTGAGAGAGACTGTCGCCGGGATGGCAGCGCCCGCGGAGATGGTGATCTCTCCGTTGTAGGGCGAGATCTCCAATCCGCTAATCAGACGCACATAGATGTCCGCCGGACCATATGCTCCTTGCGAGACAGTCGCGCTGAGACTGCTTGTAAAGCCGCTATCGGAGCTAAAAGAGATCTGGAAATTCTCAGGTGCTGTTATGAGGATGTTTCTTGCACCAATGTTTTCTCCACTGAGGCTAAAGCTTTGCGCGGCAGAAGGACCTTCACCCGTGATGTATGTCAGATTGCTAATGCTGGATGGGGTCACATAGAGCATGGGGGTCTGCGGAGGAATGTTTGCCACAGAGATATTGTCAACTTCCCAGTGCTTATATTCACCGGGCATCCCGTGATATTTAAAGGCGATAAAGACCGGGTTGGCACTGACATCCGAGAGGCTGATGGGTCCAGAGCCTTCCCACGTGCTGGTGCTCTGAGAATAGCTAAAGCTCAGCTCATTCCATGTCGCGTCACCGGGATTGCCGATGCCATAATAATCCGTGGAGTACATAAGCTTAAGATAGTTGTTGTCATCGATCTGCCCGTAATTGTGCCAAGTATCAAAGGTGAGCACGGCATAGGGATTTGCAACGAGATCAAAACCGGGCAAAACCAGCCAATCTTCCTCAGTCTCGTTTGAGCCATAGCCGTTCATGGAGGCAAATCCATTGCCGTTATGAGTGCCCCAAATCCATTGTTTGCTGTCTCCCAGGACGCTGAAGGCATAGGCATCGCCCAAGTCGCTATCAAAGGTCTCGTTATATGGGAGTGCGGCATAAGCCGGAGTGGGGATGACATATTCTCCTGTGCGGACTGCGCTGGGATTGTGCCCCGGAGCATAGGCAATCGCTTTCAAAGTGGTAGTTTCAGAGATGGTGATGGCGCTGGTATAGAGCGTGCTCTGATCATCAGGAGTGCTGCCATCCAGACTATAGTATATTGAAGCGCCTTGGGTATCAGATGTGATGCTGACATTCTGAGCACTGAAATATGTGCCGGCAGGAGGATCAAAAACCGGGGTCGAGGCATAGGGATCACCGGTGCCAGTATATCCGGTCCAACTGATGTTGTCGATCACTACTTGTCCATCACTGTTATTTACGTTCTGAAATTTGAGAACGAAAGGTCCCTCTACATTGACTACAAAGGTTTCGGAGCTCAGGATGATCTCTTGTTGACTGCTGCTGGTGACATTGCCCACCACCACATCATTGACCAAGACATTCATATTCACGTCTGTGCCAAATGCCTGCATATAGTCAAAGCTAAGACTCCCAATCCCACCATCAATCGTTCCGGAATAGAAGTTTGACTGAGGTGTTCTATCCCTTCCAATCATCAGTGCATTTTCGTCGATATCATGGTCTCCGCGGCACTGTACATAGGTCCAATCTGAGCCATCTTGCCCCAGAAAAGTGCCATTTGCATATGAGTTACCGGTCAAGCTAAGATTATCAAAGGTCTCGAGTCCTTGTCCCCAAGCCAAGGTCAGGCTCAGGCAGATGATTAAGAATAAAATCGTTCTTTTTAGCATGGTTATCTCCTTGCTTTTTATAGTATATCTTCCAATCTCTGGCAGAGGAGTGTGGCACAATAGCGATTAAGTCTTCCGGCAGATCTCACAAAGATCCACCGCTTGCAGCGACAAAGTGCCAAAACTCACTTTTTGCATTGTTGTCAGAAGCTGATAATCCGTCAATCAAATATTTCTTGTTTATCCGCCCGCGTGGCTTTGAAGCCAGGAAATGGCAACATCAACATTGGCATCAAGGACTCTCGGGGATCTCTCAGTGAGATCGGTGTTTGAGATTTTTCTTGACCAAGAGGGGCTATGGGCATTTGGTGATTATTATGTTTTTTTATGGAGATGATAGCAATATGAGACTAAACGTTATATTTCTTGGTCTGATCCTTTTGGCGCTGTTTGGGTGCCAAAGCGAGGATACCCGGATAGCCAATGCAAATAAGAAGCTGGGTAGCAAACAGAAGCCCATCCGCATGTATTTTGTGCCCTCTTTGGAAGCCGGCAAGGTGGTCGCCAGTGGTGAAGCCATCGCTGATGCACTGCATGAGGCCACCGGATATCACTTCAAGGTGGCAGTCCCCACAAGCTATGCCGCCGTCATCGAGGCCTTGGGCAGCTATCAAGCCGATATCGCTTGGTTGCCGACCTATGCCTATGTCTTGGCAAAGCAAAAGTATGATGCAAATGTCCGCCTCATCACCGTGCGAAACGGACTCAAAAACTACCGTGGACAGTTTGTCGCGATGAAGCCCGAGATCCAATCCATCGAAGATATTCAGGGCAGGATCATCGCCTACACGGATGCCGCATCCACTTCCGGATACATCTATCCTTCCGCCATTCTCAAGCAGAAAGGGATCACGCCCAAGGATCACATCTTTGCCGGCGGGCATCCTCAGGCGATCTTGGCAGTATATAGCGGCAGAGCAGATGTCGCCACGACATACTGGAGCCCCGAAGATGAGACCGGGAAACCCATGGACGCACGAGAAAAGCTTTATGAAACGCACCCGGACATCTTCGACAAAGTGCGCATCGTAGGCTTCACGGATTGGATCCCAAATGATACAGTCACTTTCCGCCGCAATCTCCCGGAAGATCTGGAGCAAGAGATCATTGATGCTCTATACGCCTTCTCCCAGAGTCCGGCAGGGCACGAGACTCTCAAAGCGCTCTATGATGTGGACAGCCTGGAATATGCCACAGATGCGGATTATGATGTGGTTCGCACCGCCCTCAAAGCCATGGACATGGATCCTGAGAGCATGCTCAAATGATGGAAGGCGATTTTAAGTGAGTTTGTTGGAAGTAAAAGAACTCTACAAAAGCTATGACGGTAAGAGCTTTGCTGTAAACGACCTCTCCTTTGTCGTACGCGATGAAGACTTCGTAATCCTTTTGGGTCTGTCCGGCAGCGGAAAATCCACGCTCCTGCGTTGTATCAATCGTCTCATCGAGCCCACCAAGGGAGACGTGATCTATCAGGGTCAATCCATCATGCCGCTCAAAGGCGCAAATCTCCGGCACTATCGGCGCAATATCGGCATGATCTTCCAGCAATTTAACCTAGTCAAGAACCTGTCAGTTCTCACCAATGTGCTCAGCGGAAGACTGGGCTATCACCATCTGGGCTCGCCATATAGCAAGGATGAGATAGACTCTGCCTATGCCAATCTCAAGCGGGTTGGCTTGCAGGATTTTGCCAAGCGGCAGGTGCGTCAGCTATCCGGCGGACAGCAGCAACGCGTGGCAATCGCCCGAGCCCTAATGCAGGAGCCCAAGATCATCCTCGCTGATGAGCCCGTCGCCAGCCTTGATCCCGCCACAGCGGATTCGATCATGCAATATCTGGCGGAGATCAATCGGGAAGGGATTGCGGTGATTTGCTCCTTGCACTTCCTATCTTTGGCGCGTCGTTATGGCAACAAAGTGCTCGCTCTCAAGGATGGCATCAAAGCCTTTGAGGGTCTTCCCAAGGAGATTGACAAGCAGCGCTTTAAGGCCATCTATGGAGAAGACGCAGAGGAGATCTGATCCCGCTTGATCAGTGCATCGTAGGTGCTTTGGCGGCGAGCCGCTCGATTTTGCCTCGGAGCCGATCTATTCTTTTTTGAAGATCCCTTAGAAGGCTCTCCCTGATCGGAACCGCACTGCTTTGTAGAGCCATCAAACGCTCGCTGAGCTTCAGCGCTTTGTCATATTCCTTAGCTTTTTCCAAGATCTTGGCAGCTTCCAGCATGGCATTATGATGCTGCAGATCTGCGCTCACTTCAAAACTCTGAAGCGCTGATTCAATGTCCTTTTCCCGCTTGTAGATCATCCCCAGTTCATAGAGGATATCTGCCGTGATCACACTTGCCGCCAAGAGATCCAGCAGGATCCGCTTTGCCACATCCTCCTGCCCCTGAGCGATGTATAGCCTTGCCAGAGCATGATAATCTATGCGCGCATCCATGCCATCTTGAGGAGGATAAAAGCATTTGTCGCAGATCAGTGTAAAAAGCGCGGCAGTGTGCAGGATGTCCGATCGATTGTGCCCAAAGATGCGGTTGATATCCTTGACGTCTCCAGTCTGCAGATAGCCCAGATAGCATTGAGGGATCAGCGCTCCGGGGATATCTTCAGAGTGGTCCCTGCTCTGATCCAGAAGGTAAAACTCAAGGCTTTCCATAGCGCAGGAGGCTAGACGTCGCTTCCAGAGTCTGCGTGCAATATGCAGAAGATCCAGATGCTCAATCCCGCGCAGGTCAAGCCAAATCTGATGATACAATAGCCGGGATTCCAGGACGGGGACATCGAATGTCTTGCCATTGAAGGTCACAAGGAGGCTGTGGTTCTCACAGAGCTCGCGCAGCCGATCAAAGCTATTCTCCTCCGCGTCCGGATCCGGAAGAAAGATCTGTTCTACGACGTAGCTTTCGCCTTCATAATAGCCGAGCCCGATCATAAAAGCCAGATTCCCGCCGCGTCCCAATCCGGTCGTTTCCAGATCCAAAAAGAGGATATCCTCGCGCTGATAATCCCCCTCAAGCCCCGCCCAGGATCGGATGATATGAGGAATCCCTTGGGGATAGAGCGGAAGATCCTCCACCCGGCTCTTTAGCGGATAGTATGCACGTGCAATAAAACAGGGATCGCTCGGGTGCTCGGAAAAGCTGCCCGGGATGCTTTGAGCTATGCTCTCCCGCAATAGTTCCTTGATCCCGATCTCATCACCATCAAAATCCTGAAAATCCATATCATATCCACTTACAAAGGATGGGTCGGAAGATGGCTATCCCGCTCCCGACCCAATGCTAAACCGGTTATATACAGCTAAACTATATGTCCTTTGCCCACGCCGCGCACTTTGCAGCCCAAGCCTTTATACTTATTGATCTTGACGTCATCAAGGAAGTTTGAGCAATCGATAATCAGAGGTCTGGTCTTGCACATATCGATCAGATCCTTGGGCTCAAGATTCTTGTATTGATCATGACCAACGGCAAAGATCACCACTTGGCTGCCTTCGAGCATCGCGGGGAGATCCTTTTCCACCTCCACTTCCTCCAGCTCGTCCCAGTGCTCCACATAGGGGTCATGAGCACGCACCAGCGCTAGATCTTTGCGCAGAAATTCCACCAATGTCTTGGAAGGACTATGGCGAGTATCTCCCACATTTTCCAGATAGCTGACGCCCAAGACGCTGATCTTGAGATTCTTCAGATCTTCGTGTTCGCAACGGATCAGATCGATAGTATGTAGTGGCATGGTATCGTTTATATTCACACTGTTGATCGCCACCGAAAGCTGCCCGGGCACATCAAATAGAGCGCCCATCGCCCAATTTGCTAAAACCGGATCCTTGGTGAGGCAATATCCACCCACGCCCAAAGACGGACGCAGAAGATTGTCGTGAGTCCCCTTGCGCTTGCGGATCGCGTCTCGCACCTTGAAGATATCGACCCCGATCTGTTCCGCAAAACGAGCCCACTCCAAGGTAAGCGCGATGTTGGTGGCACGATAGCTATTTTCCATCGTCTTGGCAAGCTCACTGGCATTGGTATTGTCCAGCTGAGTGAGTGGATAGTTCTCCACATCGAGCACATTGCTTAGAAATTCTCTGCATAATTCTATGCTTTTGGGGTTCACACCCGAAAACACACGCCAAAAATCCCGGATAGACGACACATACTTGGCACCCGGCATCACGCGCTCATAGGAGTGTGCTACCAAGGGTGGATTCGTGGAGATATCAATGCCGCGTTTAGTAAATTCTTCTTCCAGGATTGGCTTGACGACCTTCTCGCAAGTTCCCGGAGGCACGGTGGTCTCAACCAATACCAGACAGCCGGGATCGATGTTTTGCCCCAGCATGCGGATGCCTTCACGGAAGGCGGTGATGTCGCAATATCCTTTTTCCGCTTGCCCAAAAGCCGGCTTTGTAGCGTCCAATTGGATGTCTACCACCACGATATCCACCATGGAGTAGACCGCTTCGACGCTCGTGGCTCGGAAGTTCTTTTTCTCTACGACGGTTCTCTTAAAGATCTCGGGCACTTCCGGATCCGAGGAACTCACCGGCGGCACTCCACTATTGATCACCGGCACTTTCCAAAATGAACGCTTGGAAGCTCGCTGATGACCATGCACAAAGTAGATGGGATTGCCGTCTTTATCATTGGCGTCTGCCACCACGGAAGCCATTACACAACCTACAAATCCCAAGCCTTGCACGGCTACAATCTTTCTGCCAAGGGCTCGTTGCTCCTTGGTGATGTCCAACAAAAGTTTTCGTTCCTGCTCGTTTTCTTCTTCGGTAGGAAGAGGGTATTCTCTACCATCCGGAGCAATCGATGATTTGATCATTGTCACGATATCTCCTTGACTTTATTTGAATGCTGATCTGTAAGATTTGAAAAAGCAGCTATCTGTCAAGGAGTTTTATCAGCATATCCAGCAGCAGAAATCGAATATTCTCGAATCCCCGGAATCATAGCTCTCCCATGAGGTATGAGATCACTTTGCTCATGATCTCTTCCTTGGTCTTCCGGAAGTATTTTAGGGCGTCAGGATGATCGGTATATGGCGCCGGATCCTTGATTCCGATGTGAAGCTTAGCTATGGGTCTTAAGAATACAGGACAGCTCTCTTTGGCGTGATCGCAGACTGTTACAACCAAGTCCAGATCATCTCTTTTTAGAAATTCCGAGACATTCTTGGAGCGAAAACCGGCAGTCTCAATGCCCATATCCTGCAAGATTTTGATAGCCATGGGATTCACCTCCGAGTGCGACACTCCTGCTGAATATGCCTCATAGCGATCGCCCAAATAGTGATTGATCATAGCTTCTGCCATGATGCTGCGACAGGAATTGCCGGTGCAGAGAATGAGGACTTTCTTCTTCATCCGTCAAGCCCTTCGCTCTGTATGAATCTGCTCATCTGTCGCTACTCTAATATTGCCGGAGCATGGCTTTGATCTCATCGACTGATGCCACCTTGCCGCTGGATTTCACTTTCTCGTCTATCACCAACGCGGGAGTCATCATCACGCCATAATCCATGATATCATCCAGATCAGCGACCTTCTCGATCTCGGCTGTGAGGCCGAGCTCGCTCGCGGCCTGACGGGCATTTTCCTCCAGTTTCTTACACTTAGGACATCCGGTGCCCATTATCTTGATAATCATTTTTTTCTCCTTTTAGCTGTTTATCTATCCAAAAACTGCCCCAAAGACAAATCCGGTGATGGTGGACATGATCACCACCAATAGAATGAAGGCAGCGGTTTTCTTGAATCCTAAGACGGTATTGATCACCAACATACTGGGCAGCGATAGTGCCGGTCCGGACAGAAGAAGCGCCAATGCCGGTCCTTTACCCATGCCGCTTCCCAGAAGACCCTGAAGGATCGGAACCTCCGTGAGTGTGGCAAAATACATGAATGCTCCCGATATCGATGCGAAGAAGTTTGCCCAAAGCGAGTTTCCGCCCACGGCTATCTCTATCCATCGAGATGGCATCCAAGCCTCAAAACCGGGACGCCCCAAAAGCGCACCTGCTATCATCACGCCTAAAAACAGCAGAGGTATGATGAGCTTGGCAAAATCCCATGTGGAGCCCAACCAATCCCTCAGCTCTCCTTTCTCAAAAGCCAAGAATAGGCTGAGGGCTACTATCGAAGTAACAAACGCAATTAAAGGTTGCGTCGGGAACAGGAATCCGGCAAGCACGACAGCGTATGTCGAGATCAGTACTTTCCACATCTTGAAGCCGTAAAACAGATGCAGACTTAGCCCCAAAAAGAAAGCCAATATCGCAGATATGACCCACTTCCAGCCGTATGCCCAGACCACAAATCCAGCAGCCGTAGCGCTATTTGGCTCTGCCCAATTTAGAAAGATCATAATCAAGATCATCAAGGCAAAATAGATGATCGTCTGCCACAAGGGGCGGGACTCCTCATCTCCACCAAAGCCGGCAGCATTCTTCTGCCGCTCTGTTTCTTCTTCTCGAAACCACAGATGCATAATGAGCCCGATGATGATGCTAAACACCACCGCGCCCACGGCTCTGGCAATTCCGATCTGAAGTCCCAATATGCGCGCTGTCATCACGATGGCAAGGACGTTGATCGCCGGACCGGAATATAAAAAAGCAATCGCCGGACCCAAGCCCGCGCCACGCTTGTAAATTCCGCTAAAAAGAGGCAAGATGGTGCAACTGCAGACCGCCAAGATCGCGCCTGATGCCGATGCCACAGCATATGCCACTGCTTTCTTGGCTGCCGGCCCAAGATACTTCATCACGCTGGCGCTGCTGATAAAGACGCTCACTCCTCCGGCAATGAAGAGCGCCGGTATCAAGCAAAGCAGCACATGCAATCGCGCATAATCCTGGAGCATGTAAAATGCTTCCAAGATCCCGCCCTTGAACCGGGCAGACTCAAATGGTACAAAATACGCCGCCAGAAATACTCCCAGCATAATCCCCAAGATCTTGATTTCTTTCCAGTTAACTTTCACGTTTACCCTCCTGTTCCTTAATCTTGACGACACACTTGTGCATATCCATCACACATGGACATAAGAGACGATATATCATCTGATTGTTCACCTTGGTATAGCCAATAATGCCCACTTGCTTCAATGTGGCAAGATGGCGAGACATAGTAGACATATCAATGCCCACAAGATCTGTAAGCTCACTGACATTGCGGGGCCCCTTCTCCAACTCATCTATGATGAAAAGGCGAGTGGGATGCGCCAAAGCCTTCATCACAGCTGCCATGTATGTATATCTTTCTCTATCAGACATAATTAGCTCCTTAGTCTTCTATATTTGGTCATTCCGCCAAATAGCCACTTACCTGTCAAGAAAAATCTCGTGTGTTGCATCATAATGCTGGCACGAGGCTTGGTATAAAGAGTCACCGATAATTGCAAATAGCGATCACTTGGACAAAATAGATAAGTCGAAGAGACAAAAGAATATCCGAAGAGCATTTGCAGAAGACCACTTGGACATTGTTTTAGTAAATTTCCCTGTTTTGATCACCAAAACCTGCAAATTGGACACTATTTTGTCCAAGTGGTAGTTACTATTATCAGCTCCAGAATCAAGAGAATAAACCCGTAATGATATATGCAATATACAAATACGGATTACGTATGGAAGCAATTGGATTCTTGGATATGTATATGTTTTGGCATTTGCAATTTTCGGTGAGCGGATTTGCAATTTTCGGTGACTCTTTATACCATGTTTGAAAAACGGGGGGATGTGAAAAGGAAAAAAGACTGCTTGACGGAAAACAGCACTTGGGCATCGTGGTTATGTCACCGAGTGGATGGACCTAAACTGCCGAATAGAGCATGGCCATTCCACCGATAGGGTGCATCCGGAAACAGATGTGCCTTCCAGTGCGAAAAGGTGAATCCACTAGCTTGCGGCATTAGTGCGCTGTATGCTAGCGTTTCCTTTTCGCATCAACGAAAAGGAGATACAAAATGTTCTTTAGCGTACCCCTGCCCAAAAACGAGCCGATCCAAAGTTATGTGCCCGGCTCAACTGAGCGTAAACTTCTAGAGCAAGAGCTTCAGAAACTCTATGATCAACAGATCGAAATCCCGTCGATAATCGGTGGGAAGGAGATTTTTAGCGGGTCCACCGAAAACTGCATCTGCCCCCACGACCATCAACACATACTTGGCCACTATCACAAAGTGGGTCATTCCGAGATCAGCCAAGCAATCGCAGCCACTAATCAGGTAAAGAAAGACTGGTCTGAAATGCCATTCTACCATCGATCCGCAATCTTCTTGAAAGCTGCGGAACTACTCTCTACAAAATACCGATATCTTCTGAACGCAGCTACCATGCTGGGGCAAAGCAAAAACGTGTATCAGGCAGAAATTGATTCCGCTTGCGAATTGATCGATTTCTGGCGATTCAATGTGTACTTTGCTGAGAAGATATATGAACAACAACCCCTGATCTCTCCCAAAGGTGAATGGAACTTCAGCGAATATAGAGCCTTGGAAGGCTTTATCTTTGCTGTTACACCTTTCAATTTTACCGCTATCGCCGGGAACCTGCCAACCGCCCCTGCCCTGATGGGTAACACAGTAGTTTGGAAACCCTCCGGAACCGCAGTTTATAGTGGCTACTATATCATGAAGATCTTGCAGGAATCCGGGCTCCCGGATGGCGTAATCAATTTCATCCCCGGATCAGGCGCACAAATCGGAGACATCGTATTGGATTCTCCAGATCTGGCAGGAGTTCATTTTACCGGTAGCACGGGAGTCTTCAACCAAATCTGGAAACGAACAGCTAACAACATCAACCTCTATAAATCATATCCCAGAATAGTGGGTGAAACCGGTGGCAAGGATTTCATCGTGGCACACAAATCCGCCGATGTAAGAGCTCTTGCTGTGGCATCCCTGCGCGGAGCATTTGAGTATCAAGGCCAGAAATGCAGCGCGCTATCACGGTTGTATATCCCAGACTCACTCTATCCCGAATGGTTGGATCACATGACTGAGATGATAAGCAGAGTAAAGATGGGTGATGTCCGTGATTTTGGGAACCTGATCAATGCAGTGATCGACAAAAAGAGCTTTGATAATATCAAGCAATACATCGATTTCGCAAAATCTGCCAGCGATGCCGAGATCCTCTGGGGCGGTAACTGCGACGACAGCCAGGGCTATTTCGTAGAACCCACAATCATCAAAACCAACAATCCCAACTTTAAAACGATGCATGAAGAGATCTTCGGCCCGGTTCTAACGGTGCTCACCTATCCAGAAAATAAGTTCGAGGAGATCCTTTCTGTGTGCGATTCCACTTCTCCCTATGGACTCACGGGATCTATCTTTGCCCAAGATCGCAATGCTATCTGCATGGCTTATAACGAGCTAAGACACAGTGCGGGTAATTTCTACATCAACGATAAACCTACCGGCGCGGTAGTGGGGCAACAACCCTTCGGTGGCTCCAGAACTTCCGGAACCAACGATAAAGCTGGTTCTGCGTTGAACCTCCAGCGCTGGATTTCCGCACGCTCGATCAAAGAAAACTTCGTACCCGCAACGGACTTCGAGTATCCATTCATGAGATAAACATTCACTCAACACTGAACGCTGAAGGGAGAGGAAGTGCTTCAACCGCTTTCTCTCCCGCTCCTTGTTCTGAAACGGCATCTCTCAGGAAGAGCTAATTCAAAATTAAAAAAAGAGATCAATAAATATTGATGTGAAAGACCATTGCATAAACTCCTGATGCTTGTATTGAGATGAATTTGTTCTGCATCCACCCACTGTTTTCTGTCTCAAAGTAACTATTTCGGTCATTTTTCCTGTTTTATCCCCTCAAAACCCCTCTTATGAAGCCCGTTTTTTGGTTTTTCCCAAAATCTGGGCAGACCTCTCCTATCTCACGCTCGAAGAATCTTCAGACTACGCTTCAGATTGAAGGCAATTGCTCCCATGTACAGAAAGTCTGCCGTCTTTTGTAGCCCCATATAGATTGACCTGCCCCAGCGAAAGTGTTTCTTAAGACCCCCAAAGCTACGCTCAACCCGGTATCTCTGAGTAGATACAGAATAGTTGAAGAGCTTGGTTTCCTCTGGCATATCCTGATTCTTCTTTTTCTTCTTCATGATTCCGGAAACTAGCTTCCTTTCTTGCAGGGCATCTTCGTTGTCCTGGCTGCAGTAGCCCTTGTCTGCAAGGACCTCTGTATCCTCCGGTAGTTTCATAGACTCCACCAA
>Ga0334896_1001040_pt1 | contig 26610 bp, 11 predicted proteins | sample GraSluR3_MG_8_FD_207734 | JGI IMG/M metagenome (GOLD analysis project Ga0334896, IMG submission 207734) | Sludge microbial communities from methane-producing bioreactor in Wageningen University, Netherlands - Granular Sludge_27_06-R3 | ecosystem: Engineered > Bioreactor > Anaerobic >... | reverse complement strand
GTCCAGGCTTTTTACGTATACCTGTAAGACTTCATCGCCGTCCAGTTTTCCGCTGTTGGTAACGGGTATGGTGATTTTCACACCTTTGCCTGCTTTAACGTTTTGCCGGGACAGTTTGGCGTCTCCATAATCGAATGTGGTGTATGAAAGTCCGTAACCGAAGGCATAAAGGGGTTCTCCGCGGAAATACCTGTAGGTACGTCCCTCCATATCATAATTATCAAAATCGGGCAGCTGATCTGTAGATTTGTAGAATGTGACAGGCAATCTGCCGGCGGGATTGTAATCGCCAAAGAGAACATCGGCAACGGCCAGTCCGGCAGCCTGCCCTCCGTACCATGCCTGAAGAAGGGCATTGTATTGGGTTTCAATATCCCCGAATCCCATGGCGCTTCCGGAACAGTTCACCAGGATGACCGGTTTGCCGGTATTGTGCATGGCAGAAAGAAGTTCCTTCTGCACATCAGGAAGTTCAATTTTTGTGCGGTCTCCTCCGTTGAAGCCTTCATAGGAAACAGGCATTTCTTCGCCTTCCAGTCTGGAAGAAATTCCTCCGACGACGATGATTGCGTCCGCATCTTTTACTCTTTGGGCAAGCGCGTCGAACTCGGCAAGGTTCCTTTCGGAAAGGCTGAACGTAAGGAATGCAAAGCCCTGATCGCCTTTGGTATAGTCAATCTGAATGTTGTAGGTCTGTCCTTTGACTACCGGGAACGTTGTGGCAGGAGTGGAAGATCTGAACCATCCGAATCTTCTGGCTGGTTCTTTCTGCTCCGCTACGGTTCTTCCGTTAACAGTAAACTTAAAGGTATCGCTGCCAACGAGCGAGTAATACATGTTTCCGGAGAATGTGGCCACGAATTTGCCGGTAAGACGGGCCGAGATGTTGGTCTGGTTGACGTTGTCGGCAAAGCGATAATCTCCGAAAGTACGCATATTGACGGTTGTGTAATAACCGGAATTGGCAGGCGTACCGTCGAATTTTTGATTGTTGAAAAACTCTGCATAAAGACCTTTTCCGTCGTTGATGTCCGGCATGTGGTCGGTTGTAAGGTAGCGGTCCACCAGTTCGCAGGCCTTGTCATAGATGACTTCCGCTTCCGGAACGGCTTTTCTTATAGCATCTAAAATGGAGATCGTGTTTTCGGCAGTGGGAATGCCGTTGTAATTGCCGTTATGCATGGAAACGTTGTCAGCATTGGGTCCTACAACGGCAATTTTTTTCACGTCTTTGGGAAGCGGCAATATTCCGTCATTTTTCAAAAGGACCATGGATTCCCTGGCAGCTTTCAAAGCAAGTGCCGTGTTTTCAGGACTGCTCAGATTACTTTCATCCAGGTCTTTCCAGGGGAGCATGTCTTCAGGATCGAACATGCCGAGTTCAATGCGGGAGCGGAGGATCCGTGTAAGTGCCACATCCAGATCGGTTTCATTGATCAGTCCTTTCTCAAGACTTTCAATGAGGGCGGCATAACTTGTACCACACTCCAGATCGGTTCCGGCCAAAACAGCGGCAGCACTAGCTGAAGCTGCGTCCGGATGGGTTTCGTGCTGTCCTTTTGTATAGAAATTGTTAATGGCACTGCAGTCGGAAAGCACCAATGATTCATAGCCCCATTTGTTGCGAAGAATGTCCTGAAGCAACCTTTCGCTGCCACAGCATGGTTCGCCTTCATATCGGTTGTATGCACACATAACTTCCTGAACATTGCCTACCTGCACGATTTCCTTGAATGCGGGCAGGTAAGTCTCCCAAAGGTCTCTCTTTGATACAGATACATCAAATCTGTGCCGGAGAGGTTCGGGTCCGCTGTGAACGGCATAGTGCTTTACGCAGGCATGTGTCTTGAAATAGTCCTTATCATCACCTTGCATACCCTTGACGGTGGCTACACCCATAACACTTGCCAGGTAAGGATCTTCACCACTGGTCTCCTGTCCGCGGCCCCACCTCGGGTCCCGGAAAATATTGATATTGGGACACCAGAACGACAGGCCCTGATGCCAGATACCGCCCGTGGCTTCTGTCTTGCCGAATTCGTTATGGTCGGTTGTGTTCCAAACGGCACGTGCTTCGTCGGATACGGCAGTGTAGATCTCTTCTTGTTGCGCGGCATCAAATGTTGCCGCCAGTGCAATGCACTGAGGAAATACGGTTACATCGTCATAGCAAATGCCGTGGCATGCTTCATTCCACCAGTTGTAGGCGGGAATACCCAGGCGGTCAACGGATATGGAACCGTTCATCATGAGGCCGACCTTTTCTTCAGGAGTCAACAGTGAGAGCAGGTTCTCAACGCGTTCATCTACCGAGAGACGCGGATTTCTGAAAGGATACTCGTAACTCTTATTATTGCATGAAATAAGAGTAATAAGCGTAGCTGCGCAGGCTACAAATTTTAAAAGTTTCATTTATCAGGTATTTTAAGTTAAATCAGTTTTCTTCATAGTTGAAGCGTATTTCCTTAACAGGTCGGGCAGGGTCGTTTGTGGTCAAAAAAACATTGAAAGTTTTCTTTGTTGATTCGGCTCTGATTTTAATTTTTTCGCCGGGACGGATCACATCGCCTTTCCGGATATTGATATTTATATCGCTTTCTTTTTCTACGGCACGAATTAGAAGATTAACACTACCCCTGTTCTCTATTGTGAAATGTCCTTCAAAATTGCGTTTCAGGACTCTTTTCTTCAGTGTGGCCAGGGAAGGAGAAACCACCATATCCGGAATAGCGGATTCATTCTTGTCAAAACGATCCGTGCAAATACAGGAAGCGGATAGTTGAAAAGGTGAACGAACACCATTTACCAGGATCTCGATTACTTCCTTTTTTATACCGTAGCTATCCGGATCATCAGGTATACGAAAGGCAATTTCAATGTCTGTGATTTCACCGGGAGCAATGGTACAGGGGTGTTTTATTGTTACAATTGAAGAAGTTCTGTATGGACGGGCAATAATTTGAACCGTATCGGAAGAATTATTGAGCAGGAAGATATTTTTTGATGCAGTTCCTCCAAGAGGGATGTACCCCATCTTTATCTTATCCGATGTAGCCAGTAGATTGTCTGTAATTCTGTACCGAAATTGTTCTTCAAAATTTCGTTCATTCGGGATCACGTTGGCTGTAATGCTCAGTTTCACAATAAATTTACCTTCATGTGAATAGATATCTACATACCTGTAGACTTTACCTTTCTCTCCGGCCGGATTGAAGCTGATTATAATCTCACCCGCTTCATGGCTTTCATACGTTTCCTGTGTAAATAGCGCTTTTATACAACTACAGCTGGGTGAATTACGTCCGAATCTTAACGGATCGGATGATGTGTTCACGAACATGAATGTTTGAAACACAGAACCGTCAGCTTCCCTGATTGTACCCAAATCCTGCGAAATTGCTTCAAATCTGAGCGAAGAGGAATTACTTTGCCCGTACAGATCAGGAAAGAAAAACAGACAAGCAAGTATGCAATAAACGGTTTTATCCACGTAAACAAACATAGAATAAAATGGGACTGCAGGCAATAATATGAACCCTTATCAGAAGAAATGGTCTTATTTTGATATATGTAGTTATATGCTTATTTCAAGAAGCCTATTCCTCCATTCTCAGATTTTTTACAAATGCAGAAGGTGAAATGTTGAATTGTTTGTGGAAACTGGTAGTGAAGTAGGATGGGGAAGAAAACCCTACCAGGTACGCTACTTCGTTTACTCTGTATTCTTGTGTTGATAACATTTCAGCGGCCTTTTTCAATCTGCATATGCGAATGTATTCATTGGTGTTTAATCCGGTATTGGCTTTTATTTTCCTGTAAAGTGTAGATTTACTAGTGCCTATCAGTTGGGTGAGTGTGTCAATTCCCAGATCTTGTTCTGCCATATGTTTCATGATTGTTTCATGTAGCTTGTCCATGAACGCTTTTTCAACGTTGTTGAATGAAACACTGTTAAAGTGTGACAAAGGTGAATTGGCGAATTGTTTGTAGGCAATTTCCTTGTTTTTGAAAAGATTGGAGATGTTGGCCATTAGAAGCTCAATAGCAAAAGGCTTTTCTATGTAGCCGTCTGCTCCCACCTGCAGTGTTTCAATGCGAGTTTCAACTCCTACGGCGGCTGTCAGAAGAATAACGGGAATGTGACTGTATTCGATGTCGTTTTTAATGAAGTTGCACAATTGACATCCGTCCATAATAGGCATCATCAGATCGGTAACAACCAGATCCACTTTTTGCTCCTTAATGATTTTCATTCCTTCTTCACCGTTTGAAGCAGTTAAGACATTGTATTCTGTAGAAAGTTCCTTGCTGAGGTAACGTCTCATTTCAGCGGCATCTTCTACGATCAGAATCGTATGTTTGCTACTATCAGAATCGGGATCTGTTAAATTGTCTTCTGCAAAATCCTGATCGGGTTCTTTAATAAAAGACGGCTGATCAAGAGGTAATTCAAGAACAAAAGAATTGTTGTCTTTAACTTCAGGATCCAAAATCAGGGTGCCTTTGTGAAGATTCGTAAGGGTTCTTGCATAAGGCAGCCCCAGGCCGGTGCCGTTGCTTCCCTTAAGTTGAGCACTTACGGTTCTGATCTGGTAGAATGGAGTGAAAATTTTCTCTCTTTCATTTTGAGGTATAAGGTCTCCGTCGTTGGTGACACGGATCACCACATTCTGTTTATTCTCATCTACAGTGAGTGATAATTCAATGCTGTTTTTGCAGTATTTGATAGCGTTCGACAGTAAGTTGCTTACAATTTTTTTAACGATTTCAGCCGAGCACATCATCATGACCAGTTGATCGGGAATGTTGACTGTATATGAAATATGCTGTTCTTTTGCGGCTTTGGCAAAGTATTCACAAGTTTTTCTGACGATTGCGCAGATGTCTTCTTTCAGAAAGTTTACCGTGATCTGGTTTCTTTCCATCTTTCTTATATCCAGAAGTTGGTTGGTAAGTTCCAAAAGCCTGTTGGTATTGGCCTTAATGGTCATCATGTCGTCCTTTGATGCTTCTGTATACTCCTTCTGCATGATTATTTTTTCTACAGGCATTTTAATAAGAGACAAAGGTGTACGTATTTCATGCGTGATATTTGTGAAGAAGTTGATCTTTGCATCGTATATCTCTTTCTGTTTCAAAGCTTCCATTTGCTCTAGTTTGCTTGTTTCTTCAATGCTTCTTTTCTTGAATAGGAGGATAAGAAAAAATGCACCAATGGCTGCAATCAAGAGGAAATAAAATATATATGCGCACAAAGATTTGTGTATTGGCGGTATTACTCTTATTGATAAACTTTTTTGAGATTCCGGAGAGACACTTCCCAATACTTTTACACTGAAGTGATAGTGTCCGGGATTCATGTCAGTAAACACGATCGTGTTGTCTGCAGATACTTTTTGCAGGGATTTTCTCCTTCCGCTGGTGAGAGTATATTCGTACAGGGGAGTACATATGTTGGAATAATAAAGGGCAGAGAACGAAATTGACAGATATGCCGCATCTGCATGCCTGATACTGATCTTATCAGATGTGATTGCAGACTTTCCGTCAGTATTGGTTACGTTAAAACTTTTCTCGGTACCGGTGTGTATGTCCTGAATATAGAGTGGGGCAGTAGTGATGGGATCTTTCAGATTGGCCGGGTTGAAGGTGATCATCCCGTTTGTTGTTCCCAGGCATATCTGACCCGATGGGTACTGGTAGCAGGATCCGTATGAAAATTGGTTTCCCACTACACCATTGTTATCCAAATAGACTTTCAGAACTGAATCTTTTTGCGGGTCTACTGTAGCCAGGCCTTTTGTGGTGGAAACCCACAACAATCCTTTCTGATCCTGCGTGACTGCACATGCAATATTTGAAGGAAGGCCGTCGTTACGGGAAATATGTGTAAACGAAATTCCTCCTTCCAGTGGTGTTTTGCACAATCCTCCCCCTTCAGTTGCTACCCATAATGTGTGTGTTGAATCTTCAAAAAAATACGTTATGTAGTTGGATTGAAGTCCCTTATTTGTTCCGGACTGGATACTTTCAAAATTCATCAGACCGTCTTTGCTGTAAAAGATGCCCGCGCCATATGTTCCTACCCAGACAGTTCCAAAACTGTCCTGGTACATTGTGTGGATGAAATGGTGACCGGGGCCTTCAATAAATTCAAAGCTGTCTGTAGTCCTTTCATAGAGGAACAATCCGTTGGTTGTCCCTATCAATATGTTATTTTCCCGGGTTTTTAATATACATACACATTGATCAGACGGAAGTCCGGGATGCTTCTCAATTTTTTCAGAATCAGGATAGTAAATATAGAGTCCTTTGTTATATGATGCAATCCAAAGCTTGTCCTCTTCCTGTAGTAAACCGTGGATGTTCAGATTGGTTGGAAATCCTTTCTTGTTTGAGTACCACACCGACCTTCTGTCTTTAAAGATCAGTTTGTTGAGATTCCCGTCTTCAGTTCCTATCCAGAGATCTCCGTTTTGGTCAGGTGTTAATGCATGTACAAGTTTTCCATAAAAGGTCCCTTCATAACCCGTATAAAAGATTTGGCCAAAACTGTTTTTTCTGTTATGCCAAAGATTCAGACCTCCATAGTAGGTCCCCATCCAAACGTTTCCTTCGTTATCCTGCAGCATGCTTATAACATTGGTGTTGCTCAAAGCATTTCTTGCCGAGTCGTTGATAAAGGAAACGGATCCGTTGTGATGATCATAAACAATCAATCCGTCTAGTGTGCCAATCCAGTATTCAGAATCGGTTCTGGGTAAAAGACAATTGATCGGATGGCCTGCATTGATCAGATATTGACTGTCTCCGCTTTCAATATTTAATCTTATCAGATCATTGGTGTTGGTCGAAACAAGGAGGTATTTCTCGTTTATGGGTTTAATATGAACGGGATAAATTGCTGAATTGCTTGTTGTTTCCGTATTCAGGGGAAACACTTCAAAATAATCGGTATCAGGATTATAACGACGAATATCTCCCTGATAAGTTGTGAACCATATATAACCTTCTTCATCTACGCAAGAATGCAGTGCGTTGAAATGTCTTTCGGACGAATACCGTACAAATTCGCCGGTACTTCTATCCAACTTATAAATAGAACCGGAAGATACGAACCATACGTTGTTGTCCTTGTCAACATTGATGTCAAAAAAACGTTGTCCTTCAAGTTCCTTAAAGCTGGTTACCTCCGATGTGTACAGATTGTAATAGCCGGTTCCGTTTGTCGAGCAACACCATAACATTCCGTCGTGGTCTTCGCATAATGAAAAAGTCATTCCGTTTATGCAGCTCTTGAGACTTGGATTTTCAAGAACAGTAAAATCCTGACCGTTAAAACGACAGATCCCGTCTTTTGTTCCGAACCACAGAAATCCGAAATGGTCCTGGACAGTACACGTAACAGTGTTGTTCGGCAAACCGTCATCACTCTTGTAATGTTTAAAATAATATTGCCCGTTCCCAATTGCATTTGTAGTTATTGCACATATGAGAAAAGCTGTCAGAATGAATTGTTTCATATACAATATGACCTGAAATTATAAATTACGAAGATACTCATACTTGTATAAAGAAATCATCCAAATACTTTCAAAATTGACTCTTAAAATATCACTATTACTTCTTTTGTAAATATACCGGACAAAACAGGCCGGGAAAAGGGAGAATATTTCATTATCGTTCACATGCTTTGACTTTTGATTCATTGATCGGGAGAAAGGAAATGAAAGGCTCTTTATGGGAGATTAGCAAATCAATATGACCCCATTTTATAATTATGTTCATAGATTGATAAATACCTTTAAAATTGAAACCAATTTAACCAAATTACTTATTTTTTAACCTATTATCTAATTTATGACAAAGCAATTATTATTTGTAGTAAAAATCGTCTTGATTTTTGCCGCATGCCTGACGGGAATAAACTCATATGCCCAGTCACGTGCTGTAAGCGGTAAAGTCATCGATGCTTCAGGTGCTCCAATTGCCGGAGCATCAGTCATTGTCGTTGGTAATGAAAGTATTTATACAGTTACCGACTTAGATGGAAACTTTGCGCTGGAGGTTCCCGCGGGAGCCAATCTGAACGTATCTTTCATCGGTTATCAACAGCAGGTTGTTCCCATAGGCAACCGAACTGTTTTTGAGATCACATTGATTGAGGATACAGAAGTCCTTGAAGAGGTTGTGGTTGTCGGTTATGGCGTCCAGAGAAAAAGCGACGTTACCGGTTCTGTTTCATCTGTCAAGGCGGAGGATCTAACCAACCGCTCTACCTCAGATGCTGCAAATGCATTGCAGGGTAAGGCAGCGGGTGTTCAGATTCTGAACTATTCCGCAGCTCCCGGTGCAGGCTCACAAATCCGGGTACGCGGGTATTCTTCCAATTCATCCTCAGGCCTGGGGCCACTGCTTATTGTTGATGGTCTTCAGGTAGACAACATTCAGTATCTGGACCCCCAGATGATCGAATCCATGGAGGTTCTGAAGGATGCGGCATCAGCTGCCATTTATGGTGCCCAGGCAGGTAACGGAGTGGTGCTGATCACTACCAAGACCGGCAAAAAAGAAATGGGTGCCGGTCAGGTCTTCTATAATTTCCAGAATGTATGGAATTCACTGGGAAAGGCGCCTGAAATAATGAATGCAGCGCAGTATATTGATTATAAAATTGCTGAAGGTGTTCTTACTCAGCAACGTCTTAATGAACTTGGATATGACGGTACAGATACCAATTGGGCTAAGGAGGTATTTACTACCAGTCTGACCAAACGTCATACCGTTGGTTTTATGGGAGGAAATAACCGGGGTCAGTATTATACTGCACTCAGCTATGTCAATGACGACGGTATAGTAAAGGGAGACAAGGATGTTTATGAACGTCTTTCTGCCCAGATCAACGCCGATTATAAGATCAAGGATTGGCTTACAGTCGGGACAAACACTTCTATTGAAAAGTGGAAAACCAGATCGGTCAGCCAGCACACTGAGTATGGATCCTTCATGATGGGAACACTGACACAGGACCCTCTTACACCTGTATATTTTCCTACTTATAATGACCTTACCCAGGATTTGAAGAATCACTATGATGCCGGAGACAATATCCTTGGTGATGAAAACGGATTTTATGCCGTTTCAAGGTACGCAGAGACTGACTCGGGTCACCCGTTCGTACAGAGAGATAAAGAAGACGTTGAGAATCAAGGAATAAGTATACGTGGTACGCTGTTCGCCAACTTAACTCCCATCAAGGGTCTGACGATCACCTCTAGGTTTGGATACCGGATTTATCAGAGTTATTACACCAGGTATGCCCCTCCGTATTATGCCAACTCAATGGCTTATAAAACAAATTACGATATCCAGGCAAGAGCGAACCACGGATACTACTACCAGTGGGAAAATTTCGCCAACTATTCTTTCAATGTCCAGAAGAATACATTCACCCTCATGGGAGGTATGTCTTATATCCAGAACAACTCTTTTGGTGTCGATGGAACGGGTTCCGGTCCTGATCCTCTTCAGGGATATGCTCCTAACTTCCGCTATTTGTCTTATCTGAACAATAATCCGGAAACATCAAAAAATGTGACCAGTTCTCCCGGAGTATCCGCCAATCTTTCCTACTTCGGACGTATCCACTGGAATTATGCAGACAAGTACAATATCCAGGTAAACTTTCGTGCAGATGCGTATGATTCATCAAAACTTCCAATAGATGCCCGCTGGGGATACTTCCCTTCAGTATCGGCAGGTTGGGTGCTTACCAATGAATCATTCATGCAAGGGATCAGCAAAGAGGCGCTCTCCTTTCTTAAGATCCGTGGATCCTGGGGTGTGAACGGAAATATTGCCGTATTGAGCAATTATCCTTATGCAACTACCATTTCCTACAATGCCAACTATTATCAGTTTGATCCCGCCTCTCCTAATGTATCTTACGGATCCAGTCCCTCCGGACTTGCAAATCCCAACCTTACGTGGGAAACTTCTGTTCAATGGAATGTTGGTTTGGAGGCACGTTTCCTGAACGACCGGCTTTCTCTGGGAGTTGACTATTACGAAAAGACTACCAAGGACCTTCTTGTCAGCATTTCTCCAGTTGCCGAGGTGGGAGTGGGATCTTCCACCATCAATGCCGGAGAGGTTGAGAACAAAGGGGTCGAGCTTGAACTGGAATGGAAAGATTCCAGAGGAGACTTCAGTTATTCTGTCAATGCAAACATGGCATACCTTAATAATAAGGTGACATTTCTTGATCCCACCATTTCCAGGATTACGGGTATGTCAGCACCTCAGGGGTATGAGACCTTCTCAGCGTTCGAGGTGGGATACCCGGTTTGGTATATGAGAGGTTATCAATACGAAGGGGTGGATAGCGCAACAGGTAAACCGATTATAGCAGATCTGAACGGGGATGGTCAAATTAATAACCTTGACCATACCATGATTGGTTGCGGTATTCCTGATCTGACTTATGGTCTGACCATCAAACTTGCATGGAAGGGTATTGACTTTACATTATTCGGTACAGGAACTTATGGTAATGAGATCTTTGCCATACATCATAGAACTGACCGTCTTTTCTACAACTCACTGGAGTACTTCCACAAGAATGCCTGGACAGAATCCAATAAAAATGCTTCCATGCCAAGTGCTATCAGTGTGGCTACTGACGCACAATTCTGGGGCTCAAGTGCCTCGATATTCGACGGATCATACTTCAAGATCAAACAGATCCAGCTAGGTTATACGCTTCCCCGGAATTGGACCAAAAAGATATTGGTCAGCAACCTGAGGATCTATGCTTCTCTGGATGATTATTTCACCTTCTCAAAGTATCCCGGTATGGATCCAGAAACAGCACACTCAGGAGCTGCCAATTCCATGGGATACGATAAGGGGTCCTATCCTACCAGGAAGAAAGCTGTTATAGGTATAAACATTGCATTCTAATAACCCAATTTAGATTATTATGAAAAAATATATCATTCCCATTTTGTTACTGACCTTAGGTTTGAGTTCTTGTGAGAAACTCCTTGAGATCGATCAGAAGGGAGTCATTTCTACGGACTCCTTCTACCAAACCGATGCAGATGCCGAATCTGCGTTGGTTGCTGCGTACGAGAATGCGAGTTATGGATTAGTCAGACATAATGATTATATCTACTCTCCGTACAATGCATTGCTTACTTACCCGTCGGACGATATTTACGCTGCCGGAGCCTTTTACGGTGACAACGATTTTCTTGCGGCTCTGACGGAGTTCCGTTACGATATAAACAACCAGGCCATTAGTAATCAATACAAAGGTTTTTATAAAGTGATCTACGGGGCAAACCTGGTAATTGATAATTTTGAATATGGCACAAGCGCCGTTAAGGACAGGTGTATTTCAGAAGCAAGGGTTCTTCGTGCTTTCAGTCACATGATGCTTGCCATTCTATGGGGCACTCCCCCCATAGTTGATCATGTACTGACCGGTGCGGATCGTCCCGGAAATTCCGCCAGTCAGGAAGAAGTTCTCAGATGGGCTGCCGCCGAGTGTATTGACGCTGCCAAATATCTTGATGAAAGACAAAGCACAGGAGACAAACCCGGAGCTGTCAAGATCACCAAAGGCGCCGCCTATGCCTTTGCCGGTAAGGCACTTATGTTTGCTAAAGATTACTCGGCCGCTAAGACTGAATTGAAAAAAGTAATTTCTTCAGGCAAGTATGCCCTTGTTCCCGGCAACAGGATTGGAGAGAATTTCCATGTTCCAGGTGACGGCAATGAAGAAAAAATCTTTGAATTAAACCACGTGTACAATTCCAACATTGGGACCTGGAGTGGTCGTATTCAGCGTTCCACCTGGATGCAGATAAATCTTTGGAACTGGCGTGCCGACAGATTGGGAGGCACCCCAACCCACCTCTTTGGCGGAGGCTGGGGAATGATCCATCCTACTGCTGCATTTGCAGAAGCACTCATAGCCAATGACGGTCTTGATTCGTACCGCCGCAAGGCATGGCTCTTGACTTATGATGAGGTTCTTTATGATATGCCTTATCTTAGCGATAGTGATAATCCCACTCGTGAGGATAAGGAGAAAGATCCACGTCGCGGGATAGTAGAACCTGTGGGTCTGTATGGATGTGAAGGTTATTTCCATCTTAAAATGATTGCTCATGCAGATGATGTCATAGAGGGGTCGTATTCTGACGTTAACTTTTTGATTATGAGGTATGCAGAGGTGCTTCTGATGTATGCCGAATGTTGTGCCCAGACAAACGATAACGATGGACTCCAATATCTGAACATGGTGCAGCAGAGAGCAGGTTCTCAAACCATAAGTACCGCCCTTACTCTTGATGCGGTTAAGAAGGAGAAACAGTTTGAGATGTGGATGGAAGGTTGTCGTTTCATAGACCTGCTACGTTGGGGCGAAGCAGCAGCTAAACTTGCCAGTAACGGGGATAGCATTCCTACGTTCAAAGATAAATTTGCCACTGAAAGCAGCGGCAAGCACGAAGGCTTCGTTGACTGGTCAGCTTCGAATGTGAACCAGGGAAAGGAACACGGATTCAAAACCGGAAAACATGAGCTTTATCCTTTTCCTTTCAGCGAAATATCAATCAATGAAAATATAGTACAGAATCCAGGATGGTAATTTTAGTTTTAAGTTTAGGTTTAGATTTTGGGTCTTGATTCATTTTGATTTTGTGCGGGAGTGGATCCCATAACCGGGATCCACTCTGTTTTTATCTTTATTAACGTTGCTAAAACAACAAAAAAACAATATTGTTAAATGAGATCATTATTCTTTTCTATCACAGCCGTTTCATTTTTATTGCTGGCGGCCTGTAATTCCAATTCGAAATCTGAAGGTAAAGTTCCCGAAATCATTCAGCCTGGAGAGCAGGCTCCGTTTGCCAATCCGGGACAAAGGAATTTTGGCGGATTCCAGCGAAGAGATACGACAGGTAAAGCCCCGGCTCCCCGTCCACGATTTCAGATGCCTGAAGCCAAAACGGTTCATTTTAACGATCTGGTAATGAGCGATCCGTTCATATATCCTCATCCCGAAACCCAAACCTATTACCTTACCAGTTCGGGCGGATGGATGTATAAAAGCAATGATCTTAAGATGTGGACCGGTCCTTATAAAATTATTGACATCACGGGACTTTGGCTGGAGAAAGCCGGATTTGCGGCAGCAGCAGAAATACACAGAATTGGAGATTCTTTTTACTATGCCGGAACATGGAGTGACCATAGTGATTTGATTGAGCAGGTCCCCAGAAGGTACAATGTGCCTCACAACCAAACCTATCTGCTCAGGGCAGATAATCCTGAAGGTCCTTATACTAGTTTTGCCATAGAGCCGGGTTATGATTACCAGCCTCGTGAATGGGATTGTATAGACGGAACGCTTTATGAAGAGGACGGGAAAATCTATATGATCTTTGTACACGAATGGACACAGCTCATTGATGGTACTATGGATTACATTGAACTTGCTCCGGATCTGAGTTACACTGTTTCTGAGAAACCCGTTACCATGTTCCGGGCCACGGAGGCCCCCTGGGCTATGGAAATGAACTCCATAGGCGAGGCTACATTTGGTTTGAAAATGCCGGGTTGGGTAACAGACGGGCCTCAAATGTTCCGTACGCAAACCGGAAAGCTTGGAATGCTCTGGTCCAGCTGGGGTAAGGAAAGGTATGTCCAGGGAATAGCGTATTCGGAATCCGGTACCATTGCAGGTCCCTGGGTGCAGGAAAAAGAGCCGTTCCTGTCCAACAATTCCGGACACGGGATGTTGTTCAAAACATTTGAGGGAAAACTCATATTCCTGGTTCATCACGCAGAAGAAAACGGACCCAGGAAACCGCAATACTGGAACGTGGATGATTCCGGTGACAAACTTGTTTTAGGTAACCGTATAAATATTTGATCTTATGAAAAGATTGTTTTTAGTTCTTTCTTTCTTTTTTATAGTTCTTCTGGCCAATGCACAAGATAAAAAATTCCATATTTTTCTGTGTTTTGGACAGTCTAACATGGAAGGAGCTGCCAGAATTGAAGCTCAGGATACAGTGAATGTAAGCGAACGTTTCCTGATGATGGCGGCGGTGGATGATCCGTCCCGTAATCGTGTGAAAGGAGAATGGTATAGAGCAGTCCCGCCTCTTTGTAGAGAAAACACAGGACTTACTCCTGTAGATTATTTCGGCCGTACTTTGGCAGAACAGCTTCCGGAAGATCATACTATAGGTGTTATAAATGTTTCTATTGGCGGGTGCAAGATAGAAGCGTTCATGAAAGATAGTATTTCAGAATACGCAAAAACGGCCCCGGAATGGATGATACCAATGCTCAGGGCATATGACAACGATCCCTATAAGTGGCTGGTTGATCTTGCCAGAAGAGCACAGAAAGACGGAGTTATTTCGGGGATCCTGCTTCATCAGGGTGAGTCGAACATAGGCGAAGAGGATTGGCCTCTCAAAGTAAAAAGTGTATATGAGAATCTCCTTGAAGATCTGGATCTGAAAGCAGAACAGGTTCCTCTGATTGCCGGCGAAGTAGTAAATGCTGACAGGGGAGGAAGGTCTGCAAGCATGAACCGCATTATTGACAAGCTGCCGGAAACCATTCCCACGTCTCATGTGGTATCATCAAGTGGTTGCACCCAGTTTTTTGACCAGATACATTTTGATGCTGCAGGATATCGTGAAATGGGCAGGCGTTATGCAGCTGTTATGCTCCCTCTTATGGGATACGAAGCTCCGGTTTCCCGTATGTATCATGTTCCAGTAGAATCTCCCATCATCCATCGTTTTGGAGGTGGTGTGACATTCAATATCAGAGCCCCTCGTGCTCACTCTGTTTTTCTGTCTTCTCAGTTTCTTTCTGAGAATGTCACTTTGACAATGAACAAAGAGGGAATCTGGAGTGTAACTCTTAGGGTAGAAGATCCGGATATTTATCCATACAATTTCATAGTAGACGGTGTTACAGTATCTGATCCGTCCAACACCGATATTTTCCCCAATGAAGGATTTAAGGCCAGCTTGCTTACCATTCCCGATCAAAAGGCATTGTATCACATCAACGATGTGCCTCACGGACGTGTAACATATTGTACGTATAAATCCGAAGTTCTTGATATGAACCGTCCTGTAGTGATCTACACTCCTGCTGAATATGAAGACGGAGAGAAATCTTATCCTGTTTTTTATCTGATCAGCGGCACAACCGATACAGAGGAAACATGGTTCAAAGTGGGCAGGGTTAATACAATTCTGGACAATCTCATTGCGCAGGGAAAAGCGAAACCCATGATCGTTGTGATGCCTTACGGTAATATGATGAACGGGACGCCTATGCCATCTTCTTTGCAGGCGGCCGAAATGTATAAAGTGTTTGCAAATGAAATGACCGAATGCATTATTCCGTTTATAGAAAAGGAATTCCGAACTTTAAAGGGACGTGAAAACAGGGCTATTGCAGGTTTTTCAAGAGGCGGCGGTCAATCACTTTTCACGGCTTTTTCACATATAGACAAATTCGCCTGGGTATGTTCCTACAGCGCATACCTTACTCCTGAAGTAATGGACATATATTTCCCGTCTTTCACTACTGCTGCTCATGAGATCAACACTCAAATGAAACTGATCTGGTTCGGTATTGGCTCGGAAGATTTTCTATTCAAGGACGTTGTTAAAAATAGAGAATACTTTGACACTCTGGGAATTGAATATAAAGGAATAACCACGACAGGTGGTCATACCTGGATGAACGCCAGAACATATCTTGCCACCACATTGCAAATGTTTTTTAAATAAATTCTACCACCAAAACATCAATTATGAGACATCCAATTTTACTATCGATCTTTCTGCTGTTATCCGCTTTCGCTTTGAAAGCATACGGGCAGAATCTTCAAATCAATGATCTGGAATATTTTGAGGATACAGGCATTAATGTACTGGTCTACAGTAACAATTATGCCGGTATGTTCTGCGACGAAAAGACAGCAGCTATAGAATTGATACTAAGAGGCGAGAGAATAAGTACCGGTGGAGGTATCCGGCTTATGAACACTCCGGAACAATGGGATATTTTCCCGGATCTTGTCAACAGGACCGTCAATCGTGCCGACAACTCTATTGAATTGGAGCTTAAATACAATGATTATGATTTTACATCCCGAATCAAAGTTACCTCTTACGGGAAAGGTGTAAGGTTGGTTGTTTATCTTGACAAACCTGTTCCAGAGAAGTTGGTTGGCCGTGCCGGCCTCAACTGGGAATTTTTTCCTGCCTCCTTTTTTGGAAAAACGTATATGATGGACGGTAAACCGGGTATTTTGCCCTGGTATCCTGCCGACAATACCCATATGCTTCCCCGGAGTGAAAAAATTGAACAGTTCTACGGACTTTCCACGTTCGATGACAGAGGCCGGGACGAATTCATTGTCCCTCATCCCTTTTCCAAAGGAAATTCACTGGTTTTCGCTCCCGAAGATCCCGATTTGCGCGTATGTATTTCTTCCGAGTCGGAGATCAATCTCTTTGACGGGAGAAATCTTGCCCAGAATGGCACATTCGTAGTCCGTTCATTCCTTCCCGGAAATAAAACAGGCAAGGTTCTTGAATGGTTTATAGAGCCTTCCTATGATCCAAATTGGGTAAGAGAACCAAATATCGGGTTCTCACAGATCGGTTATACTCCGGCCCAAAAGAAAGTTGCTGTTGCTGAACTTGATAAGAATGCAGCTCCGGTGGAGATGGCAGACATCATCCGCGTTTCCGAAAAGGGAGAAGAAACAGTGGTCTGTAAGGCAGAGGTCAAACCATGGGGAGTATATAACCACAGGTATAACTATGCTACTATAGATTTTAGCGAAGTACGGGAGCCGGGCCTTTATTGTATAAAGTTAGGAGAAAGCAAGACAAATGTCTTCCCTGTCAACAAGGATGTATACCAGAGCAAATGGCATTTATCTATGGATGTATTCCTTCCGGTTCATATGGACCATATGGAAGTCAATGAAGGGTATCGCACATGGCACGGAAGGTCTCATATGGACGATGCACTTCAGGCTCCGGTGAATTACGAACAGTTTGACGGATACAGGCAGGGGCCTGTTACCCATACAAAATATGAATCATGGGAACATATTCCGGGACTTGCTGTAGGTGGCTGGTTTGATGCCGGTGACTATGATATTCAGAGCAGAACGGTAGTTTCCATGACTTCTGACCTCGTCTCTTTGTGGGATATGTTCCAACCCCTAAGAGACCAGACGTTTATTGACCAAAAAACCCAATTTGTAGACATTCACCGCCCCGACGGTACTCCTGATGTAATCCAGCAGATTAAGCATGGCGTACTCAACATCAACGCTCAGGTCGAGAACATTGGTTTTGTTGCACAGGGGATTGTCCAGGGCAATATGTATCAGTACCATCACCTGGGAGACGCTGTCACGATTACTGACGGTCTGGTATATAATCCATCCCTGGATCCCTACGAAACGGATGGCCGGACATCAGGGACCCGCGATGACAGGTTGGTCTTTACCGGAAATTTCAGTCCGGCCGGCACCATGTCCAACGTAGCTTCACTGGCATCCGCAGCCAGAGTGCTCAAACCTTATTATCCGGAGCTTGCGGAAAGATCTCTTAAAAATGCTTTGATGCTATGGGATAAGTACTTTGAAGGTGCTGATCCGGCTAACGCAGATAATCGCAGAATGAGATGGTTCCGTGGAGACAGCAGAATCAGTGCTGCAGTTGAACTCTGGAAAACCACCGGAGAAACAAGCTATAAAGATTTCTTTGAAGAGGCTGTTATCAAAGAAATGGAACCTGTAGAAATGAATTTTCCGGGTGCCCCATCCGGAAAATACTACAACCTGGGGACGGCTTTGAGCATCTATCCTCTGATGGGTAAAGATTTTCAGGACAAGGTTAAGGAGATCATTCCTGAATATGTTGCATCTATCAAAGAGAACAGTTCACAGACTCCTTACGGTGTTCCCATCTCCGGACGTGGATGGGGTGGTAATGACCAGGTTATCCGTTGGGCATACAATAATTACCTTGTATGGAAATTCTTCCCGGAAATGATCGATCCCGAACTGGTTTTATTGGGATTGCACTATCTCTTCGGTTGTCATCCTTACTCAAATGTTTCGTTCATTACATCTGTAGGGGTGAATACCAAAAAAGTCGCTTACGGCAGCAACCGGGCTGACTATACAGTGATCCCCGGTGGAGTTGTCCCCGGCCTTCTTCTGTTGGCACCGGATTACATGGAGAACAAGGATGATTATCCGTTCCTGTGGGGAGAGAATGAATGTTGTACCAATTCGATCCCGAATTTCGTGATGCTTTCACTTGCCGCCGAAGAAGTTGCTGCTGCAATGAACAAATAAGATCTTTACTAACAATATATAGTACCAATAATGATAAAAAGAATAATTCAAAGAGCTTTCATGACAATGGCAGTTGCATTGTGTTCTGTTTCTGCCCTTGCCCAAGGCAATACTTTTTGCAATCCGGTAGACCTTTTGGCCGGAAACCAGAGGGCCAGCCGGGGCGGAGAGCCGGTTGTGCTGATCTATCAGGACGATTACTACCTGTTTGTTACAGGAACAAGGGGATATTGGTATTCTCCTGATTTTCTGGACTGGACCTACGTGGATTCACCCACTTTTCCTGGCGGAGTCATATCTGTAATTGAGAAAGACGGCATTCTTTATGCCTGTTCTATGAATAACAAAAATGTTTACAAATGCGAAGAACCAAAGAAAGGGGAGTGGACACTAACTGCGACTCTTGACAGTGACCGATACGGTGACGCAAATATGTTTCTTGACGATGACGGAAGGCTTTATCTGTTTTATGGCTGGTCACAGATTATGCCGTTTAAGGTAGTGGAACTGGATGTAGACACGTTTAAGGAAATTGATGGTCCCCGTGTGCTTTTCTTTGGAGATTACAAGAATCACGGATTCGAGAACAGGAGGAATGAAGATGTGATCTTTTCCATCTTTAATGGCAGAAGAGACTATTTTGAAGAGGAATTCCCATGGATCGAAGGACCATGGGTAACCAAGCACCGGGGCAAGTATTACTTGCAGTATGCAGCCATCGGGCTTGAATTCCTTTCTTATTCACATGGTGTATATGTGTCAGACAATCCCATGGGGCCTTACGAATATTCCGAGCACAACCCCCTGACATTCAAAACTACAGGTTTTGCCGTAGGGGCAGGACACGGAAGTACGTTCCACGACAAGAACGGTCAGCTATGGACAATTTGTATGATCCCTGCCTGGTATGCCGGTAACGGCGGTGCTGAACTGGCCATCTATCCTACGGCAGTCGATGATGACAGGGTCATGTATTCCAACACGGCTTACGGGGACTATCCCCAGTACTGGCCCGGGACCAGAACAGATGCCGTTGACAACAACCTGACCGGATGGCTTCTTCTTTCCCACAAAAAACGTCTTGAAGTTTCATCGACTTTTGAGGATTTTATTCCTGCCAATGCCGTTGATGAGAATTTCATGACATGTTGGTCCGCCCTGACAGGAGACCCCGGTGAATACCTGACTGTTGATCTTGGAAAAGTCAGCGAGATCTATGCGATTCAGTGCAATTTTGATCACATTGGTTCAAAAGTGAGTGTAGGACGCGGATTCAGACCGTCACCCGCTCCGGATCGTTATCAGTGTTATACGGTAGAAGTTTCTAACGACAATGCTACGTGGGCCACTGTGATTGACAAGAGCGACAACAAGTTTGATCTCAGACACGATTATACTGAACTCAGCAAACCTGTTAAGGCAAGATACGTTAAGATTACCAATGTGGCCACTCACGATGAGGCCAAATTTGCTGTTAAGGATTTGCGTATTTTCGGCAATCCCGATGTTGTTGAAAGTGTTAAGGTTACAGATTTTAAAGCGGTCCGGAACCAGGCTGACCGCAGGGAGGCAACCCTTCTATGGGAACCGGTCAAAGGGGCTGATGGTTATGTGGTTCGTTACGGCATTGAACCGGATAAGCTTTACAACAGCTATATGGTTTACGACACCAATTTCCTCACGATCCACAGTCTGAATACATCTCCTGAATATTATTACGAAATAGAGGCTTTTGACTCAGGTCTTGATTACTATAAGGAAATATCCGAGATCGTAAATGGTACAGGTGCCGAGATTGAACTTACGAAGATCAAACCCGGAGAACGTCCTGCCTGGGGATGGGGAGGAGCAGACGTCCCGCATCTGATGATCCATCAGGGTCAAAATGATTATGTATTTGAAGACATAGAACCTGGTTATAATTATACACTCAGACATTCTTACGGACCCGTTCTCTGGCAGGGTGAACTAACCGAAAAAGAACTCATTGGCGACAGCACCCAGCCCACAGTTACGGTTAATCTGACCGAACTTGGTGTAGGGACCAGAATTACGGGTATGCTTGAACTCAGGATCTACCCCGGAAAAGAAAAAGGAAAGATCGTGGTCACTACCAATTACAACCGAAGAATGTCCTTTGCCCCGTCACCCGTTGTGAATGAAGATAACACCGTAACCTTCAATCTGAATTCGCCCAATGCAAAGAACGTTCAGATCAATGCCCAGTTTGCCGAGAGACAGAACATGGACAAAAATGCGGACGGGATATGGACCATCACACTGGGCCCTGTGGCAGCTGATATCTATCCTTACAGTTTCATAGTTGACGGGGTAACCATCATGGATCCTCAGAATCCTGAATGGTTCCCCAATGAAAAATTCAAGAACAGCCTGGTAGAAGTAAGGGGAAAAGAGCCTCTTAACCATGAGGTTACAAACGTACCTCACGGAAGTGTTGATTATACATATTATTATTCAAAAACGCTTGAAATGTATGCCCCGGTTGTGGTTTATACACCCCCGGGATACGACCGGTCAAAAAAGAAATATCCTGTATTCTACCTGATAAGCGGGACGACGGATACAGAGGAAACATTCTTTAAAGTGGGACGTGTCAACTTTATCATGGACAACCTTATAGCACAGGGCAAGGCAGCGGACATGATCATAGTCATGCCGTACGGCAATCCCGGCTATTATCTGAAAGAGCCCAAATTTGTGGACTATTTCTCCAAGGATCTCATTGGCGATCTCATGCCGTTTATTGAAAGCAACTACCGTACGGTAAATGACCGGGACCATCGCGCCATTGCCGGATTTTCCCGGGGTGGGGGACAGTCGCTTCGCTGCGGACTCGGCAATTTCGATAAGTTCTCATATATCATTTCCTACAGTTCATATATTGGCACAGAAGAGTTTGAAAAGAATTACACGTCCATTTACGAAGATCCCGCCAAAACCAACAAGAAGATGAATTTATTCTGGCTGGGAGTTGATAAGGCAGATTTCCTCTACGGAGGCGCCACAGAGTTTATGGAACTTATGGATAAATACGGCCTGGAAACTGTTAAACTGGAAACAGAAGGTTTCCGGGGACACACGTGGATGGCAGTGAAAGCCTTTCTTAATGAAACGCTTCCTTTGCTTTTTCAATAAAGGACAATATACTAAATGACTAAACATATGAAAAAGATATTCTTGATTATTGCTATTGCTACTTGTGTATTGTTCAACAATCAAACCTATGCCCAGGAACGTCCCGGGGCACTTACGGGAAGGCAGTTGGCGGCCATGTTCCCTCCCGGGGTGAAATCCCCGGAGTATAATGCCGACGGAACCGTTACGTTTCGTTTCCAGGCACCAAATGCCCATAAAGTTGATCTCAACTGTCAGATGTTTGAGGAAAACAAAGCCATGACAAAGGATGAAAAAGGGGTCTGGAGCATTACCGTCACTCCTCCTGCTCCCGATATTTATCCGTATTGTTTTGTGGTAGACGGAATCCAGGTGACAGACCCGAATAATGTCAGCATATTCCCGAACGAGGGCTTCAAGAACAGTCTTGCAGATGTCCGGGGACCGGTTCCTGACTTTCAGGATATGCAGGATGTTCCTCACGGCAAAATATCCTACAGATACTATCATTCAAAGAATGTGGGTTTTGACAGGCCTTTGTGCGTCTATACCCCTGCGGGATACGATCCCAAAAGCAAAGAAGATTATCCCGTTCTTTACCTGGTGCACGGCATGACAGATACTTATGAAACATGGTTCAAAGTGGGGAGAATCAATATGATACTGGATAATCTCATAGCGCAGGGTCTTGCAAAGAAAATGATTGTAGTTATGCCTTATGCAAACCCTTATCCAGAGATGATGCGACGTGGACTGGCTACCAGGATGGATATGATGGGGACCGATCTGTTCACAAAAGAAATTCTCAATGAGGTGATTCCCTTTATCGAGCAAAATTACCAGGTCCGTTCTGAAGCCGGAAGCAGGGCAATTGCAGGTTTTTCCCTGGGCGGAAGACAGATTCTTGCTTGTGGCCTGGGTAATCCGGATAAGTTCAACTATGTCTGTGCGTTTGCTCCGGCAATTTTCGGCAATGAAGTTTCCACTAATTTCGATGACGGAACTTACGCAAAGCCGGATGTTATCCGTTCCAGCTTAAAACTCATGTGGCTGAGTTGCGGAACTTCTGATTTTCTTTATCAGACCTCTTTGGCCCTTCACAATTCACTTAACGAACTTGGCATTGAGCACAAGACAATGTTTCCGGAAGGGGGTCATACCTGGATGAATTGCCGGGATTTTATTACCGAAGTAGCAAAATTTCTCTTTAAATAATTAAATATGAACAGAATAATTATTATAACGTGTTTAATCTCCTTGTTTGTCTCTAAGGAAATAAAAGCCCAGGAAGCAAGGATCAAAATTGATACAGACCGCAAAATTGGACTGATAGACAAGAATATATATGGTAATTTTGTAGAACATCTTGGCCGATGCGTTTACGGAGGTATTTATGATCCGTCTTCTTCCAAAGCTGATGAAGATGGTTTGCGTACCGATGTGCTGGATGCTATCAGGGGATTGAATGTTTCTCTGACCCGTTATCCGGGAGGCAATTTTGTGTCCAATTACCACTGGCTTGACGGTGTAGGTCCGGAACGGGTCCCTCGCATGGAACTCGCCTGGGCTCGTCTTGAATCAAATGAATTCGGCACGGATGAATTCGTGGCCTTTGCAAAAAAAGTAGGGACCGAGCCTTATTTTGCCGTTAACCTGGGAACCGGATCCATAGTGGAGGCCCAGTCATGGGTAGAGTATTGCAATGTCAAAGAAGGACCTTATTATGCCGAACTACGCAGGAAGTATGGTCATGAAGAACCACACAATATCAAGTACTGGGGCCTGGGTAACGAGATGGACGGGGACTGGCAAATGGGCCAGCTCAGTGCTGAAGATTATGTCAAAAAGGCCCGTGAAGCCGCAAAACTAATGAGGAGTACCTCTCCTGATATCAAGCTGATAGCATCGGGTTCTTCCAACTATTCCGCAGGAGCCGATCCTTATCATTGGAATGCAACCATACTGGGAGGGCTGAAAGGCTATATAGATTACATCGCCTTGCATATGTATGTGGGCAATTACAGGAACAATTACTACGACTTCCTGGCAACTCCCCTGGAAATGGATCAACGTACCCAGGTAGTCAGGGGCATGATACTGAGGGAACAATCGCGTCGTCCGGTTTATATTGCCTGGGATGAATACAACGTCTGGTATAGGGCACGCAGTGGTGATGACGTTGTCGGGAACCGCGCTCTTGAAGAAAAGTATAATCTTGAAGATGCTCTGGTTATTACCGGGTTTCTCAACTGTTTTGTAAGAAATGCAGATATTGTCAAGATGGCCAATATGGCCCAGTTGGTCAATGTGATCGCTCCCATTTTCACTGAAGGAGATGAACTGTTCCTCCAGACAATCTATTACCCACTGCAATTGTTCTCAAGCAATATGAACGGTGAATCTCTTGATGTGTTCGTGGATAGTCCGGCATACGATACCACTCCGCGTTTTTCTCTAGGTGACAACGAAGCAAGCACACATATCAAAGACGTTCCTTATCTGGATGTGACTGCTGCTCTGGACGGTGATCAGTTGGTTATATGTGTGCTTAACAGGCATAAGGACAAGGCTATTTCCACAGAAGTCAATTGCCAGCAAGGCGCTTTCAGCGGTCCGGTAGAAGTATATGAGATCAACGGACCCGATATCAAATCCGAGAATGATTTTGGCAAGACGAATGTGCAGACCGTCAGGAAGAATGACTTGAAAAAGCCTGGAGCTTCTTTCATATACTCTTTCCCGGCGCACTCGGTTACCATGTTTAAAGGTAAAATCAAATGACTCATTTAAAATATATATCATGAAAAGAATCACATTACATTCATTGATGGCACTTGCGGCTTTTGGGTTTATGTCGTTAACCTCTTATGCCCAGGTGGTTGAAGATTTTAAGACTTCAAGTACTACCCAAACCGGAAAGGAATATCCCATGGTTAATTCCGAAGGCAGGGTAAGGGTGCAAATCTCTGCTCCTGACGCCAATTATGTTCAAATTGACATTGGAGCAGTAAAGTATGATCTGGTCAAAGACGAAAATGGTGTATGGACGGGCGAGTCAGCTCCCCAGGACGAGGGATTCCATTACTATCAGTTGAATATTGACGGGGCATCGGTCCCCGATCCGGCAAGTCTCTATTATTACGGGGCAAGCCGTTGGGGCAGCGGAATAGAGATCCCTGCACACGATCAGGATTTTTACGCATTGAAGAATGTACCTCACGGACAGATCCGGGAAATTTATTATTTTTCGGAAACAAACAAAACCATGCGGCATTGTTTTGTATATACGCCCCCCGGATATGATACCGATCTGTCAAAACGTTACCCTGTTCTTTATTTACAACACGGTGGCGGTGAAAATGAATACGGTTGGCCTTCACAGGGAAGAACCGGTCTGATCATGGACAATCTGATAGACGAAGGCAAAGCCCTGCCATTCATTATTGTTATGGATAACGGAAGCTGGACCATGGAGAGGCCGCGCCAACGTCCTGCACAAGGTGAATCATGGCCTCCCAGAAATTGGGCGGAAGGTTTTATGAATACGCTTATTAAAGATATTATTCCTATGACAGATAAGAGTTTCCGTACAATAGCGGACGGCAAGCATCGTGCTATGGCCGGCCTTTCCATGGGCGGAATGCAGACAAAAGCCATTACCCTGGCCAATCCGGATGTCTTTTCTTATGTAGGTATTTTCAGCGGCGGGTCCATAACCGTTGAAGACGTACAAAATACGCCCGGTTTCAGGGATAATAACAAGCTGGTATTCGTAAGCTTTGGAAGCCGCGAGCTGGAAAATCGCAGACCCGGTTTCGGCGGAGATCCCCGTGAAGAAACCGAAAAGCTGAAAGAATCAGGCTTGAATGCCCATTTTTATGTGTCTCCGGATACCGCCCACGAATGGCAAAGCTGGAGGCGCAGCCTGTATCAATTTGCCCCATTGTTGTTTAAGGATTAACTTATTATGAAAAAGATAGTTACACTATTAAGTGCCGTTTTGTTAATGTTCAGTTTGGGTTATGCCCAGGAGAACACTACAGAAATAAAAGAAGATTTTAAACCTTCAACCCTTAACCAGCCCGGTAAAGAGTATCCCATGGTCAATTCCCAGGGGTACGCACGGTTCCGCATTGAAGCTCCCGATGCAACAGCGGTCAGCGTAAGCCTCGGTCTGGGGGGGCGCGGAGGTACTGTGTTGCAAAAAGCAGAAGACGGCTCCTGGATGGGAACGACAGCCGGTCCGCTGGATGAAGGATTCCATTACTATCATCTTACAGTGGACGGCGGAGTCTTCAACGATCCTGGAACACTGAATTTTTATGGTTCCACACGTTGGGAAAGCGGCATTGAGATTCCTGCCCACGACCGGGAGTTTTATGCAATGAAGAACGTTCCTCACGGAAAAGTACAGCAGGTACTTTTTTATTCTCCGAGTACGGAAAGCGTTCGCCGCGCTTTTGTATATACCCCGCCTTGTTATGACAAAGAAAAAAACAAAAAGTATCCTGTGTTGTACCTGCAACACGGATGGGGTGAAGATGAAACCGCCTGGTCCAACCAGGGACACGCAAACCTGATCATGGACAATTTGATCGCAGCGGGCAAAATTGAGCCTTTCCTCATTGTGATGACCTACGGTATGACCAACGAGATCAAGTTTGGCAGCGGGCTCAGGAATTTTGATATCAAGCCGTTCCAGACCGTTCTGGTGGACGAACTGATTCCTTACATTGATGAAAATTTCAAAACCATTGCCGATAAAGACCATCGTGCCATGGCCGGTCTTTCAATGGGTGGCATGGAAACCAAAATGATCACACTGAACCGTCCCGAGGTGTTTTCTCATTATGCCCTCTTAAGCGGAGGTGTTTACGCTCCGGACGATATCAAGGACAAATCCCAGGTGAATCTCATCTTTTTAAGTTGCGGCAGCAAAGAACGCCCCGATGGTATAAAACAAGCTACAACCGAACTTAAAAATGCAGGATTCAACGCTGTAGGATACGTCTCGGAAAATACCGCACATGAATTCCTCA
>Ga0334896_1001035_pt1 | contig 26762 bp, 19 predicted proteins | sample GraSluR3_MG_8_FD_207734 | JGI IMG/M metagenome (GOLD analysis project Ga0334896, IMG submission 207734) | Sludge microbial communities from methane-producing bioreactor in Wageningen University, Netherlands - Granular Sludge_27_06-R3 | ecosystem: Engineered > Bioreactor > Anaerobic >... | reverse complement strand
AAAAACAAATGCCCGCTCACAGGGCAGGGTAGCTATGGAAATTCGAAATCAGTGAAGTGGATGAATGGGTTATGAAAGGCGAAGCATCAGAAAAATGATGACCGGGAGGGGTATAGATTGAAAATCAACTTGAAAGAACAGATCACAGCCACCTTGGCCAGATCCTCACTTACGCTGTTGGAGTTGATGCTAAAAATGTTATTTGGATCAGCCCGGATCCGCGCATAGAACACGTTGAAGTGATCGAATGGCTGAATGAGGTTACTCCCGTAGATATGCGCTGGTATCTTATAAAACTTGAGGCAGTAAAGATTGATGATTCTCCTGTAGCCCCTCTGTTTAGTATTGTGGCAGGGCCAAGTCAGGAGAAAAAAGCAACAGGGAAGGAAAAAAAGGATGTAGCGGAACGTCATCAAAAGCGCATTCAATTCTGGGAGGGGCTTCTTCCGGTTTTGATTGTGATGTGATAAATAACCCATCAGACCAGGGGCAGTTAAGGCAGTTAAGAAGGAACGCATCGTAGACACAGGGACGGAGCTGCTGTTACGGGAAAGACACAAGAACCGTCCCCATGTCTCGGCTGCCGGTAATGTAATCCGGGATATTGAAGAGTTTTTGGAAATGTCTCAATCCAAAAATCGCTGCCATCGGTTGTGATGACGATGTTTCCCGAAAGGTCGGTCCGGTATAGTTGGATGTTTCTTCTTTCCAGCCTTGCAATGGTGTCGAGGTTCTGCCCGTGGTATTTCCCGCATATGTCGCACAATCCGCAGGACATAACCGCTACCTTCGGGTTAACCCTGTCCAGGAACGTGGAGCATGTGGAACTGCGGCTGCCGTGATGGGCAACCTTTAATATATCAACCTCGGAGAATTTATTGAGGCTTCGCGTTTCCGCCTGCCTGCACATGTCCCCGGTAAAAAGAAAACTTATGTCGTTAAAGGTAAGCTGGGACACCACCGAGTTGTCGTTTATATTGGGATAATTGTCGCCGGTTTCTATAATCTCGAAGGTTATCCCCGGCGCCAGTTCAAACTTCATGTCGTCGTCTTCCAGAAACAGCGTCCCTTCATTCTCTACCGCGTCCTCCACTGCCTTCATGTAGTCCTGGTATATGCCGAAACTGGATGAAATTCCGCTGTCAATGACCGCCTTTACCTCGAAGGCTTCGATGACGTCGTCAAGGCCTCCCACATGGTCGAGGTGGGGATGGGTAGCTATCATCAGCTCTATACTGTCGGTATCAAGTTCTTTAAGGTATTCAACTATATACTGGCCGTCATGGTCGTTGCCGCCGTCTATCAGTATGTCAATATCACCGGCGTCAATGAATATGCAGTCTGCATTGTCCACATCCAGAAAATGAACCGAGACCTGCTCTATGTGGCCCGGCTGCTCATCAAAAATCTGCTGTACCAACTGCCCGCCGGGGTCGTTGTGATAGAAGCTTTGGCTGGTGACTTTAAAGGGTTGAAAAATTAACGAAATAAAGACGATGAAAAAAAGAACTGCGCCTATCAAAAGGGAGATTGCCAAACCTATGAGAACGATACCCCGGGCCTTGATGTTCAGCATTATAAAGCACTCCCCGATTATCGCTAGGGAAGGACACCTATGCGGTGGTAGAATAATGATAATTCTTTGACATCCTTCTATATATATATTTCTATATATATACCGTTATTCCTTTAACAAAGCATAAATATTTAATGGGAAAGTATGGATGATCAAACAGAGGTACAGGCACCTTGGTTGGCACCTGTAAGTGTCAACGCTGGACTATTTTTGACCGATTGAGAAAATTTCTAAGAAAAGTCATTTAATAATACATATTAAACAAATTAGAAAATAAGTTGTTATATATGATGAGTGGAAAGTTTTTATTTGAATGGGGTGATATTTTTGCCGAAGAGTATTCTCGGTAAAATAGTGATATTATGCATAATATTACTTTTATTTTTTCTGTATAAACTATATTCAGTAAACAGATATCCATTTGATTCAGAACAATTGAATGAATCGAAGGAAGAAATGATTGGACATAATTCAGAACAGGCAGAGGATTCAAAGGGTAAAACAGAACGCAAGTACCAACGGGGTGAGTTCCAAGCAGGTATTAATCTACTCGTTTATGAGCACCCAAATGTTTTAGGTGCCCAGAAATTATTTATGAATTTACGAAGCCTGGGAGTAAATAGCGTAGCCATTGTATTCCCCTTGTTTCAGTCAGGCTGGCAGGCCGACCGGGTAATGGTCAACCCCGAAGTAACAGCTACTGTAGAAGAAATTAAAGCACTTATTCTGTCGGCCCATGCTGAGGATTTAAGCGTTATGATAAGGCCCATCTTGGATGAAAAAAGTCTTCAGTCTACAGGTCATTGGAGAGGAACTATTAAACCACAAAATACAGCGGCATGGTTTGAGAGCTATCTTTCACTACTGCTTATGTATGCTGAGCTGGCGCAAGAGGCGAATGCTGAGATATTCAGTATTGGTACCGAATTAAATTCTCTTCAGCAAAACGAGTATAGCAATGAATGGTTAAAGATAATTGAGGAGATTGGGAAGGTTTATAAAGGAGATCTAATCTATTCTTTTAACTGGGACTGTTTTAGAGATATACCCAACATCAAGTTTGTTTCAATGCTGGATTATGTAGGAATTGATGCCTATTTTCCTTTAAACGCTCCGGACGATGCCGCTTTGGAAGAGCTTGAAGAAGCCTGGGAAAAACTGATGAGTGAAATAAAAGAGGTACTCATGAATGAAGCAATTGTTGTGACAGAGGCAGGTATAATCCCGGTAGCGGGGGCTTATCATGCTCCTTACTCATGGAGCATACGAGGAGCAAAGCTTGACAGGAAAACACAAATCAATTATTATAAGGCGACCTTTAGTGCATGGCAGAACATGATACAGGGTATATACTGGTGGTGCGTTACCCTAAGTGAACCTGATCCGGGTGTTATTGACTATTCGCCGCTTGGAACTCCAACAGAAGAGGTGATTAAAGAGTTTTATTTGAAAAACAAGCCCGAAGGTATCAAAGATTAACCATCTGCATAATATGCAATATGATGAATTAAGTTTTGAATAATTGCTGTAATGCAGGAGGCATACCAAGTGTGTTTGTTAAAAAGAAAAATGCGATATGTGATGTCAATGGGGATTGTCAGCATAATTTTATTTAAGCTTCTACCTGCTTCTGCCCATGCCAATATTGCAGAAGAAGCAGAGAAAGAGGCTCCCAAGGTGCTGGTTGTATTCTCGTCTCAGGACAATGATACTGATGAACACCAGCGTAAGTTGGATATGCTGCTGGGTCGTTTTACAGATAATATTGCCTTTAAGGCCAGTACCTTTGTAGAAGAACACGATTTTGAAGAAGTGACGCACCTTTTTTATTATGGACAGCAGAAGGCCGTGCTGCCTCAAGATTTTTTGCAAATGCTGGAACAGTATAGAGGAACTATGGTTGCAATAGGTTATAATGCAGAGCAAATAAGGGAACGTTTTTCCTTTATTAATATACTTCCTGCCCAAGCAGTCATTGATCATATCTCACAAACTGGTAATTCCAATAAATCTCTGTCATTTTTGCCAATACTTATTTTAAATACTTATTTGGTGGACACTCAGAGTTCAAGGGTGTTATTAACAGGAAAGAGAGGAGAAAATGAGTATCCAGTTTTTGTTAGTCATTATGATAACTACTATTTTGCCTCTTCATCTATTGAACCACCTTTTTCTATTGCACTGGCGGAAATGCTGCATGAGGTTTTTGAAGGAAATACCCATATTACAAATCCAGGGTATATTCGTCTTGAAGATATCCATCCTTTGACAGATCCCGAAAATATGATGGAAATAGCAGCGATTCTAAAGGGAAAAAACATACCATATATGATTGCAGTAATTCCTGTATATACAAACCCTGATACAGGAATACAGTACCATTTTTCAGACTCTCCCAAGCTTTTAAAGGCATTAAAGTATATGCAAAATAATGGTGGAAGCATAGTTTTACACGGGTATACCCACCAGTTTAGGGCGAGTGAAACCGGTGAGGGCTTCGAATTTTGGGATGTAGAAAACAATATGCCTATTTATCATAACCAGGATGCGGATATAGTCATTAAGACAAGAAGGGATTTTGAAAATGATGAGGAGTATGAAGATTACCTTGTCGGGCAGAAAGCATTTGAAAGAGACTATATAGAAACAAGACTTACTAAGGGAATTCAAGAATTAGCCAACTATGGATTGTATCCTTTGGCCTTTGAAGCGCCTCATTATGCGATGTCACAGCACGGATATCAGGTTTCTTCAGAGTATTTTTCCACTTATGTAGGGCATCTTCAACTAAGTGATGCAGACTGGGAAATAACAGCAACAGCGCCCTATATCACAAAGCCAACCTTCTTACATGGAATGACTTTGCTTCCGGAAACAATTGGATACGTTGACCCGGATGATCCATATGCCGTAGAAAAAATGATTAAGCTGGCAGGAGATTATCAGTTTGTCAGAGATGGGATGGTAGCGGGGTTTTACCATCCGTACTTAGGTGTGGAATTATTTGAAAAGCTAATTGAAGAGATGGAAAAAATTCCTCATGTATCATGGATTGATTTAAAAGAGATGAGTAACCGGGTAAATGCAAAGCATGTGGAAATCAGAACGGATGATGGACAATTGATGGTGAAGCTTAATCATGGTGGGCTGTTTCTTACTTCCAGGGACTACCTTACATATCATATTAACGTGTTAATTAAAAGGGTAACATGGTGTATGGCAGGCATTGGCTCATTAGCAGCTTCAACTTTTGTTTATAATATTTTAATATCTATTGCCCGCAGCAAACGAAAGAAACGAGGTAGGGTGAATGGCTGATACGTTATTATATATCTCTTTATTTACAATTTGGTCAATATTGTTCTATCATATATTTTTAATGCAAGGGGGTTTTCTATTCTCATTAAAGTATCGTTTTTTAGAAGGAAAGGAGACAAATGATACCACAATTCTGCCCATGGTGACCATTCTCATTCCGGCACATAATGAAGAACTTGTAATTGAAGACACAATAAAATCAATGGTAAATTTGGATTATCCGAAGGATCAGTTGGAGATAATCGTTATCAACGATAACTCATCAGATTCAACAGGTATTATTGCAGAAGCCTATGCCGGCCAATACGACTATATAAAAGTGATCCACACTGTACCGCCCTTTGGAGGCAAAGGTAAATCAACTGCATTAAACCAGGGATTTAAACACTCTGGTGGAGAGATAATTTTAGTTTATGATGCAGACAATACCCCCGAGCCGGATGCCGTTTGGAACCTTGTATTGGTACTGCAAAAAGACAGTAAAGCCGGAGCGAGCGTTGGAATGTACCGGGTGATTAATGCAAATAGAAATCTGCTTACACGGTTTATTAATATAGAAGCTGTTAATTTTCAATGGTTGGCTCAAGCCGGAAGATGGCACTGGTTTAAGCTGGCTACCATACCAGGTACAAATTTTGCAATTAGAAGAACCATTTTGGAGGAACTGGGAGGTTGGGACCAAAGTGCACTATCGGAGGATACAGAATTAAGTATCAGGGTTTATAATCTGGGCTACTATATTCGTTTCTTCCCGGTTGCAGTTACCTTCGAGCAAGAACCGGAATCCTGGAGAGTATGGTGGAGGCAGCGGACCAGATGGGTTCGCGGAAATCTTTATGTCATTGGAAAATACCTTTTGGGTTTTGGTAAATTGTGCAATAAAAAGGCATACATTGATTTGTTGTACTTTTTATTAACGTATTTTTTGTTTATGGGTGGAATCCTTATATCCCATGGCATTCTCATAATCAATTTATTTGTAGATTTAGAAATTTCGATTGGTCTGTTGTCTTATGTGCTATTGGTAGTATGTTTTCTCTTGTTTGTTACAGAAACATTGCTGACATTAAGTATTGAAGAGAACCACTTAAACATTAAAAACTTTTTTACTATTTTACTCATGTATTTTACTTATACCCAAATATGGATACTGTTGGTTATATATGCATTCTGGTTAGAAATTAAGAGGGTGCTTCTTCATGAAGAAACTACATGGTATAAAACCAAGCGTTTTAAGAATGGGTTAATATGACAATAACACTAAGGCACTCAAAGAATTCAGCCCAACAGTCAATAAAAGGACAGTTACCAAACAAGGTATCTGTCCCAGTATTTGCACGTCGGGGCATTTTTATTTCACCGCATCCTCCGAGTACCGGTTGTTGGCGTTCCACAGCATGAACTCGTCTATGCCGTTTTCCTCCAGTGCCCTTATCTGGGCCTTTACCTGCTCGGTTCCGTAGCTTATATATCCCTTTACCCAGGAAGCGGTGAAGTTTTGTATCCACGGCCTAATTATTGCCGGCGTTTCGATGTTTTTGTTGCGCGCCGCCGAATCCTTTGCCGAGTTATAAACCGTCTCATAGGGGTAGGCATCCGGCACCGGAAGTCCGTAAGTTTTGTTAGCGTAGTGGCTGGGATACATCATGGGCGAGATGTAATCCACCACATTGCTTATGGCTTCCCAGTACTGGCCAAGGGCCATGTCGTCGGCTACCGAGCCCACAAGGCCGTATATATCCGCAGAGATGTATACTCCCTTTGGCGAAAGTTCACTATAGGCATATTTCAGGAAGTTCTGTATGGTCAGAGGTTTCGACTCTCCGGTTGTGTCCCTGTAGTCCAGCCGCTTGTCCAGTTTGCCGCCGTCCGAAGCGGGGAACCTGACATAGTCGAACTGTATTTCATTAAACCCGACATCCGCCGCTTCCTTGGATACAGCTACATTGTATTCCCACAGCATCCTGTCGTGGGGCGACACCCAGATAAGCCCGTCGCTGTTGGTGAAGGGTTTGCCGGTGTCCCTGTAGACAATCGCCCGGTCGGTGTGGTGGCTGGTATAGGTCGGGTCCTTGAAGGTTACTATCCTTGCTATCGTGTAAATACCGTTATCCTTCAGTTTTTTCATCAGGGCGTCAATGTCCTTGACGGTGGCTTTGCTGTTTGCGCTGGGACTGTATTTTTCGGCAGCTTCTGTCTTGAAGAGCATATTACCCTTGTCGTCCTTCACATCTATAACAAAGGTGTTTATTCCGGTTTTGTTCGCCATCTCAATAAGCCGATCCAGCCTCTGTCCTCCCGCCGAATAAATGGTCAGATAAATGCCTTTAACCTTAACCCGCGGGTTGTCCGGGTGCTCATCTACCTTTGGCTGGGGCGAATAATCCAGCTCGCGCAGCGTTTCGTCCAAAAGGTCGTACCGGTCGGCTACCGTGTACTCTCCTGCTATCCAGCCGTCCTCTTCTGTCCCGCCGGTATCGGCAGAGATCAGGTGCCACTTTGCACCGTCATCGTCGGTTTTGGTATCCAGTATATGCACCGCCTGGCCCTTTATCGCCGAACCCATTATGGGGGCATCCTTTGCAGCTTCCTGCCTTATGTTCAGTTTGCTGGCGCTGACGTAGACAATACGTTGCTTGTCTGCCGGGTTTTCTTCTTCGGTACCGGTGTTGCCCTGGTCCTCCGGGTTTTCGGAATTTTCTTCACTGCTGCCGCCCTCTTCTGTGTCACTTCCGGAAGGCTGCAGTACCGGGAAAATATCTCCCGGGGAGCAGGCTGCGGCGAAAATCGTCAGCATTAAAACAAACAATAAAAAAACAAGACCTCTTTTTCTACTCATATATTGACCCCCTGTGGTTTGTTTATGTCAACTCAATTATATCATCATATCTGACAATTTTCAGCATATATCGAGCATGAAAAAATATCCTAATATAAAAGAGCCGGCGGCTTACAAGTCACCGGCTCTTTTGCTGTTTGTCTGTCTGTATTATCTTAGGGCTGTCCTGGCCTGTGTTCTGGTTGTTTTGCTGCTCCTGCCCGCCGCCGTACATCGGGTTGTTTTCGTTTAAATAGTTAAGCCTGCCATTCAGCATCTGTATGTGGCGTAGCGCATCCTGCTGCATCTGCTGAAACATCTGTTTTGCGGCGGGGTCGTCGGTGGAGTCGGCAAACACAGCATAGGTTCCCATGGCTGCCTGTTCGGAGGCAATGGCTTTTTCAAGGTCGCTTTTTACAGTCATTCGGCTCCCTCCTTTTTGGAAAATGTCCGCAACTGTAGTATCCCTATATAATGATGATAAAACCCGGGTAATATTTTGGTAAAAAAAGTGGTTTCGACTGTTAAAAGGGGAAAGCAGGGGCTGCGGCGAATACTTAGAGGAAAGGGGACACACCGCTTATAGCGGGTATTCCTTGCTGCGGAATGTCCCCGATTGATAGTCTATTGGGTCGGGACACACCGCTTTACAGACTTTTGGGTAGGGGTGGTTTGTATGGATGGAATAAAGATACTGCACACCGGGGACTTGCACCTGGGCATGCCCTTTACCGGGTCGAGGCTGCCTTCTGCTGTGGGCAGGATAAGAAGGCAGGAGCTCTGGGAAACCTTTGACCGGATTATTAAGATTGCGAAGAAAGAAAAGGTTCACCTGCTGCTGGTTTCCGGCGACCTTTTCGAGTACGACTATTGCAGCATGTCGGATATTAAGAGGATAAACGACAGGTTTGCGCAGATTCCCGGTACACGGGTTTTCATAGCACCCGGCAACCACGATCCCGCCGTTGCGGATTCTCTGTACAATACATGCCGGTGGCAGCCCAATGTACATATCTTCAGGGAAAGCCGGGTAAGCGCCGTAAGGCTGGAGGATTATAACACTGTTGTATGGGGCCTGGGCTGGGACAAAGCCAGGATACGAAAGCCGCTGCTTGAGGGCTTTGTGGCGGACGCTGGGGCGGTTAACATACTGGCTGTCCACTGCGACGTGGTTCCCGTGGGAAGCGCTTCGGATTACCTGCCGGTATATGCACAGCACCTGGCGGGCTGCGGCGTCAATTATGCCGCCCTGGGGCATATTCACAAGGGAGGCAGGGTAAACAAAAGCGGCGGCACCGAGGCGGTATACTGCGGCAGCCCCGAGCCGCTGGATTTTACGGAGGAAGGTCGGCATGGCATATATATGGGAACGGTGGGCACAAACTTCTGCAATGTAAAGTTCATTGAAACGGCAAAGAGAAGGTTTGTTACCGAAAGGATAATCCTTGATCCGTCAGGCACCCAGGATACAATACTGGAAGAGATAAACAAACATATACAAACCGCGGGAGAGGATAACCTGTTCAAATTTTTACTGGAAGGCAGCGTAGATCCGGGGTTGGAGCCGGATACCGAATACCTGCGGAACGCCTTTGAAACCTTTTATACAGAAATCATAAACAACACCCTTCCCGGCTACGACCTTGATTCAATTCGGGAAGAGGAAAAACACAGCATCACCGGTGTGTTTGCGACGCAGCTCCTCGCCCGTATTAAACGGGAAACCGGCCCCGCGGAAAAAGAAGTCCTGGAAAGGGCCCTTTATATAGGGCTGGATGCTTTGAACGGCAGGAAGGTGACCGGCAGATGATAATAAAGGAACTGTACATAAAGGCCTTCGGCAGGCTTTCGAACACGAGAATTCTGCTGGGGGACAACCTTAACATAATATACGGGCCCAACGAAAAGGGAAAGTCCACCATACACAAGTTTATCGAGGCCATGCTTTTCGGCTTTGTCAAGCCCGGCTTAAAGAAAAGGTCCATGATGGACGAGTACTACCTGTACCGGCCGTGGACCGGCGATTTGTACGAGGGCAGCCTTGTTTACGAGGTCGAAGGCGGGCTGTACAAAGTGGAACGAAACCTGGCGAAGGGCAGGGAAAGCGTCAGGGTGCTGGACAATATTACCGGTGAAGATGTAACCGGCAGGTTCGGGTATCACAGGGCAAGGAAAGAACCGCTGTTTGCCAGCCGGCACTTGGGTATCAGCCATATGGTGTTTAGAAACACCATCAGCATAAGCCAGTTGGGCAGCAAAAGCGACAAGGCCCTGGCCCGGGAGATACAGACACGGCTTGGGAACCTGGGCAGCGCCGGGGATGCGGACATATCGGTAGGCAGGGCTGAAAAGATCATTAAGGAATACCTGGACGAAATAGGTACCGACAGGGCCCGTACAAAGGAATACGGCAGGCTGTGCCGGCAGGTGGAAGAGCTGGAGAACGGGATTAAAACTGCGGCAGCGGCGGTGGAGGACCTAAGAAGCCTTGGCCGGCAGCTCAAGGAAGCCGAAGCAAAGGCCGGTAAACTGCGTGCAGTTGCACGGCGGCTTGAAGAAAGGATAAAAAGCTGCAGCGACAGCCAGGCTTTGCGGCGCTGGGCGGATATTAAAGGGATTAGGGAAGAAAAAGCGGGCCTGACTGCCAGTCTGGAAGAGTACGCGGAATACCAAGACTTTGACCCGGGGGACAGCGAAGAGCTTTATTCGCTGGTACGGGTGGCGGAACAGGACAGGCAGGAAATAACAAGGATTAGGGCAAAGATTGAAGAGACTGCGCTTGATACAGCTGCAGCAGACGGTGAAGTATTTGTTCCCGGTCGGCAGGGCCGGGATGAAAGAGAGGAGGCTGTCCGACGCAGTATAAGAAGCGGTTTTGTAACATGCGCCCTGCTGACGGCGGCTGCCGCAGCAGCGGCAGTGCTGGCGGTTGTCAGGGGCAGTGCTGCCCTTGGTATACTGCCGATACCGCTTATTATTCTAATCCTTTACCATATAAGGCGGACGGTGATACAAAAAGGCCGGCTCCGGGAGCTGGAGGAAGCGGCCCGGAAGTTGGAGCTGGAGCGGCGGTATATGGAAAAATACAAGGACCAGCTGCAGCAGAGCCTGTCCGAAAGGCAGAAGGAATTAGATAAACGGGAGGAAAGAATATCAGAAATCCTGGAGCAGGCGGGGGCGCATAGTGCTGCCGATTACCGGGACAGGGCGGCCGGGCATAAAAGGTACGCCGAGCTTTCAAACAGGCTGCAGCAAACCGAAAGGCTGCTTGATACAAGGCTTGATGGCGAAGATTTTGCCGCGGTCCAAAAAAGGGCGGAAGAGATACAAAAGTATGCCGCTGCAGCCAGGATTGACGAAGAATACAGGGATGAGACTGACGCGGAGGAGCTTTCGGGCTGGAAACTACGCCTTGAAGGAATAAGGGAAGAGGAAGCCGATATCCTGCGGGGCATGGAAAAGATCAAGGGCAGCATTGAAACTCTGCAGAAAAGCCTTAAAAGCTTACCCGATATGGAAGAGGAGCTGTCAGTGGCAAGGGAAAGGCGGCATATATTAGAAAAAGAAAGAAAGGCGGCCCAAATCGCATTGGAAGTGCTGCAGGAAGCTTCTGCAGAGGTACACAGCGGATTTGCGCCGGTGCTAAACAAAAAAGTTGGTGATATAATAGCCGAAATAACCGGGGGAAGGTATAAGGATTTGCGTATAAACAAGGACCTCGAAATACTTGCCACCTCCCCCGAAACCGGTCGGCAGGTGAAAGCGGAAAGGTTAAGCGGCGGTACCGTTGACCAGTTTTATTTCGCCCTGAGGGTGGCCGCTTCCGAGCTTTTGTCCAACCGAAATAAACCGCCGCTGTTCTTGGACGATAGCTTTGTGCAGTATGACATGAAGCGTCTTGCGAAGGTTATGGAATACATAATATTTAAGTCCCGGACAAGACAAATTATCCTTTTTACCTGCCAGAACAGGGAAAAGGAGGTTGCAGACGGCCTTGAAGAAGAATATAATTATCTGGAGATAGAATAAAACTGCCGGTTATTTCGGAAGGAAGGGAAAAACATGAATCTGGACAGGGGTCATTTTACGGCACTGGCAGCGGGAATACTTTGGGGTACGGCGGGTTTTTTCACCCGTACTCTTTTTGATGCCGGGTTAAGCCCCCTTCAGGTGGCTACATATCGTACGTCGGTTATGGCTTTGATTACGGCTTTAATCATACTTCTTTACAACAGGAAGTTGCTGGTAGTTAAGAAAAAGGACCTGCCCTATATTATCACAATGGGCCTGTTCGGCACGGGGATAGGATATTTTACCCATAACAGTGCCATGAAGTATACCACCCTGGCTATTGCATCCATGCTTGTTTACACAAACCCCGTTTATACCACCATACTGGCGGCGGTATTCTTCAAGGAACGGATTTACAAAGGAAAAATAATAGGGCTTGTGCTGCTTCTTTTGGGTTGTTCAATGCTGGTTAAGGTATACGATTCCGCCTTTTTCGGCCTGAATTTAACCGGTGTAATATACGGCCTTCTTACCGCGGTAAGCATTTCTATATCTTCACTGTGTGCAAAAAAGGTAACAAGGGATTACCATACCCTTACCACGGTTTTCTATAACTTCTTAGTAGGCGCACTGTTTCTTGTGGCCTTTTCATTAACCGGTAAGGCACAGGGATGGCTGCTTGACGGCAGAGCGATACTGTCCCTCGCGTATCTTACACTGCTGCCGGGTGTACTGGCGTTTATGCTGTACATGTATTCAATCAAAAGGATAGAGGTGAGCCAGACCGAGTCCTGTGTCGCGATAGAGCCGGTTATGGCGGCGATAGTAGGTTATATGTTCTTCAGCGAGACCCTTGACGGGATGCAGTTTATGGGCGCAGCGGTAATACTCCTTGGCGTGTTGGTGTTTAACGATGCATGGGGCAGGGAAGCCCTGAAGGAAGGGCAGACACCTCCGGCAAAGGAACTGTTACAGAAGCGGTGAAAATAGCCTGGCGGTGGCTTCAGCCAGGTGTTTTCCAAGGGGCCGCTCTTTCCACCCGTTCCTGTCAATTCTCACACAGTGTTTAAGGTCCCTGAAAAAGTCCTCTTCCAAAGCTTTTATTACTTTCCTGTCGTATACTATTGCATTAATCTCATAGCCCAGGTGAAGGCTTCTTATGTCAAGGTTGGCGGTACCCACCGAGGCCACCGTGTTGTCCACCTGGATAACCTTCGCGTGAATAAAGCCCCTTGTGTATTCGTATATTTCAACGCCCGCTTCCATGAGTTCCTGGTAATAGGACCGGGAAGCCGAGTGTACTATTTTTTTGTCCGGGATGCCGGGGACCAATAGGCGGACATCCACTCCTGCCAGCGATGATATTTTAAGCGCCGTAAGCAGGCTCTCGTCGGGTATAAGGTACGGGGTTGTGATGTACAGTTTGTTCTGTGCCATTGAAACCAGCTGTACGTACAGCTTCTGCATGGATTCCCATTTGGAATCCGGGCTGCTGCTCACTATCTGGACCGGTTTATATGTATCGATGCTGTGGGGCGCAAAATAGTCTTCGCATTCGATTCTCCTGCCGGTTGCATAGGTCCAGTCCTGCAGGAATACCGCCTGCATCGAGTATACCGAATCCCCCTCCAGCTTGATATGGGTATCCCGCCAGAAGCTGAAGCTTTTGCTCTTGCCCAGGTATTCGTCCCCTATGTTCAGGCCCCCCAGGAAACCCACTTTGCCGTCCACCACAAGTATTTTCCTGTGGTTTCGGTAATTTGTCCTGTAGTCAAGGAACGGAAATTTAATCGGCAGAAACACTCCAATCTCTCCGCCGGCTTTTTCAAGGGGCCGGAAAAACTCTTTAGAAAGCTTAAGACAGCCCACTCCGTCGTACAGTATCCTCACCTGTACGCCCCGTCCTGCCTTGTCTACGAGTATGTCCCTTATCTTCCGGCCCAGTTTGTCGCCCCTTATTATGTAATACTCCATGTGTATGTGGTTTTCCGCCCTTTTAAGTTCCTTTATTATTTCGCGGAAGGTTAAAGGCCCGTTGGTCAGCACCTTTATCGTGTTGTGTGGCTGCACCGGCAGCGCGGTGGTGGTGCTTACCAGGGTGCTGAGCTTCGGGCAGGGCAGTGCGGTATCGTGTGAAAGAAAGTTTGCCTGGTTGGTTTTGAGTATGATGCTGCACCGGTCATAGGGGGATAAATCCTTGTATGCCTTATTCCTGCGGATATCCCTTCCAAAGAAGGTGTACAGTATATATCCGCCTATCGGAAAGGCTATGAACACCAAAAGCCAGGCGATTGTTTTATAGGGGTTCCTTTTTTCCATGAGTATAACAACCGCTATTAACAGCAGGTTAATAAGAAAAATAAAAGCGGCAATCCTCCAGGTAAGCTGAAGCGGGGTAAGGCCCATGTGCCAGGAGTAGAACCCTGCCGCTACGGTTATAAAAACAACAAGCAAAACGAGCGAAAGGTTGGTTCGCTTCATAATATCCTTTCCTTTATCTTCCGGATTATAAGTAATACCATAATATCATTTATTCCCCTTTTTGGTAACCAAATATCATGGAAAATGGTGGCGACCGGCTTTATTTTTTGGCGCATAGGGGCCGAATTTGTTGGAAACTTTTGGACGATTATATGGAGGGATGAAAAGGGGAGACGTTTAAATAGTAATGGGACACATACAACTATTGAACAGGGGGGATATTTGAATGCCAGTTTCGGCTGCCGATACAAAAAAACTGATACTTTTGAGCATACTGGACCGTATAATTGTGGACGATCTGCTGCAGGAAAAGGAACTTCAGGCCTTTGAACTGAAAAAGGAATGGCACGACCTGTGGCGCAGGCAGATAACCAAGGGTTACGGACTTGACGGGGCGGGGGGGCTTCTGGACTGGGAAAGCCTGAAAGAGCAGGTGGTTTTATGGCTGAAGCACCACGAAGCGGCGGGTGAAATTGAGGGTATACTGCAGCAGTGCCGGGTTTTTGAGCCCTACGGTCCGCTGCCGGGATACAGGGTTAAGGAACCGGGCAGAATCCGGGCGTCAAGTGAAGCCAGGGAGCTGACCCTTGAAAAAATATGCCGTCTTCTGGGTTTTGAGGAAGAATGGCAGGAACTTTTTCCATGAAATTCATGTCTAAACCGGTGAATAATATTTCGAAAGAGGTGACGGAATTGAAAAGAAAATTATCCTTAATTCTGGTTATACTTATGACAATAATGGCGTGGATGCCGGCAGAAGGTCTTGCACAGGAGGATAAAGCCCTGGAGCAGGCTATAAGGGCTGCAAAAGCCAAGATTGAGATACCCGAAAGCTTTACCGAGTTCAGTTACAACGCCGGTACCGACAGGGGAAAAACCGTGTGGTACCTGGACTGGACCGGCAAGGACAGGATGGAGGGAAGCCTTAACGTAAGAGTCGACGAGGACGGTACCATACTAAGCTATAATTTTTACAGGCCCTACCAGTATGACAGCACAAGGAAGTTTCCGAAGGTGAGCAGGCATCAGGCAGCGGAAGTGGCGGAGGGCTTCATAGAAAGGATGCAGCCCGGCCTTGTTTCTGAATTAAAGCCTGTGGAAGACAGTGAGCTGCTGCAGATGGGAAGTGCCCACAGGTTTAACTACGTCAGGCTGGAAAACGGTATACCCTACCGGGGCAATACGGTAAACGTGGAGGTAAACAGCGAAACCGGCGAGGTACAGAGTTATTACTGCAACTGGTCACAGGGCCTTGCGTTCCCGGATCCCGGGGATGTAATATCCCGGCAGGATGCCGAAATGGGCTACAGGGATAACCTGGGCTTAAAGCTTATATACCGGTACAACTATGACGGGGAGGAAAGCAGGTTGTACGCCGTTTATGTGCCGGTATACGGCACAAGTTACGCAGTGGATGCCTTCAGCGGTGAAAGGATTAAAGTAAGCCAGTACTACGGCCCTTACCCTGGCATGGGGGCGGAGAGAGCGGCCATGGAAAAGTCGACGGCAGACGCGGCGGACGTGATAGAGCTTACCCCCGAGGAGAAAAAAGCGGTGGAAGAGGTATCCAGGCTGCTTACCAGGGAGCGGGCGGAAAGCATCGCAAGGGGCATCAAGGAACTGGAGATATCCCGGGATTATGAAGTCTCGCGGATAAATCTGCAAAAGGACTGGAACGTAGGCGACAGTTATGCCTGGGAGCTGAATTTCGAGAAAAAGGCCTCTTCATCAGAAAGGTCATCCGGGAATATATGGGTGAGGATTGACGCAAAGAGCGGATTCCTTAAGGGATACAGCCGGTATCTGCCCGTCGAGGGCGAAAGTGAGGGCAAATATACCGAAGACCGGGCCAGGAAAACCGTGGAAGAATTCATGAAGACGGTGTACAGGGATAAATTTAATGATTTGGAGTTTGACCCGGCCTATGAAGGGCATTACTACCCGCTGGGAAGGGATGAAAACCCGGTTTCCTACAGTTTTCGCTATATAAGGAAGGTAAACGGAGTACAGTTCCCGGACAATTCGGTGTATCTAAGCTTTGATGCGGTAAACGGCAGGGTGGTAAGCCTTAGCATGGACTGGTTCGACCTTGAGTTCCCGTCCCTGGAAAATGTTCTTGAAATGGAAGAGGTTTACAGCAAACTTTTTGAAGGTATTGGGCTGGAGCTTGTATACAGCGATGTGTACACCGAGGGTTATGAAAGGCCTGAAGCCGGTGACAACAAGCCGGAAATAAGGCTGGTGTACAACGCCAGGCAGGAAAAGCCCATCATATTTGACGCCTTTTCCGGGCGGATACTGGACTATTCCGGCAGGCCCTTTGTGGAAAAGAAGGCTGCGAAGTATACGGACATTGCCGGTCATTTTGCGGAAGGACAGATTACCGCCCTGGCCGAATACGGTATCATGCTGCCGGGGGATGAGTTCAGGCCGGATGAGAGCATTATACAGAAGGATTTTCTGTACCTGCTTGTCAAGGCAATGGGTTATTACGGTTCCTTTGAGGACGACAGCAAGCTGGATGAAATGTATAACCTGCTTATCCGGGAGAAAGTGGTCACAAAGGAGGAGAAAAACCCGGACGCCTTTGTAACAAGGGAAGAGGCGGTCAAATTTATGGTAAGGTCGCTTAAATACCAGGATGTTGCAGACATAAAGGGCATATTTGTAACCGGTTTTAACGACCAGGGCAGAATAGACCCTGAACTTATCGGGTATGTTGCCATTGCAAAGGGCATGAATATAATAGGCGGCAGCGGTGGAAACTTTTATCCCAAAAACAGCCTGACCAGGGCTGAAGCCGCGGTCATGCTGTACAACCGCCTTAATGGATAAACAAAAAAATATAACAAGTGCGACAGTGCGGCATGGGACGGTTTTCCCCTGCCGCATTTAGTATTTAAGCGCCGGCTTTTTTGCTGGCATACCTTTTGCATATTAATATGCTTTGGAAAAAACTGTTGCGACAGTGGTATGTCCGACCCGCTTGTAATATGTAAATTTCTTACATAAAAAATCAGGAGGAAACAGGTAGAAAATGGCGAATATAATATATTATACAGGTTAGGAAGGTGAGACGATGGCAAAGAGCGTAATCACAACCGACGGTGATAAATGCAAGGCCTGCTATGCCTGTGTGAGAAACTGTCCCGTTAAGGCAGTCAGGATGGTTGACGGTAAAGCCAGTGTTATTGCTGAAAGGTGTATAGCCTGCGGCAGCTGCCTGAAGGTCTGCAACCAGAATGCAAAACGCGTGGAGGACGGTGCAGCGCTGGTGCAGCGGATGATGAGCAACGGGAACAGAATGGTTGCACTTGTGGCACCTTCATATCCGGCGGTTGTTGAAGTACCGCCGGAAAAATTTATTGGAGCTTTAAAGGCTGCAGGGTTTGAACAGGTGTGGGAAGTGGCTGCGGGAGCTGATTTGATAAGCGAAGCGTATAGAAAGCTGGACCTGTCCCGGAAGTTTTACATAAGCACACCCTGTCCCGCCGTTGTCAACCTCGTGGAAATGCACTTTCCATCACTTATACCAAACCTTGTACCCATCGTATCTCCCATGGCGGCTGCAGCAAGGATGTTTAAAAGCAGGCACAGGGATCCCAACTACAAGCTTGTATTTATCGGGCCCTGCCTTGCGAAAAAGGCTGAAATATTAAGGGAAGACCTAAACGAACTTGTGGATGTTGCCCTGACCTTTGAAGAAGCGTCGGAGGTCCTGAAGGCAAAGGACATTGATGCAAACACTGCTTTACCGGCAGCACCCGACGGCCCCTGTGCCACCAGGGGGCATACCATACCGCTGCCGGGGGGGCTTCTGCACTGTATGAACCTCAAGGAGGAATTTTTAAGCCAAAGCTTTATAGTTGCGGAGGGACCCGAGCGGTGTATAGATGTGATATCATCGGTGGCAAACGGAGACATAAAGGTAAAATTCCTTGATTTGCTTTTGTGTAACGGGTGTATAGACGGGCCCATGAGCGGCCCATCCAAAAGTCTTGACAGAAAAAAGAATGAAGTAATAACCTTCTTCAATTCAAAGACCGATGAACAAAAAAAAGAAGGTAAAAAACAGATATCCGGCTACAGGGTAAACCTGGAGGCGGCATTTTTTGACAAAAGAGCAGCCCTACCCGAGCCCACCGAACAGGATATTCAGGTTATCCTGGCCAAGACCGAAAAGTATACCGAGGAGGATCAGCTCAACTGCGGCGCATGCGGATATCATTCATGCCGCGAGAAGGCTATAGCGGTGTATCAGGGTATAGCCGAAGTGGATATGTGTCTTCCCTATTTAATATCCCAGAACACAAAGCTTATGCAGTCGCTGAAGGACCAGCTGGAAAGGGAAAAGGAACTTAATGAGGAAAACAAGGCGATAATTGACTGCTCCTACGACGGGATAGTGGTTACCGATTCGAGGGGTTTTATCACTAAGGTTAATCCTGCATTGGAGCAGCTTTTGCATATGACTTCCGATGAACTGGTGGGAATGAACGTTAAGGATATGGAGAAGAAGGGCATAGTATACCCTTCGGCCACGCTGCTTGCCATTAAGACCGGAAGGCCGGTGACCTTTTTTCAGAAGCACTGGACCGGGAGGGAAGTGCTGACCACCGGAAACCCGGTGATGGACGAAAACGGCAGGGTTATAAGGGTCATAGTAAACATGAGGGATATGAAAGCGCTGCAGGATATGGAAAACAGGATAAACCAGGGTATTGGGGAAATATTTTCGGATGAGGAAAACCTGGAGGAACTGTTAAGCATGCGCAGCCCAGCATTCCAGGCGGTTATGGAAATAGCCAGGAAGCTTGCCAGGATAGATTCAACCATACTGGTACTGGGCGAGTCCGGCACCGGCAAGGACCTGATAACCAGGTTTATACACCGGACGGGACACAGGAGCAAGGGGCCCTTTGTCAAAATCGACTGCGGGGCAATCCCGGAGAACTTGATCGAATCTGAACTGTTCGGTTATGAAACCGGTTCCTTTACCGGGGCCAAAAGGCAGGGCAAGCCGGGACTGCTGGAGGTTGCCCATACAGGCACAGTATTCCTGGACGAAGTGGGTGAACTGCCGCTGTCCCAGCAGGTTAAGCTTTTAAGGGTGCTCCAGGATAAAAAAATAGTAAGGGTCGGGGGCACAAAACAGATAGACATAGATATCCGCGTGATTGCCGCCACCAACAGGGATCTTGAAGAGATGGTGAAAAACGGTGAATTCAGGTCCGATTTGTTTTACAGGCTGAGCGTTGTACCGCTGGAGATACCCCCCCTAAGGCAGAGAAAGGAGGATATAATACCCCTTGCCAACAGATTCCTGGCAAAATACAACCGCAAATACGGTTTCAGCAAGACCATTTCGGAAGAGCTCCAGAAAATACTTCTGGAGCACCACTGGCCGGGCAATATAAGGGAACTGGAAAACCTTATTGAAAGGCTTGTAATAGTATCCCGCGAAAGCGAGATTCAGCCGGGCAGTCTGCCGCCGGGTTTTATAAAGAAAAACGGCGAAGCACAGAACGTGGAAGTGGTGGGGTTAATACCGCTTAAGAAAGCCCTGGAGGAAGTTGAAAGGAAGCTGCTGGAACGGGCCAAGGAAAGGTACAACAGTACCTATAAAATAGCCGAAATACTTGAAGTGGACCAGTCCACCATAGTAAGAAAGCTGAAGAAATACAACCCCTGATCCGGCGAATTGGTAATGCACAGGAGCATTATTAATGCATGAATGCATCAATTTGGACAGTGTACGGTCTTTGTTTTTCAGCCTGAAGGGCTGACAGCAGTCTGAATATTACCCGGGAGGGTTTTTATTTTTTGGCATAGAACTTGCGGTAATTAGTGGTAAAACAAAGGGAGGCATGCGTATGGCGGGTACAGTGGCTGGTCTGGAAACCCAGGTAACGGAGGAACAAAAAAGGCAGATTGATTATATTATCGATACCTTTGACGGTACACCCGGCAGACTTATACCGGTGCTCCATGAAATCCAGAAAGTGCTGGGCTTTCTGCCGCCGGAAATCCAGGAATATGTAGCACACAGGCTGAATATTCCGGTGGCGGATGTTCACGGGGTAGTAACTTTCTATTCGCTGTTTTCAGAAAAACCGAAGGGAAGGTTCTGTATCGGAGTTTGCAAGGGAACGGCCTGTTATGTTAAAAAATCCCAAAAATTACTGGATAAACTGGAGGAGATTTTGGGAATCGGGGGCGGAGATACCACCGATGACGGCAAGTATTCGGTTGAGGTTTTAAGATGTTTGGGGTCCTGTGGTCTGGGACCGGTAATGACAATAAATGAAAGGGTATACACCAGGGTAAAGCCCGACAGCGTGAAGAATATCCTGAAAGAGCACGAAGAATGGGAGGCGAATAGGGATGAGTGCTCTTAAAAGTTATCAAAGGATCAGAACAATGGCCGAAACCAGGATAGCCGAGCGGGGGGACGGAAACGGAGTGTCCTTTCAGCTCAGCCGGTGCAGCGAGGCGGTTGGCGCCAAGGAAGTAGCCAGACGGATAAAGACGGCAGCTTTGAAGTACGGGCTTTGGAATGTAAGGGTAAAAGTGGTGGGTTGTATGGGTCTTTGCAGCCATGAGCCGATATTGACGGTAAAACTGCCGGGGGAAAAAGCGGTATCCTATTCAAGGGTTACACCCAACATGGCCGAGATGATAATCAGCCATCATGTAATGCAGGGGAAGGTCATAAAACCCTGGCTGATACAGTAAAAGGAGAGGTGGTGTAAAGCATGAACCATGAAAGGTATCAGGTCCTGGTATGCGGAGGGGGCGGATGCGATTCCTCAAACAGCCAGGATGTAATTGACAGGCTTAACTCCGAGATTGAAAAAGCAAAGCTTACCGATAAATGTGAAGTGATAAAAACGGGCTGCATGGGGCTCTGCGCGCTGGGACCCGTTATGACAATATATCCGGGCGGAATATTCTACAAGGAGCTTACCGTTAAGGATATCCCCGAGATTGTTGAAAAGCACCTGAAACAGGGCGAAGTGGTGGAAAGGCTTCTCTACAGGATGCCGGATACCGGAGAGCCGGTTAAATCAGTGGATGAAATACCGTTCTTTGCACGTCAGACAAAGATTGCGCTGCGTAACGTCGGGCTGATAGACCCGTCGAGCATTGAAGAGTATATAGCCTTTGACGGGTATTTCGGTCTTGCCAAGGTTATAACCAAGATGAAGCCCCAGGAAGTTATAGAAGAGATGAAAAAATCAGGACTGCGGGGCCGCGGCGGCGGTGGGTTCCCGGTGGGCAAAAAATGGGAGTTTGCGTATAAGGCAGAAGGAAAGGAGAAGTACGTGGTATGCAATGCCGATGAGGGTGACCCGGGAGCTTACATGGACCGGAGCATAATAGAAGGCGACCCCCATACGGTGATTGAGGGTATGGCCATTGCAGGGTACGCAATAGGTGCTAAGAAGGGCTACGTTTATATAAGGGCGGAATACCCGATGGCCCTGGAACGGCTAAAAACAGCGATAGCAAAGGCCAGAAAGCTGGGGCTCTTAGGAGAGAATATAATGAATACAGGCTTTGGTTTCGATCTTGAAATAAGGGTTGGAGCGGGAGCCTTTGTATGCGGCGAAGAGACCGCACTTATAAGGTCGATAGAGGGGAAACGGGGTGAACCCAGAATAAGGCCTCCCTTCCCTGCCAACGAGGGGGTTTGGAGCAAACCTACCCTTATTAACAATGTGGAGACCTGGGCCAATGTTCCCCCTATTATATTAAAGGGCGGTGACTGGCTGAGGTCGATAGGGACTCCCGAAAGTCCGGGGACAAAGGTTTTTGCACTGGCAGGAAAATCCGAGTATGCCGGGCTTGTTGAGGTACCCATGGGGACTCCCCTCGGCGAGATTATATTCGATATAGGCGGAGGCCTTATAAAGGGTAAAAAGCTCAAGGCGGCCCAGACCGGGGGCCCGTCAGGCGGATGCATACCGATAACCGGGCTAAACGTGCCGGTTGATTATGAGTCCCTTAAGGAAATGGGTACCATAATGGGGTCCGGCGGGCTTATTGTAATCGACGAAGATACGTGCATGGTGGACCTGGCAAGGTTTTTCCTGGAGTTTGTACAGGAAGAATCCTGCGGTAAATGTACGCCCTGCCGAGAAGGGACAAGGGCGATGCTGCATATGCTTGACAGGATAATAGAAGGAAAAGGTGAAGAAGGGGATATAGAAAGGCTGGAAAACCTGGGCAATGTAATCAAATCCACCGCGCTGTGCGGCCTGGGGCAGACGGCGCCCAATCCGGTTCTGAACGCAATAAGGTATTTCAGGGACGAGTTTGAGGAGCACATCAAGTATCAAAAGTGTCCGGCTTCAAGCTGTGCCACGATGTTTTCCTCGCCCTGCACCAATGCGTGCCCCGCGGGGATTGACATACCCAGGTTTATTGAACAGATTCAAAGGGAGAACTTCAACAGGGCGGTTGAAATTATTCTCGAAAACAACCCCTTCCCGGGCATATGCGGCAGAATATGCGGGCATCCCTGCGAAGACAAGTGCCAGAGGGAACAGATAGATGAGGCGATGGATATAAGGGTTTTGAAGCGTTTTGTGGCGGACTGGGAAGTTGAGCACCCGGAGATTAAACTGAAAAAAGCGCCGGATACCGGGAAAAAGGTGGCGGTAATAGGCGCGGGACCGGCAGGGCTGTCGGCGGCCTTTTTCTTGAAACAGTGGGGCCACAGGGTAACCATATTCGAAGAACACGAGGAACCCGGCGGTATGCTGGTTTATGCGATACCTAAATTCAGGCTGCCGCGAAATATTATAAGGCATGAGATACAAAGGATTTTGGACTTGGGAGTAAACCTTGTTACCGGGGTTAAGGTGGGCAGGGATATAAGCCTTCAGAAGCTGAGAAATGAATACGATGCGGTGTTTGTGGCTGTGGGCTCCCAGGAGCAGCTCATGCTGGATATTCCGGGAGAGAACCTGGTAAACGTTCATAAATCCTTTGAATTTCTTAGAAAAGCCAACGCCGGCCACCCGCCTTATATAGGAAACAAGGTGGCGGTAATAGGCGGCGGCAACTGTGCCATTGATATGGCGAGGTTTGCAGTAAGGCTTGGGGCAAGGGAAGTAAAGATGATATACAGAAGAAGCGCCCAGGATATGCAGGCCATGAACAAGGAGATTAATGACGGGGTTGAGGAAGGCGTAAAAATACAGTCGCTGACGGCTCCGCTGGAGATTATAGGTGACGGGGAAGGCAGGGTTCAGGCCTTAAAGCTTATAAGGATGAAACAGGGAGAGTTTGACAGGTCCGGCAGGAAAAGGCCGATACCCATTGCCGGTTCGGAATATATTGAAGAGTTTGATTCGGTCATTATAGCAATAGGCATGATACAGGACATTGAAAGCCTGAACGGCGGCAACGGTCTGAAGACAGATAGAAACATAAGGGTTATAATAGACCCTCACACCCAAAAAACAAGCATGGAAGGCGTCTTTGCAGGCGGCGACTGCTCCAGGGGTCCGGATACAGTGGTGGGAGCAGTGGGCGACGGCAGAAGGGCCGCCTTGAACATTGACAAATACCTGGGAGGCAATATGGAGAAACAGCTTGAACAGCGGATTATTGAAAGGAAAAACTATCAGCCAATAATCGAGGAAAAAATGGAACGGATGCAGCCGGAAGACCTGCTGCCGGTTGAAAGGAAATACACCTTTAACGAGGTGGAGACCTGCCCGGGCAGGGAAAGAGCTGTCTGCGAGGCATCCAGGTGCCTGCGCTGCGATGTTAAGGATTGATTACCAATACGCTATTGGAGGTGTTTACGGGTTGGATATGGTGCATTTAACGATTGACGGAGTTAAAGTCGAGGTACAAAAAGGCAGCACAATACTTGAAGCGGCCAGGAAGGCGGGAAGCGATGTGCCCACGCTGTGCTACTGTGAAGGGCTGAAACCCGACGGGGCGTGCAGGATTTGCGTGGTGGAAGTGGAAGGAGCCCCTAATCTGATCTGTTCCTGCTCCACCGCAGCGGGTGAAGGCATGACCGTTTATACAGAAAGCCCCAGGGTGGTGGAAGCGCGAAGGACCATTCTAAGTCTTATGTGGGCAAACCACAGCTACAACTGCTTAACCTGCGAGAAGGCGGGCAGCTGCAAGCTGCAGGATTACAGCTACAGGTATGGTTTGACCGATGAGGATATTAAAGTTTATGAAAATTCGAAGAAAAGGCAGGGGATTGACGATTCCGGCCAGTTTTTCGAATATGACCAGGGTAAGTGTATATTGTGTGGAAAATGCGTGAGGGTGTGCAGTGAAGCCTCGGTAGTGTCGGCCATCGGCCGTTCACTGAGAGGATCGGTGACACATTTGGGCCCTCCGCTTGGAAAGCTTCTTACGGATTCCGAATGCGTATCCTGCGGCAACTGTGTATCAAACTGTCCGACGGGTGCGCTGTCTGCAAAGAAAGCTGAAAAGTACAGGGAATGGGAAGTAAAGCGAACCGACACCACCTGCACATACTGCGGGGTAGGCTGCCAGCTGCAGCTTTTAGCAAAGGGCGACAGAATAGTGGGCGTGGAACCTGTAAACGGCCCGTCCAATGAAGGGCTTTTGTGCGTAAAGGGCAAGTTCGGCTACAACTTTATAAACCATGCCGACAGGCTTAAAACGCCGCTTGTCAAGAAAAACGGCAGGTTTGAAGAGGTGACCTGGGACGAAGCGTTAAAGCTGGTAGCGGGAAAGCTTTCGGATGTACGCAAAAGAAGCGGCGCCGATGCGGTGGCAGGCCTGTCGTCTGCAAGGTGTACCAATGAAGAGAACTACCTGTTCCAGAAACTGATGAGGGCAGTGGTGGGAACCAACAACGTTGACCACTGTGCACGGCTCTGACACTCTTCCACGGTTGCCGGTCTGGCAGCAGCATTTGGAAGCGGTGCGATGACCAACAGCATAAACGAGATAGACAAGGCGGAAACAGTATTTGTTATAGGTTCCAACACAACCGAGAACCATCCGGTAATAGGCTCCAGGATAAAGCGCGCAGTCAAGAACGGGGCCAGGCTGATAGTGGCGGACCCGAGGGAAATTGAACTTAAAAAATACGCAGATGTGGCCATGCGCATAAAGCCGGGTACCAACATAGCGCTTTTGAACGGCATGATGCATGTAATAATATCCGAGGGCCTGGAAGATAAAGAGTTCATTAAGGAAAGAACCGAGAACTACGATGAGCTGAAAAAGCTGGTTAAGGACTATACGCCCCAAAAGGTGGCAAAGATAACCGGAATAGCAGCCGACGATATAATGAAGGCGGCACGGCTGTACGCCAAATCCGGTGCTTCGATGCTGTTCTACGCGATGGGTATAACCCAGCACAGTACAGGCACGCAGCATGTACTGTCAACCGCCAACCTTGCAATGCTGTGCGGTATGATGGGAAGGGAAGGCACCGGTGTAAACCCGTTAAGGGGTCAGAACAATGTACAGGGTGCCTGCGACATGGGCTGCCTGCCCAACGTGTTTACCGGTTACCAGAAGGTAACCGATGCAAAGGCTGTGGAAAAGTTCGGGAAGGCGTGGAACGCAAAGCTGTCGGCTAAGGTTGGCCTGACGGTATCCGAAATGATAGAGGCCGCCGGTAACGGCAGCGTAAAGGCACTTTATATAATGGGCGAAAACCCGATGGTATCCGATCCGGATATAACGCATGTTGAAGAATGTTTGAACAAGCTGGATTTCCTGGTGGTGCAGGACATATTCCTGAGCGAGACGGCCCAGCTGGCGGATGTGGTTCTTCCTGCGGCATCCTTTGCCGAGAAGGACGGTACCTTCACCAACACCGAGCGAAGGGTGCAGAGGATAAGAAAAGCCATTAAGCCGGTGGGTGAAAGCAAACCCGACTGGCAGATACTGATGGAGCTTATGAACCTTATGGGCTGTGACAGAACATACAGCCATCCGTCCGGGATAGCCGACGAGATAGCGGAAGTGACACCCTCCTACGCAGGTATCACCTATGACAGGATAGAGGGCGAAGGCCTGCAGTGGCCCTGCCCGACAAAGGACCATCCGGGTACGCCTTACCTTCACAAAGGCAAGTTTGCACGGGGAAAGGGACTGTTCAGGCCGTCGCCTTACACACCTTCCGACGAGCAGCCCGACGGCGAATATCCGCTTATCCTAACCACCGGCAGGGTACTTTACCAGTACCATACAAGGACCATGACCAAGCGGGTTGCAGGTCTCGAAGCAAAGGTACCCGAGAGCTATGTGGAAATTAACCCTGAAACGGCAGCCAAACTTTTGGTACAGGACGGTGACCTGGTACTGGTAAGTTCAAGGCGTGGTGAGATAAAGATAAAGGCAAGGGTAACCGACAAACTGGACGCCGGTGTGGTATTTATCCCCTTCCACTTTGCGGAGGGTGCAGCCAACAGGCTGACCAACCCGGTATTTGACGAGATAGCCAAGATACCCGAGCTCAAGGTATGCGCCGTCAAGGTTGAAAAGGCAGGTTAGTTTATTAGTCGGGGACATTTTGCAGCAAGGAATTCTAATGGGGAC
>Ga0334896_1001027_pt1 | contig 26947 bp, 24 predicted proteins | sample GraSluR3_MG_8_FD_207734 | JGI IMG/M metagenome (GOLD analysis project Ga0334896, IMG submission 207734) | Sludge microbial communities from methane-producing bioreactor in Wageningen University, Netherlands - Granular Sludge_27_06-R3 | ecosystem: Engineered > Bioreactor > Anaerobic >... | reverse complement strand
CATACAAACCTCCTGCGTGTTTTTTCTTCAAATTAAATATTACAGGTTTGTTTGTATGTAGGGAAGAGAGTTTTTGCTCTCTTCCTGTTTTTTTTATCTGCGTTGCCAATGAAAATTATACTCTAAGCCCTTATAACAAGCCATTCTTAAGCTTATATACACCCCAATAACGAATTTTGCGATTATTTATAAGTAAAGATAAATTGGTCTTAACCAGAGTTAAAAAAGTGTATCGAAATAACAAGAAGACGTGGAGAAGTACTTGACGCAGTATACGAATATTCAAGGATAGAACTGACGCAGCAACTAAGGATATTCACATTAATAAAAGTAGCTCTGTTTACGTAATTTCCGTGAATTTCATATTCGTTATTTGCGCTTAAATCTGGTAGTCTATTTACGAAATTTTACCAAAATGGTAGTGTAAATTATTTTGTGTTTCTAGTTCTCCAAGCTAATGTTAAATACGGTTTATGAATTGAAAAGTTGAATCAAATCAATATAATTCTACCTATAATCTTTAGACTGTCAACACAGAAAATGGACAGTCTTTATTAGTATTGGTTGTTTTAGTTCGATAAGATCGACATTTTGAATTAGTAAGTCAAATGACATCCGGCAACTTTTTACTTCCGCTTCTCCTGTATTGAAAATACTCTAAGAATCTTCTGGAAGAAAGAGAAAGCGACTTTTGTTCTCTCATAGCGATACCGATAGTTCTAAATGCAGGAACTTCAAGCTCCTTTGTAATAATCTTGTATGGAATACGTTGTAAAATCAATTCTGGCAAAATACTGATTCCAAGTCCATTCTCTACCATTGACATAATTGCATAGTCATCCCAGGTTATAAAATGGATTTGCGGAAATATGTGGTGCTTTTCGAAGATTTCAGAGATCTCAGCTTTTGCACCTTTCTCCAGTAGCATAAACGGGCTGTTTGCGAGTTCGCTGATTGGGAATTTTTCACAATCGGCCAGAGGATGGTCCTCTGGTAGAACTACCATTAAGCGGTCTTGCTCTAAAAATATTGTTTCAAGTTCTATTTTTGTTGGAAGCCTTAAAAATCCAAAGTCTACACGTCCTTCTAAAATCCAGCTCTCGATCTCGGTATAATCGCCTAGCAGCAGTTCAAAATCAATCTTTGGATAGTTTTCTTGAAAGGCTTTAATCATATTTGGAAGCCAGTGGGTTGCCACACTGGAAAAAGTTCCAATGCGGATTATTCCTGCCTGCATATCATGCAAATCATCAATCTGCCTCATCAGGATCTCATGCTCATGGCAGATTCGTCTTAACTGTGGCAAAAGCTTGATCCCATCGGAAGTTAAACTGACACCGGCACGTCCTCTTTCCATAAGAGAAACGCTCCATGCCGTTTCCAGGTCCTTGATCATTCGGCTGATTCCAGATTGGGAATAGTTTAACGCTTCAGCAGCTTTTGTCAAGCTACCATATTCGATTGTTTTTACTAATGCCATATATTTTTGGATACTCATGATCGTATCCCCCTTTGCATCTGAATTCGTTATGCATAACATGATAAATATTCGATTTTGTAATGTTTATTGATATGATACACTTCAAGCGATATTAATTCAAGCAAAGAAGGAAAACTCACATGAAAAAATCATATTCTAAATATATCGCCTCACTGCTTCTATTCGGCTCCAACGGAATTGTTGCAAGTTATATTGCATTAAACAGCATTGAGATTGTTTTTACAAGGACGTTGATAGGCAGTCTTTTTCTTATCCTGATCTTTGTTTTTCTGAAACAAAAGGCGCAGTTCTTGAAAAACAAAGCACATTTTTACAGTCTTATCATATCTGGTATTGCAATGGGTGCAAGCTGGATGTTTCTGTATGAGGCATATTCCCGAATTGGTGTCAGTATTGCTACGCTTGCATACTATTGTGGGCCGGTCATTGTAATGATCTTATCTCCGTTATTATTTAGCGAAAAGATGACATGGGTAAAATTAGTCGGCTTTATTGCTGTTTTGACTGGCATGTTTTGTGTGAATATCCATGTTCTATCACAAGATGGTACTGCTTGGGGACTGGTTTGTGGGGTTATGTCCGCAATCATGTATGCATTTATGGTTATCTTTAACAAAAAGGCCATAAGTATAACCGGTCTAGAAAATTCGATGTGCCAGCTCTGCGTTAGCTTCATAACAGTTGCTATATTCCTCGGACTGTCTCAGGGATTTGCTATACACATTGAACAGGGCAGTATTATCCCCATTCTTATACTTGGTATTCTAAATACGGGCATTGGATGCTACTTGTACTTTTCCTCAATTGGTAATTTGCCTGTACAGACAATAGCAATCTGTGGTTACCTAGAGCCTCTTTCAGCACTAGTTTTTTCTGTAATATTATTAGGAGAAACCTTAAACTTTGTCCAGATTCTTGGAGCTGTGCTGATATTATGTGGTTCCGCCTTTGGAGAGTTGTTCCGTTCAAAGTAATTAAATACTAAAGAAACCAGTGAGAATAAGACTGCTAATTGGGCAAATTGACATCCTTAAATATGGTAGAGGTTAATCCACGTCTAGTAATGATATTCTACCGTCAAAATAGATAATGAGTTGTTCCAGTATCATTGTCCAGTCTCTTCCGCCCTTGCTTGATAGACCAGCTTCAAATCAGCCATAAACGGCTTGATATCATTGTAGGAGATAAACCTAGTGGATAACGGATTTGGTGAACAATGCAGCGCTGGATTTCCGTGTTAGGATAAACAGCGGGGGTAGCGTCATTAAAGCCGGCCAGGCCATCAACGGAGGCAATTAAGATATCTTCTGTACCCCGGTTCCTGATTTCATTTAGAACACCGATCCAGTATTTGACGCTTTCATTTCCGCCTATCCAAATTGCCATAACCTCTTTAGTGTCATCCAGTTTGATTCCAATGGCTATGTACACGGCTTGTTTGATTACGGTATTATCCTGCCTGACATTGTAGTGGACAGCGTCCATGAAAACGATGGCATACTTTCTGGAAAGCGGACGGTTTTGCCATTCCTTTGCGATAGGCAGGATTCGATTCGTCATCTTGGAGATCATAACTGGAGACGCTTCAAGACCGTAGACGCTTTCAAGATGTTCGGTGGTGTCCCTTGTTGTCATTCCTTTCGCATCTTCAGGTTTGTAGGTATCGAGTAGCTGATTCATCAAACTCTTACGTTCCCCAGTTAATTCTCTTTGTCTTGCCATAAAAAATCCCTCCAGATTAATATTTATTTTAACATTAACCTGGAAGGGCACCTTTAATTTATTAGCAGAAAATTATTTACAGTCTCACCAAAATGGTATCGTTTGAGTTTATTAATAGCGAGACTTCAATCAACATTGTATTCTCCATCGCAACCGTGCTCGCAACGGATTACTATCTCTTCTCCAGGAGGGACTACTATATTTCCGGATACCTTTGCATATTCTTTATTAGTATCCGGATAATAAACTCTTGTAATTTTACCATTTTCAAGTATTTCATTAGAAGTTTCTTTATAATGCTCCGTTTTTTGCAAGACTTTCAAAATACTATAAAGGCGATACAATCCCAAATCGGACGAAAATGATGTGTACGCATCAGCGGTGACATCTGACCCAAACGAGCGCGACAACAGATAGTTCACAGTCCCCATATCTTCGTTTAAATTACAAACATCGCGAACATTGCGTTCATATGTGGTATGCAATATTTTTTTCGCTGCTGCCATTTTTCTATCCTCGCGATGCAATTGGCCAAGAATTCCATAACCAACTCCAATGCTGTGGAGTATACGCGTAGCATTTTCTATAATTGCTGCTGGAAGTATATGCTTTCCTTTATTTTTTGCGTGTGGAAATACATACTTTTCCGCCATACTCCCCCGGCTTTTATTTTTTTTAGCTTCATAATAGTTTCTCAGTATCAGAGCTGAACGTGGGACTAGTGGCCTGCTATAGTCATGTGTAGCGCTAAGCTTTCGCATCCTCAAAATATGAATAACCACATAATCGTCTATTTCTGTATGGAATGTAATATCTTTCCACTTTAACCCAACTATTTCTTTTGGCTCTAATCCGCTAGCCATCAATGCGACTGCAGTATTTATTGCACTGATATTCTGTTCCAGTTTTTCATACAGAGCATCTTGGAGATCAGGGGTCAACTCGTCTGGTCTTGTGGCTTTAATTTGCTTATCTCTACCACTTTTTCTCTTTTTTGCGGGTTTTTCCACTGGATTTATACCCTCATAAACCCCATATTCCAGACTAAAATTAAAGAATTTGTAAATATCCTCTTGTGCTATTCTACCCATGCCAATACGTTTCACAGCATCTTTCATTTTTGTTGGACTCAATTTACACATCGGGACCGCGGGTAAGCGATGGCAGTCACGTATTAGTTTATGCACAGCTGCTTCAAATTTTTCGTCTGTCAATTTAGGATGATACTCTGCGACGAAATCGCGGGCATATTTCTGCGCAGCCATATAGGGAGTAATTGTAGCTGGACTTGTTAGTGCTTCAAGCTGAACGCCCATCAACACTTTGTTTTCCGAAAACAAACGCTCAGCAGCGGCAACGATACACTCTTTTATAGAGGTATCACTAATACAGGCGCATTGAATATCTTTTCGGATATCTAATTTTCGGCACTTATCTTTACAGTTTTTATGTTGATTAAGGATATCTTTGGCTTCCTTCCCCTGTTTTTTTAATAGATTTCCGTCACTATCCAAGGCCCGTATAGTCCCTCTTAAAGGATACATTCCCGATTCCCGTGAATTCAACGAGAATTTAAATGGAATTGAATAGTGCATATAAAGTCCTTCTATTCTTGTCTTACCATTAATTTCAGATCTTTGATAATAGCTTCCTTTACTTTTCCACCCATTATTATCTATTATATTCTTCATTCTATATCACACCTCCAATCAAGTTTTCTTTCCTTCGCTTTCCATTATTATTTGTACTTCTTCTTTCCAGATTAACCTTTAAATAGTCTGACCCTTCTATAGATATTGATTCTCCCGGTTCACAAGATTTAATATCTATGTCTAGTACCAAATCAGTATCGCTATTGTTTTTGAACCGCATAACTGGGAAAGGGAACACTTCTTCTTTTACTCCCTTAATAAGTTCTATTGGTTTATGTTTCGGATTTAGACTTATATTTTGGTTTATGTCATACAATGAATTTTTAACGATGATCCGCTTTATCGTGCTATCCCACTGGGGGCTATCATAAGTAAAGCGACTAACCCGCTTCTTATGTCCGATAAAAACATCTCTTTCGGTAGCAGAAAAACCACATATATTGCATCTAATGCTAGCGCGATTCCTTCTTAATATATGTGCCGAGATATCTATTATAGGTGTTCCATCGGTATCATGTTTCAAATGCCTAAGCTCACTATTCTTTGCTTGCACAAACAACTCCTCTTCAACCCCGCTTTCCAAAAGTATTTCTTTAACAAAGGATGATAAATCAGAATCCATCACAGGAGCTTTATTACAGTCTACAGTATCTTCTTCAGTAATCAGCTCATTACAACGTTTTACCACCAAGCTACCCCATTCGTCCAATACTACTCGGCGGTATGAATCTTTTGATTTTAATACATCATTTTTGCCGCCATTATCCTCTTGATATAGTACCCAGGCTACAATTATATCTTCTATACTCGCCATCAGATCTTTAGTCATAGCTGATGCCTCGCCGGTCCTTAAATCATTGTCCATAAATGCCGCTGCCCTCACTTTTTTGGGTTCGGTTTCGATTTTTTCTTCCAACCTGCGTCTAAATTCTAAGTGACAAGATGGGGACATCATTTTCTCCTGTTCAACCTTAGTTCTGCCAGTTTTTGATTTAGTTTTAAATGTTTGAGGTGGCAAACTTGGATCTATGCTCATCATCAATCCATAAACCTCTTCAAAAGCAGCTAGATGATTAGCGGCCCCAGCGAGCGCATCCTCATAATTTCCGCTAAAGTTGCCATGTGTCATTATTTTGTTCGCTAAAAACTTTTCTAAATCATTCAATTCAACGATAGTAAACTTATCCTCTATATTACGAACGTACCATGGAACTATGTTGCGTTTGGAATAAACTAGCACATTATGCGTATAATGTTCTGACCACGGGAATGAATGGTAGCCTAGATTAAGAACTGTTTTAAAGGCTAAGCTAAATGGTGTGTCCAATTGCTCCCCATCATCTACTTTCCGGATTTTAGGGCGAAAAATATTATCTAATTTCGATTCTACGGCATTTCGTGCAAATAAAATGGTAATATCTAGCGCTTCCTTGTTTTTCACCTTGCGTCTGACTTCTTTAATCTCATCCAATGGGATGTAGTTTTTGTCAACAGCATATGCTCTTACTGAGAAATTTGAATCCCTTGTTGTTGGATAAGTCACTATAATTTTGCAGTTTTCGTGTCGGCTCTTAAATTCTACTCTCATTCTTACACCATCCTTTCATCACTATATCAAATTGCGACATTCCCAAATCCGCGCTTTTTTTAGCGTTTCAAAAATTCGACAATCGCGGTTAATCAAACGATAAACCACTTGCAATTCCAACACCATCAATTTGATGAAACCATTGTGTTGTATTCTACTCCTGTCATTCTATTCACTTTTATGATATACTGTTACAATAATTATGAAAGGTGTGATTAAGCCATGGCTATAACCGACTTCAAAATCTCATTTGAGAATCATAGGGAAATTGTATCGTTTGGCATAGAATCGTTAGAATACGAGCCCGGTGGGATCTCTTTTAAAATTGCCTCTACTCCTGACTCTCAAATAATGCTATTGCTTCAGCATTTCAGGAACCAAAGGGAGCTATTAATAGATTCTTCTAGAAGGGAAATGTCAAAAGGAAATGAAAACAGCATATATAAGATATCACCTACAATAGGAGCTGTTAATTATTTTTTTGGAGATATCGTCACTGAATATGAACGCAAAAACAACTCAAGAATTAATGAGTTAATATTCTTATTTCCGCTCGCTGAATTGTTGATGCAATACAGAAGTTACTATGGTTATAAATCAATTGCGGAAAGAGTCCCAAATTACATTACGAAATATTTACCTTTACCACCTTTGGAACGTACAAAAGCATTTATCGTCGAAGGTATTAACGATATAAAAAACCCTCAAAAGTTAATTAAGGACTTGTTTTTTGCAAAAAAAGAAGCCCCCATAAGTGATGACGAGAAGACTTATAGAGCATTGGATCATATTGCGTTACGTGGGTTTTCCAAAGAACTAATAATGGATTTGCTGTTACTTAACCACAATCATTCGAAAGAATACTACGAAGCTGCCTTAGCATATTGTGAAGAAGTAATAAGTAATCTGGAAGAAATCAGACGCATTAAACCCCTTCTAAGAGAATTTATTGGCAATAGATATAACACTAAATTTAGCACCGATAGTTTACCTCAATGGATACTGTCTGAACTCGGAAAAACACTTGACTCCGAACGCACACTAACATTAATAACACTGATAGCATTAGAGCAAGAATCTTTGTATAAAAAAAAGCTTTACATACGAGCATGCCCGATATGCAAGAGAACCTTCCTCGCTCACAAGCATTCTAAAAAGTATTGTTCAAACCCAAATCCGGATTTCAATGGCAGGACATGCCAGGAAATCGGAAATAATGAAGGGCCTGGAAGCAGAATGCAACTATACCCCTTATTTAATTCAAAAAGAAAATCTTACAGCAATTGGAGAAAAAAACAATACGATCGGCACCCAGAAATATTTGTTTCAGAAAATGCCTTGAATATTGAAAAAGAAATTAATTCCAATTATGAAACCTGGTATAAGAAAGCACGGGGCGCGGTGTCTTTGTATGAAATTCGTAAAATTACTTTGGAAGAAGCGGAGTCTCTAATCAATCTACCAGAAATTGAATATCGATCTCCGCTTCTATACAAACTCACTCACAAATAGTAGTCATCTTACTTCATTTACTTGTAATCTTTTCCACAGGAGTTAAGGAACATGCCCGATAGACCGATGTATTATTTAGTGCATATATATTATTCGAAAGAGCCCCTACATCTAAATCTTTGTACACTTCATCAAAAACATATACTTTACTATCAACCATGTCCAAAGCATGAAGTACTATAGCCTCAGGGATGGCTGGAGTTACAATTGCTCCATATTCTAATAAGCCATGATGAGAAGCTATCATATGTTGCAACAAGCTGACACGTTCTAAGTCAAAAAATCCCAGCCTGTTTGCCGCCTCCTCCACCATCATTATTCCTATTGCAGAATGTCCTAGAAGACGCCCATCCTTTGTGTATTCTGTTTTACCTGTAATGGTTGTCTGCATTTCTTTTATTTTTCCTATGTCATGTAAGGCGCAGCCTGAGATAAGAATTTCACTGTCAAGGCCGGGATAAGTCTCCGTAACCTTTATTGCTTGTTCAGCCATGGTAGCAGAGTGATAAAGGAGTCCGCCGATTACGTTGTGGTGAATATTCTTTGCAGCAGCTGCTCTGATAAATTCCCTTTTGTTTTCAATTAGAATCCCAACAGCTAAATCAGCTATTGGAATAAACAATTCATCTAAGTCATTATCTATGTAGCTTGACTTAATGTTCTCAATAAGCTTGTTGAATGTTTCCTCCGGATCTATTGGAGCCTTCATAATAAAATCATCAAGTTTGAGACTAACATCATCACCAGGTGCTATATGATGCACTATGTAGCTACGACTTCCATTATAGTTGCTAACATTTAAGCATACTCTTACAACGCAAGGTTCAATAATTCCCATATTACGAAGAGAAATAGCCTGTGTTTCAAATTTCCTCGCAATTACGCATGACTCTCCATCGCTAAGAGTAAGCTCAACATAATAGGACCCATTTTTTGCGGTTTTTTGAGTAATCGATTCAAGCATTACATACGTCTCACATGTATGCCCTTGATCAATATCTTTAAACTTTTTGATTAGGCTATTCATACATTATTCCTCCTTCATTCCATCATATATCGCCATGGCGGTCATAATAACTTGTAAGAATTCACTATCTAATTCTGAAGAATCTTTTATCTGTATTAGCCGCTCTAGGATCAATTTCATTTCTTCTTTAAGTGCCTTATGAACCTTTGGATTCCTAATAACGGTAATTTTGTGGCGAAGCATATTAGCAGTAAGATACTCCTGCTTACTTGTGCCAGATATACGCGCCATGGTATTAATCTGCTCGTTCTCTTCCGGCGACACCCTAAAAGCAATCGTAATGCTACGCCAACGGTTATAACTATCTCTATTCTTTGCAGGCATCCAAATCACTCTCCTTTGATTTTATTGAGTTTTTCGGCCATGTCCTTCTGAACGGAAGGAAACATATGCGCATATCGGTAAGTAATATCTACGCTTTCATGACCCACTCTTTCTGCTATTGCGACTGCGCTATAGCCCATGTCAATCAATAAAGACACATGGCTATGTCGAAGATCGTGTACACGTATCTGCTTAACACCTGCCTTGGTCGCACCGGCATGAATGTTATTACCAAGGAATGCTTTGTTTGTTGGGAAAAGCCTATCTGTTGGATTTAAATTGTAAATCATCTCTATATAGTCTTTTAGTTCTTCCAAAAGAAATTCAGGTATAGAAATTTTGCGATTGCCTTTAGGAGTCTTTGGGCTAGTTATAATATCTTCCCCTTTTATCCGATGGTGCGTTTTAGAGATTGATATCGTGGCTCTCTCGAAATCGATGTCATCAAGAGTTAATGCTAGCATCTCGCCGGAGCGCATTCCAGTCCAATAAAGTGTCTCAAAACAGTAGTATGCAAATGGCTTTTCCATCATTACTTCTGCAAATTTTAAATACTCCTCTTTCGTCCAGAAGTTAAGTTGGATTTCTTTGTCAGAGCCCATATTCCCCACTTTTGCTGCCGGGTTTTCTTTTAAGTCAAAGAATTTTACTGCATAGTTGAAGATTGCGCTCAATTGATTGTGAATTGTTTTCAAGTAAGATTTACTAAGGGGCTTTTTTGTTCTCGGATTACGATAGGAAATTAAATTGTTCTGCCACTGAATTACATCAGCCTTATTGATGTCTACAACTTTCTTATCGCCAAAATAAGGTGTTATTAGAGCATCAATAATGTTGCTCTTAGTTATTGATGTGCTAATCTTTATCCTGGGATAAATTTCTTTTTTGTACCGCTCAACAAAGTCAGAAAAAATCATGTCCATATCTCCGGTTTTTTCCAACTTATAATTTGCTTCCCATACCAAGGCTTCACGCTTAGTTACAAAACCTCGCTTACAGAGCCACTTGTCTTTGCCCCTCCAGTCTTTATACTTGAACTTTACCGTCCAGGTCTTTCTTTTTTGATCTTTATATACAGGCATCTCTTCACCCCCTACGCTATGCTTACACCGTAAATCTTCTCTTCGAAGTAAGCTCGGCTAACTTTGCCAGCAATAACTATGTAGCCTTTTGCCTTGAGTTCATCGTTCAAGTTACGCATCACCTTGTAAGCTTTCGATGTTGAAATACTCATATACTCAGCTACATCCTTTACATCTAAGAACTGTTTGTTTTCCATGGTAGTACCTCCTAACATGATTTCTTAAGGTGGAAAACAAAAATGCTGTGCAGGTTCTTTCCCACACAGCATTTAAACTCAAAGGCTCTTAACAGCGTCACACATTTTAATTACTTGTCAAAACATTTCGAACAAGTTATATTAAAGGTGCGGTGCGACGATGTCGTTGTGTATGGTGCGTGATCACCTGCTCAGGTCCCGGGGAGCTGCTACTCCTCGGAACTGCCGCGTTTTTGTTTTCTGTATTCTACTTACTTGCATTATACTATATGCCAGCATATATGTCAAGAGAAATATATGCCGGCATATAAAGTTATTGCGATTTATTTATGACACACTTATAATGGGATCAAGAAGGGTGGTGTAACTATGGTTACAGATGCACAGAAAAAAGCCACAAAAAAATATCAAGACAAACTTGAAATGATTAGCATTCGTGTTCCAAAAGGCGAACCTGATCTTTTTAAACTTCACGCTACTTCTCAGGGAGAATCGTTAGCATCTTTCATGAGGAGAGCAGCCAAGGAAACTATGAAGAGGGATAGGATGAAAAGAGAAGAATAGGAGAAATAACAAGATGTGTGAAGGTCCGCCCCCTTTGGCAAACAAATTCATTGACCTTCACAGGAGAATACTTGGTGCCCGGATAAAAAGTACCCCCGAACTCTGCCAGGTGGCTACCGATGACAGCATCGAGGGTGTCCGGAGGTACTCTCTAAATTTATCCTATGTGATGGATAATCACATGTCAACGGTTTTCGTTATTTCTGTACTATTTCTAGAAACCTCAGCCGTTTTCCCTTAGAATACAACACTTTTTACTCCTGCTACATATAGTGGAGCGGATTTTTATTAGGCCACTGTATGTTTTTCTGAATACATTCTTCGACTCCTTTCAAAGTTCTACGGGAGTCCAGGTTTTTGTCCGCACCCCCTTTAGGTCAATTATATCCCGGCGTTCACAGTCATATATCAATTAAAATCCATTTCCGGAAGGTTTCCTTTTATTCAGGTTGAACATTATACCCACCATAACCAAATCCAAATCCGATAATATAAGCGACAAATTCTAGACACCTTATCAGTGATAACGATTTATGAGACAATTCTCCCTAGATAGCCCAATATGGGTTTCGGAAAGGAGAATTGTTTTCATTATGAATAAAATCCAGCGGATAGAACAACAGCAATTATGGATGTCTCGCATCAATGATCTTGCCAGTAGCGGCTTAACTCAAAGCCAATGGTGTCAAGAAAAGGGGTTCTCTGTCAGCACCTTAAGATACTGGATGAGAAAGCTTCGAGAACCCGAGGAACAAGATTCCACAAACTGGCTTCAGGTAGATATTCCGGAAGGTGACCATGTAGCTAGCTTGCCGGTTTCAAGTAATGCCGAATCTGGTGGGCTTAAAATCACCTGCGGTAAATATACTGCGGAATTTCCTTCCGGTTATGATGTTTCATCCATGGCGGCTGTTCTAAAACTGCTTTCCGTTCTATGATTACACGCATATGCCGAAGCAGCAAGGTCTTTCTTTCCTGTACACCCATTGATATGAGAAAGAGCATCAACGGACTTGCCGCCATAGTCCAAGGCTCGTTCAATCAGGATCCATTTGATGGCACCTTGTTTGTTTTCATAAACAAGAACAAGGATAAGGTAAAAGTTCTTAAATGGGATAAGGACGGCTTCATCCTCTACTACAAACGGAGAGAACGAGGTCGTTTTAACTGGCCTTCCCTTTCGGAAGACCAGACTACCATCACAGTTTCCAAGGAAGATCTTTACCGGCTTTTAGATGGCCTCATCATGGAGCAATTTATCCCTAAAAAGCAGTATGCTGTGGTCTAACAAATGTTTAAATTTCAACATTTTAAGGCATTAAATGTCTTGTTTTTGACTGTCTTTTATGGTACAATAAATGTATGAAAAACCTAGTCAAATCAATGGATTTAGCATCCCTATCAAGAGCAGAATTAGAAAACAAATTCCTGCAACTATCAATGGAGGTGGAATCTCTTTCCGCCAAACTTTCCTGGTATGAAGAACAGTATCGATTGAGTAGAACCAAACGATTTGGCCCTTCCAGTGAACAGACGCCTTTTGATCAACTGTCTTTCTTCAATGAAGCAGAATCAGAAGGGTCTACTTTTGTTGTTCCCGAGCCCACTCTGGAAGAAGTAAAGATTCCTTCCAGAAAAAGCAAGGGCAGGAAGAAATCGATTACCGAAAACCTTCCTTGCATCAAGATAGAGTACCAGTTATCCCAGCAAGCCTGGTCTTGTCCACAGTGTGGAAACCTTCTTCATGAAATGAAGAAAGAAATCCATCGCGAATTGACCATTATCCCGGCCCAAGTCAATGTAACGGAAAAGGTTCGATACATCTATGCTTGCAGAAATTGTGAACGAACCGGAATCAGTACCCCCATCATAAAGGCGCCTATGCCAAACCCGGTTATCAAAAACAGCTTGGCTTCTCCCTCACTTCTTGCCCATATCATGCAAAGAAAATATGTGGATGCGGTTCCTCTTTACAGGCAAGAAGCTCAATTTGGTAACTACGGGTTAAAGATTAGCAGGCAGACAATGGCCAACTGGGTTATCCAGGGATCCCATAACTGGTTAAAACCGCTTTACCAACAAATGCACCAGGTGCTGCTGACAAGAAATCTCCTTCATGCAGACGAAACGGTGCTGGAGGTTCTCAAGGAACCCGGTAGAGACACCACCATGAACAGCTACATGTGGGTTTATGGAACAGGGCGAGATGATATTCCCATAACCCTTTACCAATACACCCAAGGTCGGTCCGGAGATTTTGCCAAGAAATTCCTACAAGGGTTCAGCGGATATCTTCAAACCGATGGTTACGCCGGGTATCACAAGTTGGAATCGGAGGATAATCCTAAAATCCTCTTGTCCGGCTGTTGGGCTCATGCCAGACGAAAGTATGATGAAGCCCTAAAAGGCTTTTCTGAAAAAGAAGGAACTTCTGCTCTACTGACCAAGCAAGGCTTGGAATATTGTAATACCCTGTTTCGAATCGAAAAAAGTATACAGCATCTATCCATAGAAGAACGATATTTACGAAGAAAACAGGATGCACTTCCTACCGTAGAAGCATACTTTAACTGGTGCAAGGACCTTTCCGAAAAGGTACTACCAAAGAGTCTTTTGGGCGCAGCCATTACATACAGCCTGAACCAGGAAAAATATCTTCGAAGATATCTACTGGACGGCAAGTTAGAAATCTCTAACAACCGGGCAGAGCGAGCCATCAAGCCCTTTGTAATTGGTAGAAAAAATTGGCTGTTCTCTAACACTCCAAAAGGAGCAGAAGCTAGTGCAATCATATATAGCATTGTGGAAACTGCCAAACGAAACGATTTAAATCCTTTCTCCTACCTGGAGTATCTATTCCATCAGTTACCTAACATCGATATTCATTCGAACCAGGTGTTGGCATCATTTCTACCTTGGAGTGATACGTTGCCTCAGTCATGTAGAAACATGTCCCGTCAACTAGCATCAACTGATGCCAATTGACGTCAATTGACATCAACTAGTACCAATTGCCCTTACTAACAGACCGTTAACCAAGCGGTCTGTTTTTGTATGTTCCTCCGGTGTCTACAATTTGTCGCTTCGTATTATTAAGTTGTAGTACTCTTCTCATTCTGATTCTCAGAAAATGTACTATACTGTTTACAGACGCTGTGGATTAGTTTTTGTCGCTTAACGCATGACGTTTTCACGTAGGCTATAACCACAGCCGTTTGCCTTAATGGTAATTAGTTAGATAACGCATGACGTTTCATTTAGAACGAGGTTACGGCCGGCAAACAGTTCTGTGGAAGAAAACAGTGTCAATTTTGAAGCCAGGGAGGAACTACTATGATTTATGTCGGTATTGATGTTGCCAAGGACAAGCACGATTGTCTTATCGTTGACTCAGATGGAGTAATCATTTTTCAAAAGTTCACCATTCCTAACAACAAACAGGGTTTTGATCAGTTACTTACCAATCTCAAAACTTGCGGAAGTGATTCATCTAAAATGAAAGTTGGACTAGAAGCTACTGGTCATTACAGCGACAACCTTTTGGAGTTTCTGATCTCCAATGATCTCCCAACTACAGTAATCAACCCATTACATACCAATCTTTACAGAAAAAGTTTAAGTCTTAGAAAAACAAAAACGGATACAGTCGATGCTCTATCAATTGCGACTATGCTAAGGACAGAAAGCTTGGAACCCTACTCACAGTCATCCTACCAAGTTCGTGAGCTTAAATCACTAACCAGATATCGATTTTCTTTGGTGCAGGACTGTTCTAGGCTCAAGACCTCTTACGCTAGGCTCTGCGTAATCCTTTTCCCTGAATTAGAAAAGTTGGTTTCGTCACTGCACATGGCGTCCGTACATGCTTTGCTTTCGGAACTGCCAAATGCAGCCGTAATTTCAAAATGTCACCTTACAAAACTGACCAACCTTCTTTCTACATCCTCTAAGGGGCGCTATGGAAAAGAAAAAGCAGTTGAGATCCGAAACGCCGCGAAAGACTCCGTTGGTTCATACAGCGACGTGAAATCTTTAGAGCTACAACAAACTATCCAGATGATTCGACTGATGGAAGATCAAATCAAGCAGATTGAAGGAAAAATCAACCCAATTATCGACGTGCTACAAAGTCCAATTATGACAATTCCAGGGATTTCATATCGCATGGCCGCTATAATCATCGCAGAAACAGAAAACTTCAATAATTTCAATTCAGCAGAGAAAGTGCTTGCCTTTGCCGGTTTGGAACCTTCCGTCTATCAGTCAGGGCAACTGACATCAACACATTCGAAAATGGTTAAACGCGGCTCTAAATATCTTCGCTATGCGATCTTTAATGCTACGAAATATGTTTGTCATTGGGATAAGGGCTTCGGCCAGTATCTCTCCAAAAAGCGTACAGCTGAAGGCAAAGCCTACAACGTGGCTGTTTCCCATGCAGCCAAGAAACTGACACGGGTAATCTTTCACCTTGTGAAAACAAACCAGCCTTTCGTCAGCCAGGCATAACGCTATCCTATCGCAGTTTTGGAAGTACTTTTCTAGGTGCTAATTTTGTCATGCAATTATCAAGTTAGACGACTTATCAATTAGACGCATTAAATCTGCCCTACTAATCCTCCTGTGATTCCCAGCACTTCGATATGTTTTAAGTCTACCTGAATCTGTCCACCTCCTTATGCTTGCCACACTTACGCCCGCTATTTCGCTCGCTTGGGCTACTGTTATTAGTTTGTCCTTCATAATTTTTCAGCCTCCTTATAAACCTACTCATACATACTCAAATCAATCACTCAAACCTTTATTTAGGGTTGCTTACTATTGTATACATTTGCATGGCCTAGTAGAGATTTGTATGCAAATAAAAAAACATGGTATATCATTGACTTCTCTGATATACCATGTTCTCTTGAAGTAACCTATGTTCTTTCTGGCAACCTGTAGCGTCAAATAAAACCCTACTATATCACGACTTGCTCCTCAATGAACTCTTCAAAGCTATCAATCTCTTCAAATTCCACTTCATTGCCCAGAGCCTCAAAGTGTTTCTTTCCACATTTGATTTTCGCACTTTCTTTTGGTCTAAGAGCGTCAAAGGTGATATCTCCTTTGGTTTCAAGTACGAAATAGAGTTTATCCTTGCCATCAACCTCGATTAGTACAGCCCAGTCTGGATTGTAACTGCCCAATGGGGTTGGTATTGCAAACCAACTTGGAAGCTTTGCGTACATTTTAACCCTTTCATTCTGCTCGAAGCTTTTGGCGAAGTTTTCTTCATTAGCACTATCATATACGACATATTCATAAACTGATTTTCTACTTTCAATCATGTTCTTATACAAGTAACCAGAAAGTTCCTCCGTTTCAAATAGCTCTTGAGCATAATACTCATCGTCGCCAATCTTAGTGTATTTGATACCGTCGACGATCATGTGTCTCATTTTAGCGGTAATAATTTGTGCTACCTGCTCCATATACCTCTGTGGGTTCTTCTTAAACAGATGAAGCGTCTTGCTTCTAAGTAGTATCTCAACAATTGTTTTTCTTGTTAAATTGGTTTCATTCTGAAGGTAAGCAATGATATCTGGTAAATTCTCTTGTACATTATCCAAGCCTACTGCATATCTATCCGATTCTTCTGCAACAATACCACCAGCACTTATATCAAGTCCAGCTTTTGTATATATGAGCTTAGCAGAGCTAACAGAAAGACTTGTTTGCATTGCTTTGCAACATTCCTCAATCAACTCTTCACTGTCAAAGTCAACAGAATAAGTTGTCTTATACTTAATCCTATCCCATAAATTTTTAAACTCAGGGTCAAGGTAGACTTGTTTGTTTAGCTTTATTGGCCTTCTGTCGCCATTATTCTTGATATTGAGACCACCACAGACTTTTCTAGCAAGTGCTGAAATTTCAGTTTTCACTGACTCATATTCGACTGGAACAATTAAACTATTGTCTTTTATAGCCACTTTTAGCTTGTCTTGCACTTTACCAGCCTCATCAATATAACCGTTATCTAAGAACCCTTTAAATATTGCCTCAGAAGCCTGCTGTCCTAAATATTTAACACTTCCATCTTCATGTTTTACTGGAATATTGGCAAATAAATGCGATTCCACAATGCCAAATCTAATACCAGTTTCAGTTTCGTATTCTTTCTGCAAAGCCTCAGCAAACTCTTCGTAGCTTTCATTTGCCATTACAGTCAATGTGTTTATAGAGAAGCCTTGTAGACGTTCACCGTCTTGATTTACGCAGAGGCGTAGTCCACGGCCTATCTCTTGTCGCTTCTTCACCTCACTCTTGGTTTCGTTAAGCGTGCAGATCTGGAAAACGTTAGGGTTATCCCAGCCCTCACGTAATGCTGAATGGGAAAAGATAAACCTCAGCTTAGTATCAAAAGATAGAAGTCTTTCTTTATCTTTCATAATCAAGCTATAAGCATCTTCATCATCTTGTGTAGAGCCATTGGTATCTTTAAGAACACCCTTCTTATCTGCTGAAAAATAGCCGTTATGTACGTCTTCAGCAGCGGTATCCAAATCAATATCCTTAAACAAAGTATTGTACTTAGGTTGTCTTATCAGGTCATTATAATGCTTTTCAAATAAAGTTGCATAAATACCCTTTTGTGGATTTCCATTTTCGTCATAGTAGCGATAATTTGCCACACGGTCTATAAAGAACAGGCTAAGCACTTTCACGCCTTGCTTATTCAATACCAACTCTTTATTAAGGTGCTCCTCTATAGTCTTCCTAATCTGCTGCTCTTTAACAGCTAAATCGTCCACATCTCCGATTGGCTTACCAATACGTAGGATATCAGGCTTACTGGTAAAGGCTACATATTCATTTCCTTCTTCACAGTAAATCTCGCTAATAATGTATCCTTCATAGACATCACGTCCTTTGGATTTATCATATAGGTCATCGCCACGTTTTACGGTTACTGGAGTTCTCTTGACCTCACCTTTATTATCTTTGACATCCATTTCTATTCTTGCTGTTATAGGTGTCTTTTTATTGTTTACAGATAAAAGCTTCAAGTAAGCGTTATTATGGTAGTCTTTAGTAGCAAATCCCGCTACTTCTATCTGCTTTACCAAACCTAAATTATAACTATCAACTGCATCCAGCTTATAAACCAGATTGTGCTTTTCCACATGAGTAGCGGAGTAACGTAATGTACATAAAGGATTAAGGGACTTAATTGCCTCTTTAGCCTTAGGAGTAGTGTCTACCGATTGTGGCTCATCAATAATTACAAAAGGTCTTGTTTCCTGAATGAGCTCAATCGGTTTCATACCGTTCAATCTATCGTTGGTTCGGTGAATAATATTAGCCTTGGATTCTTTTGTAGGATCTGAAAAACTTCTTCTAAAGGCATCTATATTGATAATCATGATTTCTATATTATTGCTTACAGCAAAGCTTCTAACCTGTTCAAGATTAACACTGTCATAGATAAAGTAATTATAGATGGTGTTATCGTATAATCCCTTGAGATGTTCCTCTGTAATCTGTAAAGATTTATATACACCTTCTTTTATAGCAATGCTGGGAACAACGATAATAAACTTAGAAAATCCATAGTTTTTATGGAGTTCTAAGATTGTTCTTAGGTAAACATACGTCTTACCTGTACCAGTTTCCATCTCTACATCAAAGTCATAGTTTCCTGCCTTTAAGGTCTTTGTCTGTGGCAGACCATTTCTAAGCTGAACTTCTTGAAGGTTCTTTAGTATTTCTTCTTCGTCAAGTTCAAGCCTATTGCCAATACCATTTCCGGAGTCAAACAAGCCAATCTGTCCATTATAAGCTGAAACAGTAAAATTAGTCTGCATCGGAGTTTGACCATTAAACAAATCGACAACGGAAGCTATGGCCTGCTGTTGATATTCTAAATTCTTATCAAATTGCAGTTTCATTTAGTCCACGCCTCCTTATATAGTAATAAATTCTTCAATACCGCCAGATTTTAAGATTTCCTTGATATTGGTCTTGTTACTGTCAGACTTAAATCCATTATCCTTAAATACAACTCTGCTGCTCTCAGGCGATAATTCCTTTATTTTTCCTAATATACCCTTAGCAACATCAGTAGTAATTTCATCATCAAGACAAATCAAAAGCATGCCAAAGCCGATAGAATAAACCTTCTTCTGTGTAATTGTGAACTCATCGACTGGATAAGTTAGGTCGAGTCCATATTTGAGCATAATCTCATAGACAACATCCAGTTCTGTCCTGCCTTCTACATAGTTATCTACATAATCCATTAACGATTGCTCTAAATCATTATAGTCCGGTTGCCACTTACGTATATTTGAAGTGTCAAGCTTAAGTACTTTAAAACCAACGTCGAGGTTCAGTGCTTCTAAGCCTTTTTCTTCTTTGATTTTTTCACCTGCACGACGGATACGCTCTTTACCTATCTCGCAGATATTCATATAACCAGCCTTGTAAGCTTCGCTCTTTTCATCTGTTGCTTCTGGGAGCTGAACCATAATAAACTTACGATTGCCACTGTCTTCAGCGTTAAGTTGCATTACGGCGTGGGCGGTGGTGGAGGATCCCGAGAAGAAGTCTAGAACAACGGAGGAGGTTGAAGTCCCCATACTTAATAAGCGTTTTATTAATTTACTGGGTTTAGGGTATGAAAATATTCTTCTATCTCCAAATATATTTCTTATTTCAATAGAACCAGCCTTCGTAGTTCCATAGTTTTGGTCCAATATATTAGATGGTTTATGCCCTTGAATCTCATCCTTTAGAAAAGATTTTACATATGGGACCTTTCTACTTCCTACAAACAGTTTCCCGTCTCTAATATACTGATCTACAGTCTTTTGTGGTGCATATGATTCCCACTGTATTACCTCCCCATTTTTAAGGGGAATTTTAACCACATAGTCTTTTTGTTTACTCAAGTTTATTAACTGAAACTTTTCTCCTTTATTTATTACAGTAGCAATACCCTCAACTAAGTTTGTTTCTGGTAAGTCTACAATATGTCTACTTAAATCCTTCTTATCCAGATTTATGATATTTTTATTTTCTGCATCTTTGCTAAGTAATAATAATCTTTCATAGTGATTACCCATGTGTATTGAATCATTGCCACCTTCTTTTCCTTTTAACCAAATAAACTCTGTAATAAAGTTATCCTCTCCAAACACTTCATTACAAATCTTTTTTAAATTATCAACTTCATTGTCATCAATACTAATAAAAATTACTCCATCATGAGTAAGTAAGTTCCTAGCCAATCTCAATCTTGGATACATCATATTAAGCCAATCAGTATGGTAGCGGCCACTGGCTTCTGTATTGGTGCTCGTTCTATTGCCTTCTATATCCACCTGCCCTGTAATCTCCTTGTAGTTCCCTATACTATTCCTAAAATTATCCTTATAAACAAAGTCCTTACCTGTATTATAAGGTGGGTCAATATATATCATCTTAACCTTGCCATGGTAGGATTTTTGTAGTAGTTTTAAGACTTCCAGATTGTCCCCTTCTATATAAAGGTTTTCAGTAGTGTCCCAATCCTTGCTTTCCTCTTTGCATGGCCTTAATGTTCCTAATGAAGGTGTTTGGGATAAACGCAAGGCCCTTCCCTTACCATTCCAAGTGAAGTTGTAGCGTTCGTTGCTATCCTCTACATAGTCACCTAATACTTGTTGTAACTTTTCAAAGTCAACCTTATCCTCTGTAAATACATCGGGAAATATTTCTCTCAACTTCTGAATATTCTCCTCTGCTATATCAGGGGTCTTACCATCTAAAACTATTTCTTTCATAGTCTATCTCCTCCAAGCAATTTATTTTTATTCTGTTCCAATCTCTTTATCTCAATATTCAGTTCCATCTTACGATTAAACTGGCTTTCTTTGTGTAGTTTAGAGCGAAGACTTATTATCTTTTGCTCAATATCTTCAACCTTGGTAGTAATCTCTCTTGCTTTTTCACCTGTAATTGTGTCATCTGTAGGCATAATTACTGACAGGTTGTAAACGCTAATTGCATCCACAATATCGCTGTAAAGCGTGTAGAAGTTGGTAAACCGCATTTGCTTTATGTCCAACTTAGCCAATAATGCACTGTCACTCTCCAGCCAGTCTGTTGAGATAAATTCCTCTATGGTATTCTTGCTGCTATCACTTTGATTTGTCCTCTGATGAGCCACATAAAACTTGACCTTACCTTCTAACCTAAAAATCAATACCATAGGGTAGGGGATTGTCCGCATAATTATTTCTGCTATTCTTTTAAGCTTGTAATCTTTATGTACAAGGACTTCTATAACTTCGACCTCAGGATAGTCTCGCACTTCATCCTTATAGGCTGGTATATTTATAGTTTCAGGTTTAAGGCAGTTGATCCAAGTTATCTTGCTTATAGTATCTGTAAATAAGGATTTATCGCTGATAGACAAATCTGCACTTTCATAAAATAGCTTTTTGTAAATAGTGTTACCGATAAAGCAGCTATCAGGTATATTAAGAAAACCGTAAGTATCCATAGCTTCATCCCCCTTAAGTTTTCAAGACTAAGAATGTAATTAACTCAAAGTCTTCGATACCGTCAAATAGGCTTTTCTGCATTGTAGTGCCACCTTTACTAAAAAGGCTGGCCACTCCAATATCCTGCTTTTTACCTATTAGGTTTTCAATGGAAGCCTCCAACAAATCTGAATAATGTTGCATCTTACGACCGTCATTGGTCTCTTTATTAAATTCCTCTACCAGCTCTTTTAATACTTCATCTTTACCGGAGCATAGCTTTTTATAGTAATCAAGTATCTTCTTGGCATGTAGGAAAGATAGCTGCACCTGTCCATCATCCGTGATATAGACCATATAGTAAGGGAATAAAGGATTCTGCTCTTTGGTTTGCTCCTTACCCATAACTTGTCTTAGCGTAAATATGACTCCCGGCTTAACAACATCGCTGATGCTTTCGTCAATTTTAGCAACGGCATACATCCCATTTGGTGCCTCATCTAAGGTTTTCCTCTTGGTTTTCATATATTCCATCAGCTCAATCTTGAAGTCATTAAAGGTCAGATCCGTAATCGAAATAGCACCTGAGATATCTTCTAAGTCTACAACTTCATTCTGTAACTTTTGAAGTTGCTTTTTACGATATTCAAGGTCTTTCATTTCCTTGTTTGCATTTGTTTCAATTACATTCTCTTCGCCAGTAGCTGAAACGTCTAATAAAACCATTCTGCCTTTGACACGCTGCTGTAGATTGATATACTCGTCCAAATCTTTCGTAGGCCAAAAGTTTACCAGCTTTATATGTTGATTCAAAGAACCAATACGGTCAATACGTCCAAACCTTTGGATAATTCTTACAGGATTCCAGTGTATGTCGTAGTTTACCAAGTAATCGCAGTCTTGTAGGTTCTGGCCTTCAGAAATACAGTCAGTTGCAATAAGCACATCGATATATTCATTTACCTCCGGGAAAATCTTAGAGCACTCCTTTGAAATCGGGGAGAAGAGGGTCAGAACAGTATTGATATCTGTTATTTTCACAGACTTTCTAAGTTCCTTTGGTATTGGTAAGGTAGAATGATTATCACCACTACCTGTAACTATGGCAGAATAAATACCTTTACCAGCAAACTCCTCAGATAAATGCTTGTATAAATACCTGGCCGTATCAGCAAAGGCTGTAAATACAATTACTTTCTTATTGTCAGGATTTATAGGGTTATTTATCTTGTTTTCGATTAGAGTTCTCAGCTCTATTAACTTTGCATCCCTATCAGATGTCACATTTATGGCTTCAAGTAAGATTGTTTCAAGCTTGTCCTTATCTGCAAGTAGGTCTTGTTTCCACTTTATAAGGTCCATATCTTGCAGTAAAACCTTAACATTGTTACCGAACATCATGCTTTCAAACTCAGGGTCATCTATATCTATTTCGCTGATATCCATTTCTGCATCGTAGTCCAGCTGACGTTGCTCTATGGCCTCAATGGTCTTATCAATTTTATAAAGAATATTTTCAACTGTTAAAGCAAAGGAATTGATAGAGCTTTCCAACCTCTTTAGTATGCCAACCCGCATTAGGCCGACTAAACTTTGCTCTCTATCTATCTGTCTAAATACGCTATTATTCGAACCCACTACCATATCATACTTTTTCTCATAGGCGACTCTTTTCTCTGGGAGTACATAGGTCAAAGGTGAGTATACGGCAAGGGTAAGCTTTTTAATCAGTTTGTTGATTTCCTCTATCGGAGGGAATTCCCCTTCTGTATCAATAACCGCATATCGATTTTCCGGGGTCATTCTTGTAGGGAATTTACCGATTTCATCTAAATTGTAATACTTCTCAATATGCTTTCGGGACCTGGCAATAGTAACGGTATCCAACAATTTGAAGTAGTCCAACTCCATCATATTAACGAAAGCTTCGGTTGTTCTTTGCTGATCTGGAAGCTCAGACCACTTATTAAAAACGGTCTGTGCTTTTCTAAGAATAAGTTCTAGATTATCAAGTCCCACACTTGCGAAAGCATCATTTCGTCCCTCTGTAATAAAGGCTATTTGGTTCTTGATATCATTCATTCTATTGTTTACTGGTGTTGCAGACAGCATTAAGACCTTCGTCTTTACCCCTGACTTAATAATGTCATTCATCAAACGCTCATATCGAGTGATGCGACCTTTAACTGGCGGATTGTTTCTAAAGTTGTGACTCTCGTCAATCACAACGAGGTCGTAATTTGACCAATTGAGCGTAGCAAGGTTTATTTCTCCTGAATAGCCACTTGTTCTGTTCAAATCAGTATGATTGAGGACATCGTAATTGAACCTATCACCAGAGAAGATATTACGTTTATCGTTCATGGTGTAGATTGTCCAGTTTTCACGCAACTTCTTAGGTGCTATAACAAGTACCCTGTCATTTCTAAGTTCGTAATATTTCATGACTGCTAGTGCAGTGAAAGTTTTTCCAAGGCCTACGCTATCCGCTATGATACAGCCATTATATTTTTCAATTTTATCGATGGCTCCCATAACACCATCCTTCTGGAACTTATAAAGCTTGTTCCATATTTGAGTTTCCTTGAAACCTGTACGACTTTTAACAATGTTATCCTCAGTTAGCTCGTCAAGATAGTCATTGAATATATTGTATAGGGTTACAAAGTATATAAACTCAGGGGTATTCTCTTTGTAAAGAATCTTCATTTGTTCAAGAACCTTGTCTTTTACATCTTGGACGGCAGTATCATCCTCCCATAGTTCATTAAAGGCTTGTAAAAAACTAATCGTATAGTCCTTGCCATATAAACACATATTGCTGTCTAACCTGTTAGAAGGTGTAATACCAAGTCCATCAGAAGTAAAATCAACTGTTCCATTTATTGATACATTGTCTTCAGGATTTTCAATATAAACCAGCCTTGGTTGTGCAGGATTTGCCTGCTTTAAAGACTTTATTTCTGCCTTCTTTTCCAACCATTCTGCACATTCTTTGGCTATGGCAGCCTGCTTCATTTCATTTCTAAGTTTTATTTCAAATTCGTTCCCTGACATCTTTTTCTCAGGATTACGCTCTATGTAATATTCCCTAATAAGCTCTTGGTCTTTATGCACAAAGGTAGGTTCTGTAAAAATGAACCTCATATTATCTATCTTGCTGAGCTCGTTCTTAAGCTCTGCATATGCATAGATAGTAAAGTAGGCCGATATAACTGACAGCTTTGTACCCTTACGAATTTCCTCTTTTAATTCATCCACAACTCTGTACTTCTTATTATCCAACACCTTAGGTGACTTCATAGAATCAATCCTCCGATACTGATTTATCTAATTCTTTGTTCATTTTCTTTTTCGCAACTTTACGTCTATCAACAGGTTTTTCTGCATCTTCGGGGATAATCCATACTTCGCTGACCTTATAGGCACCGTCAATTCTACCTTCCTCACAAAGTATTTGAACTCTCCGTCTTGAAATATTCCACTTCTCAGCCAATTCCTTTGCAGATAAATATCCCATCAAGTTACACCTCCACCTTAGAAGTTATTAGTCTAATTATATTCCACCGTGCGAACAATTGCAAGAATAGTATGACTTTTATTTCCAGAGGTTACAGATGTAGTTCATGATTCTCTATAATCCTTCCAATCGCCCTACATTGAATTTGATTTCAATTCTTGAGGGATTGGTCTACTTGCCCCAATAAAACCTTCTGTGGATTGTTGTCGCTTGAATTATGATGGTAAAAAACAACCCTTAGCCTGATATCTGCTAAGGGTTGTTTAACTTTCTTGGTTCATTTTATATATATAGGGTTTTTAGCACCTACCAGTCTGAGAAAAATATTTGGCATTAGATATAAGGCTTGACTTCAGCAACGGGTCCCGGTACAGTCATGTTCGTAAACTTGTAATTAGTTTACGGAAGTACGGAAAAGTATTACATAAGTTTACCGAACAAGTTTGGGGGATGCGGATATTTTCTTTGACCATCTAGACGGCTAATCCAAGAGGCTATTTAAACTTCACGGGACTCATATATAACACATCAAGCCAGATGGTTTTTTAGATGAACATTTTCCGCTTAAATTCCCTTTCATAATTGAACCATATGACCTGACAGGCTGCTGAATGTTGCTCGTATTATTGTCGAATAGGAAATAAAATGCAACATCAGAAATGTTCATCCAATTTACGATGGTGCGACATTAAGACCAGCCTGGTGGGTGAACACACTTATTGAAGCATTGTACTTTTCTATTGTTTATATTAAAGCCGGGAGCAAAATATATAAAGAATGTGAGAATCCAAACGTAAGCGTCAAATTGTATACACCGAAAGAACATACAAAAAATGTACATTTTACTTGACTGCTTACACCTGTTTCCCCCCTTTTGCCCAGGCTCAGTGGCCAACTTTGTGGGCAAAGGTCCATGAATAAAAGAACCGGTCAAAAGGTTTTATTCTGATGAGCCGGCAATTTTTCATAATGCGCTATGTAGCGTTAAGTTAAATTCGGTTAACTTAGTTTTGTTTTTCGAGTCTAATTGTCATAGTGGTGCCAAGAGCACTAGCAGAATAACTGATTTGTCCATTTTCATATGTCATCGCTTTGGTGTCATCTCCTGATGCAAACAATGCCATATCGGTTTGCTCATGATCATTAACGGAATCCCAGGTGTATGGTTCTTCTGATGTAGTCGGTGCAACATAAGTTCCTGCCCAATAGAGGGATTTTGTATCACCATTGTCGGATACCCAGTAAATGGTGATTGTCTCGCCTTCTATTGTGGCTGCCTGCCAACTATCTCCCGAATTACTATTTACCTGTTTCCATTCACCTGTAAGATTTGCTGGTTCTTTAGCTGTTTGTGATGAATCATTTGTACCGCACGCAGAAAGCGCAAATGTCATACAAAAAATAATCAATAAAACAATAATTGTTTTTTTCATTTTAATCCTCCCATTATTAACACCGAAGTGTTAACTACTTTCTATTTCAATTCTATAGAATCTTTAATTTCCAAGGGTTGTCTGTCTTGTCTCAACAAAAAACAATTGGTCTACACCCGATTTTTGGTCCAGTTTCAAAGTTAGTCCGAACCGTTTTTAAGAAGCCTAAAGACTATCAATATTATTGCGTTAATTGTAAAATGAAATTCCACACCCAACAAATCAGTTCACTATGAATAGCGGACAAAGTAGGTAGCCCATTAGGCATGGATTTTCGTACTTCAAATATTTTTCAAAAGACTGGTCAAGAATAA